>Ga0265316_10005376_pt1 | contig 12459 bp, 12 predicted proteins | sample 4522metaG_FD_202092 | JGI IMG/M metagenome (GOLD analysis project Ga0265316, IMG submission 202092) | Rhizosphere microbial communities from Carex aquatilis grown in University of Washington, Seatle, WA, United States - 4-5-22 metaG | ecosystem: Host-associated > Plants > Roots > Rhizosphere >... | reverse complement strand
GCCACTTTCGCTAATTGCGAACGGCAACGCGCGTGCTTGTACGGGAAGAAGACACTCAATGCCTTGCTTCGTCCTGCTCGTCCTTTTGCTGTTTCCGCGCGTCGCGCTGGTGCTGATGTGGATCTACTCAACCTACCTCCAGCGGGCATTCCACGGCGGTTTGATCCTGCCTGTCCTCGGCTTCATTTTTCTACCGCTCACCACGATCGTCTACGCTTGGGAACTTAACAGCGGCATGCCCACCGTGGGAATCAATCTCCTGTGGCTGCTGATCGCGGTGATCATCGATCTGGGTGGGCTGGGCGGCGGCGCGCATCGCCAGTCGCGGCGTTGACTGACCAGATGCGGCCACTCATGTCGGAGTGCCGGTTTGAAGGTTTGGCTGGCCCGGGGGGGCCACTCGGCTTCCGGCATCGACGCTACGGCCGCGAGATCGGGAGGTGACGATCGCCGCGGCGTCACCCGATAGTCAATGGAAGCCGAAGATCAACCCATGGCTGATTGCGTCCACCGTGGCGCTCGCCGCGTTCATGGAGGTGCTCGACAGCTCGATCGCCAACGTCGCGTTGCCGCATATCGCCGGAAATCTGGGCGCCAGCACCGATGAAGGCACCTGGGTTCTGACCAGCTACCTGGTGTCGAACGCGATCGTTCTGCCGATGGGCGCCTGGGCTTCGAGCGTCCTGGGGCGCAAGAACTTCTTCATGCTGTGCATCGTGATCTTCACGGTCGCCAGCTTTCTTTGCGGCATCGCTCCTTCCATGCCCATCCTGCTTCTGGCGCGCGTCATTCAAGGCGCCGGAGGCGGCGGACTGCAGCCGATGGCGCAGGCGATCATGGCCGACTCGTTCGACGAGAAGAGGCGCGGCCAGGCGTTCGCCCTCTACGGCCTAGTCGCCGTCCTGGCGCCATCCATAGGCCCCACCTTGGGCGGCTGGATCACGGACAACTACTCCTGGCGCTGGATCTTTTACCTCAACATTCCGGTGGGCATTTTGGCATTCACCCTCGTCAGCCACCTGGTGGAAGACCCGCCGTGGATCAAAGCCGACCGGTCGAACTTGAGGCGGCTCGACTACATGGGGCTCGGCTTCCTGACGATCGCTATGGGCGGATTGCAAATTATGCTCGACAAAGGCGAAGAAAACGACTGGTTCGCTTCGGATTTCGTGCGCACCTTCGGCATTCTCTTCGCTGTCGGCATGATCGGCCTGATTTGGTGGGAGTGGCGAGCCAAGAAACCGATCATGAATCTGAAGCTACTGAAGCACAGGAATTTTGCGATTTGCGCCTTGCTGATGATTCTGGTTGGCGGCGTTCTCAATGCTGCCACCGTGCTGCAGCCGCAGTTCTCGCAGGCGCTGCTTCATTACACCGCTACCCTTGCCGCGGAGAGGCGCTTACCGGCGGCGGGCTGGCCCTGCTGGTCATTATGCCGCTGGCGGGATACGCATCCGGCCGGTTTTCCGCGCGGAATATTGCCGTTCTCGGCTTCGCTTTCTTTGCGTGGACGTTTTATTACACCTCGACACACCTCAACGTCAACATGAGCTTTGGATTGTCTACCTGGCTGCGAGTCCTGCAAGTGGCTCCGATTCCATTGTGCTTTATCGCGATCACCAATGCCGCCTATGTCGGTCTCCCCAGGGAGGCCAGCAATCAGGTATCGGGCATTATCAACTTTGCGCGCAATGTGGGCGGCAGCATCTTCATCGCCGTCACGGGCGCCATCGTCACCAATCGCACGCTCTTCCATGAGGCGCGGCTAGCGGACGGCATGCGGCTTTCCAATCCGGCTTACGTCAGCCGCCTGAACGCGCTTACGCATGCCTACGGCGCGGTCGCCAGCGGTCCGGGAGCGGCGGCGCTGGCGCGCGGCACGATCTACCGGGAACTCAACCGGCAAGCCGCCGGCCTCGGCTACGTGGATATCTATCGCATGATGGCGTGGATGTCGCTCGTCTTGGTCGCGTGCGCCCTGCTGCTGAGCAAGAACAAACCCGGCGAGGGCGCACCCGCCGGAGAGGTGGGCTAGCCAGGCTAGCCGGACGCGATGCGGAACCAAGACAAGCACGCTGGCACAGGCACCGACCGCAATCGAGCGCGGTGAGCCAGAGGCAATCGATGAAAGCGAGGGCACTTAGATGAGGAAGCGGCGCTGCAAAAGGCATGAAGGGCAACAGCGGTCGGATCGGAAGATCAACCGGCGAACGCACGGGCCGACTCTCGTTCTCACGATTCTTGCCGCCTTACTCGCTTGCCGTGAGAGCACGGCGCAGACAGGCCCAGGCGCGTCATCGATGCCGAAAGCCCAGCAGGCGCCTCTGTTGCAGAGCGGCGGGAGCGTGGAAGCGCAGCAGTCCACCGGAGGCAGCGCCGGCAGCAGTTCCAGCGTGAACACACTCAACAGCACCATCCAGGTCTCAGGCAGCTATCAGGGCAGCGTCCCCGACCCGAACGCGCCTCAGGGACCGCTCACCCTGACCATCGCCGACGCCATACGCCGCGGTCTTCAGTTCAATCTCGGCGGCGTGACCGCCGCCATCTCAGTGAGGCAGGCGCGCGCGCAGCGGCTGGCGGCGGTAAGCCAGATGCTGCCGAACATCTACGCGACGTTGACCGAAACCAGTGCCAAGATCGACCTGCAGACCGAGGGCCTCAGCGCTTCCGTATTCGGCGGAGGGATCGCGCTGCCCACCACGATCGGCCCCTTTCATTACTACAGCGCGCTGGCCAACGTGAGTGAGAACCTGAGCCTGACCGCGCTTCACAACGTCCGCCAATCGGAAGCATCGCTCGAGGCGGCGCGGATGAGCACGGCGAATGCGCGCGAACTCATCGTCCTGGCGGTGGGCGGCGCGTACCTTCGCGTCATCGCGAACAAGGCCAACGTCCTCTCGCAGGAGGCGCAGGTCAGGCAGTCCGAGGCGAGCTATAAACTGGCCGACGACCAGTATCGCGCGGGAACCAAGACCATCATCGACAGCAACAAGAGCCTGGTAGAGTTGCGCACCCAGCAGCAGAGACTCAGCGCCTTGCGCGGCGACCTGTCGAAGCAAACGATGCAGCTTGCCCGGCTGATCGGTCTACCAGCCGGCCAGCCCCTGGTTCTGAGCGAGGATTTGCCGGTGCAGGTTCCGACCGCCGTCCCGCTCGAGGAGGGGATCAAGACTGCGTTCGACGCACGCCCCGATCTCAAGGCCGCCCGGCTGCAATTGAAGGCCGCGGTTGAGGCGCGGCGGGCCTCGAGAGCCGAGTACCTGCCTTCGCTGGGGATCAGCGCCAATTATGGCGTGGACGGCATCAACCCGAACAAGGGAGTGTCGGCGTACCAGGTCTCCGCCGGCGTGAATATCCACCTCTTCGATAGCGGACGCGTGAAGTCCGACATCGATCAGGCCGATGCGGTAGTCAGTCAGTTGCAGGCCTGCTATGACGATCTGAAGGCCGCCGTGGATCTCGACGTACGGCAGGTCTATGTCGATTTGCAAGTGGCATCCGAACAACTCAAAGTTGCGCAAGACAATCGTCGACTCGCGACTGAGACCCTGATGCAATCTGTCGATCGCTTCGCCGCCGGTGTGACCAATTCGGTGGAGGTCGTGCAATCGCAGGAGACGGTGGCCGCGGCGGAACGCGACTACATCAGCACCCTCTTCTCTCTGAATCTTGCCCGCATCCCCCTCGCCAAGGCCACCGGGCAGGCCGAACAATTCGTTCCCAACATGCTGAAAGGAAATTGACCATGCCCCTAAACGATCAGGAACGGACGACGAACCAAAACGGGGAGCAACCTGACCAACAGGGCGCGCAAAAAGACCAGCCGAAACAAGCTCTCCCTGTCAAGCAAGACTACGGCGCCAAGCAGGACAACGAAAAGAAGCCCGATGCCGAAAAGAAGCCTATGGACCCAGCGACGAAGCGCAAGCGCATCCTCATCGGGGTGGCAGCTGGCGTTGTAGTACTGGCCGCAGGATTCTTGTTATGGCTGCACTCGCAAACCTACGAATCCACCGACGACGCGCAGATCGATGGACACCTCAACCCGATCGCCTCCCGTGTGGCCGGAACGGTGAAAGCCGTCTATGTGGAGAACGATCAGCCGGTGAAGGCCGGCGCGCCCCTGGTGGACCTAGACCCACGCGACTACGAGGCGCTGGTAAAGCAGGCGCGCGCGCAGTACGAGCAGGCGCTGGCCGAAGTCGCCGTCCGGAATCCCGACGTGCCGATTACGCAAACCGCGAACCGCAGCGCGGTCGACACGGACACGGCGGCCGTCCTCAATGCCGAGGCCGCGATCGCCGGCGCGCAGTATGACTATGACAGCAATGTCGCCAAACTGCGCCAGGCGGAAGCCAACAACCGCAAGAGCCAGTCCGATCTCACGCGCTACAAAGAATTGGCCGATAAGCATGAGATCTCCCTCTCCGACTACGACCAATATGTGGCCATCGCCGCCGCGCAGGAGGCCGCCGTGGAGGCCAGCCGCGCAGCCGCCGCATCCTCGCAGAAGATAGTGGACCAGCGGCGCGCGCAGTTGCAGCAACAGCAGAACAAACTCCAGGAGAACGCGCAGAACGCGCCGCGCCAGGTCGCCATCAAGCAGGCCGACATCTCATCGAGCGTGGCGAATGCGTCGTCCGCCAAGGCGCAGTTGGACATCGCGCTTCTCAATTTGAGCTATTGCCATATAGTCGCGCCCGTCGATGGAGTCGCTACCGGCCGAAGCGCCGAGCTGGGGGGCAGAATCTCGGTGGGGCAGGAGCTTGTGGTGATCGTGCAGACGCAAAACGTGTGGGCGACGGCCGATTTCAAAGAGACGCAGCTCCGCGAGATGCACACCGGCCAGCGGGTCACCGCTCAGGTCGATTCGCTCAACGAATCCTTCGAAGGAGAGATAGAGTACATGCCGGCTGCGACCGGAGATCGCACCAGTCTTTTTCCGCCGGAGAACGCCACCGGCAATTTCGTAAAGGTTGTGCAGCGGCTGCCTGTCCGAATCCGCTTGGACCCCAATCAGAGAGACTTCAACAAACTGCGTCCGGGGATGTCGGTGGTGGCGAAGGTATATCTGGATGCGAAAGGGAAGAAGGATACGAAAGCCGCATCGGCCCGCGCGTTTTGAGACGCCGGGACCGCGCTCCAAGCAAGCAGGCAGCCGTCGACTGAAGCGATGCTCTTATACCTTGGCTTCCGGCGGATCCGCCGCGCAGCCGGTTGGCCCGGTCGATGCCCGTGGGGAACACGACGTTGGCAACGGTGCCACGGCGTTCCTCCGGCAATGCAGGCGTCAACACAGGGCCTGCCGAGCGGTAGCGGATGACTCGTGGATCCTTCTTCGATAGCACCATGACTCCCGCGGAATAGCAGAGCTTATGTCCAGCGGCCTCCGGCTCCATGATTGCGTTGATGCCGTGGTACACGATCAGCCATCCGTGCCTGGTCAGGATCGGCGGCGTGCCAGCGCCGATTTTGAGCCGCTCCCAAGGTGAGACCGGGGGCCGCCAGACGGTGATGCGAGGCAAACTCGCCGAGGCAATGTGGCGCGCAATCCTCGGGAGGCTTCGGACAGTTGGGAAAAGGAGCAGCGACGTGCAGCAGCAGCAGTTGACTCCGTGCAAGACTCGTGCAAGACTCCCAGGAAAACGCGCCGGTACGGCATGGACAACGGCCTCCGGCGCGCACTGAAAACACAACCACTTAGCACGCGCTGTTACCCCTTGGAACCGTCCTTGTCAGGTTCGAGTCCCGTCGCCCCCGCCATCTAACTCCTCTTGGTCTTGGCCAAGGTCTTCGCCATGATCTCGGCCATGGTCGCGCCGCCTTGGCGCGCAGCCTGACCAACACCGATACCAGCAGCACCGCCATACCCGCCGCCATTGCGGCACAGGGCGCGCACGTTGCGCCGAAGCCGGCCACGACGACCAGGAAGGCCACCACCGAATGTGGTTCCTCTTTCAGCGGTTGGCCCACCCATGTGAGCATGCGGCGGGCGCCGGAAGGCATGCGGGGGGGCCCGATTACTAATTGGACCATTGATGGCATGGCGAATCTTCGCGCTGCTCACGCGCGGCGTCGGCATAGGGAAAAGGGCTGCGTGAACTTCAAGATCCGTCCCGGCCGGAGTTTCCGATTCGGATCGGACGCTGATGCACAGGCCGGACACCGAGGTATAGGGCGGTTCTTTGGAGGGCAGAAATACCCTTGCCGGTTCGAGACGTGTCCACGACGGGCAGCCCAGATTATCGTCCTGGAGACTGGAAATCCTCGGACTTCCTTCTGCCTCAGCCTGTTACCGCGCTAAGCTCGGAGTTCGAAAATGGGCGGTGCGACCGCAAGAGTTCGAAACGTGTCCACGACGGGGAGCCAAACTATTTCTCTCCGAACCCAGCCTCCCCTGTTGTTGACGCCATCGGTCTTCCTGCGCCTTCCGTAGTCTCGCCAGATATCCCCAATTCCGCCATACATTTCCGAACGATCCTATTCTGACGTTCCGTCTTCGGAGAGCCGCCGCACTGGGCCCGCCTGGACCTGTTGGGCGTTCCTCTGCCCGACTTCTCCGTTTCTCCGGAGAGCGCCCACTCGCGGTTAACGCGGCGGAGCCGGATCTGGTAGGCGTGCTGCGCCGCTGCCCGAGGAATTGAGGTCGAAGCGGCCTGCGCGGGGCGGCCTTTCCAGCGGGGCTTGGCGTCTTGTGATGAACTGGAGCTGAGGTTCGGCCAGTCGTACGTAGAGTACCGGCAGAGGATGCCGATGTTCTTGCCACGGAAGCCGAGGCGATCGGCTCCCGCGCCAGCTCCACCGGTGCAGACGCCCGGAGTTGTGTCCACCTGCAATGACAAGACTTCCGACGGCGGTATGGTCACTATCGCCATTCGGCGCAGGCCGATCAAATACCAAGGAACGGCCACCGTGGATGCCAAAAAGCAGGGGGCTCGTCCCCCAGTCGCTCCACCCGGGCTTCCTCGCCGCGCACCAGCGCGCAAAGCGCGAAACCAGACGCGTCAGCCGCGCACTGCCGCACCGTGGGCAACTCTCGGCTTCCTGCCCCATGCGCCGCACCCAGACGCTCACGCGGCGCCGTCAGTGTTGGCAGTCTCCCTCTTCTCCCTGACGAAGCCGCGGGTGCCGGCGCGGCGGGCGCCGGCGTTTGATTTTCGGCTCTATTCAATATATATCCGGCCTCGACCCGGAATCGGCGCACCATCGCCCGCGCGTCAGTTGGACAGCTTCAGGCTATACGTCCGATTGAGCAAGCTCCTGGGCACCGGGACGACGCAGATGTTCAAAGACCTGCCGTCCTTCGAAATCAGGGCGGACTGGATCTCGATCTTTGTGCCTTCGGCGTTGAACGTCGGGTGAATGTGATCCGCGCCGACGTTCTGGGGGCCGGCCAGCATGATCGTCTCGCCGTTGTGCCGGTCGTAGAGCCAGACCTCATACTTGAAATCGTCGGACGCGGCCCAGCGGCCGTCGGCCGATCCGGCAACGTGCCAGTCCGAGCGGCCCCCGGACCACAAGGGAACCTGTCCGACAATCCGCATCTGGCGCGTCCGGAGGTTGATGACTCCGACACCGGTGGGATGTTCCCACGTCCCCGCGGCGCCATAGTTCGGCTCCGGCCCACTACCGGTGATGAGACGGCCGTTCTCGCACATGGCAAAGACCACTTCGTCCTTGCCGATGACTGCCTCGTGCGTGATCCACTCGTACGGCGCTTCAGGATAGAGCGGCCGCAAGCCGCTTCCATCGGCCATGACCGTCCAGGTGCGTTGCGGCGCCTTGCCGCCGGTTTCCCAGGCGAAGACGATTTCGCCGGGGTTCCAGGGATTGGTCTGCACGTGCCCGATCTGGAAGCCGACGTTACAAATGAGCTTTATTTCCCCGGTCTTGAGGTTCATGCTGCGCAGACCGCTCGGCCCGGCGCCCATATTCCGCGGTCCGAACGCCTTTTGCAGCGTTTGACCCGGGGAAAGTTGCGCGGTTTCCGGCCCGCCAACCCTGAAGTATATGAAGTCATCATCGGCATCCAGGCCCATGTTGCCATCGGCGGGCAGGCTCGCCGGAATGGTCCCACAGATGCGCTGGTAGTTCGCCGCAGGTTTCACGGAGCGGGCGGCAACGTCGACGAACAGTTTGGCGAGGTCGATCTCAAGAATCTGCCGTGGACCACCAGCACCCCGGCCGCCACCGCGCGCGCCGTCCGCCGCTGTGGCCGGGCTTGGGCCTCTTCGACCGTCGCCACCACCAGTCATGACATACAGTTTCATAGTCTTGTTGCCGGCGCACAGCATACCCATGAAGCCGTTCTCGGTTACCTGCACAATCAGCCCGGTCTCTTCGTTCACGGCCATGGCCTGCGGGCCGGTCTCACGCTCACCGCGGAAGATAAGCCATTTGCCATCGGCGGTCCACTGCCGATGCGTCTGATAGATTTTGGATTGGCTATAGCCGCCATCGGTGCTGGTTAGAAACGTGAGCGGTAGACCCGTGACGGGATCGGGGACGATCTTCTTCTCGGATGGCCAGGTGCGGCCCATCTGCGCAAACGCCGCGGATGCGGCAAACAGTACGGCGACTGCGAAACAAGCGGCGGTCCTAAATCTTTCGGCGTACATGTACGGTTCCTTTGGTTCTCCGCAAATACCGAGGCTATCTTCGCCACAATCGCGGCCGATGTCAAGTGTGCTCCAGGTCTCCGGGAACCTCGGTACGCCACTAAGTACTCCTGTTCCGAATTACGGCGACGTATTGTACGGCCCGCTGAGTGGGACAGGCCGGGGTGCTCTGGGCCCGCCGGTCATGCGCGCGGAGCGCGCCTTCGGCGCGACGACAGGCGGCCCAGAAGGGCACCCCGGCCTGTCCCACTCAACGCCACAGAATGCGTGGCTGTATTTTGGAAAAGGTACACTAAGTATCGGACAGCGTGAAACCGATGGCGCGGGAAGCGGCAATCACGCAGATCCAAAGAAACAATGAGACCACAGCGGCGATTTTGGCGCCCGCCGGCGGGCTCGCGGCGTTGTCCCAGGCTCTCACATCCTCATAAACCACCGAGCGAAAAACCCAGGCGTTTAGCGCAATGAGGAGCAGAAGCCCCGTCTTGATGAGAAATGCCGGGTTCTTGTAAAACCGGGTGGCGTCGGACATGAATAGCAGTAGCCCCGACGAGCCAGCCAGCAGAAAGCCCACCCACTTCACGGCGGCGAGTTGGGCCGACAACTCGCTGAACGCCGGCTTCCGAATCGCTCCCAAAAGGCGCAGGTCGTCGAGGACCACTGCGCCGCCGAACAAAGCCATGCTGCCCAGATGGACCATTTGAGGAATCCCGTAGCCCCAGTATCCTTCCCGGACCATCCTGCCGGGGGGCGTTTCCTGCAACCATTGGCAAATTTCCAGGATAGACATAAGAACCTTGGCGCTAGAAAACGCCGATCCCGCGTCCACCTGCGACAATGCCTGCCCATAGCAGCAGTGAGAAACCGCCGGCGAAGCGCTGGGCAGCGGCTCCGGCAGTGCTGCGCGGAGACCGGAGCCGCCGCACTACGAATAAGTCAAATAAGATCGCCGATAGGAGGAAAGTCATCTTCAAACGGAAGTAGAAGTTATCCAGGTACCTATCCGGATCGCTCGAAAACAGCAGCGGGCCCGTCATCAGGATGCCCACGATGCCGACCCGGATCCACGGTCTCAGTTGGGAGGCCAGTTCCGCCACCGGCATTCGGGTCAGCCGCCAGCCGAGCAGGCGAAAGTCAAACATCGCGGCCGTGCCGACCAGCACCACAATCGAAATCATGTGTAGCGTTTCGACCACCGGGTACACCCAGACGGAGGCAGCCATGGCATGGGCGATGAAGGAATTCTCAATCCAGTGAGCTATGGCGTCTGATGACATGCTGGTTCCATGGCCGACAATAATATCACGAACGGCCGGATGCCCGTGATAGAATCGCCAACTATGACTATGCGCATAGCCAGCTTTGTCGCCGACCAGCCGGCGTCCCGCGTCATTTTCGGCGCCGGTTCGCTGGGCCGCGTCGCGGAGGAGGTCGAGCGGTTGGGCGCCACCCGCGCGATGGTCTTGTCGACGCCGGAGCAGCGGGGCCAGGCGGAGGATGTGGCGCGCCGCCTGGGAGAGCGGTCGGCCGGTGTGTATTCCGAGGCCGTCATGCATGTGCCGATCGAAACGGCGCGTGCGGCGCGGGAAGAGGCACGGCGCCTCCATGCCGATTGCTGCGTGGCGGTGGGAGGCGGTTCCACCATCGGGCTGGGCAAAGCCATCGCGCTCGAAAGCGCGCTTCCGATCCTGGCCATTCCGACCACTTATGCCGGATCGGAAATGACCCCCATCTACGGACTTACCGAAGCGGGAGTCAAGAAGACAGGCCGCGACCGAAAGGTATTGCCCAAGACGGTAATTTACGACCCGGAGCTGACTCTGTCGCTGCCGGCGGGTATCTCGGGAACCTCCGCCATGAACGCCATTGCCCATTGCGTGGAAGCTCTTTATGCGCACGATGGCAACCCGATTATTTCCCTCATCGCGGCGGAAGGGATCCGGGCGCTCGCCCGCTCCATCCCGGTGGTTGTGCGGGAACCCGGAGATCTGGCCGCGCGTAGCGAGGCCCTGTATGGCGCGTGGCTCGGCGGAACGGCGCTGGGAAACTCGAGCATGGGGCTGCACCATAAGCTGTGCCATACGCTTGGCGGAGCGTTCAACCTGCCGCACGCCGAGGTTCACACGGTCATCCTCCCGCATGCCACGGCCTATAACCGCGATGCGGCTCCGGAAGCCATGCGGGCAATCGCGGACGCGCTGGGAGCGCGCGACGCCGCCGAAGGCATCTACGATCTCGCCGTCGATATCCAAGCCCCGGTGTCGTTGCGGGAACTGGGGATGCCGGTGGAAGGAATCGAAAGGGCGGCCCGGCTGGCAACCGAATTCCCGTACCGCAACCCGCGGGAAGTAGATTATGATAGTCTGGTCGCGTTAATTGGCCAGGCTTGGCACGGGGTTCGGCCGTCCTGAGCCGGCAGGGGTGCGAGTCATGTTTCTGTCTGTGGAAGCGGAGTTTCTGCAAGCCGCCGCGCGGGCGCGTCGTCTAGCGTGGTGGGGAACCGGAGGTCGCGGAATGGCGCGGGGAGCAAGTCGGATGAGGGCGAGATTGACGATGGCGTTGGTTGTGTTGGCGGCGTGTGCCGTTCCGGCGGTGGCCCACCATTCCTTTGCCGCCACTTATTTCGAGGACAAGGTCGTCACGATTGAGGGCGACCTGGTGCAGTTTCAGTTCCGGAATCCGCATTCCTTCGTCGATGTCGCGGTGAAAGACGCCAACGGTCAAATCACCCGGTGGGCTGTGGAATGGGGCGGCGGGGGCCAGTTGAGCCGCGAAGGCGTTTCGCGGGAAACCCTCAAACCCGGGGACCACGTGATCATCTCCGGCAACCCGGGGCGTAACGAAGCGGACCATCGCATTCGCATGCAGAGCATTCAGCGCCCCAAAGATGGCTGGGGATGGAAGGGCGTCATCCAGTAGGTTGGCGCCCGGGCCGGTCTCGACAGCACGCCGCGAGAGGGAAATCGGATGAATCGTAGACTCATGCGGGTTGGCGCGGCAATGCCCGCGATCGCAGCCACCGTCCTGTGGTTCGCCGCTGTGCTGCCTTTGCCCGCGCAGGCGCCGCCCGCGGCGCAGCCGCCCAGAACCGCGAAGGCCGGCGCTCCCGTGGATCTGACCGGCTACTGGGTGTCGATCGTGACCGAGGATTGGCGCTTCCGCATGGTCACTCCCCCCCAGGGCGATTACGCCAGCGTTCCCCTGAATGGCGAAGGGAAAAAGGTAGCGGACACGTGGGATCCCGCAAGAGACGAGGCCGCGGGCGAACAGTGCCGGTCTTACGGCGCGCCGGCCATCATGCGCGTTCCGGGACGCCTGCACATCTCCTGGGAAGACGATAATACGCTGCGCATCGACACGGATGCCGGCAAACAGACGCGCCTGCTGCACTTCGCCGGGCAAGCGGCCGAGCCGGCGCCGGGCGCTCCGCAATGGCAGGGCTTCTCGGCTGCGCATTGGGACATTCCCGGCGGTGGACGCGGACCCAACCCGGCTGCGCGCGGCGGTTCGCTGAAAGCGGTCACCACGCACATCCGGCCCGGATATCTTCGCAAAAACGGCGTGCCCTACAGTGCCGACGCCGTGCTGACGGAGTTCTTCAGCCGCACCAATGAGCCCAACGGCGATTCCTGGTTGATCGTGACCACCATTGTGACGGACCCGAAATATCTGACGGAACCCTTCATCACCAGCACGCACTTCAAACGGCAGGCGGATGCGGCCGGATGGAATCCCTCGGAATGCACTTCGCGATGAGACAATTCCAGGCCCCAAGATGTCGCTGACCCTATTGCTGGAGTGGATGGCGAATACGCCGCTGAGCGTCGAGATACGGGAATCG
>Ga0265316_10005375_pt1 | contig 12461 bp, 8 predicted proteins | sample 4522metaG_FD_202092 | JGI IMG/M metagenome (GOLD analysis project Ga0265316, IMG submission 202092) | Rhizosphere microbial communities from Carex aquatilis grown in University of Washington, Seatle, WA, United States - 4-5-22 metaG | ecosystem: Host-associated > Plants > Roots > Rhizosphere >... | reverse complement strand
GTGGAAACCGTTTGGATGCCGGAGGGTGACGGAGGCGAGGCAGGTGACGGGTCGGGCCAGGAGTTAGTCGAGACCGATGAGTCAGGGAAGCGAAGGCAGCGCGCCACCCTCTGCGTCTCCAGCCAGGTGGGTTGCGCCGTCAACTGCCAGTTCTGCCTCACGGCCAAGATTGGATTTCAACGCAATCTGAGTGTGGGCGAGATTGCCGGCCAGGTGATTGCCGCCTTCGAGCGTCACGGCATCGAGGTGGGTCGCGACCGCGTGAATCTGGTCTTCATGGGCATGGGAGAGCCATTCCTGAACTATGACAACTTCATGGGCGCGGTGCGGCTGCTGGTACGGGAAGTAGAGCTGAGCCCGCAGCGGATGACGGTGTCAACCTCGGGAATCGTGCCGGGTATCGAGCGGTTTGCGCAAGAGCCGCCGGAGGTGCGGCCCAAGCTGGCAATCAGCCTGAACGCACCCAACGATACGATTCGTAGCGAAATCATGCCCATCAACCGCAAATGGCCGATCGAGGCTGTGATGGACGCGGTGCGCCGGGTGCGGCTGCGCCCCCGTGAGCGGATCACGTTTGAATATGTGCTGCTGGGCGGAGTGACCGACCGGCCCGAAGATGCCAAAGAGGTGGCCCGGCTGGCGCGGAAAACCGGATTGCCCGTCAAGGTAAACCTGATCGCCTGGAATTCCGGTCCCGGCATCGATTACACGATGCCTCATCCTGAGGCGGTAGAGGCATTTCGCACCACGCTGGCCGGCGAGGGGATTTCCACCTACATTCGGCGCCCGCGCGGACGCGACATCTTCGCAGCCTGCGGGCAGTTGAAGCGCACGGTGGAGGGGTAAGGCGGCGAGCGAGATTACTTTCACAAGCAGGGTGCGTCAGCCTCTCCTGGCAAGGGCGGCACCGCCCAGCGCCAGCAGGGCGTCGGCGACATGGTCGGCGTCGTGGCGAACGACGGCCTCTTCGCTGGCGAAGTTGCCGGCGATCGCGCGCACGCCCAGAGCCTCGATGCGATCAATGTCAGAAACAATGGGCGAGGCGCCTTCAGCCGCATAACGAGCCAGCGTCTCAGATGAAAAGGCCGCCGTGTTCACGAGTGCATAGTCGAAGATAGGCGCTCGGGTGTGCTCATAGATGCGTTCTATGTGCTGGGAGGCGGTGAGATTCAGGCTCTCATTGGCCTGGGTCATCAGGTTGCAGATGAAGATGCGGATTCCGCGGGCGCTGGCCAGAGCGGATGGGACGCCTTGGACCAGAAGATTGGTGATGAGCGAAGTGTAGAGCGAGCCCGGTCCCACGGTGATGATGTCGGCCCGCTCGATGGCTTCCAGCGTCTCCGGCAGCGGCGCGGCGTCGGGGGGATCGAGCGTCAGCTCGACGATGCGGCGGCGGCTGGCGGTGATCTCTGTTTCGCCCCGAACCAGCGAGCCGTCGTCCATACGCGCTATCAGTGTTGTGTTTGCCGTGGTAACCGGATAGATGCGGCCGCGCGTGGCGAGGATCTTTGACGCCAGTTGGATGGCCTGGCCAAAGTCGCCGGTGATCTCGGTAAGCGCGGCGACAAAGAGGTTGCCGAAGTTATGCCCTTTAAGCGCATCGCCGCCGAGGAAGCGATGGTTGAAGAGCCGGACCAACAGGTCTTCTTCCTCGCTGAGCGCCACCATGCAGTTGCGAAGGTCGCCGGGGGGCAGCATCTTGAAGCCTTTGCGCAAGCGGCCGGAAGAGCCTCCGTCGTCGGTCACAGTAACTACGGCGGCCAGGTCGGAGATCGGCCCCTCAATGGTGGTGGTTTGGCCGGGCGCCGAGACGTGGCGGCGCAATCCGCGCAACAGAGTGGAGAGCCCGGTGCCGCCGCCGATGGCCACCACGCGCATATGCCGGGCCAAGGTCGAGGATTCAGGGTTTTGGGACGGCGCCTGGTAGAGGTCTTGAGGCGAAGATTTAGGGGTAGCAAGAGTCGTAGAGTTCAAAGTAAGCCTTAGGGATTTTCAGGATACAGCAACTCAGTAAAACGGGGATCGTCCACCATGCTCTGAAAGTCGTTGTCGGCGCGAGCCTGGAGCCGGTTCTTAAAGTTCAGTTCGATAGCCCTGGCCAGATTCCCGAGGCATTCCTGAGCGCGCCCGGTCATGCTGTCCAGCAGGGCCAGCCCGTAAAAGGCGTAGTCGGCATCGGGATAGTCGGCCAGGATGCCGTTGAACTGCTCGCGCGCCTCCTCGTAATAGCCGGTATTCAACTGCGAGACGGCGTAGTCGTAGTGCTCCTCGGGGGTGGCGAAGGTCAGATTTGGCTTCTCCAATTGCCGCTGGCAGGTGCTGATATACATCTGGCAGCGTTCCTTGATCTCGGCCGGCGCCGCAGGGAGCAGCTTTTCGAGAGCGGCCAGCGCCTTCTCGTACTTGCCCTGCTGGAGCAGGAGCAAGGCCGCCTGATAGTGCTGAAAGGCGGGCCCAGTGCCCGCAGCGGAGTGACCGCCGGATTTGGCTGCCGGAGGGGGTGTTTTTTTGCGGCCGGAAGCCGCGGATCGGTTCTCGTGCTTCATGGGTTTGCCGTGAGCAAGCTGCCCTGAACGCCGGTTCGTGCCGGATGGCTGCCGGCCGGAGACCTGCGCCTAGGATGAACGCCGCTCAGGCACTCTTTATACGCAGAACCCCGCGTTACGTCAATGGGCAGCCCACAGAGCGGAGTTACCGGCTCGACTCTTTGCCGGGTTGACGGTAGATGGCCGGGTTGAGAGACGGGTCGTTGTACATCTTCAACTGGAGGTAGAGTTTGAAGCGCCGGGCCCCAGCCAGGGTCTCTCGCCACAAGCCGTCGAGACAGCCGGCAAGGTCCGTGCGCTGTTGTTCTAGGATTGCGAGGCGATCCCGGTTGCGCCCGGCGTGGCCTGGGGGCGCGTCTGCCCGCTCGGCCTCTTCGCGGGTGTGGTAGATCTTCAACGCCAGGATGGAGAGACGGTCGACGATCTGGCCCGGCGACTCGGAGTGCAGTTGTGCGACCGGATTGAGCAGGCCCTGGGCTTCTAGCCAGCCGAGCAGCGCGCGATCCAGTTCTTCAACCAGGTCGTTGCGGAGCTGGTTGGTCCGGTCAATGCGGCGCTTCACCCCGGCCACTTCCGCGTCGGTGGCGCCGGGGGCGCGGGCCTCATCCTCAATGTGCCAGAGGTCGAAGTTGGCGCGATGCAGGCGGGCAACCGAGCCGAGCCAATCCAGGTTTGCGTCCGGGGCAGGGCTGGATCCAGCGGCTGGAGGCACGTCTACAACCGCGTCCCCCGGCACGTGGTGCCATACGCGGGTCAGTTGGTCGTGCAGGGCGGCGATTTCACTGGCAGAAAGCATCCTGAGCAATCCTGGGCTCATCTCTTCGGCTATGGCTGGCCGGTTTAGGTCACAGCGTCTATGGTAGAACTATCCACACGTGGGGTCCAAACGGGGGCCAATGGGCGACCGGGTCGAGCGCTTTCTTTGTATTGCCAGCAGCGAAATGGGACACGAGTTTCTGCGCCAATGCGCGGAGATGGGGGTAAAGCCCACGCTGCTCACTTTGGATACGCTCTGCGACGCCGATTGGCCGCGCGAGGCGGTCGAAGAGGTGGTCACCATGCCCTCCAGCCTCACCCTCGAGCAGATTCTGAACACCGTTTCATGGATGTCGCGGGGCAGGCGCTTCGACCGGGTCGTTGCTTTGGACAAGTTCAACCAGCAGACGGCGGCCCAGATCCGCGAGCATATGCGCATCCCCGGCATGGGAGTCACCACCACGGCCTACTACCGAGACAAGCTGGCCATGCGGATGTGCGCCCGAGAGTCGGGCTTTCTGGTTCCGGAGTTCTGCCGGGTGTTGAACTACGACGAGTTGCGCGAGTTCATGGAGCGTGTGCCTCCGCCATGGCTGCTGAAACCACGTACGGAGGGCAGCTCTCAGGGGATTTGCAAGATTGAGGATTCGGAGCAACTCTGGCGCGCCCTGGACGATCTGGGCGACCTCCAGAGCCACTTTCTGCTGGAGCAAATCGTTCCTGGGGATGTCTTTCACGTGGATTCGATCGTGAGCGAATGCAACGTGCTGTTTTCCGTGGTGCACAAGTACGGCCGTCCACCCATGCAGGTGCAGCACAAGGGAGGAGTCTTTACTACCCGCACCGTGGATCGCACCAGCCGCGACTGGATGGAGCTGACCGCACTGAATGCCGGGCTGGCGCCTTCGCTGGGAATGGTGCGCGGAGTCACTCACGCCGAATATATCCGCGCCCAGGCCGGCGGGCGGTATACCTTCCTGGGGATTGCGGCCCGCGTTGGCGGGGCATTCATCGCCGATCTGGTCGAGGTATCGACCGGCGTGAATCTGTGGCGAGAGTGGGCGCGGCTGGAGGTCTGCTGCCTGCGCGGCGAGCTCTATCTTTCGCCCGCATCCTTCGAGCTCTACGCCGGCTGCGTTTTGTGCCCGGCCCAGGCCGCCGAACCGGAGACCTCCAGCTTTGACGCCCCGGAGATCGTGGTTCGCATGAAAAAACAACCCCATGCCGGTCTGATCGTGCGATCCACGGAACCGGAACGGGTCAGGCAGTTGCTGGAAGAGTACAGCGCTGAGTTTGCGCGACTGCTCCCTGCCACGATGCCGGCCCCGGAGGGGCCAGCGCCGGCGTAAAGTATCACCTTTCCCGGACCATCTATACTGGCTCCGCGAGGAAGATCGATGGGTTTCCCGTGCAATTGGAAAGATGCCGATGGCGTGGCGGCCATGAGGGATTTTCTGCGCCAGCCGCCGCCCCGCAAAGCCGCCATACGCGACTTGATGACTGAACTCCTGTCGCCGACTCCGTACGCTCGACGTTGCGCCGCCGACCTGGCCCGCCGCGTGAGCGCGCGCGAGCCCGGCATTCTGGGGAGATATGCAGGCGTGTTGATCGACCTGGTCGCCGAGCTACCGCCGGAGCAGTGGCAGGCGCGCGGCTACACGGCTCTGGCGGCGGCTCTGAATGCATCGGCACGTGCCGAGCGCATGAGGCTGGCTCCTCTTGTACGCGCAATGGTCGAGGACGAACGCAATGCCGTCCGCGCCATTGCGCTTGAGGCTTTTGCGATCCTTGCCGTTGCGGAGCCGGAGCTGCGCGAAGAGGTCATGGTTCTGCTGGAGCAAGCGCGTCGCGAGGGTACATGCGCCATGCGCAGCCGCGCTCGACGTATGTTGCCCGCGCTGTTGTCGGCAGAGCTGAAGGCCCGGCCCGGAAAGCGCGGTTAGCGGACTGTATCTGACGTCATCGGCTGTGCTGCATCTGCCGCATTTAGAATGGCCTTTGGAGCAAGCATGGAAACGAAGGGCCAGTTCGTGCATCGCCGGTGGAACCCATTGCGGCAGTCGTGGGTGCTGGTTTCGCCGCACCGCACCGAGCGCCCCTGGCAGGGGGAAGTAGGGCAGAAGGCCGCGCCCTCGGGCGTTGCCTACGATCCGCAATGCTATCTGTGCCCTGGCAACCAAAGGGCGGGCGGAGCAGTGAACCCGGCGTATGAAGGGATCTATTCGTTCGTAAACGATTACGCCGCTTTGCTGCCGGAGTCTCCGGTTGATGTCGAGGCGCCGGTTTCGCCGCTGCTGGTGGCCGAGCCGGCCCGCGGTTTGTGCAAGGTGCTCTGCTACCATCCCGACCACAGCCTGACCCCGGCACGCATGACCCGCGAGGAGATTCGCCAGGTGGTGGATGGCTGGACGCGGGAAACCCTCGATATAGGCGGTCTCGAGTGGATCGAGTACGTGCAGATCTTCGAGAACCGCGGGGCCATGATGGGTGCCAGCAACCCGCACCCGCACGGCCAGATCTGGTCAACCGGCTTTGTGCCCGACGAGCCGGCCGCCGAGACCCAGGCTCAACGCGATCACCTGGCTCGCACCGACCGCTGCCTGCTGTGCGAGTACATGGCCGCCGAGCGGGCAGCCCAAGAGCGGATTATTTTTGAGAATGAGCACTTTATGGCCCTGGTTCCATGGTGGGCCGTGTGGCCCTTCGAGGTGCTGCTGGTCAGCCGCCGCCATCTGGGGGCGCTGCCGCAACTCAACGAAGAGGAACGGGATGGGCTGGCCGACACGCTGAAGCGGCTGACCACCCGCTTCGACAACCTCTTCGAGACCAGTTTTCCCTACACCATGGGCTTCCACCAGTCGCCTACAGACAAAGACGAGCATCCGGAGTGGCACTTCCACGCCCACTTCTATCCGCCGCTGCTGCGTTCTGCAACGGTTCGCAAATTCATGGTGGGCTTTGAGATGCTGGGTATGCCGCAGCGGGATATTACTCCTGAGGAGGCGGCCAGGCGACTAAGGGTTGCCAGCGAAGGACACTTCTGGCCGAGAGCCTGAGTCTGGCTGATCTCTTTTTGCTGCCGGAGATGGATAATTTACCGCGACCGGAGGGGGTGGTGAGCTCGCTGGGGCTCGAACCCAGGACCCACGCCTTAAAAGGGCGTTGCTCTACCTACTGAGCTACGAGCTCGCAAAAGGTCGCTGATTCCAAGCTATCACAGGGACGATTTGGCCGCTCGGACGGAAGCCGCGCCCGTCTATTCGGGCTGAGCCCGACGGTACGCTCCTTGTCGCTGAAGCTAACCGGCCATGAGTCGCAAAAGGCTGGTTCCACGTCATGAATACTCGCTGCCGGGCGTACCATGATAATCAGAACCCGGAAGCGGCGTCGGAAGCGGGCCGCGGGGTCTCGCATGGCTAAGAAATATAAGGCGATTGGAGCCTCATGAATGGCAAGAAAGTAGTAGGAAGGTAACCGTGCAAGTGTTATTGTGGTGAAAACATCGCAGGGGCTAGGATTCGTGATGAAGATTCCTTCCGCCGGGGTATGCGAAGCCCAGTCTTTTGAAAGAGCAAGGGCCTGACAACGGCAGCGAAGAACAGAAGAACAAGGCAGTCGGTTCCGGCAGCGGAAGGTACATAGGTGGATGTGACAGATCACAAAGCGCTGAGTGACCAGAACGAGACTCCGGACGACGTGGCGACCCTATACTCCTGGGCCAATCTGCATGGCGCCAAGTACCGGGATTTTTCTGCTTCGCGGGCGCAGACCAGGGAGGCGGCTCGCCAGCACGTCCAGCAGGCCATCGAGGATGAGCGTCGTCGCGCTCATGAAGAGGCCGAGGCAGCCAAGGCAGCCGAATCCGAGCGCGCGAAAGAGGCGCCGCGCGCTACCGAGGCCGCTCGGCAGGCGGTGTTGGCTGCACAACAGCCGCAGCCGGATCGATTCTCCCCGCTTTCCGTTCCCGGCCCGGTGCCGCCAGCCGCGCCGAATTATACGCTGCAAACGCAACAGCCAGATCATCAAGGCAATGCCTCATCACAGGCGTACCAGCCGGAACCAAACCAGGCGCCCTACACACCTATGCGTGAAGACAGTTCCACTCAGCCACGCAATCAGTGGGCTGTGTCCGAACCGCGGGAAAGTGCGGGCCGACCCGCATGGCTGGAGCAAGATCGGGCTGAGATGGCCAGCCAGTCTGCGCTTCAGGCTCCAGAAGATACGTTGCAGGGCTCGCGGGATCGCCTGACTTCCCGCTGGTTTGCGCTGAAAGGCGTATTCGATGGAGTCAGCGCGCCGGTAGAGGCGGCTCCTGCTCCGGTGGTTTCACGCGCTCCGGTGATGGCTGTTTTTTCACTAGCGGGTGGAGTAGGCAAGACCAGCTTGGTGGCGACGCTGGGCCGCGCCCTATCTGCGCGCGGCGAGCGGGTGCTGCTGGTGGATACGGCGGCATATGGCTTGCTGCCTTTCTTTTTTGGCGCTCGCGATCAGCGTCCCGGGGTATTGAGGACGTTCAGCCCTCCCGGCGCCAGTGGCGACGCGCCCATTCAAATGGTGACGATCGATCCGGAAACCCTGGGTTCAGAGATGGCCAGCCAGGAGATGCTGACCGGAGAGATAGCCAGGTATTCGCATGGGGTCAACCGCGTGATTGTCGATCTGGCAACCGCTTCCGGCGCGACTACCCGGCGGTTGCTGCGGATGGCGCCCATGATTCTGGTGCCGGTGATCCCGGACATGAACTCGGTGGTGAGCGTCGGTTCGATCGATGCATTCTTCCAGCACAATGGCGTGGCCGGCAACAGGGTGCATCCCTACTACGTGCTGAATCAATTCGATCATTCTCTCCCTTTGCATCTGGATGTGAGGGAGGTACTCCGCGAGCAATTGGGCGACCGGCTGCTGCCATTCGCTCTTCGCCGCGCTCCCGCCATGAGCGAGGCGCTGGCCGAGGGGATGACGGTGATGGATTACGCTCCCAACTCCACAGTAGCCGAGGACTATGGCAGCCTTGCGGGGTGGGTCAAGAGCCTCTCCGCGCCCGCGAGTACGGGCTATCGAGGCGTGCGGTGGAGTGAACGATGACGGTAACGGACGTTTGGCAGAATATCGGAGAAGGGGAGAATCTTATTACCAAGTTTCTCCGCGTGGTCATTCTGCTTGCGGCTGTAGTGGTTTTCTACTTCTTGGCTGTGCTGCCGCTGACCTGGCCGCAACAGGCGGTCTGCGGGCTGCTGACCTTGCTGCTGGCCCTGGCCCTGGCCCGCAGTTCCGATTCTTACCTGATCACGCTTACCCTGATGATGATGTCGATGTTCTGCACCTTTCGCTACGGGAACTTTCGCATTATGCAAACGGTGCGGTTCTTTCAGGACCCCGGCAATCACTGGGGCGCACTGGATGCGTTCTTCATCATGAGCTTGATTCTTGCCGAAGTCTATGCCTTCTTCATTCTATTTTTGGGCTACTTCCAGACGGTGTGGCCGCTTCGCCGGGCACCCGTGGCGCTGCCCGACAACTCGGATGAATGGCCCCACGTTGATGTAATAATACCCACCTATAACGAACCCCTGGACGTGGTGCGCTACACCGCGCTGGGCGCGCTCAATATGGACTGGCCGGCCGACAAGATGCACGTCTACATCCTCGACGACGGCCACCGCCCAGAGTTTAAGCAGTTCGCCTTTGAGGCTGGCATCGGCTACAAGACCCGTTCCGACAACCAGTATGCTAAGGCGGGCAACATCAACTCCGCGCTGAAGAGCATGAGCTCGCCGTTCATTGCCGTCTTCGACTCCGATCACGTGCCGACACGCAGCTTTTTACAGATGACGATGGGCTGGTTCCTGCGCGATCACAAACTGGCCATGCTGCAGACGCCCCACCATTTCTATTCGCCAGATCCGTTCGAGCGCAACCTGGAGCAGTTTCGCATTATTCCCAACGAGGGCGAGCTGTTTTACGGAATCGTGCAGGACGGCAACGATTTCTGGAATGCGACCTTTTTCTGCGGCTCCTGCGCCGTTCTGCGCCGCAAAGCTCTGGACGATATCGGCGGCATTGCCGTGGAGACCGTAACCGAGGATGCGCATACTTCGCTGCGCATGCAGATGAACGGCTGGGGCACGGCCTACATCAACATTCCACAGGCGGCGGGGTTGGCCACCGAGCGGCTCTCGGCCCATGTGGGCCAGCGCATTCGCTGGGCGCGCGGCATGATCCAAATTCTGCGCACGGACAATCCTTTCTTCGCTCCCGGCCTGAAGTTTGCGCAGCGACTCTGCTATTTCAACGCAATGTTTCACTTTTTATATGCGATTCCCCGGCTGATCTTTCTGACCGCGCCGTTGATCTATCTGCTGCTGAACCACACCAATGTTCCTGGGTATTGGGCGGCCATTCTGGCTTACGCGCTGCCTCACCTCACGCTCTCTAACGTCACCAACTCGCGGATTCAGGGCGAGCACCGGCACTCGTGGTGGAACGAGATATACGAAACCGTGCTTGCACCTTACATCCTGTTGCCTACGTTTATGGCTCTCATCAACCCCAAACTGGGCAAGTTCAATGTGACGGCCAAGGGCGGCGTGGTCAAGAGAACGTTTTTCGACACCAAGATCGCGCAGCCATTTCTCATCATGCTGGCGTTTAACCTGGCCGGCCTGATCATCGCCATTCCGCGCTTCTTCATTTGGGACCGCGACCGGCCGGGCACGGTCGTCATGAACGTGTTGTGGTGCATATTCAACGTCATTGTTCTGGGAGTTTGCACCGCTGTGGCGCGCGAGATGAGGCAGTTGCGGACCACGGTGCGCATCAGTGTCGTGACGCCGGTAATGGCTAAGCTCTCCGACGGACGCCTGATAGCCGGAGAGACGATCGATATGTCCTCTGGCGGAACCAGCATCCGCTTCGGGGAGTCTATTGAGGCCATGCCCCAGACGCAGGTGCATCTTACCTTTCCGCCTCCTGCCGTGGCCTCCAATCTGCCCGCAACAGTAGTCTCCTCGGAAGGAACGGTGTTGCGGGTTCGTTTTGAAAATCTAACCATTGCCGAACAGGAAGTGTTGACCATGGTGCTATATTCCAGAGCGGATACCTGGCTGGGCTGGGGCGAGTCCCGTGAAAGCGACAACGTGTTGGGAAGCATGGCCCGCATCTTTCAGATCTCCATGCGCGGCCTAGTCTCGACCTTCCAGAGCCTGTTTACACGCAAGGAAAAGAGGACCAAAAAGGCCACTTCCATCTCGGTCGTGCCTTCAGCTGTAATCTTCTTTCTGGCCGCACTCTTTATAAGTTCGGCTCACATTGCATTGGGGCAGTATCAGGGTTTTGCCGGAGCGCTGCAAAAGGGTGCTCCCGTTGCAAATGCACCGGTTCCCCCCGGCCAATTCCGCGACACCTTCACGCTCAACGACGCCGGCTCACCGCAGATCGAACTGCACAGCATCGACACCCGACACGAGATCTACTTCACGCTGCCGCAGACCCATGTGGTCCGGAGCGCCAAAATTCATATTTACTACGCTTTTTCTCCAAGCCTGTTGCCGCAGCTCAGCCATCTCAAGCTGCTCATGAACGGGACGCTGTTCGCCACCATCCAGCCAACGCCGGGCCAGTCCGGAGGGTCGTCCAGCCAGGATGGCGAGGCGGAGTTCGCGATACCGCCCGATCTTCTGGTGCATAACAACACCCTCACCATCCAATTCATCGGCCACTACGTCCTGGTCTGCGAGGACCCAGCCAACACTACCCTGTGGTCTCGCGTCCATCGCAATACCTATCTGGATATCCAGGGCGATCAGCTTCCGCTGGCCGACGACCTGAAGCAGTTGCCGTTGCCGTTCCTTGATCCGGCCGTTATTCAACCATTGAGCATTCCCGTCGTCTTTGCCTCGGCGCCCTCTTTGAAAGCTATTCAAGCTGCCGGCGTGGTCACCAGCTACTTTGGCATGATCTCGGAGAACCGGCCGGTTCGCTTTCCGGTTCGCATCGGGGCGATTCCGCAAGGCAATGCGATTGTGATTTCTGACAGTTCGGGGAATCTGCCCGCGGGCCTGGCGCTGCCACCCATCTCCTCGCCTACGGTGGCAATGCGCGCTAACCCCAGCGATCCTTACAGCAAGATACTGGTGGTGGCCGGAAGCAACTCGGACCAGGTTCTGGCTGCGGCCCAGGCCGTGGCCTTGCACAGCGATCTGCTTGCGGGAGCGCAAGTGACCATAGATAGCCTCCGGTTGCCGGACAAGCAGCAACCAGATGGTGCGCCGCGCTGGGCGCGCAGCGACCAGCGGATTGCACTGTGGGATTACGCCACCGCTGACCAGTTGCAGGGCGACGGCTCGGCTCCGTTGTTCGTTTACCTGCGCATTCCGCCGGATATCTTCTACTCTGAGCGGCCCAATACGGTGCTCAAGCTGGTATACCGTTACAACTCGATTCCGATCGGCCCCATATCGAGCATGCAGGTGCGGATTAACAACGCATTTCTGGGCTCCGTTCCGCTGATTCCAGGGCAGGAAGCCTCACGGAAGATGGAGGTCGAGATACCGGTGCCTGTGGTGAATCTGCGCCCGTTCTCCAACTCCTTTTCGTTCGATTTCACCTTCCAGTTGCTCAAGAAGACTGCCTGCGAGGACACGACGCCGATCAATATGCAGGGGGCCATCCTGCGCGATTCGTACCTCGATTTGCGCGGCTATCCTCACTATGCGCCTCTGCCCAACCTGGAGACCTTCACCAACGCCGGCTTTCCGTTTACGCGCCTTGCCGATCTGAGCGAAACCACGGTGGTGCTGCCGGACGCGCCCACCCCGGAGGAGATTGAAATTTTTGTCACGCTGATGGGCCACTTCAGCCGCCAGACCGGTTTCCCGGCCCTGCGGGTCACCGTGGCGGGCCCCGACGCCTTGAAACAAGGCGCCAATACCGACTTTTTGATCATCGGCACCGGCGACGACCAGCCGGGCTTCGACAAGCTGAATAACAATCTTCCCGTTGCCCTGCGCAGCGGCCAAGTCCAGGTGCGCGACACGCAGGGCTTCTTCACCCCGTTGCATCGCGCATGGTGGAAGTTGCGCTCCGATGAGCACACCGAATCCGGCAACCTGACCGCCGCGGGCACGCCAGACGCGGTGATTGAGGGAATCAAGTCTCCTT
>Ga0265316_10005374_pt1 | contig 12463 bp, 12 predicted proteins | sample 4522metaG_FD_202092 | JGI IMG/M metagenome (GOLD analysis project Ga0265316, IMG submission 202092) | Rhizosphere microbial communities from Carex aquatilis grown in University of Washington, Seatle, WA, United States - 4-5-22 metaG | ecosystem: Host-associated > Plants > Roots > Rhizosphere >... | reverse complement strand
CTCGTAGGCGACCTTCTCGGCGCCCTTGAACAGTGCCGGCGTGGTCGTGAACAGCGACGCTTCCGAGAGCTTCGGGCAGGGGCGGGCGTGCATGATGTTTTCGCCGCCCGGCCCGCTGTACCAGGCCCGCTTGCCGTCGCCGGCGAAACGTTCGCCGGTGAAGGGCTGCGCCATCATTCCCAGCACCGGCTTGCCGTCGCGGAGCAGCCCGATCAGCGTGCCCCATACCGGGAGGCCGGTGATGAACGAGCGGGTGCCGTCGATCGGATCGAGCACCCAGGTGAATTCAGCGTCGGCGCGCTCGGCGCCGTACTCCTCGCCGATGATGCCATGCTCAGGGTAAGTGGCGTTGATCAGTACGCGCATGGCCTGCTCGGCGGCGCGGTCCGCGACGGTGACGGGATCGAATCTTCCGCCGCCCTTGTCCGTCACTGCGAGCGGTGCCCGGAAATGCGGCATGATCGCTTTTGAGGCAGCGTCAGCGAGCTGATTCAGGAATTCGGGAGGGGTCGGCTTGGCCATTTCGGGTAGGTGTTACCTCTTGGCCACAACTCGCCTGCGGCCGCTAAATCAAGTCAAGTCCTTGAAAAACAATCTCTTTTTGTATGCGCCGGAAGGCATCTTACACGCGTCATACTGTCAGGGCGATAAAGTTACGACCCTCTTGATTTGTGCGTTGCATCGTCGGAGTATTGCAGTGCGGTAGCGATACCGTATGCCCTCCTTGGGCGTTTCCTCCCTAGACTTGGGCCGCCTCGCCTCCGCGAGCGGCCCTTTTTCTTTTCGAGGTCCTGCTCACTCGGCGGCGTCGCGCCGGGACAAAAAGCCGTCGCTGAAAGCGCTGCGAAGTGCCTCGATGAGGCGGGCAAGGTCGGCGGCCAGCACGGCGAAGCGCGGCGTCTTCGCCAGCGTCGTCTCGTCCATGTACATGCTGCGGTTGAACTCGATCTGCATGGCGTGGAAGCCGCGCGCCGGCTGGCCGTAGTGCTCCGTGATGAACCCGCCGGCGTAGGGCTTGTTGCGGCTGACCGAGTAGCCGAAGCCGCCGAGCACACTGGCAACGAAATCGGTCAGCTCGCTGGCGCAGCTCGTGCCGTAGCGATCGCCCAGCACGATGTCGGGCCGGGCGCGGCCATTCAGGCCGCGTATGGACGAGGGCATCGAGTGGCAGTCCACCAGCACCGCGACCCCGAATTCGCTGCGGGTGTCGAGCACCAGCTGGCGGAGCGCCCGGTGGTACGGCTTGTAGACCTCGTCGATGCGGCTCAACGCCTCCGGCACGGAAAGCGGCCGGGCGTAGATCTCCTCGCTTTCCGAGACGATGCGGGCAATCGTGCCGAGCCCGCCCGCCACCCGCACGGAGCGGACGTTGGCGTAGGTGGGCAGGGTTTCGGCGAACATCTTGGGGTCGAGCTCGTAGGGCTCGCGGTTCACGTCCAGCCAGGCGCGCGGGAAATTGGCCTTGAGCAGGGCGCAACCCAGCGCCGCCGCCGGCCTGACCAACTCGTCAACGTAGAAATCCTCCGACCGCCGGATGGCGTTCTCGTCCAGGCGGGAGGCGGCAAGGAAGGCGCGCGGATAGCAGGCGCCGGAGTGCGGCGAATTCAGAACGACCGGAAGCCGCCGTTCCTTCGGCGCCAGAATCTCGAAGGCAGGCTTGCCGGAAAAGTCGGCCGCAGGTTGCATCGCCGGCGATGTTGCCAACAACGGCGCGGGGTGTCCACAGAGTCCGCCGTGACCTTTGCGCGCTATTCACGCGATCTTTACTCGGATAAGAATAATCGGCCGACGTACCGCTGTCGCGGTGTCACGGGGTCCCGCACATCCGCTCATGACGCGAATTCTGCTTGCCGAAGACGATACCGACATGCGCCGCTTTCTGGTGAAGGCGCTGCAGAATGCCGGTCACGACGTCGTCGCGTTCGATAACGGCAAGAGCGCCTACGAGCGCATCCGCGAGGAGCCGTTCACGCTGCTGCTCACCGACATCGTCATGCCGGAGATGGACGGCATCGAACTGGCGCGACGGGCGACCGAGCTCGATCCCGATCTCAAGGTCATGTTCATCACTGGCTTTGCGGCGGTCGCGCTCAATCCGGATTCGAACGCGCCGAAGGACGCCAAGGTCCTGTCGAAACCGTTTCATCTCAAGGATCTGGTGAACGAAGTTCAGAAGCTGTTGGCGGCCTGACGGCAGCTATCGGACCGGCGGGCTTGAAGCCGCCGCCGTGGCCCGATATATCCGCCTGACAGACAAGGATGGGCGCGTAGCTCAGCGGGAGAGCACACCCTTGACATGGGTGGGGTCACAGGTTCAATCCCTGTCGCGCCCACCATCCTTTTCCAGAAGCAACGAAGTGAAGCACGCGGCATCGCCGCGCGCTCCGATTTCTCGTGGCTGGCCGTATCGGCCTACTTGGCCTTGGCGCGCGGCCGTTGTGCCGCCTTGCGCACTTTCGGTGCCGTCTTCGCTTTCGCCTTCGCCTTCACCTTCGTCTTGGTCTTCGCCGCCACCTTGGCCGCTGTCGACTTTGCCGCGCGTTTGGTGCGCGAGGCGCTGGCCTTGACGCGTGCGCCGGCGGCCCGGGCGCGCTTTGGCGCTACGCCGATTGCACTCTCCGCGCTGTGAAAGCTGGCTGTCGCGCCTTCCTTCACCGCGTTCATGGCGCGCTCTGTCTGCTTTGGCGCCAGCAGGCGAGCAACGCCGGCTGCAGCAACCACGCCGATAACGGCTCTCGTGATACCCATGATGTCCCTCTCAGAACGAGTGTAGCTGGGACAACAACGCTTCCCGTGCAGCGGATGTTCCGGAACGCCTCAGGCGTAGTGAAGCAGGCGCATGGTTTCGCCGACTTCCCGGAGCGCGAGCTCGCGGAGCGCCGTGACGTCGGGGGAAGGCAGGGTGTCCGGATCGGCACCCGGGACGACGTTCCGGCTCGGATCAGGAGGCGTGGTCGTTGCCGGCGATTGGCCGATGATCGCGCTGAAACGGGCAATCATGTCGGGGTAGGAATCGCGAAGGTCTTCGTAGCGCACGAGGACGATGCGCCGATTCCGTTCTGCGGCTTGAGTCCATCCCTCCACGTGCCGGGCCCAGCGATCGAGCATGCTGCTGCGCTGGCGCATCTGGTAGCGCAGCAGATTCCCTTCCGGCTCCGCCATGGCGAATTCGAGCGCCGTCGGCGCGCGCGGGCCCTCGTGCCAGGACCAGCGGTGCATGAAACGCCAGAACGAGATCATCACATCGACCGGGTCGCGGTAGATGTAGAAGACCAGGAGATGGTGCGCGACCGAGGCCATCGTCGGCTGGAAGAACTCGACGGCGTGGTGCGACTTGATCATCGCGCCGGCGCGCTGGGCGGCGACGCGGCTAACGACGTTCGCCACCACGGCCGGGTCGAAGAAATTGACGTTCAGATCGGGCTGGTCGAAGTTGAGGAAGTTCGCGTTCGGGTAGCCGAAGGCCGCGCCCAGCGAATTCATCAGGAAATGAGTGCCCGAACGCTCATGGCTGACGACCATGACCTCCGGCCGGCGGAGATTGGTCGCATTGCGGACACTGGCTGCGGTGGCGTGGGAAAATAGCCTCGCCGGTTGATTCATTGCCTGCGGCGTGTCCCGAACGAATCAGTGCCCTCGCAGAAAATACTCTGCGAGGGAGTCGCCGGGAACCCTCAAGCCGCGAGAAGCTTAACAATCACCCGAGCTTGGCCATGATGTGGCGCACGACCGTGTAATCCTCGAGCGCGTAAATGCTGAGATCCTTGCCGTAGCCGGATTGCTTGTAGCCGCCGTGCGGCATCTCGTTGGTCAGCGCGAAGTGCGTGTTGATCCACGTGCAGCCGTACTGAAGCCGGGCAGCGACGGCCATCGCCTTGCCGACGTCCTTGGTCCAGACCGATGACGCGAGGCCGTAGTCGGAATCGTTGGCCCAAGTGATCGCTTCCTCTGGATCGGTGAAACGCGTCACCGAGATCACCGGACCGAACACCTCCTTCTGCACGATCTCGTCCTTCTGGAGCGCACCGGCGACCACGGTCGGCTGGTAGTAGAAGCCGTTGCCGGCTCCCGGCTTCCCGCCGGCAGCGATCTCGACGTGGTTGGTCGCCACGGCGCGCTCGACGAAGCCCGCGACGCGGTCGCGCTGGCGGGCGGAAATCAGCGGCCCGATCTCGTTCTTGTTGTCGTCGGGGAGGTCGTAGGCGATCGATGATACGGCCGAGGCCAGGTCGGCGACGAGCTTGTCGTACACCTTGGCGCCGGCGTAGAGGCGCGAGGCGGCCGTGCAGTCCTGGCCGGCGTTGGAGAACCCATAGACGCGCACACCGTCCACGACCGCCTGGATATCGGCATCGTCGAACACGATCACCGGGGCCTTGCCGCCGAGCTCCAGGTGCGTGCGCTTGATCGACTTCGAGGCCGCCATCAGCACCTTCTGGCCGGTGGCGATCGACCCGGTGAGCGAGATCATGGCGATGCGCGGATGGTTGATCAGTGCATCGCCGACCGTGGCGCCGCGACCGACCACGACATTGAGGACGCCTTCGGGCAGGACCTCGGCGGCGATCTGGGCCAGCTTCAGGGTGGTGAGCGGCGTGTGCTCGCTCGGCTTCAGCACCATCGTGTTGCCGGCGGCGAGCGCTGGGCCGATCTTCCACGCCGCCATGAGCAGCGGATAATTCCACGGCGTGATCGAGCCGATGACGCCGATCGGGTCGCGACGGATGATCGAGGTGTGGCCGGGCACGTATTCGCCCGCCGCCTGGCCGTTGCGCACGCGCGCCGCGCCGGCGAAGAAGCGGAACACGTCGATGACCGAGGGCGTCTCGTCGCGGGTCACCGTGTAACGCGGCTTGCCACAGTTCAGCGCCTCGAGGTCGGCAAACTCCTGCTCCGCGGCCGCGATGCGGTCGGCGAGCTTGTTGAGGTACGCCGCGCGCTCGGCGTAGGTGGTGCGCGACCACGTGGCGAAGGCCTTCTCGGCGGCGGCGACGGCAGCATCGACGTCCGCGGGTGTGCCCTCGGGCAGCGGCACGATCAGAGCGCCGGTGCGCGGGTTCAGGATTTTCTCCTCCGGCCCGGTGCCTTTGACGAAGCGCGATCCGATCAGCATCTCGGTCTGCATGGGACTACTCCTTCTTTGGCCGCCTATGCGGGCGGCTCACTTTCCCTGTCCTGCAACGGTGTCGCGGCCGGCACTGAGATAATACGCCGCCAGGATCGGCAGGAAGGTGATGGCGATGACGAAAACCGCGACGACATTGGTAACCGGCCGCTGACGCGGGCGCACCAGCTCGGACAGCATCCAGATCGGCAGCGTCGTCTGCTGGCCGGCGGTGAAGGTGGTGACGATCACTTCGTCGAACGAGAGGGCAAACGCCAGCATGCCGCCGGCGAGCAGGGCGGTGGCGATGTTGGGCAGCACGATGCGGGCGAAGGTCTGGAAGCCGTCGGCGCCGAGATCCATCGACGCCTCCATCAGCGACGGCGACAGCCGGCGGAAGCGGGCGATGGCGTTGTTGAACACGACGACGATGCAGAAGGTCGCGTGGCCCATGACGATCGTCCAGAACGAGAACGGAATATCCGCGAGGTCGAAGGCCGAGCGGAGAGCAATGCCGGTGACGATGCCGGGGAGCGCGATGGGCAGCACGAAGAGCAGCGAGATCGAATCGCGGCCGTAGAAGCCCGAACGGGAGAGGGCAGCGGCGGCGAGCGTGCCGAGCAGCAGCGCGGCGATCGTGGCCAGTATCGCGATGCGCACCGAAAGCCAGAGCGCCGCCCAGATGTCGTCGCGCCCCCACGCCACGCCGAACCAGCGCAGCGTGTAGCCGGGCGGCGGGAACTGGAAGCTGCGGTCTTCGCTGGTGAAGGCGTAAAGCAGGATGAAGGCGAGCGGGATGTAGATGAACAGCAGCCCCGCCGCAGTCGCGATCTTCAACCCCGGCGAAGCGCGCTCGTTCATCGCCGCCTCACAATGCCTCGAACGCGCCGGTGCGCCGGGCGATGGTCAACAGCACCCCCATGATCACGATCGGCGCCACCGAGAAGGCCGCCGCGAGCGGAATGTTGCCGGCCGTGCCCTGCTGGATATAGACGACCTGACCGAGGATCGGAGACGAAGGCCCCACGATCTCCGGCACGATGTAGTCGCCCAGCGTGAGCGAGAAGGTGAAGATCGCGCCGGCGACTACGCCCGGCGCGGCCAGCGGCAGGATCACTTTCCAGAAGGTCTGGCGCGGCGTCGCGCCGAGGTCGGCGGATGCCTCGACGAACGAGTTGGGGACCCGTTCCAGCGCCGCCTGCACCGGCAGGATCATGTACGGGATCCAGAGATACAGGAACACCAGCACCATGCCGATGTAGCTGGTGGAGAGCGCCGGCCCGCCAATCACCGGAACGTTGAGGATGGCGTCGAGCACGCGGCCGGCGCCGAATTGATCGAAGACCCAGCCGATGGCGCCTTCCTTCGCCAGCAGCAGCTTCCACGCATAGACCTTGACGAGGTAGCTCGACCACAGCGGCATGAGGATGAGGACGTAGAACGCCGCCTTCAGGCGGCCGCGGGCATAGCGGGCGGCGTAATAGGCGATGGGGAAGGCAACGATGATGGCGAGCAGCGTCACCGCCAGGGCGATCGCGACGGTGCGTTCGATCACCGCGAAATTCGCCGACTGGAAGAGCTCGCCGTAGGTGGCCAGCGTCGGCTGGCGCACGACCACGCCGGAGAAGTCGTCGATGTAGAAGAAGCTCTCCGCCAGCAGCGCGAACAGCGAGCCGAGATAGACGATGCCCAGCCAGAGGAGCGGCGGCAACAGCAGCAGGAAGATGTAGAAGCCGTGGTGCGATGCCAGCACGTCGGAAATGCGGCGGAGCAGGCTGTCGCGCGGCGGCGGGATCTCGGTCTCGGCGGCGCTCACGGGCCGTCCATCACGTGCAGGGCGGCGCGCGGGAATGCGAGGCGCACGGTGGCGCCGGCACTGGCCTCGCCGCCGGATGTCGCGGGCACTGCGGCGACGAGGCGACCGGCCGACGTCTCGAGTTCGATCCGCCTAACCGCGCCGTGGTAGAGCACCTCGGTGACGCGGCCCTCGACGGTCACCGCGTCAGCCGGCGCCAGCGCACCGGCGGCCAGCAGCGATATCTTCTCCGGCCGCAGGCTCGCGGCACGGTCGGCCCCGATCCAGGCCTTCGCCGTTGCCGCCTCAATGACGTTGGAGGAGCCGACGAAGTCGGCAACGAAGCGGGTGCGCGGCCGCTCGTACACGTCTTCCGGCGAGCCGACCTGCACGATGCGCCCGTCGTTGAACACGGCGACGCGGTCGGCCATGGAGAGCGCCTCGCCCTGGTCATGCGTGACGAAGACGAAGGTGAGGCCAAGGGTGCGGTGCAGCGTCTTCAGCTCGCCCTGCATGTCCTCGCGCAGCTTCAGGTCGAGCGCGCCCAGCGGCTCGTCGAGCAGCAGCACCTTCGGCCTGACGACCAGCGCGCGCGCGAGCGCTACGCGCTGCCGCTGTCCGCCGGAAAGCTCGGCCGGTCGGCGCGTCTCCATGCCGGCGAGCTTGACCAGCGCCAGCGCTTCGCGTCCGCGCTTCTCGCGTTCGGCGCGCGCCATCCCGCGGATGGAAAGGCCGTAGCAGACGTTGGCCAGCACGTTCATGTGCGGAAAGAGCGCGTAGTCCTGGAAGACGGTGTTGACCGGCCGGCGGTAGGGCGGCACGCCGGCGACGGCCTCGCCGAAGATTGCGATGGTGCCGGCGGTCGGCTGCTCAAAGCCGGCAATCAGCCTCAGGCACGTCGTCTTGCCGGAACCGGACGGGCCGAGCATGGCGAAGAACTCGCCCGGCGCGATGTCGAGATCGACGCCATCGACCGCGCGCACCACGCCGAAATGGCGCGCGACTCCGCGAAACGAAACGGCGGCGACCGGGCTATCCATGCTCATCGCAGGAACAATACCTAGCCGCCGCCGCTAATGCCTATGCCCTCGGCTCACTGTCCCCCGACGATCGCGACGTAATCGCTCGCCCAGCGGGAGTAGGGAACGCAGGCGTCCTGCGTCTTGCACTTGCCGATCGGCGTCTTCCAGAAGGCGATCTGGTCGAAGTTGTCGTATCCGTTGGTCGAACAGCCGGTGTCGCCGAGGAGGGCATTGCCCTTGCAGGCGGCCGGAACCGCCGGCACCGAGCCAAACCACGCGGCAACGTCACCCTGCACCTTCGGCTCCAGCGAATGGTTCATCCAGAGGTAGGCGCAGTTCGGATGCGGAGCATTCACGTGCATCATGGTCGTGTCGGCCCAGCCGGTGGCGCCTTCCTTCGGGATCACCGAGGCGATCGGCTTCTTGGCTCCCTGGAGCAGGTTCACCTGATAGGGCCAGGAGCCGGAAGCGACGACGCCCTCGTTGGTGAAGTCGTCGGTCTGGACGGTGGCGTCGTGCCAGTAGCGCTGTATCAGCGGGTGCTGCTGGCGGAGCAGGTCGAGCACGGCCTTGTACTGCGTCTCGTTCAGCTCGTAGGGGTCCTTGATGCCGAGCTCGGGCTTGGTGCTCTTGAGGTAGAGCGCGGCGTCGGCGATGTAGATCGCGCCGGCGTAGGCCTGCACGCGGCCCTTGTTCGACTTGCCGTCGGGCAGCGTCTGCTCCTGGAACACCACGTTCCAGCTCGTCGGCGCCTGCCCCTTGAAGGCGTCGGTGTTGTACATCAGCACGTTCGGGCCCCACTGGTAGGGCGTGCCGTAGTGAACGCCGTCGACCGTGTGCCAGGCGCCGTTCTTCAGCCGGTCGTCAACGCTCGCCCAGTTCGGGATCAGGTCGACGTTGATCGGCTGCACCGTCTTGCCGGCGACCAGGCGAAGGCTCGCATCACCGGAGGCCGTGACGAGGTCGAAGCCGCCTCCGTTCATCAGCGTCACCATCTCGTCCGAGGTGCCGGCAACCTTGACGTTGACCTTGCAGCCCGTCTGCTTCTCGAAATCGGTGACCCAGTCGTAGTTCTTGTCGTCCGAGCCGTTCTCGATGTAGCCGGCCCACGCCACGATATCGACCTCGCCTTCGCCGGGGCCGACCTTGGTCATCTCGGCCGCATTGGCGGCATACGACCACACGAACGACAGCGCGACCGCGCTGACGGTCGCTGTTTTCAACGCTCTGAGCATAATCCTGCGTCTCCCTCTAGCCGTGCGCCAAAAACGCTGATTTCTGCGCCGGGCGCCGGCTTCATGGCCGCAAATCTGCCCCGCCGCCTGAATTGGGGCAAACACAAAATGGCCGGATCGCGGGGGGCTGGCCGCATTCCGCCGGTCTGCCGCTCATCCTTCCGGCACGCCTTCCTGGAAAGCATCGGCAAATCTGCGCAGCAGCCGCACCAGCTCGTCGACGTCGGGGGCCTTCCACTTCCGCAAGATCCCGCCGAGCAGGCGGTCGCGCGCCGCGTCGATGCGGTCGGTCATCGCCTTGCCCTTCGCAGTCACCGTCGCCATCCGCAGCCGGCGGTCGTCAGGACTGGCCTTGCGCCGCACCAGGCCGAGGTCCTCGAGCTTCGCTACCTGGCGGCTCACGGTGCTGTAGTCGCGCCCGGCGCGGCCGGCGAGATCGACGACTCCGATCGGGCCAAAGCGTTCGATGCCAACCAGCAGGGGGAACAGCGCGCGGTCCAGTGCAAGGCCGGCCCGGCGAACCAGCGCCGCGTCGCGCTCGGGCCGGTTCATTGCGCTGACAATATCGAGCACGGCGCCATGAAGTACGCGAAGCTGGGCCGCATTATGTGTATTTTGCACGCTTGTCCTTGATGCCATCGCTCGCTCCTATATATGTGCGTTATACACATATATGCAGCGAGCAAGAAGGAGCGCGGCGATGCGGGCGGCGATCGTGCGTGAAGCGGGCCAGGATCCCGTCTGCGGGGACTTCGCCGAGCCGGTGGCGGCGGACGGAGAAGTGGTCGTGTCGGTGCGCGCGGCGGCGATCAGCCAGGTGGTGCGCAGCCGCGCCTCCGGCAGCCACTACAGCTCGGCCGGGTCGTTTCCGTTCGTGCCCGGTGTCGATGGCGTCGGCCGAGGCGCCGACGGACGACGGGTCTATTTCCTCTTCCCGCGGGCGCCTTATGGCAGCATGGCGGAGCGCACCGTGGTCTCGGCGGCGCAGTGCGTGCCGTTGCCCGGTGATCTCGACGACGTTACCGCGGCGGCAATCGCCAATCCCGGCATGTCGTCGTGGGCGGCATACACGGAGCGGGCCCGGCTCAAGGCGGGCGAGACGGTGCTGGTAAACGGCGCCACCGGCACGGCCGGGCGGCTGGCGGTGCAAATCGCCAGGCATCTCGGTGCGCGCAAGGTGATTGCCACCGGCCGTAACGCCCAGTCGCTGCGCGAAGTCGCGGCGCTTGGCGCTGACGTCGTCATCCCGCTTGGCGACGATGCCGATGCGCTCGAAGCGGCGTTCGGCGAGCAGTTCGCGGCCGGCGTCGATGTCGTCATCGACTACCTGTGGGGTGGAAGCGCCGAAGCCTCGCTCGTCGCGGCTGCCAAGGCGGGACCGGCGTCGGTTCCGATCCGCTACGTCGAGGTCGGGTCGGTGAGCGGAGCCAGGATTGCGCTCCCCAGTGCCGTGCTGCGCTCGTCGGCGATCGAGCTCATGGGTAGCGGCATCGGCAGCATCCCGCTGCCGCGGCTGACGGCGGTGATTGGTGACCTCTTGCGCGCCGCAGTGCCCGCGGGTCTCCGCATTGCGACGAGCCCCAGTCCCTTGTCGGATGTCGCTGCCGTGTGGCGGCGCGACGACAGCCGCAGCCGCACGGTGCTGGCGGTAGCGGACTCCGGAGCTTAGCGGGTAGGGGGCGCTTCGCTGCTTTCGCGCCGGATGAGGCGGAATCCGAGGTCGATCGTGTGCTCCTTCGGACGCGTGCCCGAGCCGCGGATGATCTCCAGGACGATCGCCGCGGCGCGCTCGCCGATCTTGTAGCGGGGGGTCGCGACGGTGGTCAGCGACGGAAACGACGTCGCGGCGAACTCGAGGTCGTTGAAGCCGACGATGGAGAGATCGTCCGGCACCTTCATGCCGCGGCGCTGCACGGCAAACAGCGCGCCCAGCGCTAGGTTGTCGTTCCCGGCAAAGAGCGCCGTCATCTTCGGCCAGCGCGTCAGCATCGTTTCGATCAGCTCGGCGCCGTAGGCAAAGGTCGAAGGCGCGTCCATCGAGACATGGAACGGCTCGAAGCCGGCCTCGGTCATCGCCCGCTGGTAGCCCTTGACGCGCTGGCGGGCGCGCGAATCGAGCGGCACGGCCATCTGGCCGATGTGGCGGTGGCCGAGCTGGATGAGGTGGCGGGTCGCGGCGTAGCCGGCGTCCTCCTGCGAGAGGCCGATGACGATGTCGATCGGGTCGTCGGTCACCTCCATGGTCTGGATCACCGGGATCGCGGCCTCCGCCAGCATCCGCCGGGCCTGCTTAGTCTGGTCGATGCCGGTCACGATCATCGCCTCGGGGTGCTGGCCGAGCATCGTGGCGATGGCCCGCTCCTCCTTGCCCGCGACATAGCCCGAATTCAGCACTAGGACCTGGAAGCCCGCCGGCAAGAAGACGTCGTGGAGGGCGCGCAGGTATTCGCCGAAGACGCCGTTGGTGAGGGAAGGGACGATGACCCCGATCCGCCCGGTGCGGGCGGAGGCCAGCGCGCTCGCCAGCTCGTTCGGGATGTAGGCGAGCTCCTCGACCGCGGACCGGATGCGCTCGCGCAGGTCCTCCGAGACCATCTCGGGCCGGTTCAGCGCCCGCGACACGGTGACGGCGCTGACGCCGGCGCGGGCGGCGACATCGCTCAGCGTCTTGCGGCGTCGTTTGCCGCTGCCGTTGCCCTCAGCCATTCGCGCGCCCTGCCAAGCCCGTTGCGAGGAGAAATAGCATCGCAGTGATTCCGGTCGATATCGGCAATTCCAGCTGCGACATCCTGGTTTCGCCGCCCCCGGCTGCCGCCCGGTCCGCCGTCCGCTCCGTGCGGGCTGCCAGCGGCTACGGACTGGTGTAAGCGCTTTCATATTTCGTTGACAGCGCTTTCATTAGCACCTATAGCTTGGTAGCACGCGTCTGGGAAGACTGTTCTTGATGTATTTATGTCTATACTTCTTCGACAGAAGTAAAAGACAAGAATAGTGAACAGGATGCGCGCTGCGACCAAAGCAAACTAGGATCGCTAGGGAGGAATTCCGATGAAATCTACTGCCTTGCTGCGCCAGTGCCTCGGCATGGGCGCCGTCCTCGGGGCAGCCATGACCTTCAGCGCTGCCGCGCACGCGGCCGGCGCACAGGTTGTTGCTGGCCCGTCATCCGACCCGCAGTGCTTCGCACCGTGGGCGTCTGACACGAAGTTCGTCCAGTACCCCGCCAAGAAGGGTCCGTTCCGGATCGCGCTCGCCAACGGCTACATCGCCAACACCTGGCGCATCCAGATGATCCAGACGGCCAAGG
>Ga0265316_10005372_pt1 | contig 12464 bp, 6 predicted proteins | sample 4522metaG_FD_202092 | JGI IMG/M metagenome (GOLD analysis project Ga0265316, IMG submission 202092) | Rhizosphere microbial communities from Carex aquatilis grown in University of Washington, Seatle, WA, United States - 4-5-22 metaG | ecosystem: Host-associated > Plants > Roots > Rhizosphere >... | reverse complement strand
CCTGGACCATCGAAAACCATACGGTGTTTGCGATGTGGACCGCCCCCGGCGGGAAATCGATCTGGGTGACGCTGAGCGATCATGGAGGCAGCAGCCACTGCTGGGATCACCCACTCCCCTGCACCCCGTATTTCGACCCGGAAAAGCTGAAGCGTATCCGCTGGAGGTGACCTGCCGCAAGCTCAGTGGCGAGCCGCGTTCTTCGGTACCAACACGGCCGCATCCAGAACGTCCACCAGCCCCCCCGACGGCAGCGTGCTGTCGTTGAAGATCACGACGTGCGTGGCCGGCCGGATATCCGCTACGCGCAGGGCGATGGTCTGGGGTTCCGGATTCTTGGCGATCGCCGGCGTGCGGGCGATGATCCCCTTACGGCTATCGAACGCCGCGAAAGCCACCCGGCCCGCCAGCACCTGGACGCGCAGCGCCACCCAGCAAGGCGTCGCTATCGATTCCGCGCGGCTCACCGGGATTAACGCTGAAAACGTCCCCAGTCCCGCGCCAGTGGTGACGCGCAAACCAGGCCGGAATTGCACCCGTGCGTGGCGTTGTGCGAATGCATCCGATAGATCGAGGATGCCATCCATGCGAATCGTGTCCGGCGGAGGCGCCGCGCTGCCGGGCAGTCCCACCCCGCTGTATCCGGGCATTTCGTCCAGCAGCCGGCAGAAATGTATGGGCCGGTCATCATGCCGCAAACGGGCGAGCAGGGCCTCCTTATCCGCGAATTGGAGGATTCCGGGGACCTTCGATATTTCACGGCACCCCCGGCCGATCTCCCCCGACGGAGTCATGGCGGATCGAGGCGCCAGAATGGTCACCAGCAAACGCCCGGCTTCCGGCGAATCCTGAGAGAACTGCAGGACGGAGGAAAACGTGCTTCTCCAGGGCCACAGCCATTTGGCCTGCTCCGGTGGGCAGGCCACGGAAAGAACCTGGTAGTCGCCGGCCGGGTCTTCTTGGAAACGGTAAAGGCGGCCACTCCGCGCCACGTATCCCACCACTTGCGGAACGCGGCGGGCGCTCAGATAGACCAGGTGAAGTTGATCGCTGGTTTCGCCAAAGAAGAAGCCCCGCAGCTTGAGCGTGCCATCGGAGTACCACGAGCTGAGCGGGTCCGAACCGCTGTTGTTGGGGAAGTCCGCCACGGCGTCGACGTTCGAGAGGTACCGGGGCGCATCGTACAGCAGCGCGTTGGGGAGCAGGTCGGCCTCGACGTCGGCCCAGTGTGCCGCGCCCGATGCAAACCACGCCGCCGAACGGCCGGATACTCGGGCACCGGGTCCCAGGATCTGGCGGGAGGCCGCGCGCGCCAGCACAACCTCATGCACTTTTGGCTGAAGCGATACCGTGGCCTTCGCCAGCATGGGACTGCCCCAGACCAGCCCGATACAGAGTGCCCCCGCCGCCGCCCAATGGAATGCCAGCCTCGTGGCGGGGCTAAAGCGTTTGAGGCCAAGGCCGGCCGAAACCAGTGCCCCGATGGCCAGCGCGGCCGCCAAAAGAACGCATTCGTGCAGCACGTAGAATTCCGCCTTGTGCCACGTGAACAAGAGCACGAAGAGCTGCAAGGGCAGCGCCGCCAGCGCCAGACCGCGCGTGGCGCCGACGGCAGCCAGTATGGCCGAGGAGAATACCAGCATCGGAACTCCCGAACCCATTGCGAAGCGCACCAAAGCGGGTCGGTACGGGTCGTGAGACCAAGCGCGGTACAGATCCAGATGACGTGAAACTGAGAGAACGACGCCCCCCCGTCCGCCAACCTCGTGCACCTCCCTCGAAATAAACCGCCAGCAGGGAATTAAGAAAAACGCCAGGTATAAAATGCCGAATACGCAGCAGCCCGCGCACAAAGCGATCACGCGGTCGCGTCCCTGGCGCCAGCCCAGGCTGCGAATTGCCCAAACCACGTAGACTGCCACGCCCGTAAAGGCAAAGGCGGCGTAGTAGTGGACGCCCGAAGCCCAAGTGAGAAAGAGAGCGCCCGCGAAGAGCCGGCTGCGGTTCCAGTTATCCAGTCTTCCGGTTTCCATTAACACCAGACCCAGCAGCCAGGCCGCGTGGACCTCTCCCTCGGGCCGTGTGCCGAAGCACAGCGTGATCGTCTCGCCGGTAGTCGCCAGGAAGCCGATCGAGAAAAGCAGGCCCAGTTTGACGGCGGTTGGGAAAACGCTACGAGCAATCGCGGCCAGGCAGAGCAACAGGAGCAGCACGACGGGAGTGGCCTCCGCGTAATAGATCGAGAACCCCAGGCGCATCAGCAGCCCGATCCACCCCACGTGGATCGGCGGGTGGGCCACAACGGTGTGATCGAAACCGGAGTTGAAAGCACCAATGGGTAACGTAAGGTTGCCGAAAACGGCCAGCATGTAAGCCGGGTTCTGCATCACCAGCTCGTCGAAATCTCCCCCAAAACTGCCTCCATCCCGATCCGTGCAGTAGGCCGACAGCAGGACCAGCAGAACCACGAAAACGCTGAACCAGATAACCGGCTTTTCCACCTTCATGGTTTGCGAGCCGCCCCCTTCCCATCGGCTCCCCCCTGCACCAGGACGCGGGCTTCAAAGATATCCACTTCCGATGCAGTATTGCCTTCGTTGAACACCACGATGAAGGTCGTGCGACCGAGATCGGGTGTTCGGAGGGCCACCGTTTGCGGTTCGCCCGAAGGAGCGATGGACTTGGTTCTACTGAGGATCGACACGTCTCTTGGACAAGCCGCGAAACCCACCCGGCCCCGGCGCACGCGCAGCTTCACAACCAGCCAGCCCGCGGAAGGGACCGCTTCCGTGCCCTTCACGGGAATCAGCGCGGAAAAACCGCCGGACACTGGGATAGTAGTTACCCGCACCTGGGGTACGCGCTCCACGCGAGCACCGCCGGTGGCCACCGTGTCCGCAAGGTCCACCATCGCATTTTCCAGCGGCACGGCGTCGACCGGTGCAATCGCGTCCGGGGCGAGCCCAACTCCCGCATAGCCCGGCATGTCGTCCACGTTGCGGTAGAAATGCATCACCGGGTCGTCCCGCCACGACTGCTGCACCAGCCGTCTCCAGTCTTCGAGCAGCAGGGTGCCTCGGACTCGCGACACCTCGCGGCAGGAGCGGCCGATGGCGCCGGCGGGCGTCAGACTGGTTCGGGGAGCCAGCACCGTAACCATCTTGCGCCCCGCCTCGGGCCCGTCCACCACGTCCAGACTGACCGAGAACATGCCGATCCAGGGCTGCTGCCAATCGTCTCCACCCGGCCCGCAGACCATCGAAAGCGCTTCGTAGCCGCCACCGTCCGCCGCCTGGAAACGGTACAACTGCCCACCCCATGCGGCGTATCCCACCAGCGGCGCGGCGCCACGCGAACTCAGTTGGACGCAGCGCAAGGTGGGGTCGCTCTGGGCGAAATAGAAACCGCGCAGCTTGAGCGTGCCGTCGGCGTACCAACCGGGGAAACGGCCCGGAGGGTCGTTCGAAGGGCACACCTCGAAGGCATCCACATTGGTAAGATACGTGGCGGCGTCGAAGGTCAAGAACCCGGCCACCAGGTCGCGCTCCACATCGTACCAGTGCTCGGCTCCGGAGGCGTACCACGACCACCAGCGGCCCCCCACGCGCGCGTGTGGTCCCAGCATCCGCCGCCCCGCGGCATGCGCAACTTCCATTTCGTGGACCTTGGGTCGAAACGTCACACGAACCTGCCCCAGCGCCGGGCTGCCCTTCAGCAGGTAGATCGCGAGCGCCGCCACCGCCAGCGGAGCGAACCAACGGTCCCATCCCCTCCATAGGCGGGCCGGCAGGTACTGGCACAGCGCCAGCAGCCCGATCGCCACCGCCGCCGCAAACAGGACCGACTCGTGCACGATGTAGTAGGGCATCTTGCGCCACACCAGCAGGAATATGCCGAGTTGCAGGGGCAGGGCCGCCATGGCGATACCGCGGGTGGAGCGAACGGCCGCCAGGATAGCAGTAGAGAATACCAGGAGCGGGATTCCCAGGGCCATGCCAGCGCGGACCAGCGCCGGATGGTACGGTTGCCGCGCCCAACCGCGGTAGAGATCCAGGTGCCTGCTCACCGACAGGCCGACCCCGCCCTGGCCCACCGTGTTGCGGATGACATCGCGTATTTCGGGAAAATAGGGAATGACGTAGAGGGCCACGTAAGGGACCGCGAACAGGCACACCCCCGCGAAAAGAGCGGCCACCCGAGGCTTGGCTTCCTTCCATCCCAGGCTGCGCACGGCCCAGACCATATAGACCGCCACGCCGGCCGCCGCCGGTCCGGCGTAATAGTGGATTCCGGAGGACCACGTCAGAAATAAAGCTCCGGCACAGAGCCGGCGGCGGTTCCAATCCCCCAGCCGGCCGGCTTCCAGCAGAAGCAGGCCGCAGAACCACGCGGCCTGGATCTCGCCCTCGGGCCGCGAGCCGAAGCAATCCGTCAACGTGTCGCCGCTCGCAGCCAGAAAACCGATGGAAAACAGCCAGCCCAGCTTTACGGCCATGGGAAACGGGCTGTACAGGATAATCGCGATCGCCAACAACAACAGCAGAACCGTCGGCGTAGCTTCTGCGTAGTAAACCGGCAGCCCCAAGCGCCCAAGCAGGCCGATCCACATCGTGTGCACCGGCGGATGGGTGATCACCGGCAAGTCGAAGAACGCGTTGTGGGGGTACGTCGGAAAAGTCAGGTGGCCGTAATGGACCAGCATGTATGGCGGGTTGAGGAATCCGGGTTCATCCACCGCCCCGTTCCGATCGGTACAGTACGCTCCCATCAGGACCAATAGCGCCACAAAACAGGCGAATACGCATACCGGCGTGGAGGGCTGGGCTTTCATCGTCTTGTACGCGGGCTTTGGCGGCGTGTCCCGGCCACCAGGGCAACCTGAATTATAGCCTCTCGGGCCGAGTAGTGTTACAATTCGTACCTTCCGGGGATACCACTTGAACCAGGAACTCATTGCCGCTGTTAAACACCATCAGGTCTTTTCCTATTTTAGGCCGTACACCGGCGAACTCCCTCCGAACTGCGACCTGGATTTCCTCGGCACCATGGTTCCCCCCGAGTTCATTCAGGGACTGGTCCCCCTGATCGCGTATACCAGGAAGGTCGAGGATTTCTACGTCCATAACGATGAGGAGTACTTCGAATGGGTGGACCTCCTGGAATCCGTAGTCGCCGCCTCCGGGACCTATACCATGATCGATCTCGGCGCCGGGTACGGCCGTTGGTCGGTGCGGGCCGCTTACGCGGTGAAGCAATTCAACCCCAAGTTGCGGTGCCGTCTAATTGCCGTGGAACCGGAACCCACGGTCTACGGGTGGATGCGACAGCACTTTTCGCAGCACGGAGTCAGCCGCTGGCGGAACACGCTGATTCACGGTGCTGTGAGTGAGCAGCCGGGAAAGGTCCATTTCTATGTTGGCGGGCCTCGCGGCAGCCAGTTCGACCGGCCGCCGAGTTCGTGGTATGGCCAGTTCTTGACCAAAGACTACGACTTAAGGAGCGAGGCAAAGAAAGACGGGAAGTACGCCGGTTTCGACGTCTATCTTCACCAAAGCGGGTGGCGTTCGATTGAGGTTCCCAGCATTAGCCTCCGCACCCTCCTAAAGAAGTTGGATCGCGTCGATCTGATCGACCTCGACATCGAAGGGCAGGAACTTGTCACGCTGACCGCGGCTATCGCCGGTTTAGACGCCAAGGTGAAGCGATTGCACATCGGAACCCACGGCGTCGAGATCGAAGCCGGTCTGAGACAGTTGCTATCGGATCATGGCTGGCGGTGCCTGGCGGACTACTCACTCCAGAAGACATCCGAAACTCCTTGGGGCGTCATCTCGTTTGACAACGGCGTTCAGAGTTGGATGAATCCCAGATTCTGAGCTATTCCGCCCGCGCCAGCGTGACGGCGAGCAGCGCCACCACAATTCCATAAAGGCTGGCCTCCACCTTCAACGAGGCGAGGTTCTTCCGCGCATCGAGCGGCAGGTAGAGAATGCTGGCTGCGCCGCCGGGAACTTCGCGGCCCTGGCCCTTGAAGCTGGCCAGGTCGAGAAGCCGCGTCCTACCGCTGGCGAGATCCACACGCGGCGGGAGCGGCGCTTCGTTTACGAAGAGGTAATCGTCCAGTAGGTAATCCTGCTCGATGGGCCACCAGGTCTCCGGGTTCTTCAGCGAGAGTTGCGCCTGGAAACCGTCGGTGTAGGCAACGGTGATGCGGCCGTGCTCCATCCGGCTGGCTTGCGGAAAGGTGTTCCCGGTCATCAGAAGATAGATGCCTTCAGCTTGGCCGGTAAGTGGGATCTCAGCTTCAGCCTGGTCCTGCCGCCATTGCGAGAGGAAGAGGCAGTTCGGCGCGGTGCCCGCCGGAGTCCGGAACGGAACGCCGAGGGGTGTCTGCAATATGCCGCCGGCGCCGCGCAGGCCGGCGTCGTCGATCTTCGCGGTGATATCCATATTGGCCCACCCCCCGGTCAACTGCTCCGGGATCGCCAGTGAGCAGAAGGGAGAGCGCGGCTCCGCGTAAGGACGCGTGAAGATCTGTTTGACCTGGTGCTTCAACACGGCGGAGAGATCCACCGGCTCCGGCTTCCGATTTGTTCCGATGGCGGGCGCCGCGGCGGCCAGCGGCGCATTCGCTTTCACGTTGAAAGAAATCGGCAGAGACCATCGGCAGTCGCCCTGATGCATATTGACGAAAACCGTGTGGTAGCCAGTCGCCGTCACGCGTCCGCGGGCCAGCGCGTGCTGCGGGTCGTCGATCTGGGCGAGCGTTACACCCGGCGGCAAAACGAGTGTCTGCCCGGCCGAGTAGGTTCGATGGGCGGGAAGCGCCGTGGGCGCCTCGCCACTCCACTCGACAGTGACCTTCCACGAAGGCGCGGCCGGCAGGGTGACGACCACAGCCGGCGCTCCCACGGCGGCCGGGTCGAAGGATGCGGTGCCGCCGGAAACCTTCGGCAGACGCGTGGTCCTGGCGCGCAGCACGAGCGTCAACGGTACGGACTTAGGCAGGCGGCTGGAGATCTCGTAAGTATCCACCGAACCTTCCAGGCGCCAGGAGAAATCCAGGTCCACGTGTTTGAGCGAAGCCTCGTTCCATTCTCGAGGGAATCCCGGGCGAATGGTGAGCGTACCGCGGACCAAATCCGGCTGCAGGCCGAAGAGGCCTTCGGTGAGGGCGCGCGCGGTGATTCCGATGGGGTCGCCGGAATCTCGTTGGGCCTCCTGCCGGTGAGCGTCGAGCGCGGAGGTCATGTGGAAGTTGCCGGGCGCGAGGCCCATGAACAGGGAGTCGAGCAGATTGCCCTTCAGCAGGAGAAAAGCCTCCTCGGCCATTCCGGCCTGCCACATGGCCAGCGCCGTGTGGACGTTTTCCGCCAGCGCCAGCAGGTTGAGAGACCAGATATAGGGGAGCCAGTCGGAGCACGAGAGCATGTACCACGCTCCGGCCGGGACACCGGGGCCGTGGACCGGAATCTTGCGCAGAACGGAGAGCCGCTCGGCCAGCATCTGCCAGGCCTGGCGCGGAGTGGGAACCTCGCTGTCGATGGTGTGGTAGACCGTCCAGACGGCGGCGTTGTCATAGACCGTGCGCGCGCCCAGCCAATCCTTCGATTCAGCATAGGCGCCCCGTCTCGGCAGCCAGAGGTGCTGCTCCATACCCTGTGCGATCAGCCCGGCCTCGCGCTCGTAAGGCTCCGGATCTTCGCCCAGCAGACGCGCCAACGCCGCCGCCGAGCGGAAGGCGAAGACGTTGTATGCGGACGAGTGAGTTGTGCCTCCGCCGTTGTACTGCAGGTTGTCACTGGCCCAAATCGCCGCATAAGCCTCGTAGAGCGGCAGATCGCCATACGTGCGGCGAAAGAGGCGCTGCTCCCAAGCGAGATGGCGCTTGAAGGCGGCCCAGATCTCGCGTGCGAATTCGAGGTCCCCGGTCCAGCGCAGGTAGCGCAGGAAGACATCGAAGAAGACCAGGTTCATGTCGTAGTGATTCGCCGAGAGGTCGCCATTCGTGTGCAGCAGCGCCTCCTTGCGGGCCAGGTGCGTTCCGGGGTCGAAGGGGCCAGTGACAGGGGAAGGCGAGTCGGCGATGGGCTTGGTGTTCTGGCGCTTCACCCAGTGGCGCACCTGCTGGCGCATACGGTCGTGGTGGCCCAGCGAGACCAGCGAATAGGGGCCGCGCCAGCCGGCCAGCGCGCTCCGCCAGGCCACGCCGCCATGCATCACACACTGCTGCTCGGCATCCCAGATTCCGTCGGCGGCAATGCCGATGGCGGCGGCGCTGGCATCGATGTAGGGGTCGGGCGTGGACATCTGAAGAGTCGCAGCGATCTCTGCAACCTGTTGGCCGCGCGCGGCAAACTGCTCATCCGGAATGGAGTCGCGTTTGACCGAGATGTGCATCGGCGCGTCCGCGCCCAGCGGCACCCAGCCGGTGAGAATGGGCAGCCGTGGAGCGGGACCCGCCGCGACGATGGGCGCGTCCCATGTACTGGCATCGGCCACGCTCAGTTGCGAGCCGGCAGGAAAGCTGAGCCGCAAATCGCAGGTGGGACTGTGCAGGAGGCATGACGGCTCCGGCGCCATCACAATGATGTAAACGTTGTCGGCGCATTCTTCCGGGCGCACCTGGAAGAAGCGCGAGACCGGCTCCACCTCGCATCCGATGTCCCCATTGCGCGCGCCCTTGCGGCCGCTGACCCCGCCGAAGGCCCAGGTAAGCGAGGTGGATGCGGGAACAAGGTGGGCCAGGACTTCCAGCATGAAGCCTGCGCCCTGGCCCATGGTCAGCACTTCGATGCGCAGCCAGCCCTGGTCCAGCAGCGGGTCGCGCACTTCGTAGATCATGCGTCCCGGACGGTAGCGCGCCACCACCTCGTCGGCCTGCGCCAGCCATTTGGAGCCGCCGGCCGCGGAGACGCCCAGCTTGAGGTTGCCGCCATGCCCGGGAAGATAGAGCGAGAACTCCGGCAGGTCGCCGGCGTCCACGCGGAAGTTGATGTTGGGCCCGTATAGCGGGCGATTGAAGAACTCTGCGCCGTTGCGAATGACGAAATCGCCCGCGACCGGCGTGTAGCGCAGAGGCCGCGCCGTATGGCCGGCCACGAGGCCGCGCACGGCGCCCGAGATCGTCTTGGGAGCGGGGACCACGGTTTCCGCCGCGCGCTGGGCCTGCAACGGCAATGCAGCCGCCGCTGCGATGAACTGCCGGCGAGTGAAATCGCTGAAAGGGGGCATCGTCTTCCATTCTATTTCGGTGACAGGCTACGTAACCCCCAATTGCAGCCGCTGGTGTCTGGGGGTTTCGTAGCCTGTCACCGAAATAGGCGTTACCGGTAGCGGTAGAGTTTGATTCGCTGGATCTGTCCGTTGCGGCTGGAGTCGCCGCCCAGCCGCAGGTTCCTCCCTCCGCCGTTCTCATCTCCGTTCAGCCTGCGTCCAGGAACCCAGCGGCCGTCCGCATAGGCGCCTTCCTCGATGGAAAGGATGCCGGCTATCGGGTCGCCCGGCGTATTCGGAGAAAACCGCACCTCCACCGGTCCGCTGCCCGCAACCAGGTACTCATCCGGTCCCAGCGAGATGCACAGAGCGCCGGAACGCTCGGGGAGGTCGGTGGCTTCGAGCGACACCATCGCAAACACCGGCGGGGCAGCGGCCGCGGCAGCGTCGGCCGGCTGTCTGCCCCTTCGCGGGTAGCTCACTTCCAGGGTGTAGTTGCCTAGCGCGATCTTCTGCGGCGCCTCACCCGCGCCTACCACCACGCCGGCCATCTTCCCTTTGCCCTGGTTCTCGAGGATCACGGGGGCCAGTTGCGCCAGAGTGGCGTAACTGCGCGCCAGCGGCAGGTCCTCCGGCGGTACGCTCTTCACGCCGGGGCGCGCCTGGCTGTACTCGTCGATGGCAAACGGCGAGAATCCCATGCCGTCATGCTGCCCCACCATATAGAAGACGTGGTAAGTCCCCGTGTTGCCGTCCGTCTCGGGGATGAATAGCGGGTTCTCGCCAACGAAGGACTCCTGGTACCAGTTGGCCCACACCGGAAGATTGGGCGTGTACAGGTCGGGCGAGTGAATGTCGATGGCCGGCGCCGCCACTTTCCAGATGTTGTTCACCTCGGGGTTAGGGCGTCCGCCGCCGCGTGGCTGCGGCCGTTCCGGACTGGGCATGGAGCACGCGTCGTTCACGAACATAGGCAGCGGGTATTCGGCCTTGCCTGCTGCCGCCACCGCGCCCACGTAGCTCGCATAGTTCCACGCCATGAAGATCTCATCCGTATACTCGTTCTTGCTGAAGACCTCTTCCCACGTCCCGGATGTCTTCGCCCCGGCCGCTTCCCACGCCTTGCGGAGCAGCGGATGCAGCGTGTCCTTGTGGCTGGCGATATAGTCCAGCAGTTCCTTTGGCACAGGCGCCGCGAACGCCTTATTGGCGGCCTCGCTCCTGTCCCGCGTGTCGAATCCGAGGCCCACTTCGTTCTCCACCTGCATCATGACCACCCGGTGATAGGTATCCACTTCCTTGATGTGCCGCATGAGGGCGGCGAAAGCGCGCGCGTCGGCATCGCGGTTGGCGGCGTTCAATGTCGACAGGATCTCCGTGCCCTTGCCCTCCTTGTCCGGGACCCGTGGAAACCGCTCCTGGTTGGTTTTCACCCAGGCTGGAATGTAGCTGGATACCCCGTTCTTCCAGCTTCCGAACCACAGAAAAATGAGCCGCAGATTGTAGCTCTGCGCGTCGCGGATCTGGCTGTCCACCAGCGAGAAGTCGAACTTGCCCTCCTGGGGTTCGATCAGTTCCCATTGGACCGCGCTCAGGACGGTATTGAGATGCATGGCTACCATCCGCGGCCAGATCGGCTTCAGGTAATCGGGAGTGGAGGAATTGGAGTTGCGCAGCTCCCCCGCCAACATCAGAAACGGTTTGCCATCGACGATCAATTGCGTGGCCGTGCCCTGCTTTTGAAGGTGGGGAATGGCCGTGGATGTTCCGGTAGTGTTTCGAGAGCACGCTGACAGCGCAGCGAGCGAAAGGATAGCCATCAAGCCGTAAAAGGACCGCATTTTCGTAATCTGCCTCCCAATCGGGTTGTCCTCAGAAGTATACTCCCGCGGCGGCACCGAGTGGATGGCAGGCGGCTCATGGCATGCGGCTCAGGCGAACCGGGCTTCGGACGGCGTGTTCTGCCTACAACGGGATTTGGCTGGGCCCAAAGCCGCGCACTGCGAATGAACCGGTGCAGGTTTCCGGCGACATTTACACAGCCACCGTGCCCCAGCACGGCGTCGTACTGCTAAGGATTTCGATCGCCAGCGGGCGCAGCGGATTCTGAAGTCGAGAAGTCGACGCGGTTGATTGACAGGCGCGATGACTCGGGCATAGCATGATGAATGCGCTTACAAATCTGTGCTGAGGCCGCGCCAGAGCCGCGCGACCTGGCGCCGCGACCTGAAGGAATTCGCTCCGCTACTGTTCAATTAGCCCGCTTCGGAGGTTGATGATGTCGTCGAGAAAAGCCCTCTGTGCCGCGCTGTTCTGCTTGCTGTCCAGCCCGTGGATGGCGGCGCAGGCGCCGGCCGCGCACATTCGCATCGATACCAACCGCGTAATCGGCGAAGTGCACCCGCACATATTCGGCAACTTCGCCGAACACCTGGGCCGCTGTATTTATGGCGGTGTTTTCGAGGAGGGCAGCCCGCTTTCCGACGCCGATGGCTACCGAAAGGACGTGATCGAGGCGGTAAAGCCGCTCGGTGTCTCCATCCTTCGGTGGCCCGGCGGGAACTTCGCCTCCGGCTACAACTGGACCGATGGAGTCGGCCCGCGCGACCAACGACCCGCCCGTCCCGATCACGCCTGGGGCGCGCTTGAATCCAACCGCTTCGGCACCGACGAATTCCTGCGCTACTGCGAGCGCATCGGCGCGGAGCCGTACCTGTGCATCAACGCGGGTCTGGGCTCGGTCGACCAGGCGCGGCAGTGGGTGGAGTATTGCAACGAGACGCGGCCCACGTATTGGGCCAAACAGCGGGCCAGGAACGGCCGGGAGAAGCCATGGAACGTCAAGGTCTGGGGCCTCGGCAACGAGATCGACGGGCCTTGGCAGCTTGGCCACAAGAACGCGGAGGATTATGCCAAGTTCGCCCTGGTGGCCGCGGGGGCCATGCGGCGGGAGGATGACACCATCAAGCTGATCGCCAGCGGCTCATCCAACTTCGGGGCGGATGCCGACTGGGTTGGCTGGAACCGGACGGTCCTCGATACCCTCAAAGACGAAATCGACTACATATCACTGCACACCTACATCGGCAACCCCGAGAGCAATTTCGAAAAGTTCCTCGCGGAATCGCAGGACCTGGACGAGCGCATCGCCATCGTGGAAGGTCAGATCAAAGCCGCGCGCAGCCGCCAGACCAAGCCGCACGCCATCTACATCGCCTTCGACGAGTGGAACACCTGGTACCGCGCGC
>Ga0265316_10005371_pt1 | contig 12464 bp, 8 predicted proteins | sample 4522metaG_FD_202092 | JGI IMG/M metagenome (GOLD analysis project Ga0265316, IMG submission 202092) | Rhizosphere microbial communities from Carex aquatilis grown in University of Washington, Seatle, WA, United States - 4-5-22 metaG | ecosystem: Host-associated > Plants > Roots > Rhizosphere >... | reverse complement strand
TGGGTTACCCGCGCGAGCGCATTCTGCCCCACAACCTGACCATGGTTCTTTTGGGCGCGGGTCTGCTTTGGTTCGGCTGGTTCGGTTTCAACGGCGGCAGCGCCCTGGCTGCCTCGGGCGTGGCCGCACTGGCACTGGTGAATTCACAACTGGCTGCGGCCATGGGAGGCATGGTGTGGCTGGTGGTGGACATCGCTCGCTACGGCAAGGCTTCTGCTTTGGGCTTCGCCTCGGGATTTATTGCGGGCCTGGCCACAGTGACACCAGCCTCGGGTTTCGTCGGACCGATGGGTGCGATCGCCATCGGCGCCGCTGCGGGCTTGGCCTGCTATGGCGCCGTCATGCTCAAGGGTAAGCTCGGGTACGACGACACCCTGGACGCTTTTGGCGTGCACGGGGTGGGCGGCGCGGTTGGCACCATCTTGCTGGGTGTGTTCGCCTTGCGCGCCTGGAATCCGGGCGGCGCGGACGGCCTGCTGGCCGGGAACGCAGGCTTCTTCGCCAAGCAGCTTCTCGCCGTGGGCGTGGGCATCGGCTACGCAGTGGTGGGCACCGTGGTGTTGCTCAAGGTCGTGGATGCGCTAGTCGGCCTGCGCGTGGGTCCCGAGCAGGAGCACGAGGGCCTGGACATCCACCTGCACGGCGAAGAGGGCTACAACATGGGCGTGGGCGTCTCCTCGCAGGGCCGCGCTGAGGTCTACGCCGAATCGGTGACCGAGTCCGCGGCGACGCTCGCCAAGCAGCCAGCCTCGCTGGCGTAGCTAGCCTGGGCGCACCCAAAGGATTGCGCCGGGGCTGGCGTTTTTCTTGAAGCGAAGTCAGAGTTAGGGCGTCTAATCTGCTGAAAGGAATACCCATGCGTACAGCACTCGCCCTTCTCGCCAATGGTATTTTCGTCATGTGGCTCTCGGCTACGGCCCTGGCCGGGGCGCCCGAGACCTACGCCCAGAAATGTGCCGGCTGCCATGGCAAGGATGGCAAGGCGCAGACCGCGATGGGCAAGAAGCTCAGCATCAAGGACTTGACCGACGTCAAGGTGCAGGCTGCGGCCAAGGACGCCGATTGGGAAAAGGCCATCACCGACGGCGCCAAGGACGCGACAGGCAAGGTGGTCATGCCTGGCTTCAAGGGCAAGGTCACGCCTGATGACATCAAAGCGCTAGTGAAGGCCTGTCGCGACCTCAAAGGCAAGTAGCCAAGCGCAACTCAATTTCAGACAGTCCGCGAAAACACCGGCCGGCCAAGCTGCTGGCGCGGGGTCAAATAGGCATCGAAGCACATGGCCAGATTGCGCACGAAGATTTGGCCCAGGTCGATGGCATGCACGCCCTGTTCGTCGAGGCGGCACATGCCGTCCTTCTCGAAGGGCGCAAGCTTGGCCAAGGTTTCGCGGAAGTAGTCGGCAAACACGATGCCGTACCTCGCCTCCAGGGCGGCGCGGCTGACAGTGAAGTTGCACATCAGCGACAGGATGGCGTCGCGGCGGATCTCGTCGTCGCGCGAGCGCGCGTAGCCTCGCTGCACCGGCAGATGGCCATCGTCGAGCCTGCGGTAGTAGGGCGCGAGCTTCTTTTCGTTCTGAACCAGGGCGCCGCGCATGTCGCCGATGGCCGACACCCCGAAGCCGAGAGTGTCGTCGCCCGGGCTGACGGTGTAGCCCATGAAGTTGCGGGATAGACGGCCTTGGAGCTGGGCCACGGCCAGCTCATCCGAGGGCAGGGCGAAGTGATCCATGCCGATGGCCTGATATCCGGCGGCCAGGAACGCATCGCGGGCCATGGCCAGCAGTTGAAATTTCGTGTCTCGGTCAGGAACCGCACGCACGTCAATCAGCTTCTGGTTGCTGCGCACCATGGGCAGGTAGGCAAACGAGTAGACCGCCACGCGATCGGGACGCAGAGCCACGGTCTCGGCCAGGGTGTGAGCGAACGACTCGGGCCGCTGCGCTGGCAAGCCGTAGACCAGGTCGAAGTTGATGCCGGCAAAGCCGCGCTGGCGCGCCCGCGCGACCAAGTTGGTTGTCTGCTCGTGCGTTTGCCCGCGGCCGATGGCTTGCTGAACCTCGGGCGAGAAGTCCTGCACGCCCATGGAGATGCGGTTGAATCCGAGACGCGCCAGCATGTCGAGATGGGCTTCGCCGGTCACGCGCGGATCGACCTCCGCGGCAAGCTCGGCGTGGGGCAGGAATTCGAAGTGGCGAACAAAGCCGGCCACCAAGCGTTCGAGCTGTGTCGGCGAAAAGTACGTGGGCGTGCCGCCGCCCAGGTGGAACTGCGCGACCTTGCGCCGCCGGGGCAGGCTTGCGGCCACCAGGTCGAACTCGCGCAACAGGTGTTCCAGGTACGGCTCGGCCACTTCCTTGCGGGTGGTGGCAAAGGAATGGCAGCCGCAGAAGGTGCAGCGTCGCTCGCAGAAGGGCAGGTGCGTGTAAATCGACAGCGGAGCCGCGCCGCAAGCGTCGGCGCGTTCCAGGGCGCGCAGGTAGTCGGCCTCCTGAAAGTCATCGCGGAATTCCACTGCGGTCGGGTACGACGTATAGCGAGGCCCGGCGCTGTCGTAGCGGGCCAGCAGTTCGGCCGAGATAGAGCGAAGATCGCTCATGCTTCACCCGTTGGGGAAAAGCGATAGCCCAGGCCGCGCACGGTATGCAGGTAGCGCGGGCGTTCGGGATCGGGCTCGATCAGTTTGCGCAGCCGCACCACCATGTGCTCGACGGCGCGCGTGGAAGGCGAAACCTCGTAGCCCCACACGCGTTCCAGGATCTCGTCGCGCGATACCACCTGGCCGGCCCGTTCCACCAGCAGGCGCAGGATCAATCCCTCCTTTTCCGCTAGGGCGCTGCGCTCGCCATGGTCATCGATGACTTCCCCTTTGTCGAAGTCTACCGTTACGTCACCAATGTGCGTGGCCTTGATCGTCTGTCCATACCAGCCTTGCCGGCGCAGCATGCCGCGCACGCGCAGGAGCAGCTCGCGCAGGTTGAATGGCTTTCCCAGATAGTCATCGCCGCCCATCTCCAGACCGTACACGCGGTCATCGTCCGAGGTCTTGGCCGTGAGAAACAGGATAGGCAGGCGACCGCCCTCATCGCGAATCGCCTTGCACACCGAGAACCCGTCGAGCCGGGGCAGCATGACGTCGAGGATCATGAGGTCGATGCCACCCGCTCGCCAGCGCAGCAGCGCGCTTTCGCCGTCGCCCACGGTTTCCACGGCGTAGCCTTCCAGTTGCAGATTCTCGCTGATGCCTTCGGCCAGGTGCAGCTCGTCCTCGACCACCAAGATGCGCGGGCTCATGCCCGCTCCTGGCGGTCGAGCGGCAGGGTGACCCGGAAGCTGGTGCCTCGGCCCACGCCGGGGCTTTCGGCCGTGATGCTGCCGCCTAGCTGGCGTACCAGTTCGCGCGCCAGGTACAAACCGAGGCCCGTGCCCTCGGTCTGGCGAACCATCTCCTCGCCCACACGATAGAATTTCTGAAAGATCTTCTCGCACTCCTCTGCGGCCAGACCGATGCCCTGGTCACGGACTTCGATGGTGGCCCAGTCACCCTGTCGGGCGACGGTCACGTGCACCGGCTGGTCAGCGCCGCCGTATTTCGCGGCGTTGTCCAGAAGGTTGCGCAGCACGGTCTTGAGCACGCCCAAGTCATAGCGCGCGTGCAACGGCTGGTCAGGCAGGGCGAGATCGACGGATAGGCGGCGCTGCGACGGATCTTTGCCGAGCGCTTGGACCACGTCGGCCACGTCGCGGCCAAGATCACCGCGGTCCATGTGCACCACGAAGCGGCCGCTGTCGAGCCGGGCCACGGCGAGGATGTTGTTGACCAGGCCTTCCAGGCGATCGACGTCGGCGTGCATGTTGGCAAGAAAGCGTGCGCGCTTTTCTGGCGGAGGATCGCGCAGTTCCAGGGTCTCGATGAATAGGCGAATGGAGGCTAACGGCGATTTCAGTTCGTGGGTGACAGCGGACAGAAAATTGGCCTGCTGGCGCATGAGCTGCATCTCGCGCCGCACGGACCGCAAGATAAGCGCTGTTCCTGCCATCAGAATGCAAAGGAAAGTGGTTCCCTCGGCCGCGAACATGCGGATGCTGGCCCGTCGCTGAGCTTGCAGATGCTCGAGTCGACCCGGTCGAATGGTGACCCCGTAGCCAGGGTAGCCGGGAACCAGTTCTTGCCCGGGGCGCACGCCCGGCCGCCAGTCGAGCTGGGGATAGGCCAGCCGGAGAAACTCGGCTGGTCGCAATGCCTGATGCCGCGCTAGTTCCGACAGCGCTCGTTCCGCGGACTGGCGATCAGCCTGCAGGTGCTCGGCCGTGGCGCGAATTTCCTGGGCCGAATAGCGCAGGTGGAAGAGAACCCACCACGCGAGCAACGCGATGGTGAATGCCATGATGGCGAGAACGCCCACCACGAGCAGGCGGGATCGGGACTGCGTAGACCTCGTAGGCCGAACCGAGGGCAGCGTCATGATGGCGCAATACTACTGCCCGCGGCGGTCGTCGCGCACGCCTTGCAGGAAGGCCTCGACCGCTTCCATGCCGTGGTCCTGCGCCAGACGTTTGAGACCGACGCTGGGCAGGTGCAGAAGTTGGTTGACGACCTGCTGGCCAAAACGCCGGATGTGGTCGCGATGGGCTTCGTCCAGCTTGGCGAGGCCGTTGTTGAAGAGCTGCTTTAGCAGTTCGTCGGCCGCAGCTTGGCCCTGGTCGCGTAAGTCGCGCACGATGGGACTAAGGTCGCGCTCGACCACGCGCCGGCGCAGCGCCTCCAGGGCCTCGTCGATGACCACGCGAGCCTCGGCAATCTCGGCCTCGCGTGCGTGCCGGTTGCGCTCCGCCTCGGCCTTCAAGTGGTCGATGTCGAAGAGCTGGGCGCCTGCGGCGGCAGCCGCTTTCCCGTCGGTGTCGCGCGGTACTGCCAGGTCGATCACCAACGGCGGCGTGCCCGGCAGGGCTGTGAAGAAGGCAGTTCCAAGCAAGGGCTCGCGCGCGGAAGTGGCTGTCACGATCACGTCCACATGCCCTGGCGCTGCCAGAAACGCGTCCAGGGCCACGGCGCGACCACCGCACGCCGTCGCCAGTTCGGCGACCTTACTCACGGTGCGGTTCACGAACACGAGGTTGCAGCCCGGCCGGCCACGCAGATGCTCGCCGCATTGGCGAGTCATCTCGCCGGCACCAATCAGCGCAACCGTGGCGGATACCTTGGCGCGCGCGTCGATTAGGGCGAAGGCCAGCGAAACCATGGACACCGGCCGAGCCCCCAGCGCGGTTTTGCTGCGCACGCGCTTGGCCGCCTGGAAAGCCTCTTCGAACACCAATTGCAGATGCGGGCCGGCCAGCTCCAATCGTTGCGCCGTGTGCAGCGCCTGCTTGACCTGGCCCAAGATCTGGGCGTCGCCGGGGTTGAGCGAGTCGAGGCCCGCAGCCACACAGAAAAGGTGTTCGGCCGCGCCGTCTTTTTCGTAGGCGTGCAGGGCCTGGGCCGCCGTGCGTGCCGTCGCGTTCTCGGTGCTTCCGGCTTGGTCGCGGGCGGCGAAGAAACCGTGGATGCGCTTGCGATACTCGGAAACCGGCGTGCCCCGCCGACACAGGAAGATCACCTCGACTCGATTGCAGGTGGCCAGATACACGCTCTCGAGAAAGTCACAGGCCTGGTGAAGTGCCTTGGACTGGGCGTCACACTCATCAGGAGCGAAGGTGTATTTCGCCAGCCCTTCTTGCTGGCCTCGGCGCACGGTCACACCAACCATGCCGAGGTACCTCACGGTTTGGCCTCCGCAGGCGCAGGCGCGGGAACCGCAGCCGGCGGCAAGACGAGCTGGCCGAGGTCAGGCTCCTTCGGGCTGCCGTCGACCAGAATGGCGTGGCAGGCGTCGCAGTCGTTGGGGATCACCTGATCGCCCTTGGCCGCCTTCATGTTGCCGTCGTGGCAGCGGAAGCACCCGGGCGAGTCATCGTGCCCGATGTTGTTGGGATGGGTCTTCGAGTTGGTGTTCATCTCCGGGAACACCGTTCGATCGTACACGTCAGCAACCTCGTCCGCTGCTCGCGATACCCGCGCGCCATCGCGCCTTGCGAGATCCGGGTAAGACTTGCGGTAGAAGTCCGTCACGTTCTGTCGAACCGCGGCCATACCGTCATCGTGGGACGCATAGGATGCCGAAACCGCTTTCACCGCTTCTCGCTTGAAGAAGGGCAGATCGCGCAGATCCGCCTGTCGCTGCAGGACGCTGTCAATGGCCTTGGCCGGGGTCTCAAACAGGTGGGTGGGCCGATTGTGGCAGTCGATGCAATCCATCACTCGTGCTGACTTTTGGATGTCGCCCGCGGCCGGCAGTTTCGCGCCCTCGCGCACGAACTCGGTTTGCTTCCCGTCCGGCGTGGTCAGTTCGACCCAGGCAATCTCTTGTCGGCGTTGGTCAGTGGCCAAATAGCGAATACGGTTGTCGGCATAGATGTGCCACCAGTGGATGCCGCCGTGAGGCTGGCCAGCACCAACGGCGCCGCCGCCGGTTCTGAGCAAGAGCGCGGTGAAACTGGCGCTGTTCTTGTCGTCCTCGGCAAAACGGCCGATGACCCGCAGCTTGTCGCCGTAGTGTTTGGCCGGCCAGTGGCAGCTTTCGCAGGTGTCGCGCGCCGGCCGCAGCGTGTGCACCGGCGAGGGAATCGGGTGGGCATAGGTTCCCGTCAAGACCTTCCACACCTGGCGCAGCCCATCGAACTTGGAACGTACCGCCCAGGAGGCGCCCGGTCCGATGTGGCACTGAGTGCACTTGACACGCGAGTGGGGCGAATTTTGGTAGGCCGTGTATTCAGGGCGCATGACCTTGTGGCAGACGGTCCCGCAGAACTTGGGCGTGTCCATGAAGTTCATCCCGACCACCGAGCTGGTCGCCAGCATCACGACGTTGATCACGGTAAGCGCGGCAAGAACCACGGCCACGCGGCGCAGGTGCGAATCATTGAAATCGAGAGTCGGGTAGGTGTTGATGGCTTCGGCCGACTGACCACTGCGCATGAACGCCCGTCGGCGTCGCAGGATTCCCAGTGGCATGAGCAGCAGTCCGCCCACGAAAACCGCGGGCAGAAAGGCCGAGCCGAACACTCCGGTATACGGATTGTCGACCTGGCCCGCGACCTCGAGCGCGAGAAAAACGAGCAGGGTCAGCCCAGACAGCGTGGTCAATCCGAAACCGAGAACGGTGAGTGGATTCCGTGCGTAGTTGGCTAGCCGGGCGATGGTGGGAGAGAGTGACTTGGGCAGAATCGACATGGCGTCTTCAGATTTCCCAGCTCGATTGTTTCTCGCGATGTTGGCGGCCTTGGGTGCCGTCACCTTGAGGATACCCCGCCGCAGCCTCCGGGTCTGCCGCCAGATTTCGCTCCCCGCGCGACGCTATTGCAAGGCTTCCAGGGTGTTGACAATCACGTCTTGGAAGAAGTCAGGATTGTGCAGGCCTCTAGATCCGTCGTTGCTGAGCAGTTGCAGGTTCCAGCTCGCCTTGGCCACCGCCGAATTGGTCGCGATGGCTGGCACCGGAGCGCCCGTCGTGGCGGGTGGCACAGGTGTCGTGCTCTGACCGGTGATGGTGATGCCGCTGATCTGGCAGTCGAGCTGCAACAGGGTTTCGGTAACAGCCGGGGCGGACGGCGTCGCCGTCCAAGTGACGTCCACGGGCGCGGCGAGGGTAAGGGTGAATGAAGTTGTCCCGTGGATGGCGGAGCGGAGAACAACCGCGGTCGGGGCGCCGGCCAGCAGTAGGTTGTCCGTGGTGGCGGCCGCCGAGCTGTACTGGTCCGTCGCTTGTCGGTATCCCCGCACGGAAAGCGTGTTCCCGGCGGTGTACAGGGCATTGATGACCGCCAGCGCCTTGGTTCCGATCGCGTCACTCAGCTCGCCAAGTTGCGCGTCGTTGGCAGACAGCAGCGCCTCTCCGTTGGTCGACGCCGAGTGGCAGGAGGCGCAGACGGTGTCGTCGGTCGCGAAGTTGTGGTTGTCGGTTTGCCCCGCGGCCTTCTCGGTGGCCGTGGGGATGGCCACGTGGCAACCCGCGCATGTGTCAGTCACCGACAGGTGCGGAGATGGATTGAGGCGCGGCATGAAGTACGCATTGAACCCGTAGAGCATGTCGGTCTGCGACGGGGTGTGCGGGCCGGAGAAATCCGAGGCCGCGGCCACAAAGTCGTCGTGTTCCGCATTGCGGGTGTTGTGGCAAGCCATGCACGTGGCGCCCTTGCCAGCACCGACGATGTTGGTGAGACCATTGGGCAAAGCCTTCAGATCTCCACCCAAGCGAAGCTGGCCAGGATTGCTGGCGTCGTGGGGATCGTGGCAGGCCGCACAGGTTATCGCCTCCACGGTCGATGCCTGCAGACCCAGACCGCGCAGGTACGCTTCGTCGGCCGCTGTGCCGTCCGGCTTGTGCAGCAGGGTGGCGTCGCCTTTGGCCAACTGAGCGGAGTACGCGGCAAAGCCCTGCGCCGAATGGCAGCGGCCGCAGTGGGCTGCCGTGGTTCCGCGCGATTCAAAGGTGGCGTTGGACACCAGGTCGCGCTGGGCGTGGGCCGAGGTGGCCCACTGGCTCGGTTTGTAGTGATGGCTCGCGTCCTGGTGGCATGAGGCACAGACACCCTCGGAGAAAGACACACGCGTCCACTTGTCCTGGGTGGTATTCATCGACGTCGTGTGCGCCAGCGAGAGTTTCCCAATCGCTCCATCTTGTGGACCGTGGCAATTCTCACACTGGATGCCGGCTAGTTCGGCCAGGGGAGTGTAGTTCTTCACCATGTTTTCCCAGTTTCCTGGTTGCAACTTGCTCGGCATCACCCAGCCCGTGGCTTTTTCGACGTCGTCGAACCCATTGTTCACGGCAGCCGGCGAATCGCCCACGGTGTGACACTCCATGCAGGAACGCGGGAAGTACGTCAGCGGCGTGACTCCATCGGAATAGGTGCCGTCGAGTTTGTGCTGCACGGCGATTGCGTGGTTCGTCTTTGACCACGGCGTGAAGATGTCAGGTGCGATCTTGGCCGGGAGCGTATCGTTGTGGCAAGTCTGGCAGGATGTCGGGTAGTTGATCATCTCGCCCCGCCAGTTACCGGCCCACATGGTCAGCGTCTTGGTGGACACCGCTTCCGTGAGTCTGTAGCTGCCCACGACATCGGGGATGAAGCTGGGGAATTGCGTGGTGGCACCGATAAGGGTGGCATTTGAGTCAGTCGCCCCGGTCACGTCCAGACTCCAGTTCCACGTCGTCTGCGTTCCGCCGTCGCCCATCAGGAACTGGCGGATGCCGATGGGAACGTTCTGCAGTCCCGGGGTCGGCGGGTTCGAGCGGACAGTAGCCGTGGCTTTGCCCACGTTGCCTTCCGCATCGGTCACGTCCAATTCAAACGAATAGTTGCCGGCTTCGTCCGGGCTGATGGGAAGCACGCCGAAGTGAAGCAGAGCTATCACAGGAGACTTTGCGGCGGCCAGGGTTTGCGTAGTGAAGGTCAGCGTCGGGGTGTTGGCGCCAGTCAGGGTCGCTGCTGGTCCAGCCGTCTGAGTCCACTTGTAGGTCAGCTCGCTGGCGTCCGATCCAGGGTCGGACGCAGCACCTATCAAAGTGACCGCAGCGCCGAAGCCAGCGGTCTGCGTGGAGCCAGCAATCGTCACGGTCGGAGGGGTGCTGGGCTCGGCATCTGGCAAGGCATCCGCTTCGGATCCTGGAGGTCCAGGAGGTCCGGCGTCACCAGGAGAGCCTGGAGGTCCAGGAGGTCCAGCGTCACCCGCGGGCCCGGCCGGACCCCGGGGCCCGGTGCACGCCGCCAGGCTCGCGCCAACAAACACACAGAGTGCCAGTCGAAAACCACGATCTTCTGTCATTGGCCTGTGACCTCCGGATGGACGACTGCCTGCGCACGACTTCGTAAATGAATAGCACTCCCCGCGTGACCAAACCAACTAAAACGATAGACTTAGAATGCTTAGACAATAGATGCAGCGGGCTATTGGATGATTGGTCTGCGCGTCCTGTGTCGTAACCGTCGGCGCGACCAGCCAGTCGTCCCCGCAGTCGTCGGTTGGTTGGTCAGGAAAAAAAACACCCAACACAGTAGTTCGACGATAATATATGCGTCATGCGGTTCGTCACGATGATGGTAGTGCTCCAGTTTATGGGTTCGGTCCCGGCGGCGCAGGCAGCGGGGAGCGAGGATGGCGCGAACGCCGAGGCAAACAAGAGCGCAGCGCGAGCGGAATGGCGCCAAGCCAACGTTGCCTACAACCTGGGACACTACGACGAGGCAGCCAAACACTTCGAAGCGGCCTACACGTTAGTTCAGGATTCGGCCTTCCTCTTCAACGTCGCGCAAAGTTACCGGATGGGCGGCAAGTTGGACCAGGCCCTGGACAGGTATCGGGCCTTCTTGCGGACTAGCAGCGCGGGCGCCCCGAACCGGGACACTGCCGAGAAACTGGTAGCGGAGATCAAACGCAAGCTTGATGAGGAGAAGAAGAACGGCCCCATCGCGACGCCCGAAGCCGCGCCAGCCAAGGAGGCGGCGCCCGCGGCAACACTGACACCTCCGCCGGTGGAGAAGCCGGTAACCAGCCCGGGCAGTGCTGCGCCGCTGCCGGTGAGCGCAGCGCCGATTCCAGCACCGGTTGATAGCACGACGGTCCTGACCACTGTTCCCGCGGCGCCCGAGCCGGCCGACGCGGGTCAGCCCATCTACAAAAAGTGGTGGTTCTGGACCGGCGTGGGCGCTGTTGTGGTAGCAGGCACCGTTACGGCAATCCTGCTGGCCACCCATTCGAGTAGCAGTCCATGCGGCGGGACTGGTCTCAGCCATTGTGTGGAGGTTCAGTAGCCATGCGGCGTGTTTATTGGACGTTGAGCTTGTTTGCTGGCCTGGCGGCCTGTTCGAGCCAAGACAACAACACGAAGATCGTTGTTGCGGTGTGGAGCGACTTGGCGGTTCCGACCGAGATGGACAGCGTTCGGATAGACGTGCAGGGTCCGACCGCGGCTTCGCAGCCCACGACTTTTCCACTCGCAACGAGCGATGATTTGCCGGCGATATTGGCGTTGGTACCACCCAATAATCAGGCCTCGCCGTTTTCTGTCACGGCGAGCGGATTCAAGGGAGACGGCGTCACCCCCGTTGTCTCGCAGAAGGCGACAACGGCTTTCATTGCTGGCGAAAGCCTCGTGTTGAAGCTCTTCCTCGGTCGCGCTTGTCCTGGCGGAGTTTGCGCCGAGCTTACCGTCGATCCGAACACGCTCACGCCTTACGACCCCAAGGCTCCACTCTTGTCTCCCGATGCAGGCGCTGGCCTGAATATCGACGGCGGCGCCGCAGACGGCGGTGAGGCGGAGACCAATGGCGTGGCGGACGGGGGAAAGACAGGCGACAGCGCTATTGACGTTTCTGCGGACGTCCCTGTTTCCCCGTTTGACGGCGGCGTGGGTGACGACGGCGGAGGGATTGCCACTGGTGGCACGGGTGGCAGCGGCGGAGATACTGGCACGGCTGGAACTGGCGGAGTCGGCGGGAACACGGCCGCGACCGGCGGAGTTGGGGGCGTTGGAACAGGAGGTGGCAGTGGTTCTGGCGGAATCGTGACGGGCGGAACCGGTGGTTCTTCGGTGGCTGACGCTGCCGTGGACACATTGGTCACGCCAGACGCTGCTCCAGACGTGGCGATCTGTGGAGCTGCCGGTCAGGCGTGCTGCGCGGGAAATACCTGTGTCGGCGGAGGATGCTGCGTAGCCAGTATGTGCGTGGCCATAGGCGCGACGTGTTCGACCGGCGGCACTTGCAGCAACGGCTCCTGCGCCGCCTGCAGTCCAGCGAGCACGGTTCCACAGGCTTGTTCAACAGGCTTCCCCGGAGTCTGCGCAGCCGGCACGCAGAAGTGCACCGCCGCGGGCGTGTGGGGCACCTGCATGCAGACGACTCCAAAGGGAACGCGCGACTGCTCGTCGAAAGCGGACAACGACTGCGACGGCGTGGCGGACTATCTTTCTAGTACATGCGCGTGTCCGGCAGGAACATCTCAATCGTGCTCGACGGGCCTGCTGGGCATCTGCGCAGCCGGCACGCAGCAATGCGTTCTCTCCAGTGACAAGTCATCCACGGCGTGGGGGGACTGCGTTCAGACAAACCAGAAGGGGACCGAAAGCTGCGCCAACATGGGCACCGATGACGATTGCGACGGAATCATTGATAACTGCAACGTAAACGGATTGGCAGTTGGCGCGTGCTTGAATGGTGGAACCTGGAGTTGTGCCGCAGTTGGACCGAGCTACTGCAAGCCCTCGAATGCTGCAATCGGGACCACAACCCCGCAAACCGTGGCCGCTCCCAACGGGAGTTTTGATTGGAATTGCGATGGCGCGTCTATCGTGAGCGATCCCACAGTCCTACAACAGACCGCCTGCGCGTCCCGAACGGCCTTTGACTGCACCACAGACG
>Ga0265316_10005370_pt1 | contig 12465 bp, 10 predicted proteins | sample 4522metaG_FD_202092 | JGI IMG/M metagenome (GOLD analysis project Ga0265316, IMG submission 202092) | Rhizosphere microbial communities from Carex aquatilis grown in University of Washington, Seatle, WA, United States - 4-5-22 metaG | ecosystem: Host-associated > Plants > Roots > Rhizosphere >... | reverse complement strand
CACTCGCGCAATCTAGTTGATGCGGCGGTAAACCAGCAGAATTTGTGGGCATCGTGTTAATATTTGCCACGATGTTATAATCACCCGCAAAACCGTGATCCATTTGGTTAATCATCAGGTTGTAACGTTCATTACTGGTACGACCGCCTAAAATCACACCTATCAAATGCCTACCATTTTGATGTGCCGCGCTGACTAAGTTATAACCCGAATTACAAGTGAAACCGGTTTTCATACCTTCCGCGCCTTCATAATTAGCGGTAAATCTGTTGATGCCGTTCAATTCACGTCCCTTAAACGAAAAACTGTGCGCGGCGAAATAACCATAATATTCAGGAAAATTTCGTTGCAGTTTTAATGCTAATAACGCCATATCCCGCGCAGTCGTGACTTGCCAATCATTTGGCAAACCAGTAGCATTCATAAAATAAGTATTATACATACCCAACGAGTGCGCTTTTGCCGTCATACGAATCGCAAAATTATCTTCGGTTACGGCTAAATGCTCCGCTAAAACCACTGACGCATCATTTGCCGAACGAGTAATAAGTGCCAAAATAGCCTCTTCAACGGTTAGATGTTCGCCGTGATGCAAACCTAAACGACTATTCGGTTGCCGCGCTGCATGACGCGAAGCGTGCATGACATCGTGCAAATGAATTTGACCATTATTTAACGCATCAAACGTCATATATAGTGTCATCATTTTCGTCAATGAAGCCGGATACCAGGATTGTGTCGCATCAACTTCGTGCAAGACATTACCATTTTCGGCATCAATTAAAATGGCAGCATGATGTACTTGTGCTTGACCGACTTGAGATGCGAGCAATAAACAAATGGCATTAAGAGTAAGTAAAAATAATTTCACGCGGAATCTCGAGTATGTTTAATCGGTTGTATTTAATTATGTGGGAGTGAAACATGGCAAGTATAAGGCGACGTGCTTTGGCATAAGCCCCAAAATCGCCCAAAATCACCTTCTTCATTTGGTTTCCAATTTTCTGAAAAGGCTTCAAATGCCACGCCAGAAATCTTTTTTTCGGTTAATTTTTTAAACGTTGTTTGAATAACGTGTTGTTGATTTTTTTTACTCGCCGTGCCGCAAGGCTGCCCCGTTTTCAGACTGATTTGTGATTGTCCTTCTGGTGCATAAGGCCAGCCAAATTCTGTCACAATTACATCTTTTGTCGGATTTGTTTTTTTCACTTCTTGCCAACGTGCGACATGAAAATCTGCCGTATTATCAGCGGATACACATGAAAACAAACCAGAATGCCTATTTTCCCACCACGGAAAAACGTTGATGCCAATCCAATCGACTTGTGCGCTAAATTGATTTTGATGACACGGTTGCTCTCGATTGCACCATTCCCACCAAGTATCAATCACGCCAATCGGTTGTTTGACTTTTGCCTCACGCAACGCATTTAAACATCGTTCTGTTTCGCTATCAAACGCATAATTGTGACGGGTGCGAACTTCTGAACCGCAACTTAAACGCACAATCGTGTCAGGATATTCCCGTGCTAACGCAATGCCGTGAGCAATCGAATCGGTGTTGACGAGTTTATCTTTATCAATCCACAAAATCGCAATGACTTTAATACCGCGTTTTTTTGCTGCCGGAAAAATAGCTTCTAAACCGTTCAAAACACCATAACTCATAATGCAACGAAACGGTGTTTCTTTAATTAACGTATCCAACAAGGTGTTAATAATTTCTGCATCGGGTTTTGCACCATAATTGGGCGTGAGTTGATTCACATACGGACTAAATGCCACGCATTGCAGTGGTTGCGAATTATTCTTGGCGTAACTTTGCGACGTGTTGAATAACGTCAAAATCAACCACAACAGCCATAAAATACGTTTCATCATGCCCAAAAAACCATGTCATTTGTGCGATATGATAAGCGATTTTGCATATTCAGTCGCGCCACATTTAAATTGGTAAAATTATTATTACCTGCCTTGAATCTGAAATCTGCATCCCCATTTTAGTTTCCATCGTTATTTTAAATTTCACAGGAAAACGTATTACATGAGTACAAATGAAGAAAATTTAGTCACACCCGAAGCAGAAATCGATTTGCATGAAAATCATACCGAAGTCGGCGAACACGAATACACCATCGACGAATTAAAGGCAGAACTTGCCGAAGCGAAAAAAGCAGCTCAAGAAAATTGGGATAAAGCCTTACGCACGCAAGCTGAAATGGAAAATTTAAAACGTCGCACCCAAAAAGATTTAGAAGACGCGCACAAATTCGGCTTAACTAAATTTGCGAGCGAAATGCTACCCGTTTTAGATAGCTTATTTATGGGCTTGCAATTAGCGACCGGTGATAGCGAAGAAGTTAAAAAATTCCGCGAAGGCTGCGAACTCACCATTAAACAATTTGAATCGGCGTTTGAAAAATTTAATGTCGTCACCATTGACCCGACGGGAATGCCATTTAACGCAGAACACCATCAAGCGATGGTTATGCAAGTGGTTGAAGGCGCAGAACCTAATACCGTCGTCAACGTATTCCAAAAAGGTTATATGTTAAACGGTCGCTTATTACGCCCTGCAATGGTTGTTGTTGCAAAAGCAGCAGATTAAACGCTTGAAATCCTAAAAAACATCCTCATATTCGTAACAACTTTCATATTTATTTAAAAATTATTTGGAGCAGATCATGGCTAAAATTATCGGTATCGATTTAGGAACTACCAACTCATGCGTGGCGGTGTTAGAACACGGCGTGGCAAAAGTGATTGAAAACAGCGAAGGTGCGAGAACGACACCGTCAATTATTGCGTTTAGCAGCGATGACGAAGTGTTAATCGGTCAATCAGCAAAACGTCAAGCGGTTACGAATCCTAAAAACACATTGTTTGCGATTAAACGTTTAATCGGTCGTAAATTCAAAGAAGATGTGGTTCAAAAAGATATTCACATGGTGCCATACAAAATTGCCGAAGCTGAAAACGGTGATGCGTGGGTAGAAGTTCATGGCAAAAAAATGGCAGCACCTGAAATTTCGGCTCGCGTTTTGATGAAATTGAAAAAAGATGCCGAAGCCTATTTAGGTGAAGAAGTCACGCAAGCGGTTATTACCGTTCCGGCTTACTTTAACGATTCGCAACGTCAAGCCACGAAAGATGCGGGTCGTATCGCTGGTTTAGAAGTGATGCGAATCATCAACGAACCAACTGCCGCTGCATTAGCGTTCGGTATGGATAAACCAAAAGGCGATACCAAAATCGCGGTTTACGATTTAGGTGGTGGTACATTCGACGTTTCAATTATCGAAATCGCTGAAATCGATGGCGAACACCAATTCGAAGTGTTAGCCACAAACGGTGATACATTCTTAGGTGGTGAAGATTTCGATTCGCGCGTCATTGAATATTTAGCCGAAGAATTCAAAAAAGACAGTGGCGTTGATGTTCATAACGACCCATTGGCATTACAACGTTTAAAAGAAGCGGCTGAAAAAGCAAAAATCGAATTATCGTCAAGTCAACAAACTGACGTGAATTTGCCTTACATCACCGCTGATGCGTCTGGGCCAAAACATTTAAACGTTAAATTAACACGCGCAAAATTAGAATCGTTGGTTGACGAATTGATTTTGAAAACCAAAGCACCTTGCGAAATGGCGTTAAAAGATGCAAAAGTGTCAGCGTCTGATATTGACCATGTCATTTTGGTTGGCGGTCAAACCCGTATGCCAAAAGTGCAAGAAATGGTGAGCAAAATCTTTGGTAAAGAACCACGCAAAGACGTAAACCCTGACGAAGCGGTTGCATTAGGTGCAGCAATTCAAGCGGGCGTTTTAGCCGGTGATGTTAAAGACGTATTGTTGTTAGACGTAATTCCATTGTCTCTTGGTATCGAAACAATGGGCGGCATTTTGACCAAATTGATTGAGAAAAACACCACCATTCCAACGAAAGCGCAACAAGTATTCTCAACGGCAGATGACAATCAAACAGCGGTTACGATTCATGTGTTGCAAGGTGAACGTGAAAAAGCGAATGCAAATAAATCATTAGGTCGTTTCGATTTATCCGATATTCCACCTGCATCGCGCGGCGTGCCACAAATTGAAGTCTCTTTTGACATCGATGCCAACGGTATTTTGAACGTTTCGGCAAAAGACAAAGCGACGGGTAAAAAACAATCGATTGTAATTAAAGCCTCAAGCGGTTTGTCGGATGACGAAGTTGAACGCATGATTAAAGATGCCGAAGCGCATGCGGATGAAGATCGTAAATTAGCAGAATTAGTCCAAGCGCGTAATCATGCCGATGGTTTGATTCATGCAACCGAAAAATCATTGAAAGATTTAGGCGATAAAGTGCATGCTGATGAAAAATCGCATATTGAAGCGGCCATTGCGGCAGCAAAAGAAGCGGTTAAAGGTGATGACAAAACTGAAATCGATGCAAAAACCGAAGCCTTGACTGAATTATCAGGCAAATTAGCAGAACGTGTTTATGCTCAAGAAGGTGGCGCAGAAGCCGGTCAAGCGCATTCAGATGACGCACATGCACATCAAGCCGATGATGGCGTGATTGATGCGGATTTTGAAGAAGTGAAAAAGTAAAATTTTCCATTCCGTTCCCGCGCTTAAAATGTGCGGGAACATTCTATTACTAAATTCAGGAGGAACGTACAAGTACATCTTATGAAGAACGTTAATGACAACCTGCAAATAACGCCATGTTTTAAGTTGAAAGGGGGTTCATATAGATGAATAATTTATTGCCAAGTAGAGTAAGGCTATTTTCTCAACCTGATATTTTAAAAAATATATGACACTTCAAACACTTTACAACACCGATTTTAATTCATGGATTCAAGAGAATATTCTCTTGTTAAAAGCTGGTCGATTTAACGAAATTGACAACGTACATTTAATCGAAGAACTTGAAGACATGGGCAAAAGTAATACACGAGAATTAAAAAGTCGTTTAATCGTTTTAATCGCACATTTATTAAAATGGCAATTTCAACAAAACCAACGCAGCGGAGGTTGGAAATCATCTATCATTGAACAACGTAAAAAACTGTCTCTTTTATTAGCTGATTCGCCTAGTCTAAAACGCATAGTGAATGATGTAATTTCAGATATTTATAATGAGGCACTTGACTGGGCAAGTGAAGAAACAGGAGTAGCAGAAAGTATTTTTCCTTTAACCTGTCCATATATACAAGAGCAATTATTGGATAAAAATTTTTATCCGTACTAATCAAAAAACCAAAAAAAACCTCGCTTAGAAAATCTAAGCGAGGTTTTTTTACGCCTTAAAAATTACAAAATATAGCGACTTAAATCTTCGTCTTCGACTAAATCAGTCAAATATTTATTCACATAAGCGGCATCAATCACGACTGTTTTATCTTCTAAATCAGAGGCTTCAAACGAAATCTCTTCTAACAATTTTTCCAACATCGTATGCAAACGTCTTGCACCGATATTTTCAGTCGTTTCATTAACTTTCCAGCCCATTTCAGCGATTCGTTTAATGCCATCTTCGGCAAACGTTAAATCCACACCTTCTGTTTTTAACAACGCGCTATATTGCTCCGTCAACGACGCATTCGGCTCAGTCAAAATTCGTACAAAATCGTCGGCTGATAACGCACTTAATTCAACACGAATCGGAAAACGTCCTTGTAATTCTGGAATTAAATCGGAAGGTTTGGCGACATGAAATGCACCGGATGCTATGAACAAAATATGGTCGGTTTTAATTGCACCATATTTCGTACTCACGGTGCTACCTTCCACTAACGGCAATAAATCACGTTGCACACCTTCGCGCGAAACTTCACCGCCTCCACCGCCTAATTCAGAACGTTTGCAAATCTTATCGATTTCGTCCAAAAAGACAATGCCGTTTTGTTCGACAGACTCCACGGCGCGTAAACGGATGTCATCTTCATTAACTAATTTTTCAGCTTCTTCTTCTTGTAAAACTTGCAATGCTTTGCTGATTTTCATTTTGCGGGGTTTGGTTTTACCCGAACCCATGCTTTGAAACATGCCTTGCAATTGGCTGGTCATTTCTTCCATACCTGGAGGAGCCATGATTTCTACGCCAATCGCCGTCATTTGCACATCGACTTCGATTTCTTTATCGTTCAGTTCACCGTCACGCAACTTTTTACGCATTTTTTCGCGCGTCGCATCACCATTTGGCGAATCATCCGGCGACCAACCTTCCGCACGCGGAATTAAAATATCCAAAACGCGATCTTCGGCAGCTGTAGCTGCTTCTGTTTGCATTTTTTCCATTTCAGCCATGCGCGTCATTTTGACGGCGGTATCGGCTAAATCACGAATAATCGATTCCACATCACGTCCGACATAACCCACTTCGGTAAATTTCGTCGCTTCAATTTTAATAAATGGCGCATTGGCAAGTTTGGCTAATCGACGCGCAATTTCCGTTTTACCTACGCCTGTAGGACCAATCATTAAAATATTTTTCGGTGTAATTTCATCGTGCAATGTGCCGGTGATTTGTTGTCTGCGCCAGCGATTTCGCAACGCAATCGCAACCGAACGTTTTGCGCTGGCTTGACCAACAATGTGTTTGTCTAATTCACTGACAATTTCTTTAGGTGTCATTTGAGTCATAACTTTTTTACTCTTTAGGTTCAATGTCGAGTTCTTCGATACGCAAATTGTGATTGGTATAAATGCAAATATCAGCGGCAATATTGAGCGAACGTTCGACAATTTCTCGCGCACTTAAATTCGTATTTTCAAGCAACGCACGCGCGGCAGCTTGTGCAAATGAACCGCCTGAACCAATTGCCATCAAATCAAATTCCGATTCAGGTTCAATGACATCGCCTGTGCCTGAAATAATTAACGACGTTTTAGAATCTGCAATGGTTAATAAGGCTTCAAGTTTGCGTAAAGCTCTATCGGTACGCCAATCTTTCGCCATTTCAACAGCGGCGCGAGTTAAATTGCCACGGTGTTTTTCAAGTTTGCCTTCAAAATGTTCAAATAACGTAAACGCATCCGCTGTTGCGCCAGCAAAACCCGCAATCACTTTATCATGATATAAACGACGTACTTTGCGAGCGTTGCCTTTCATGACGGTGTTACCCAATGTCACTTGACCGTCACCACCGATGACGACTTTATCTCCTCGGCGTACCGAAAGAATCGTTGTGCCTCTAAACACAGTTTTCTCCAATTAAAATAACCAAAATGCAATTTTACAGGTTTTCTGTTGCTGACAGTAATTCGCGTTGTAATTGTGCTAATGCTTTGCCGCGATGACTTAGACTGTTTTTGATTTCTAACGATAATTCTGCCGCGCTGCACTGATGAGTTGATACGCCAAAAACGGGGTCATAACCAAAACCGTATTCACCACGCGGTTGTTCTAAAATATAACCGTCCCAACGTCCTTGCGCAATGATAGGACAGGGATCGTCAGCGTGACGCATCAAAACCAAGACACAAAAGAAATAGGCATTGCGTTGCGCTACTGGCACGCCGTCTAATTCGCTCAAAAGTTTGGCAATATTTTCAGCATCACTTGCGCCCTGCCCTGCATATCGCGCCGAATAAATCGCGGGCGCATCGTTCAACGCCGCAACCACTAAACCCGAATCGTCTGCAATGGCGGGTAATTTTGAAATTTTCGCCGCATGACGGGCTTTTAAAATCGCATTTTCAACAAACGTTGTACCGGTTTCGGCAATTTCTGGCACGTCAAATTGCGTTTGTGGAATTAGAAAATAATCCGGCAATAAGGCTTGTAGTTCTTTGATTTTGCCAGCATTGCCACTGGCGAGTACAAGAGACGGTTTAGTTTGTGTCATGCGTTAATTCCAAAAATTGTGCTTCGTCGATAATTTTGATACCTAATGTTTGTGCTTGCGCGAGTTTACTGCCTGCCGCTTCACCCGCTAACACACAGGTTGTTTTTGCCGAAACTGAACCTGAAACTTTCGCGCCGAGTTGTTCTAATTTGGCTTTGATTTCATTGCGTGGCAAACTTAACGAGCCAGTTAGCACCCACGTTTGACCAGCGAAAGGTTTTAGATTTTTTGATAATTCCTCTGCGCTTTCGTCCCAATGTACGCCAGCCGCTAATAAATTTCCAACCAACTCATTTTGCGCGGCATCATCAAAAAAAGTCCGTACATTATTCGCTGTCACCATTCCCACATCGGGAACTTGTACTAACGTTTCAACATCGGCGGCGCGTAATTTTTCTAATGTTTTAAAATAACGCGCTAAATTTTTTGCGCCTTCTTCACCCACTTCGGGAATACCTAACGCGGCTAAAAAAGTGCTGAATTGCGTATGTTTTGACGCTTCAATCGCGGCAAGAATTTTAGTAGCATTTTTTTCGCCTTGACCGTCTAAATTCGCAATATCATCGATTTGTAATCGGTAAATATCCGCAACATTTGTTAAAACACCTTGCTCACATAGAATTTCAATTAACTTCGCACCAAGCTGGCGAATATTCATGCAATTGCGTGAAGCATAATATTTAATACGTTCTGCAGTTTGTGCAGCACACGCTAAACCGCCAGTGCAACGATAAGCGGCTTGATTATTTGCACTTTTAACGGAGGATTCACACACGGGACAATGCGTTGGCATGATAATCGGTTGCCGCAATTGTCCTTGCGTTACAACTTTGACCACTTTTGGAATCACATCTCCTGCACGGTGAATTTCGACTCTGTCACCAATGTACAAACCAAGACGCTCGATTTCGTCCATGTTGTGCAATGTGGCATTACTCACCGTTACGCCACCAACAAAAACCGGTTCGAGCCGTGCCACTGGCGTTAAAACGCCTGTGCGTCCGACTTGAAAATCAACATCCAACAACGTTGTGGTTATAACTTGCGCGGGGAATTTACGCGCAATTGCCCATTTTGGTGAACGGGCTATAAAACCGAGTTTTTGCTGCAACACCAAATCATCGATTTTATAAACAATGCCGTCAATTTCCATCGGTAACGTGTCTCGCAATGTTTCCATGCGTTGATAATCTTGCTCAAAAGCCGTTTCACTGGCGAAAAAAGATTCGCAACTTGTATTGGATTTAAAACCTAATTCTGTCAAATATGCCATGATTTCAGAGTGACGTGAAAATCCACGTTCGTCCGAATATTCACCAATGCCGTAAGGAATGAATTGCAATGCACGTTCAGCGGCAATTTTTGGATTGAGTTGTCGAACTGTTCCGGCGGCGGCATTGCGTGGATTGACAAATGACCGACTGTTTTGTGTTTGTGCGAGTTGATTGATTTGCTCAAAAACCGCTTTGCTCATAAACACTTCGCCGCGCACTTCCAAAATTTCAGGGGGCGCATCGATATTTAATTTCAGCGGAATAGATTGAATGGTTTTAATCGTATGCGTAACATTTTCGCCAATTTGTCCATCACCGCGCGTTGCCGCATACGCCAAGAAACCCTTTTCGTAACGCAAACTAATCGCCAAACCGTCAAGTTTTGGTTCGCTGTAAACAGAAAGCGTTTCTAACGGTAATGCCAATTCTCTCGCGGCTTTGCTAAAAAAATCGACCGTTTCTTCCAATGAAAACGCATTGGCAAGCGACAGCATTTTTATGTTGTGCATAATTTTTTGAAATGCACTACTCGCAATTGCTCCCACACGTTGCGTCGGTGAATCGGGCATTAACCAATCGGGATGTTCTAATTCAATAGTTTGTAATTTCCGAAATGCCGCATCGTATTCAGCATCTGAAACCAGTGGCGCATCAAGAACGTGATAAGCGTGATTCCACAGATTTAATTGGCTGACAAGATTCTGATATTCAATAACAGACATAAATGGCAATTAGACAATGCCTTGATAAGCGTGAATATGCTCATTCATTAAGGTTTGTAACTGTTCTTTATCGAGCAATTGATTATCTACTTTCAAATAAAGCACCGCATCTTCGTGACGTAAAGTAACTTCTTCTACGCCTGTGACGTTCAATATTGCGTCTGCAAATAAATGTGCATCACCTTCGCTCATTGCTTCAAGAGAAATCAATAAATTTGCGACATAACGAGGTTCTTTCATGGTGAATGACAAGGCTAACCAGCTTAATGCCAATACCGCGCAAACTAAAAATACTGCCGTTACGCCAAATTGCCCATTAAACCAACCACCGACTAAACCACCACAAAATAAACCTAAAAATTGCGAGCTGGAATATGCCCCCATCGCAGTTCCTTTCAAATCCGCTGGTGCCGTTTTAGACACTAATGATGGCAATGTCGCTTCCAGCAAATTGAAACCACAAAAGAAAACACTCAAAAAAGTGATTAAAACCATCAAATTGTCATGGAATAATGCAAAACCAACTGCTGCAATCAATAACGCGGCAATTGCCCCCAAAAACACTTTTTTCATTTGACGTTTTTTTTCCGCCAAAATAATAAACGGCACAATTAACGCCATCGAAATGACAAACACGGGCAAATAAACTTGCCATTCTGTTCCAGCTACCAATCCAGCATGTCGCATAAGTGATGGTACAACCACAAAAATTGCCATCAAAATTAAATGTAAAATAAAAATACCGTAATCCAAACGCAAGAGTTCCGGATTTTTCAAAGCTGCCATCGCATCAGCCGGCACAAATTCGGCATCTCGGTGTAATTTTGTTTTTTGCGGATTTGGCACGACGAAAATAATCGCGGCAATAGCCAATAATGTTAAAACCGCTGTTGTCCAAAATACGCCATGCACACCACCAAACGTCGCAGCAATAATTGGACCTGCCACGATACCTGCGCCAAACGATATGCCAATGCTTACGCCAATCGTTGCCATGGCTTTGGTGCGATGGACTTCTTGCGTTAAATCTGCCACCAACGCCATGATAACGGCTGAAATTGCCCCAGCACCTTGTAACGCTCTACCAATTAACACGCCATAAATGTTGGTCGATAATGCCGCAACCACGCTGCCTGCAAAAAATAAAATCAAGCCAATGACAATCAGTTTTTTGCGTCCAAATTTATCTGACATTAAACCAAACGGAATTTGCAACACCACTTGTGGCAAGCCATAAATGCTCATTGCCAATCCAATCAACGCTGGTGTTGCGCCATCGAGTTGTTCGGCAAATAGCGACAATACCGGCAAAATCATAAATAGCCCTAACATTCGCAGAGCATAAATTCCGGCTAACGAGCTAATGGCGCGTTTTTCTGAAGAAGTCATTGCGCTCGTAATATCTTGGACATTGGTCACAGTGGGTTGCTCCGTTTATTCAAAGTGAAAAATTAAAGGTAAAAACTATGCGCCAATTTTTGTGAATGTTGCGGTGCAGTTGTTGTTATTTGTTTTACTATTGATGTTAGTGTTATCAGTTCTTTTCGTGTTAAGCACTAACGGTGTGGTTGTACCTGAGCAATCACCCGACCACCCTTGGAATTGATACAACTTGGCAGGTGTTGCAATCAATGAAATATCTGCGCCAGCAGGTTTTTTCAGTACGAGACAAGTTTTACTCGTAGTGCTTGATGAGTTGGTGCAATTAAGGTCTTTTGTAAGACTTGTTACACTACCAAGACCATTGATTGTGACTCTGGTTAGTGAATTGATTGTATCGATAACATTGCTAGTGTAAACCGTGTCGATGATGATTTTTTTCATACAGAAGTTAAAACCGCAATCAAATATCTGACTAAAAGGTACACCTTCACTGTAAGCCGTTTTAATCGTGCCGTAATTACCGATTTGATTCACAACATCCATACCGCCGATGACTGTACCAAAAACGGCATAACCCGTACTAGTCGAACTTGCGTCAAAACTAGATGAATCATCTGTTAAATTGAAAAAGAATTGTGAAGTGGCTGAATTCGGATCGCTCGTTCTTGCCATTGCAATCGAACCGATTGAATTATGTAAACCATTATTTGCTTCGCTGACGATGGTGGCATTAGTCTTCTTTTGTGTATTAGTTGGCGCATCAAACCCGCCACCTTGAATGATTTTAATGAGCGTTTTCGTACTATCTTTAGGATCAGGAACGCTATAAACGCGATGAAAAAATGTATTTTTATAAAAACCACTACTAACGTAATCCAAAAAATTTTTGGAACTAATAGGAGCTTTATCCCAATTTAATTGAACAGTAATAGTTCCAACACTGGTTTCCATTTCAACAATTGATGGTTGTGCAACGGTTGTTGCTGTGGGTGTTACGACAGGTGAAGATGTTGTTGCTGGTGTTGTTGCAGCATAAGAAGTCACGCTTGAAGCAAGTAATAATGAAGAAATAAGAGTACGCATTTTTAAAAAATCTCCTAAGTGTTAAAGTTAATGATAGTGCCATTTGGCAAACTATATAAGCGATTGCCGCGCCAGAATTACTATTTTTTATCTATATGATATTTCAAGATATTTTAATTTCAAAAATTAGATATTATTCATGAGCTGGTGCAAATCA
>Ga0265316_10005367_pt1 | contig 12472 bp, 11 predicted proteins | sample 4522metaG_FD_202092 | JGI IMG/M metagenome (GOLD analysis project Ga0265316, IMG submission 202092) | Rhizosphere microbial communities from Carex aquatilis grown in University of Washington, Seatle, WA, United States - 4-5-22 metaG | ecosystem: Host-associated > Plants > Roots > Rhizosphere >... | reverse complement strand
AGTGCAGGGCAGGGCGGCGCTACCGGGGGCAAGCTCGCTGGCATGCCGGCGGGCTGGCTCTACACCAACGGCAGCAAGCTCTTGGTATCCGACGGAAATGGCGCGGGCACACCCTGGATGGGTCGCGGGGTCAACATCGATGACATCTATCTGTGCGGCTACAACTCCACGTTGTGGATGACCTCGCCTGACCAGACACTGACCAGCATCGTGTCGGGTTTGCTGAGCGGCTGGAAACCGAACTTCGTGCGCATCTCCCTGTCCATGGACAGCTTTGCAACCGTGAGCAGCTGGCTCAGCAACCCCGCTGTCTACAAGACTCCGATGACGAACGTGATCAACGCCATCGGCGCCCACCCCAACGTGTACGTGCTGGTTACCTTGCGCAGCGATGGGTCGATGATCGGCCAGGATCAAGTCGACGGAGATCCCGAGGCGACCGGCCTTCCTTCGGACAGCACGACAACTCCCAATGCGACCTCGTACCCCACCGGAAGCGATGCCACCTACATCGCATTGGTGGACAGTTTCGCGAATTCCAGCTTTGTGATGTTCGGGCTGACCAATGAGGCAGGGGGCAACAAGCTGTCCAACGCAACCATCACAGCGGCCATGCGCCACGCGGTTGGAGTGATCCGGTCCGAGGAAGACCGGCTCGGCGTGCCCCATCACATCGTGTCTGTGCAAGGCAACTCATGGACCAGCGACATCAGTTTCTACGCGGTCACTCCCGCGCCCATCACTTATGACAACGTGGTCTACGAAGTTCACGGATATCCGCCCACCACAAGTTCGTACACCTACTCCAACATCCCCGTGATTATCGGCGAATACGGCAGTCTAACCAACAGCACCAGTTTCTACGCCGATATCGAAACCAAGCAGATTTCCAATCTCGCCTGGGACTTCGACCCATACAGCGACTGTGCGCCGGATCTGCTGAGCGCCAACCAGAGTGCGACCAATCTCACGCCCTCGGCCTGGGGCTCGACCGTGCAGAGTTACCTCTTGGCGCACGCGCAGTAGCTACCAAGGACGCCGCGAACGGCGTGGCGCCGGGAGCTTCGCGGCCGCGAGATTGGGCAGCACCCCAGTCGCCAGGAACCCGTTGACGTGGGCGAGCAGCCGTGCGGTTTCGTCCGCATTCATCCAGGGAGCCTCCAGATGGTCGGCGACGTCTTCGCTGGTCATGCCCAGCCGACGTCCTTCCTCAATCGCGACCGCGTAGCCCTCGATCTCGGTCGGCCGATCCACGTACGCGAATCTCTCGTCCCACAGATCCAACCCCTCGTCGAGCTGGCGCAGATGGGTGAGCTCGTGCAGCAGGTCGAGATAGAGATCCCGATCCTTGCCACTGCGAAAGTGCCACTCCGACACCACGATGCAGGGCACGTCGACGTCGACGAAGGCGTAGCCGCGATCACCGCGGATTTGCACACGCGCCCGTTCGAGCAGGCGATCGCGCGCGGCGGGAAGCGCGGCGATGCGTAGCAAGGCCGGGCTGGACTTCACCGTCGGAAGAATCTTCAGATAGGGATACTCTCCCGCCGGCAACGAGCGGTCGACTTGCGGCCAGGTTGGCAGATCTACTGGCATCGGCTTTGATTGGAGTCAATCTTACAAAGAAGGGACTCGACAAGGAACTGGTATTAGATGCTCGACATTGTCTATGAAAACGTCACCACCGCCCCGACCGAGGCCGTGGTGGAACTCTATCAGGCCGGTGGCTGGTGGAAGGAAGAGCCGACTTGGCGCGCTGCGATCCCGCAGATGGTGCGCGGCAGTTTCTGCTTTCTCTTGGCCCGCGCGCCCGGGGGCCGCATCATCGGAATGGGGCGGGTGATTTCCGACGGTGCCAGCGATGGCTACATCCAGGACGTGGTCGTGCTCCCGGAATTCCGCGGCCGCGGCATCGGCCGCGAGATCATCCGGCGCCTGACCGATCGCTGCGTGGCCGCTGGTCTGAGCTGGATCGGCCTGGTGGCCGAGCCGGGCACGCAGAATTTCTACCAGTCGCTGGGATTCCAGCCACTGGTTGGCTTTCAACCTATGCTCCACCAGTGAGTTTCTGACCGTGAAGGCCTTTCTGGGATTCCCGTTTACTCCCATCGCGATTGAGCAGCGCGCGCTGGTGACCGACTTTCTTGCCCGCCACCCGCAACCCCTGTCTGACTACGGGTTTGCCTCGCTGTACGTTTGGTCGTCGGTCTTCCACTACCACCACGCCGTGGTTGAGCCGGATACCCTCTTGCTTTGCGCTCGGGTCGCCCCCGATCCCCAGCCGAGGTTGCTGCAGCCATTGGGACGGTTCTCCGAAACCCTGCAGGAGAACCTGCTGGCCCGCGCCCGCGAACTTCCCGCAGCGCTTGTCATCGAATCGGTCAGCGCCGAGTTCCTGGCGCGACATCCGGCTTTTGTCGCGCATTTTCACGTGCTCGCGAATCGCGACAGTGCGAACTACGTGTACCGGACCGAAGACCTGGCGGAGCTGGCCGGCAGTCGCTACGCCAAGAAGCGCAACCTGATCCAACAGGCCACGCGGCTCTACGCGTGGCGGATCCAGCCGCTCGGCCCGCAGCATAGCCAGGAATGTCTGGCGGTCAGCGACGACATCGCGGCCAAACGCACCACGGTTACGTTGCAGCAGGAAAGCCAGGCGCTCGCCACCGCAATTCGTGAGTTCAGTGCGCTCGGGCTGCATGGACTGCTGCTACATATTGACGATCGGCCGGCCGCCTTCTCGATTTTCGACCGTCTGAACCCCACCACCGCGTTGGTCTTGTTCGAACGCGCGCTCCGCAACGAAAAGGGGCTGTATCAGGTGATCAACCAGGAAACCGCCCGCGCCATCGCGGCCCAGGGGCTTGCCTTCATCAACCGCGAAGAGGATCTCGGGGATCCAGGGTTGCGCCGGGCCAAGCTTTCGTACGACCCGGTCCGGCTCGAAGCCAAGCACACCTTGAGTTTGCGTCGCTGACACCTCGGCCGGTGTGTGCGGGCCCTATTTTGCTGTCATGGGCGGCGGGTGCGGCGAGAACGACCTTGTCGCGCTATGCTCCGGGCCATGACAAAACGAAAGCTGGGAACGCAGGGTTTGCAGGTGTCGGCGCTCGGCCTTGGCTGCATGGGGATGAGCGAGTTCTACGGTCCGCGCGATGAAGCCGAGGCTATCGCGACCATCCATCGCGCCGTCGAGCTGGGCATCGACTTGTTCGACACCGCTGACATGTACGGCCCGTTCACCAACGAGCGTCTGGTCGGGCGCGCGCTAGCGGGACGGCGCAAATACGTGGTCATCGCGACCAAGTTCGGTAACGTGCGCGGCCAGGACGGCGCCTGGCTCGGCATCAGTGGGCGGCCCGACTACGTGAAGAAGGCGTGCGACGACTCGCTCATGCGTCTGGGGGTGGACCACATCGATCTCTACTATCAGCACCGGGTGGACAAGGACGTGCCCATCGAAGAGACCGTGGGTGCCATGGCTGATTTGGTCAAGGCGGGCAAGGTGCTCTATCTCGGCCTTTCCGAGGCCGCGCCCGCCACCATCCGGCGCGCGCACAAGGTCCATCCCATCACTGCGCTGCAAACCGAGTATTCGATCTTCGAGCGCCACGTGGAAAAGGAAATTTTGCCCACCCTGCGCGAACTCGGTATCGGGTTCGTGCCCTACAGTCCGCTCGGTCGGGGAATTCTCACCGGGGCCATTCGCAAGGTTGAGGATCTCGGGCCTGGTGACACACGGGTTCAGCGCTTTCCCCGCTTTCAGGGCGAGAACTTCGCAAAGAACCTGGCGGTGGCCGACCTGGTCGCGAAGGTCGCGGCCGGGCGAGGGGTCAAGCCCGCCCAGGTCGCGCTGGCCTGGGCGCTCGGGCGCGGTGAGGACGTGGTGCCCATCCCCGGCACCAAACGACGCAAGTATCTGGAAGAGAACGCCGCTGCAGTTTCGGTGCAACTGTCGCCGGGCGACTTGCAGGTTCTCGACCAGGCTGGCCAGGCGGTTGGCCAACGCTACGCCGACATGCGCCCCATCGATGAATAGCCGGTCGTCTGCGGAAGGTGTGTTCTGCGGCAAAGATGGGAGTAGATTCTGGCCTTCCGAAACCGCCGCTTCCGAGGTTTGCCTGCAGCCATGCACTCCATGCACCAAGTCCGATCCGCCGATGGAACCAGTATCGCGTACGAAAGGCGGGGCCACGGGCCGCCGCTGGTCATGGTGCATGGATCATCGCTCGACCACGCGCGCTGGGGACGCAGCGTTGCCGGCCTGGCCGCGCGATTCACCTTGCTGATGATGGATCGGCGCGGCCGCGGGGCGAGCGGGGACGCTCCCGGCTATTCCATCGAGCGCGAGTTCGAGGACGTGGCCGCGGTGGTAGAGGCTGCGGGCGGGCCGGTCCATCTGCTGGGCCACTCGTACGGCGCCGTGTGCGCCATGGAGGCCGCGGCCCTGACCTCGGCCATCGACAAGCTGGTGCTGTACGAACCACCATTTCCAGTTGGCAACCCCGGCCCGCTCTTCGGCCCCGACATCCCCGAGCGGCTGGAGGACCTGCTTGGGCGTGGTGAGCGCGATGCGCTGGTGGAGATTTTCTTGCGCGAGGTGGTCGGGGTCAGCGAGGCGGAGTTGCAGGCATTGCGCCGCTCATCCACCTGGCGGGTGCGTTTGCAGGCCGCGCACACGCTGCCGCGCGAGGTGCGCATGGCAGAGAGCTATCATTTCGACCCCAGCCGCTTGGCCAAGGTGCGGACGCCGACGCTGCTGCTGCTCGGCACAGAAAGTCCGCGCCTCATGCACGATTCGACCATGGCGGCCCATGCGGCCTTGCAGAACAGTCGGGTAGAGCTGCTGCCAGGTCAGGGCCATGCCGCCATGACCTCGGCACCGGAGATGTTCCTGGCCAAGGTGCTGGCGTTTCTGCAGAGCGAAGCCTGATTGCTGCTCTGGCTTGCGCGACTTGCCTGGCCACCGGCTGCTAGAGCACCGAACGGTTTGCCTCCCGTCGTGAAATCGCGCATTTGCGTCGCGTCCCTTCGTTGCTCGTCGGTCAAATACGTTGAGTATTCTCCCTCCTCGCGCCTCGGGCCGCTCGCAACTTCGCAATTTCACTCGGTCCGTCAAACCGTTCGGTGCTCTAGTGTAGTCCGCGGCACTGCGCGCAGACAGTCCCGGCGATGCAGCCTGGGGTCGTGGTGGAGACGAAATCGCACACCTGGTCCGCCGGACAAAAGGGCTGCTCGACCCAGTGCCCGGACTTGCAGAGTCCGACCTGGCCGTAGCCGACCTGGCACGCGGTCTCTCCCTCGACGGCACACGGATCGGTGTCGGTGAGTACCTCCAGTCCAGCAGGTGGCGCACTCACGAAGAAGATGGGGAAGCTGTACGTGGCGAGAACGGGCCCACCCGGCATCGAGACCCCGAGGGTACAGAGGCCCTCGGCGTGCGCGGCCGCCTGGGTGCCGTACTGGTCGCCGATCCAGACATCCTCGTCCGTGGGTTGGGAACAGATGGCGGGTGTCGAGCTGTGGAGCTCCACCGGAAGGGGGTGGCAAATCGACTGTCCGTTGACCAAGACTGTGTGTGACACATCGAAGTCGCCCGGCGTGGTGAAGGCATTGCGATAGCTGTCGCTGGATGCTTGCAGGGTGATGTCTGTCACCTGGTCGGGGCCGAACGCGGTCAAGGTTCCGGTGACCTTCGCGACTATCGCCGACTGGAGTTGCAGCACCACGGGAGTTGCGGGCGCCTGCCAAAGGTAGGGATTGTTCCCCCAGTCGTCGTACACCTGGGTCACGCCCCCTGCAGTCACCGCGTTTGGCAGCCAGCCCACCAGTTCCTCGGTGCCCGCGTAGATCTGCAGTCCGAAGTTCTCCTGGGCGCCCAGGCTGGCCAGCAGATTGGTCACCGAAGACCCGTCGTCGCAGACGGCAATCAGCTTGATGCTGTCGGGCGAACCCACCTGGACCGTGGTGCTGGCCTGCCGTACCGACCCGTCGTCGAAGCGCCCTTTGAACGTCAGGGTTGCCTGGCCGGGACCTTTCCCGAGCACGTAGTTCGGATATAGCGCAGCGACGGCTCCGCTCGGAACGTCCTGGCCGGAGATGATCTCGGCCACCGACGGATCGGACGAACTCAGCTCGAGGATCTCGGTCACTTGGTGGGGTAGGCAGAGGGGGGGTAGCTTGCCGTTTTGGGTGGCGCAGTCGTCGCCATAGCCGAGAGGTGAGTAGGCGCCGACGGCCAGTGTCCCTCCCGGCCCGCCCAGAACGGCTCCGTTGCTACAGGAGGCGGTCGCGGCCACCGCCAGGACCAGGATGCACCGGCTCTCGACTAGTCTGGACATAGGAATTCATCATACCTCAAGCAGTTTCAGGCTGTTGCCGGTTGTGGACTTGCGAGCCGCCTGGCAAAACCACTACCATGTCGTCCATGCAGCCCTCCTACTCACACGGGATCACGTCTGTGCCTCTGCTTGGCGACACCATCGGCGAGAACCTGCGCCGCACGGTAGAACGGTTCGGGGATCGCGAGGCCCTGGTCTCGCGCCATCAGGACTTTCGCGCCAGCTACCGGCAGCTCTGGGAAGAAACCGGCATCATCGGGCGCGGGTTGATGGCGCGCGGGGTGAAGAAGGGCGACCGGGTCGGGCTGTGGTCGCCCAACCGCTTCGAGTGGGTGGTCACCCAGTACGCCACCTCGCGCATCGGCGCCATCATGGTGAACATCAACCCGGCCTACCGCAGCCACGAGTTGGAACACGTGCTCACCCAGTCGGGCTGCTCGCTGCTGATCATGGCGCGCGCGTTCCGCCAGACCGACTACGTGTCCATGTTCAAGGAGGTGGAAGAGCGACTGCCTGAGCACATCAAGGCCATCGTCATCGACGATGAATGGGGCACGTTGCGGGATGATGGCCGGCATTTCTCAGCGGAGGAACTGACCCAGCGCGAGCAAACCTTGGATCCCGACGACCCCATCGACATCCAGTACACCAGTGGCACTACCGGCTTCCCCAAGGGCGCCACGCTGTCCCACCACAACATCCTGAACAACGGATACTTCGTGGGCCGCACGCTTGCGTACAGCGAGCAAGACCGCATCTGCATAGCGGTGCCTCTCTATCATTGCTTTGGCCAGGTCATGGGCAACCTGGCGGCCACCAGCCACGGCGCGTGCATGATCTTCCCGGGCGAAGGGTTTGAAGCGGGCGCGGTGCTGGCCACCGTGGAAGAGGAGCGCTGCACGTCACTGTACGGCGTGCCCACCATGTTCATTGCCGAGATGGAGCACGCGAACTTCAGCAAGACCGATTTTACCAGTCTGCGCACCGGCATCATGGCCGGCTCACCTTGCCCGATCGAGGTGATGAAGCGCGTGCAGAAGGACATGCACATGCCGGAGATCACCATCTGCTACGGCATGACCGAGACCTCGCCGGTGTCCACCCAGAGCAAGGTGGACGATCCGCTCGACAAGCGCGTGGCCACCGTGGGCTGCGTGCACCCGAACCTGGAGGTCAAGATCGTGGAACCGGCCACCGGCCACGTGGTTCCCCGGGGCGCGGTGGGCGAGCTGTGTACGCGCGGTTACTCGGTCATGCTGGGCTACTGGGATGATCTGCACTCAACCCGTCAGGCCATCGATGCCGCGCGCTGGATGCACACCGGCGACCTGGCCACCATGGACAGCGATGGCTACGTCAACATCGTCGGTCGCATCAAGGACATGGTCATGCGCGGGGGTGAGAACGTCTATCCGCGCGAGGTGGAGGAATTCCTCTACACCAAGCCTGAGGTCGCGGATGTGCAGGTCATTGGCGTGCCCGACGTCAAGTATGGCGAGGAGCTGATGGCCTGGGTCAAGCTGCGACCGGGTTCGAGCCTGACCGGCGAAGAGCTGCGCGCATTTTGCAAGGGCAAGATCGCGACCTACAAGATCCCGCGCTACTGGAAGTTCGTGGATGCGTTCCCCATGACAGTGACCGGCAAGATCCAGAAGTACAAGATGCGCGAGATGGCAGTGGAAGAGCTGAAGCTGCAGACCGCAGCCAACATCAAGACGGCTTGAGGCACGCTAGGACATCTGTATCCCGCCGCACACCGGTAGATACGTGCCCGTGACGAAACGCGACCAGTCGGCACAGTAGAAGAGCACCGCGCCTGCCACGTCCTCGGGTTGGCCGAAGCGCCGCAGGGGCGTGCGGGCCGCAGTCTTCTCCCGCATTTCCTTGGGCATGAATGCGATGGCGTCGGTGTCGGTGGCACCGGGCGCGACGACGTTCACCCGCACACCATGTGGCCCCAACTCCAGCGCCAATGACTTGGAAAATCCATCGAGCGCGGACTTGGCCGTGCTGTGGGCGACGAACCCGTCGCCCGGGACGCGGGAAAGGCCACTGCTGATGTTCACGATGCAGCCCCGCCCGCGCTGGACCATGCCCGGCGCGACCACCTGGCAGGGATGGTACAGGGCCTTCATCTCACCCAAGACCTTCTTTTCGAAGTCCTCCCACTTGTGTTGCACAAAGGGCACGATGGGGAAGTGGATGCTGGCGTTGTTGACCAGGATGTCCACTGGGCCGAGTGTGGATTCGGTGGTGCGCACCATGGCCTCCACCTCTTCGCGCACGGTCACATCGGCGCGCACCAGGATAGCTTGGCCACCAGCGCGCCCGATCTCTTCAACCACCTTCTCGCCCTTCTCTCGGCTATGCAGGTAGTTGACCGCGACCTTGGCCCCCTGGCTGGCCAAAAGCCTGGCCGTGGCTGCTCCGATGCCTCGACTGGAACCGGTAACGATGGCGACCCTATCGCGAAGAATCATGTGCTTGCTCCTCGGGAGAATACCAACACTTGCCCAGGAGGCTGAGGCTAGCACGTCCGCCGAAGCTCTAGAACCGATAGGTGCTTTGCACCGATGGTGTGAAAGCTATCATATGTTCCGAGAAGGAGCCTAGCTCCACCCAGGTGAACTTGGCTTCTGCCCCAACGTCGACATGCCTCGCAATCTCAAACCCAAGGGCCACCGCGCCGGACAGGCAAAGACATGAATTTTCCGCATCGTTTTGCCCTCCCAGACGATAGGTGAGTTGTCCCAGTCCAGCGCCGAGGTTTGCCCCAAGGTGCATATGTTGCTTGGGCAAGTAATAGCGGATGCCCGCTTCTGCACCCGCATAGAACAGATTGGCGGAGGCGGAGTCGGTGAAGTAGCTCCGTCGCATGCCCGTGGTGATGGTACCTTCTGCGCCCACGTAGAAGCGCACCGTGGGTCCCCCAAATGCCCAACCAAAACGAGCCGAAAAGCTGGGTCCATAGGGATTTACATAGAGTCGCTCGTCCGTGGGAACTCCGTAGCCGATGGTAATGCCAAGCTCTAGATTGCCAATGGTTTCTTGCTGCGGGGGATCGCTGGTCACAGAGGTGTTGTTGGGCGAGACGGCAGCGGCAAGGGTTGCCAAGAGAAGGATGAGCATCAGAGCACCGCTCCTTGTGAGGCCCGCGTAGCTCCTTTGTCACTGCTTGACTGCGTCGTCACCTCTGGCTCCGACGGGGACGGCTTTGCTGCTCCAGGGTCACCGGATTCGCGGCATGCAAGCCACAATTGATGGTGGATGGAACAGACCGTATTGGCCTGCTCAGTGACCAAGGCTTCGGACTGCTTGACCATGGTGCCGTCCGCGTGAACCGACACCACCACCACAGTTTCCGTCATGCAATAGCCCGCTTTGGCCACCACCTCGTAACCATCGGAGGTGATTCGAACATTGCCACATCCATCTAGGCGCCACCCTTGATTGGATATGGCCACCAGCAACACGGCTTTGCGAGAGTTGTCGATGGGCAGAAGGAGCGGAAGTACACCTGTCAACGAGGTGGGCACCAGAACCCTGTCACCTACGGTGATGCCCAAGAAACACTGGGGTCCGACATCTCCACCACCGCAACCGGGATAGCCAGATACGAAGGCGGTCGCATTTTTCAGCGCACCGGCGTAGCTAGCCAGGCAAGCACTCGTATCGGTCGCCGTGGCACAAGGCGTTCCCACTTCTTCCAACACAGTGGGCGCCGTTGTATAGTTCTGGCGAAGGATGCTCAAGGAATCCATGCCAGCAAACATCGACGATTGCAGAAGAGGGCAGGCCAAGCTTGGATAATTGTCGGTGTCGATGGACGACCCACAGGCGTCCCCAAGCGCCACCAGCAAGAGAGCGATGAGGGTGGTTGGGCGCGTGGACGTCCGAAATCGCGGCTTGGCAGCCCGAGAAGAAAGTAGTCGCTTGCCCAACGTAGCCTCCTGTGGTGACCGCAGCTTGGAAAGCAAGTGTCGTGCCGAAGATCGATGGCCAAAACAAGCCCGAAAATCGGCACGAGTCTGCCTCGATACTGCAGACCGCGACACTGCTGTCCGGGTTGCGGTCTGCTCTGTCTTGCGCTAGCCGCTGCGACCGGCGCCTGACTGGCCCAGCAGCTTCCCGTGGTGCCCGGAAACACCGAACTCTGCATCGGGAGGCGGTCTGAGAGGCGAGCATGAGTTTTTCGATAGCTTGGGAAACTTTCCATGGCCCGCAGCATCCAATCCCCGCCAGCGTGCGCTGATGTGCAGCGCGCGCCAACAACTCAATCTACCAGGGAGGACCCTATGGGTAAGCGGATCATTGCGGTGATGGGTGCGACGGGTGCTCAGGGTGGAGGGCTGGTTCGTGCCATACTCGCCGACAAGAGCGGCGAGTTTGCGGTTCGAGCCATCACTCGCAAACCCACGGGCGACAAGGCGCAGGCGCTGGCCAAGCTGGGGGTTGAGGTAGTGGCGGGCGATCTTGACGACGTGGCAAGCTTGACCAAAGCCTTCGCGGGCGCGTACGGCGCCTACTGTGTGACCAACTTCTGGGAGCATTTTTCCGGGGAAAAGGAGACTGCCCAGGGGCACGCGCTGGCCCAGGCGGCGAAGAACGCAGGGGTGAAGCACGCCATCTGGTCCACCTTCGAGGACACGCGCAAGGCATTTCCGCTCACCGACGCGCGCATGCCGACGTTGAAGGGCAAATACAAAGTTCCGCACTTCGATGCCAAGGCCGAGGCAGACCATTTCTTCAGGGATCTCGGCGTGCCGACCACGTTCATGCTGACATCGTTCTATTGGGACAATCTGATTGGCTTTGGCATGGGTCCCAAGAAAGGGCCCGACGGCAAACTGGCCTTCGTGCTGCCTATGGGAAACAAGAAGTTGCCCGGCATTGCCGTGGAAGACATCGGCAAGTGCGCGTTTGGCATCTTCAAGCGTCCTGACCTGATTGGAAAGACCGTGGGCGTGGCTGGCGAGCATCTCACTGGCGCCGAGATGGCCGCTGCGCTCAGCAATGCGCTGGAACAGCCAGTTGCCTTCAACGGGGTTTCCCCCGATGTCTACCGCGGCTTCGGCTTCCCTGGGGCCGACGACCTTGGAAACATGTTCCAGTTCAAGGCAGAAACCGAGAGTGTTTACTGCGGGGCTAGGAACCTCTCGTTCAGCCGTTCGCTCAATCCTGAGCTGCAGACCTTCGCCCAGTGGCTGAACCGCAGCAAATCGCGGATTCCGCTCGAGTAGCGACAGTCAGGGGCGCGATCGCATGTTGCGCCCTGATAGCGAGCTTTCGGGCTGGCTCCACGGACGTCCAGCATTGGACTGGCCAGGCATGTCGGCGCTACCGCCCGCGCCATTTTCCGTCTTCGCCCGGCGCACCGGATTTCCTGAGCCAGATCACCAAGGATAGGCCACTATCTATATCAGCCGAGCCTTCTGCCACTTTGGGACGAGAAGCCATGAGAATCATTGCGAAAACCGATCCCTTTGTCCGCGTGCCCCTGTAGTCTGCAGACGTCTCCTGTGCAAGAATACTCCTCTGCTGTCCGTTGCCCAGCAGTCGCTTTCGCCTCCCCGTACCGAAGGAGCCTCTGATGAAATCCATCCAACGCCCGTCGAGAAGCCATCAGCATCACTCCCTGCTCGTCTGGCTGGTCGCCGGTCTGGGCGTGCTCGCAGCGAAAAATGTGCTGGCAGCGGAGTACTACGTGTCCCCCACGGGCAGCGATACGAATCCCGGAACCCAGGCGTCGCCGTTCGCCACGGTTCAGAAGGCAAACAACTCCGCCGCGGCGGGGGATACTATCTGGATGCGTGCGGGCACCTACTACAGCACGACCCAGATCAATCTCTCGAAGAGCGGAACATCGGATACCAACCGCACCAAGATTTGGGCGTATCCGGGCGAGGTGCCTCTTCTCGATTGCTCGCAGTACCAGACGACCACTCCGATGGCCAACACTCCAGCCATCCTGGTGACCGGGAGCTGGATGCACCTCAAGGGACTCGAGATCGCCAACAGTAAGGTCGGGGCCAGCGGCAACCACTCCTATTCCACGCTGCAAACCAAGGGTGCGAGCAACGACACCTTCGAGCTGCTCAACCTCCATCACGGCTTCGGGGCGGGGCTGTTCA
>Ga0265316_10005366_pt1 | contig 12474 bp, 7 predicted proteins | sample 4522metaG_FD_202092 | JGI IMG/M metagenome (GOLD analysis project Ga0265316, IMG submission 202092) | Rhizosphere microbial communities from Carex aquatilis grown in University of Washington, Seatle, WA, United States - 4-5-22 metaG | ecosystem: Host-associated > Plants > Roots > Rhizosphere >... | reverse complement strand
CGTTATCGACGCTGGCATCGGCTGGGTTGACGACAGCTTCGGCCAAACCTACACCACCCGGTGCCTTTCCCCAGATAACCTTGCCGCTCTTGTCGTGCAGGGTGATCTTTTGTTCGTAGACTTTCGCCGCTCCCCCGTCATAGCTGTAGTCGTTGGTGACGTCGACTGCGCCTGCGTAGTTCGCGGTGTGCGCCGTCACATGAATGTTGAACTGGTCGTTGGTGGCCTTGTCACCCTGTGCGGCAAGCGTACCGGTGAACGACAGCTCGATATAGTGGTCAGCACCGGCGACCGCTGGCGAGACTGCGACCACGCTCCCAGCCACTGTGGCAGTAATCGAGTAGCCGATCTTCACGTAGTCGGAGGCAAACACCAAAGTCGGGCCTAGCCCTTCGTCCATGTACCAGTAGCGGAGAGTTACGGCCGCCATGTCAACGCTTGCAGACGTCTTGTTGTCAACCCGAAGAGTCAGGGCGATCTTGCCGGTGCTGCCGTCAGTCTTCGAATCGACCCACACGGCCAAGCCGTCGGTCGGAGGTGGTGGCACTGGAGTGGTGTCGCTCGAACCTCCCGCTCCGCCAGAAGCACCGGATCCGCCGGAAGCTATGTCGGTCGACCCGCCGCTGCCGCCAACCCCAAAAGGATTGCTGGCGCCGCCGGCCCCAAGGGGATTGCTGGCGCCGCCGGCCCCGGTCGATCCGCTTGTGCCGCCGCGCCCACCCGCGCTGGTGCCGCCGGTGCCTGCACTGGTCACACCGCCCTTGCCGCCCGCACCACCCTTTCCGCCTCCTGCGCTGGTTCCACCCGATCCGACCTTGCCTCCTGTCGCGCCTGTTCCGCCGGAAGGAACATTGCCGCCTGTGCTGGGCTTGCCACCGGTTCCGATCACGCCCCCAGAGCTGCTGGCCCCTCCATCACCCACCACGCCACCCGTCAACGGAACAGACGAATTGGATCCCGCCGTGCCTCCGGTTCCGGCTGCGCCCGTGGACGAGCCACCGGTGTCACCACCAGCGGGCTGGGCGCGGCTCACCACATCGGGCGCACCGCAGGTGGACCCGATGACCAAGCCTGCAATCACCGCAGGAAGGAGCAGGCCGAAGGAAGCTCTGCCAAGTCTCACAGTATGTCTACTTTCGATCATTACCTATAGAGTACCCGCAGAAGGGCCCAAAACGGAAACGGGAACAGCACAAGATTCAAAATCCGTGGGTAGCTGACCACATTCTCCTACCCGCCCCTGCAATTTCAGCCGGCATCAGAACGCGAAAAGTCCGCCCAGAGACACACCGACCGTTGCATGCTGCACGCGCTGGTCGTTCAGTCTGAAGACCTCGCCACCACCCTGCGCCGAGAGCACGAGCCATGAACTTCGGTAGGTGCGAAGCATGGCCGAAGCCACACCGCCGTAGGCCAATCCGACCGAATAGGTGCTGTCGTGCAAGACATCGTGCTGGCGCACCACGGGCATTCCTATGCTGGGCCCGACCAGCAGCGCGAACCTGTCTCCCCGGTACAACGGCAATAATGCGTCGATGGAAAGTCCGGTGCGCAAGAACGAGGATTGATAGTCATTTTGCGTGCTGGTGTAGGACGAAAACTCAACGCGCGCCCGCAGCGCGAACCGGCCAATCTGCCGCATATACGAAAGCGCAGCCATTCCAACCATGGATCCGGTCCCAGCCACCGGATTGCTCTGCACGCCAAGCTGAACACCCAACGAATTGGGCTGCCACAGACCACCCTTCTCGCGGTGATTCTCGGCATCGGCCACCACCGGCGCCATGGACGCCGTCTCGATGACCGTCGAGCTGCCTGCGGCCAGATTGAAGGTCGTTTCGCTCACATTGGCGAGAACCCGACGCACCACCCGATACTCACCGGCAGGCAAGGCCAGGTAGACGTCCTCGACCGATGTCGATCCCAACTCCGCGATCACCTCGCCGCGTCCCTTGTGCACAACGGTATAGGTGACACCGGTTTCGCGCGGGAAAACCAGGCGCGCGTCGTTGGGTCGCGTGCGGGCCAGGATCACATCACCGGCGCCCGACATCCGATAGTCGTAGGTGGGGTGCTGGCCGCCAACCAGACTGGCCGCGGTGCTGGCCAAGGTCCGCCTGAATGCGAACTGGTAAAGTTCACCCAGGGTCACCTGTCCGTCCCGCGACGTGTCCGCAGCACCACGCAGACCGGCCATGATGTTGTGGGTAAAAAACGATCCACCGAGGTCGTCAGACTCCTGCGATAGCTCGTTGGCCGTCGAGGAGGTCACAATCGCCATGCCCTTGACGCTCCCGGGATCGGCCAAATGGATCTCGTATCCCGGTGCGCGCCGCCCGCCCTTCACGCCGGTGAGCGCACCCGACTGACAGGCATCCACAAAGGCCACACGCACGTCAGCTCCAGAAAGCTGTTCGAGATAGGACCGCAGATCGCGCAGGGGAAGGCGCGACGATCCCAGCTCAAGCGCATCCTGGTCACCGTGGCCGGAGTAGTAGAAGAGAAACAACGTCCGTTTGCCATCGGTGTGGGCGCGATCAAGCTGCGTGCGGGCCGCCACCAACGCCTGCTCGACCTGCTCGCGCTGTGCCCCTTGGACCGTGATCACGTTCTCGAATTCACCCGCGCCACGCAACAGGTTGGCCAACCGGCCGGCTTCTGCCTCGGCAAAATGCAGTGCCCGCCCTGGATCGTTCCCCAAGTTGTTGCCCACCACAACCGCCACCAGCGTCTGCGCACTCTGCGCCAAGGCCGAGCCCTGCCCCAACGCCAAAATCAGGCAAGCGCCTAACAAGCGGAGGGACATGGCTCTAGGGTACCTCATTATTTCGTGACAGTGACAGTGATAGTGACAAGCCGATGCACCACGGGTGACCATGGTCACGGCCGCCTAAGCAGGAAAGATACTTGCTCAGCCTCGACAGGCAACCGCGCGGCTTGCCGAATGTCACCCTCGCCTACAGCCAGGGCGGTGGCCACAGCCGTCCGGATGGCGTCCTCGGCAAGGGGTGTCGGGGCCCAAAGGGCGAAAACCCGCTCCCAACCGTGGTGATCATCAAGTTCCACTGACTCGGGCAGCATGACTTCAGAGCCGGGCGGGGCGTCGACGCCAGCCAAAGCGTCGTCGCGATAGTAGGGGAACACGCGGCCGCTATCGTCGACGCCGAACACCAGCAAAACGCCAAGTTGGTCTTTGGTGTACGCGAAACGCAAACGGTCACCTGCCAAGAAGTCGTCGCCGTCCTTGACCGGGAAGACGCTATCGCCGCGCTTGCAGAACGCCTCGACCAACAACGCGCCCTTGCTGCGCACTGCGGCTGATTGGTGCCCGGATTTCGTATCCAGCGGCCAACTCTCCCGAGACACCGCCCCCCGCGACACAACCAGCAGCACCGCCGCCGCGACCGGGGCGAGGCTCAGGGGTACAATAAGACGCCACCAGGCCCTGCGACGCCGTTCGGCCACCCTGCCGAGGATCGCGCGGGCTGCCAGCAGGCTTTGCGCCTCGGGATCGATTCCAAACAGTTCCTCACGGGCCGCGACCAATTCCGCCACCACAGCGGCACATCGATCGCACGTGCGAAGGTGGTCACTCACATTTGGGGATCGCTCAGCCTCTGGCTTCGCCTCCCAGTGCTCCAACTCCAATCGCCGAACACAATCCATCAGGAGTCCCCCTCGCCGCTTGTCGGTTCCTTGTCTGGACCAGCCACTCCCAAAAGCTCGCGCGCGATTCTCGCAATCTTGCGCAGGCGATTGAACACCGTTCGCCTTGTGATTCCAAGGGATTCGGCGATCTCGACCTGCGACATGCCGTCCACGTAGTGCATGACGGCCACGCTCGCGCCGGCCTCACCGCAACGGTCCAGAACTGCGATCACGAAGTCACGATCCACGTGCCGACGCTCCATAGATCCAGACGACGTTGGCCGCAGTCGGAGGGACGCTGCAGCGCGAGTGTGAACCTTGACCTCGCGAATCTGGTTCAGGCAGACGTTCGTCGATACGCGGTAGAGATAGCGAAGTGCATCTTCGTCGTTGGGAAACAGCGGCCCACGCGTGAGCACGCGGACAAACGCCTCTTGGGTCGCGTCCCGAGCCGCCGCCTGGGACTGCAACATCCGCCGACAGTGGGCATAGATTGCCGGCGCGTACTTGCGGTACAACGCGGCAAGGGCCGTCTCACTTATTCGTTCCACGATTTGTGGGGTCGCCTCTTTGCCCACATTTAACAAAGCATAGTCGGGCCGGCCCCGAGAAGAAAGATGTCCGGCGTCTCCTCCGACGCTCGCCGACGCGAAAGCCAAGCCACCAACGCGCCACTCCACCTGCCCCGGCTGGTCGAGCATGGCCGGCCCGCAGACCAGACTGGTCTCCGCAGAAGCAGTAGCCGTAAGCGTGTTGGACCGCGTGCCGAGCATCGGTTCTTTCGGAAAGCCCCACGAGTTCTGTGGAGCAATTTCTTCTCTCTCGACGCTTGAACACGCCAGCCCGGCACGGTGGGAATGGTGCCACATTTTCGTGGGCTGCAATCTGGTGAACCGCGCCCGTGGGTTGACGACTCTCTTGCCCGTGGTGGGCATGTTGCCGCCATCGCCTCAACATCAGAAAGGACGTGCACGATGGTGCTCCGTGGAGTCTCCGGTCACTCGCAAAGGTACATGCAGGCGCCTTGCCGGCAGAACGCCAACTGGTGTACAAACACCTCCACTTTCGCTGCTTCCCACTTGTCCGCCTTGGGTGGTTGGGAAGCACGCACAACCAACGAGGTTCCCCTGATGAGAACGACCAGACCCCCAAGATTCCGAGTCGCCATGCACCCGCTCTTCACCCCCTTGCCCGTTGTGGCTCTGCTGGCTTTGGGCGGGACCGCGTTTGCCCAACCCGGTGCCCCAGCCGCGACCGAGGAAGAAGCGCCGGCCGCAGCCCCGGCTCCGGCGGCGCCCGCCGCGGCACCCGCGGCCCAGGCCCCGGCAGAAGTTGCGGCAGAGCCAGAAGCCGGCGCCGCTGCCCAGCACAAGAAAGTGACCAAGATGGTCGAGGTCGGCCTGTCGGCTCAGGACACCTTGGTGGCTGGCCCCACGGGTCCTTCCTCGGTGACCGAAGCACCCGCCGAGGACTGGGGCTTCAAATTCCACGGCTACTTCCGCGGCCCCATGCGCCTGAGCATGGATTCTGAATCGGGAAAGGGCAGGGGAATCCAGTTTCACGCCCCGCCCGTAACGCCGGATCTGAACTACACCACCTGGAGCTACACCAACAACAACCCTGGCCCCTGGGCTGAAATGTTGTTCCAGTACGGAAACAACCGCGCCACCATGACCACCGCGATTGCCAGCTACAACATCACATCGGGCAGCTGGCGCGAACTGCAGGATCAGCTGGGCATCGACCGCGCGTTCCTCACTCTGAATTTCCCCGACGCCTTTGGCGATGTCGGCAAGCTGAAGTGGGACGTGGGCGTGTTCTCGAACCGTTACGGCGCCATGGGCAAGTACGATGCCGGTGCCTATGAAACCTACATGATCGGCCGCACGCGCGTCGCGGGCGCCACGGGCACTGCGGATCTCGACCTCGCCGACTCGTTTCGCCTGGTTGTCGAAAGCGGCATCGGCGCCAAAATGGATGTTCCCCAGTGGAAGAAATACCCGTACACGTCCTGGGAACCCTACCCGGGCTATGCGCAGATGGGAACCACGCTCCTGGCCCACGCCCACGTCGCTGGGATCATCGACAACGCGTGGACCATCACCTTGCATGCCATGTACACCTGGACCAAGGACGCCATGCGGACCGACCTGAACAACCCGGCCAATCACGATGACCGGGCCGTGCCTGCCAACTACGCGAGCCCGTACGATGCCGCGAGCGTGCCCAAGGAGGACAGAGACGGAAAGATGATGATCTTGGGCGCTGACGTGAAACTCGACGGAGGCTACCTGGGCGACGGCTACATCGGTTTCTCCCACATCACCGCGGCCAATGTTGGCGTGCTTCAGGACACGGTCGAGGTCATGCACTCTCAGGGCGGATGGCAATACGCCGCCAACTTCACCGGCAAGAAGGGCGGCAAGGGCACGCTCGACAGCCTCGGCTTGCAATACACCTTCAGCCTGGCGGCCCTGCTGACGCGGCCGCAGGCTTGGTGGGGGCAGGGAGCGGATCTCACCATCCAGGTTTTCGGCATGCTCAACATGATCAGTGGTCTCGACCCACTCGACGAGGCGGCGATGAAGGCACAAGGGAAGACCAAGCTGAAGGGAGGGGTCCAGGTGCTCTACACACCCCTGCCCATCCTGTCGGCTGGATTCCGCTTCGACGAGGTTCAGCCGAACATGGACGACAGCACCCACAGCTTCTGGGTCTTGTCTCCACGCCTGATTTTCCGCACGGAATTCGTCACCCACGAGCAGATCATGCTGCAGTACCAGTACTATTCATACGGCAGCTGGTACAACGACTACCCTGTCGCCAGCCTGCCCTATCCCTACGGTCAGGCGGGCAACCTCTGGACGCCGCTCAAGCCTGACAAGCACACCTTCACCATCGCCGCCAGCATGTGGTGGTAGCCGCCCATGCGTCTAGTCCTGCCCACGCTCATCCTACCTCTGGCGGTCGCCTGCGTGCCCTTGGGCGCGCGAACCGCACCGCCTGGGCGTGGGTCGGACAACAATGACTCGACCAACCCTGGGGCTGACAACAACCCTGATGATCTCGCTCTGTCAGTCCACAATCTGATTGCCAACGCCACCTTCGCTGACGGGACCAGCCTGCCTTGGACGTCGTCTTTCACGGCGCCCGCGGCGGGCTCGTCCTCGGTGGCGGACGGCGCCCTTTGCTTGGAGATCACCAACCGCGGGCGAGACAACTGGGACGCCCAGCTTCGCCACCGCGAGATGATCATCCAGAGGGGCCACAAGTATTCCCTGAGCTATGTGGCCTACGCCACGCAGGCCACCACGATTCGCGCCAAGGTAGGCATGCAAGGCCCGCCCTACGCTGAATACTGGTTTGAAGAAGACCACATCGATACCACACCACGACGATTCAAGGGCCGTTTCCGCAAGTCCGGTCCCGATGATCCAACCGCCGAGTTTGCCTTCCACCTGGGCGGATCCTTATCACGCGCGGCGCGTACCCCATTCACCGTGTGCATCGACGACATCCGCCTGGAGGATGCTGATTTCGTACGCCCGTCCAAGGCCAAGGCTGCCCCGCCGGCGTCAGTTCTGGTGAATCAGGTCGGCTACTTCCCCGGGCTGGTCAAGCTGGCCACGGTGCGCTCCGGCGGAAACGCGCCGCAACCCTGGCGTCTGGTCGACGGCGGCGGCAAAGAAGTGGCGTCAGGTCAGACCCAGCCCGTGGGCATTGATGCCCAGGCCGGCGACCCGGTTCAAATTGCTGATTTCACTTCCTATGCCTTGGAAGGCCGTCGCTTCTCGCTGGTCGTCGGTTCCGATCGCAGCCACCCCTTCGACATCAGCCCGGCCATTTATCACAAGCTCAAGTACGACGCGCTTGCCTTCTACTATCAAAACCGCAGCGGCATTGAGATTGCGATGCCCTATGCAGGCGCCGCGCAATGGGCCCGGCCAGCCGGCCACCTGTCTGACAAGAGCGTTCCTTGCGCGCCCGGTTCGGGTTGCAGCTATCGACTGGACGTTTCTGGTGGCTGGTACGACGCTGGCGACCACGGCAAGTACGTGGTCAACGGAGGCATCTCGGTCTGGACCCTGCTCAATCTCTACGAACGAACCAAGACCCTCGGGTCATCCGTGGCCGATTTCGGCGACGGACGCCTCAACATTCCTGAGAAGGCCAATGGAGTTCCCGACCTCCTCGACGAGGTCCGCTGGGAAATGGAGTTCATGCTCAAGATGCAGGTTCCCGACGGTGAGCGCGCCGGGATGGTGCACCACAAGATTCATGACAGGGAATGGACGGCGCTCGGCATGGCCCCCCACGAGGACCAGATCCCGCGCTTCCTCTACCCGCCCAGCACGGCCGCGACGCTCAATCTCGCAGCGGTTGCGGCGCAGTCGGCGCGCATCTGGCAAAGCATCGATCCAGCGTTCTCCGCCCGTTGCCTGGCCGCGGCCGAGCGGGCCTGGCAAGCAGCTCAGCGCCATCCCAAGGCCTTTGCCCCACCCGGCGGCGTTGGCGGCGGTCCCTACGAAGACAACAAGGTCGATGACGAGTTCTACTGGGCAGCGGCCGAGTTGTTCATCACCACCAAGAAACCGGAATACAAGCAGTTCCTCGCGTCCTCGCCCTACTATCTCAAACTGGCGCCGCGTCTGCCCTCGGTCAATCCGGGCGGGGATATCGCCTCGCCCATGACCTGGCAGGAAGTCGCGGCACTGGGGACGATCTCACTGGCGGTTGTTCCCAACAGCTTGGGCGACAACGACATCGCGACCGCGCGCAAGGCCGTGACCAAGGCGGCCGACGCCTACCTGCAGATTCTACAAAAGCGTGGCTATCGGGTGCCCATCGACTACGGCAAGGCCAACAAGGCGCCCTGGGGATCGAATTCCTTCCTGCTCAACAATCTGCTGGTTCTGGCGCTGGCCCACGACTTCAACGGCGGGACGCGCTACCTGAACGCGACGGCCGCGGGCATGGACTACATCCTGGGCCGCAACCCGATGGACCAAAGCTATGTCACGGGCTACGGCAGCCGCCCGCTGAAGAATCCTCACCACCGCTTCTGGGCACATCAGTCCAACGACAAATATCCGTCCGCACCGCCCGGCGTGGTCTCGGGTGGACCCAACTCCGGTCTGGAGGATCCTTACGTCAAGGCCGCGGCCTTGGCGGGATGCGCCCCGGAGAAATGTTTCGCTGACAACATCGAATCTTGGGCCACCAATGAGATCACGATCAACTGGAATGCCCCCTTGGCCTGGGTGCTGGCGTACCTAGACGAAAAGGGCGCCACACCGCCCAAGAGCAAACACGCCCCAGCCGCAGCCGCGGCGCCAGCGACCGAAGTGCCGCCCAGCGCGGAAGCAGCGACCAAGACAGACGCGGCACCCAAGGCCAAGGCAGCCAAGGCACGGCGCAAGAATTAGCCGGCGGATATCCCGCAATGGCTGCGGGATGTCGTGTCGTTTGCGCGCCCGTCGCATTCTTTCGCCCGGCGCAGGTTTGCGGGTTTGATTTCGCACCACTTTGAATGGCACCCGAGCTATAAGGGCGGAAAGGGACAAATCCTCCCCCCTAACGGAAGCCCATGAGCGCGCGGAAAACGGTACGCCCCTGGTTGAGCCGACACTTCATCCTGGCAGCCTCTGCCTGGCTGCTCCTTACCCTGCCGCCCGGCACGGCAGCGGCAGCCCCGAACAAAGAAGCGGTGGCAAACGTCGTCCGCCTCAACAAGGAGGCCAGACAGTTCTTCGACGCCATGGAATTCACCCTGGCGGAGAAGAGCCTGCGCAAGGCCATCGAGATCGGTGAGGCGGCCTCGCTTGGCAGTCACGTCGTGATGGCAGGGACCTACGGCAACCTAGCCATTCTGTACACCACCGGAATCAAAGATGAAGCCCAGGCCCTGCTTAACTTCAAGAAGGCCTTGGAGCTGCGCCCTGAATATGTGCCTAGCCAGGAGATGAACTCTCCCGAGGTGAAAGAGCTGTTCGAGCGAGCCCGTTCCGAGCTGCAGCCGGCAGAAACAACGCCAGCGCCTGAGACGACCGAACCGTCTGGGTCGTCGGGAGGACAGCTTCGTTGTCCGGCCCCGGAGTCGGCAGGGGCAGGCTCGTCGCTCAAACTGCGCTGCGTGGCCGAAGGCGAACTAGCAGCGGCCGAGGTGCTTGTCTACTTCCACGCAGGGGACTCGACGCCCTTCCGTTCGCGCAAGATGTCGTCTGAATCATCCCTTGATGGAAGTGCAAGAAGCTGGGCGACCCAGCTTCCCGCGGACGCAACCTCGGAAGAGAAACTGTACCTCTACTTCCAGGCGCGCAACAAACAAGGTGAGGTTGCAAGTTCAGTGGGAAGCGCGGAAGATCCCACGGTGGTGGGCATTGTCGCCAAAGATGAGAGGCCCAAAGCCGCGGGTGGCCGTCGCGCGCGGGGAGGCGAGGGCGAAGACGAGGGTGGAGCCGCGGGCGCCGACTCCGGCTTCTGGTGGATCGGCCTCGGCCTCGGTTCGGGGTACGGCTACGCTGGAAAGTCCGGGCCTGAGGGCTATCACCGCTATCTGGTTCCCAATGACTACAAACCAGGCATGGCTCCAGCTCCGCTTGGCCAGGCCTCGCCTGAAGTCGGCTACTTCCTGACTAGCAGCCTTTCTCTCTCCCTGCAGGGTCGATTCCAGTACCTTCCTCGAACCAGCAGTAAGACTGCCAATGGGGCGATCGCGTTTTTGGCGCGATTGCTGTATTTCACCAATGGCGAAACCGTGCGTTTCTACGGCGGCCCGATTCTGGGCGGCGGCAATGGCTTCCGCCTCCAAGTTAGAAACATCGACACGACCATAACTGCGAAACCAGTCAGCGACACCGTCAGGGGCGGCCCGTTCATCTTCGGCGCCGGTGGCGGCATCGCGGTGGGCATCAGCGATAGCTGGAGCCTGATCGGCGAGCTCAATTTCCTGGCCGGCGCACCTGACTTCTCGGTGGTTGTGGACCTCAACCTGGGCGTGCGGGTTCGGCTTTGATTGGGCGGAACTAGCGGCGCACGGCAAATCGCACGCTGTCCATCATCGCGCCGTGCTGCTTTTCAAAAGCTGTTCGGTCGATTGACAGAGTCACGTCGCTCTCTTCGTCAATCAGGCTGCGCGCCCGCAGACTGTCATCGGGACTGTATCCAAGCTGCTCGAACAAGCGCCGGGAGGCGCGATTTGCCGGGAGAATGGTGACGTACACGCGCTGCAGGCCCAGCCCGCGAAACACCCAGGCGTGCAGCATGGTGGTGAATTTTCGGCCAAGTCCCCTGCCCTGCAGGTTGCGCGCGCCGATCATGATGGCGTATTCGGCCGACCCGGCGTCGAAGTGGCGAAAATCCGCGTCCCCAATCAGCACGCCATCCTGTTCAAGCAGGAACAGGCGGTCCCCGCGGGCGTGCGATTCGGTGTAGTGGAGAATCACCTCCTCGGCGGACATGTCGTCCTCATGGGTGAGCATGGCTCGATTGTGCTCGTCGTTGTAATAGCTCGACAGTTGGGCCGCGGCGGCGCGCACCTCGTCTGGTGTCGGCTCGAACGCACGCAGGCGGATCTGCGCGTCTTGGTATTGCACGTCGAACGGGGCAGCGGGCATGACCCCATGCTAGCGGAAGAAGGCCGCGCGCACTACCCTAGTCCCCATGCCCGACAAGTCCGCGTGGTCACAGATCGAAGATGAGGCCCAATTCGCTTTTCTCGGTCAGGGGCGTTTTCCCATCGCCGCGTATTCGGAATTCATGCCGCCGCCGTTTGTGGGAATCAAGCCCTTCACCGCGCCCGAGCGCGCGCAGGGGCTGGCGAATACGCTCGCGTGCGACGAACACGGCCTTGCGGTCGACGAGTACGAACAAGCACATGAGCTTGCGCCCGGCCTGGCCAAGATCGCCAGCCACCTGGTTGCCGAACTCGGCAAGCTGACCACGGGCGCGATCCACGAGTTCTCTCACACCTTGCTCGACGGCAATCTGGCCTGGCCCGAGCCACTGGCCGCCGCCGCGCGCGCCGGCCGCTACCCACAGGACCCCTTCTTTGTCATGCAGACGCTGGCCCTGTCACGCACCCAGGACGACAAGGGCAATGTGCGCTGGACCCTGTTCGGCGCCAGCCATGAGCCGACCTCTGCCCTCTTTTGGCGCCGCTTCGCCGAAACTGACGAGGAGCGATTCCTGTGCCTGGTGGCCTGGGGCAACGGCGATCAACCCCTCCCGCGCGAGGGATTGCGCGTGCTCGGCCCGATCGCCGATCTGCCCGGTTTTGCCCGCGCCCGGCTCTGGCGCGAACCCGAGCCCGCCACCCGGATGCACACACTTTTCACCCTGGAACCGTTCGGCGCCCTGCCCGATTCGTTGCAAGACGCCTTCCTCGGCGGAAAACTGCGTATTCTGCCCTCGCCGGTCAGTCATGTGTTTTTTGGGCATCCCGGCTATCGCAAGCTGGCCGCTGCCCTGCCTCGTGCCACACAGGTTCCCCTGTTGCATCTCTTTTCCCACGTGCAAGAGGGCTACACGATTCGAATTCCGCAATCGGGATGGCTCGACGAGCACGATCCCGCCCAGGTGCGGCCCGCGGGTTCCCATCGCATGGTCCGTCGCATTGCGCGCACGCACCGGTGGCAGCGCACACCGCGCGACCAACCCGGGGGCGGTGACGGCGCGTTCACTGATCGGGTCACAGTGGTTCTATTCTCGACGAACCCCGACGATCTCGGCCTGTATGGCAAGCCGATGGCGCGCAACTCGCAAATCTGGGCGCACGACTATGACCTGCTGCTCAATGGACCCACCGCAACCAAAGCCGAATTGGAC
>Ga0265316_10005365_pt1 | contig 12474 bp, 9 predicted proteins | sample 4522metaG_FD_202092 | JGI IMG/M metagenome (GOLD analysis project Ga0265316, IMG submission 202092) | Rhizosphere microbial communities from Carex aquatilis grown in University of Washington, Seatle, WA, United States - 4-5-22 metaG | ecosystem: Host-associated > Plants > Roots > Rhizosphere >... | reverse complement strand
GCATCCAGGAGTACATCAAGGCAGGCGACGCGTTTCAGGTGGTGCTTTCGCAACGCTTCGACGTGGCCCGCGACGGGGTGGACCCGTTCGACGTGTATCGCATCATGCGCGTCACCAATCCGTCGCCCTACATGTTCCACCTGGAATTCCCCGAGGCTGTCGTGACCGGCGCATCGCCCGAGGTACTCGTGCGCCTCGACGGCCGCCGGGTGGATGTCCGGCCCCTGGCGGGCACGCGCCGCCGTGGCCGCAGCGTCGAGGAAGACGAAGCCCTGGAAAAGGAACTGCGCGCAGATCCCAAAGAACTGGCCGAACACGTCATGCTGATAGACCTAGGACGCAATGATGTGGGCCGGGTGGCAGAGCCCGGTAGCGTGCGCCTGGACGACATCATGGTCGTGGAACGCTACTCCCACGTCATGCATCTGGTTTCCAACGTGAGCGGCACCCTGGTCGATGGCCTTTCTGCCAAAGACGTTGTGCGCGCGGCGTTTCCGGCCGGCACGCTCTCGGGTGCGCCCAAGATTCGCGCCATGGAGATCATCGACGAGCTGGAACCGTCCCGCCGCGGCGTCTACGGCGGTGCGGTCGGCTACCTTTCGTACACAGGCAACATGGACCTTGCCATAGCCATCCGCACCCTGGTCACCACGGGCGACACCATGCACGTGCAAGCCGGGGCAGGCATCGTGGCCGCCAGCCAGCCCGAGGCCGAACATGAGGAGTGCGTGAACAAGGCGCGCGCGGTGATCGGCGCCATCGAGCTGGCGCGGCAATCCGCTGCCAACGGGGGGCGCTAGTCATGCTTCTGGTCATCGATAACTACGACTCGTTTACCTACAATTTGGTGCAGTATTTGGGCGAGCTTGGGCAGCAGGTCCGGGTTGTGCGCAACAATGAAGTTTCAGTTGATGAAGTAGAGCGTATATTACCGGAAGCTATAGTTATTTCTCCTGGGCCATGTACCCCGAATGAAGCCGGGATTTCGCTCCAGGTGATCGACCGTCTGGCCGGGAAGATTCCCATCTTGGGCGTGTGCCTGGGCCATCAGGCCATTGGCCAGGCCTTTGGCGGCAAGGTCATCCGCGCCAAGGAAGTTGTGCACGGCAAGACCTCGCGCGTCTTCCATGACGACAAGGGCCTCTTCGCCGGCCTGCCCAATCCGTTCGAAGCCACGCGCTACCATTCACTCATCGTCGAACGCGCCAGTTTGCCTGACTGTCTGGAGATCACGGCCAAGACATGGGACGAAGAGATCATGGGCCTTCGCCACAAGAGCCTGCCGGTGGAAGGCGTGCAGTTTCACCCGGAGTCGTTCCTGACCAAGGTGGGCAAGGACCTTCTGCGCAACTTCCTGCGCCTGGCGAAACCGGCATGACCGGCCCGGCTTCGAGCACGACGTCCGCCCTGGGCATCCGCGAGGCCTTGGCCCAAGTCGTGGGAGGCCGTAGTCTGTCGTCCGCCGAGATGAGCGCGGTGGTGGGGTGCATGATGGACGGGCAGGCCACCCCAGCCCAGATGGGAGGCCTGCTCGCAGCCTTGCGCATGAAGGGCGAGACCGTGGACGAGGTCGTGGGCGCGGCCTCAGCCATGCGCCAGCGCATGGCGCGCGTGTCCAGCGATGAGCCTGTCCTGCTCGACACCTGCGGCACCGGGGGAGATGGCTCGGGCACGGTCAATATCTCGACCCTGGCGTCCTTCATCGTGGCTGCCTGCGGGGTCAAGGTCGCCAAGCACGGCAACCGGGCGCTTTCGTCGCGCTCCGGTTCGCACGACGTGATCGAGGCCATGGGCATCGACCCGGGTCCCACACCCGAGACGGCCCAGCGCTGCTTGGCCGAGGTGGGCCTCTGCTTCATGTTCGCGCCGGTCTTTCACGCGGCGACCCGGCATGTGGCAGGTCCGCGCCGCGAGCTGGGCTTCCGCACCCTGTTCAATCTCCTGGGGCCGCTCACCAACCCGGCCGGCGCGCGCTATCACATGAATGGCGTGTTTGCGGCCGAGCGCTGCGAGTTCATGGCGCGTGCCCACGCCCAACTGGGCTCGCTGCGCGCCCTGGTGGTACACGGCGCGGGCGGGCTCGACGAGATCGCTCCCGCTGGAGCGACCCAGGTGGCCGAGCTGCGTGACGGAACGGTTCGTTGCTACGAGATCCGGCCCGCGGATTTTGATTTGCCCGAACAGAATCCAGCGGGCCTGGCCGGTGGCGACGCCGCAACCAACGCGCGCCTGCTGGAGGCCGCGCTGGCCGGCGCGCGTGGGGCGATTCGGGTGGCTGCACTTCTGGCAGCCGCGGCCAGTCTCTATGTGGTGGGAGCGGCGTCCGATCTGCGGGCTGGCGCTCGCCAGGCAGCGGCGGCGCTCGACAATGGTGGGGCGCGGGCCGTGGTGGATCAATTGCGCCGCCTCTCGCCTGTGCAGAAGAAAGAATGATCCTCGACGATATTCTCGCGCAGACGCGACAGGGCCTGGCCGCGGCCCGAAGCCGAGTGCCGCTTGCCCAGCTGGAGGAACAGCTCGCTTCGGCGCCGCCGGTGCGGGATTTCTATGCGGCCCTTGGCGGCAGGGCCGGGCTGGCTTGCATCGCGGAATTCAAGCGACGCTCGCCTTCCAAAGGTTGGATCAAGCAGGACGCCGACCCCGTCGTGGTGACGGGTGCCTATCAAGCGGCCGGGGCGGCTGCCATTTCGGTGCTGACCGATGGACCGTTCTTCGGCGGCGCGCTCGACGATCTGCGCCGGGTACGCGTCACGGTCGACGTCCCGGTTCTGCGCAAGGACTTCGTCATCGATCCGTACCAGGTGACCGAGGCGCGTGTGGCAGGCGCGGACGCGGTTTTGCTCATCGTGTCCGCTCTACCCCAGGATGATCTGGTCGGGCTGCTCGCCGAGGTCAGACGCCTGGGCATGGAGGCGTTGGTGGAGACCCACGACCGTGCCGAGGTAAAGCGCGCGCTGGCGGCCGACGCGCGGGTAATCGGCGTCAACCACCGCGACCTTCGCACCTTTCAGATGGACATGACCCTGGCCACCGGCATGCGGCCATTCGTTCCGTCGAGCCGGCTGCTGGTGGCGGAGTCAGGCATCCGCACCGCGGACGACGTGCGCAGGATGCAGGCGGCGGGCATCGACGCGGTCCTGGTGGGCGGAAGCTTGATGTGCGAACTTGATCCTGGAGCGGCCTTGCGCAAGCTTCTGGGTGGTCCATGAGTTTTCTGGTCAAGATCTGCGGCATCACGCGCCCCGAGGACGCCAAGCAGGCGGTCGCGGCCGGTGCTGATCTGATCGGACTGAACTTCTGGCGTGGGTCGAAGCGCTTCGTGCAAGACGAGCAGGCACGCGAGATCATCGCGGCCATTCCCCAGGGGGTCCTGCGGGTGGGGGTGTTTGTCAACGCGCATCCCCTGGTGGTCAGCGAGACGGTGGAGGAGCTGAAGCTCGACCGCGCACAACTGCACGGTGACGAGATCCCGGCAACCTGGAACTGGCTACGGCCGGAGCAGATTATCCGCACCATTCGCGTCCGTGATGAGGCGTCGCTCAAGGAGGCTCTCGGCTGGGAAGCGAGTCTTTTTCTCTACGACGCCTATGCCGAGGGGTACGGCGGCAGCGGAAAACGAGCGCCGTGGGCGGCCGTGGTCGAGGGCGCACGGCGGCCATTCTTGATCGCGGGCGGCCTGAATCCCAGCAACGTGGCGGACGCGATCCAGGCCACGCGGCCGGACGGCGTGGACGTGTCGTCCGGAGTCGAATCGGCGCCCGGTATCAAGGACACGCGCAAACTGCGCGCCTTCATCAAGCAAGCCCGCGCCGCCGCGGCCAAGCTGAAGTGACGATCGTTCCCACCGACCTCGGTGACGCCAGTGCAGATCGGCCCGCGTGAGCGGTAGCGGTAGCGTGAGCGGGCTGCGTGCAGCGGCTCGCGTGCGGGACTTGCGTGAGCGTGAGCGGCCCGCGTCCCGCCTTCCGCCTTTCGCGTCCCGCCCACGAACTCGTCACGCTCTCGCTAGCCGCGACCCGCTAGCCGCGAGTCGACCTAGCCAGCGGCCCCGAGTTTTCAGACAAACCGTAGCTAGCCCGTCAGCCGATTCGCCGGGCCCAGCCCCTCGCGCAGGACCGTCACCCAGTCATCCACCAGGCTGACCACCGTCGAGGGCGGGCCGCTCAGCGTGCCGCCGTCCAGAATGAGATCGAGCTGGGTGCCGTATTCCTGCCGGATCTCGGCGGCCGTGGTCAGGACCTGTCCGTCGCGCGATTTTGCCGTGGCGGTCAAGATGGGCCGGCCGAGCCGCCATGTGAGCTTTTCGCACAGGGCGCTCTGGGGGATGCGCACTCCGATGGTGCGTCGTTCGCCCTGCACGAAAGGCGAGGGGACTTTGGGATGGGCCAGCAACTCGACACAGTAGGGCCCGGGAAGGATGCGATTGACCATCCGGTAGCCTGACTCGCTCATCCTGGTGAAACGGGGAAGTTCGCCCAGGTCGGGCAACAGGAACGTCAGCGGCCGGGTTGCGAGATCGAGGCCACGCATGGTTTGGATCCGTTCGATGGCCTGCGTCTGGCCGAACCCACACCCCAGGCCGTACAGCGTGTCGGTGGGGAAGGCGATCACGCCTCCTGCCGCAAGGACGCTCACCGCCTGCTGCACAACGGCCTCGGCAGGCTCAAGCAGGGACACTTCCACGATGGCTGCTCGGGTCGATGTCATGGTGCCCGTATAGTGGCAGGGGAAGGCCGCGCAAGCAAAAGCTTGCTTGCATGGCCACGTGCGGGCCGGATCGGTAGACTGGGCCCGCGATGCTTGCGCCCCTTTGTGCCACCTGGCTCGTCCTTGCCACGGGTTCTCCCTCGCGTGCCCCTGCGCCCGAGCCGGTCCATCGCATTGCGATTCGCGTGGTTGGCCCCGCGGCCCTGGTCCAGGTGGAACGCGAGGTGGTCGTCGGCAATCCGCAGATCCCGGCGCGCGACACGGTGGTCGACCTCGACTTGCCCGAAGGCGCGGCTCTGGTCGACTGGGGAGTGCAGGGCTCGGGCCAGGCAATCAGCCTGGCTGTCACCGACGAGACCACTGCCCGCGCCGACTACGCGAGCGTGCTCTCGTCGCACCACCTCGCGCCTGCTTCGGCGTCGCCCGACGACGCCGTTCGAATCCGGGTGCACCTGGCGCCTCTGGCTGCTGCCGGACGCGTGCTTCTGCGCTACCGCTATACGGCGCCTGCTGCTTGTATCGACGGTCGCTTCGTGCTGCGTCTGCCACAGAGCCTCGAGGAAAATCCGTCGCCCGCCCAGGTGGTGGTCAGGTTCGACGATCTGCCGATGGATGCAAGACTCTCGCAGGCGAGCGTTGCCGGCGTGTCGGTTCCCATCCGGTCCAACGGCCGTGCTCTTGTCGTCCATGCGACTGCGCCTCCGCGGGCGGGCTGGGAAGTCAGCTTCACGCTGCGCCAGCAGGCAGCGGAGTGGCCGGGACAGTTGAGTTTGGCGCGAGCTAGCCGGCGCGCGACGGGCAAAGCGCAGGCAGCCGACGTGGTGGTGGTGGGTCTGTGCCGACCGCAAGGCCCAGCCGTCGAACACCCGCCCGGGGAAGTCATGTTGCTCATCGATCGCTCGCGCAGCGTCGGCAGCGGTGGCATGTCCAGCCAGCGTGCCTTGGTGCGCGCCCTGCTCGAGGCGATGCCACCTGCACAGCGATTCAACGCCATCCTGTTTGCGCGCACCGCGACCCAGGTCTTCCCCCTCCCGCGCACCGCCACGCGCGAGGCGCTGGACGCGCTCGACGCAGCCGTGGATCCAAATCAGCTGGAGAATGGAACCGACCTGGTGGCCGCTCTCGGCCGCGCGGCCGAGTGGGTGAAGCGCGGAGGGCCGCTCCCGCGTGGTGAGTCTCGCCTCTTGGTCATCGTCAGCGACGGCGCTTTGCCGGAATCGCAGACTGCCGAGAAGCTCGCGAGCGCGCTTGCTTCCGTGGCTCCTGACCATCGGCTTCGGGTGCTGGTCTTGCTCGTGCGTCCGGCCGCCGATGAGCCCGTCCCGGCCGACGCCGTCGAGCGACTGGACAAGTTGGTGGGACGCTTTGGTGGCGTTGTGCGCGTGCTGGCGGCCGAGAACCTGCGTGGTGAGGTGCGATCCTCGCTGGCTGCGCTGGCACAGGGAGGAGACTTGTTCAACGTCCGCATCCAGGGGCAGCGAGAGTTGGCTGCGGGCGTGGCTCCGGCGACCGGCTTGGTGAGGACGTGGATTTTGCCGCGGGGACAGGGCTCCCACCTTCTGGCAACGGGAGAGTACGCCGGCACGACTGTGCAAGGTCGCGCGTCCGCCGCGAACGTCGCGATCGAGTGGTTGCAGCCCCTGGTCGATCCTGAGCCGCCCAAATCATGGGCCGGCGCGCTGCCAGACGTCGCCGTCTATGTGGAGGCCGTGGCGCCCAGCCCCAAACCGTTGGCAGACGGCGTGGTGCGCGGCCAGATGGACCCATTAGTCCTGCGCAACGCCTTGGCGCTCGCCTATCTGCCGCGGGCGCGCGCCTGCTATCTCTTGCGCCGGGTGGCCAATGGCGTCGATTTGGCCCTGCGCGGTCGTCTGCGGCTGGAGCTTCATCTCGAACGGGGCGAGCTGGAGGACGCCATCATCCGGCGGTCCAGCCTAGAGCGACCCGAGATCGAACAATGCGTGCGCGACGCTGCCTTCGAGGTGGAGTATCCGCGTCCAAGTTTTCGTGACGCGCCGACGGTGGCGGCTGTGAACCTGGTATTTCGGCCTCGCACGCCCGAGGAGAGTCCCCCCGATGCCTCGCCCCTCGATCAGCAGCTTGATCTCATCTTGGGACCGGTCACATTCGACCCGCGGGATCTCATCGAGAACCAGATTCCCCAGAGCGGTGCGCCAGAGAAACGCTCAGGCCACTAAGTCAACTTGACCTGGTGCTAGCCGCCGACTATAAAGCCACGTTCTTTCAAGAGGTTTGCACACCATGTCGCTGAAAATGGGCCTGCTCGGCCGTAAGTTGGGAATGACCCGCGTGTTCCACGATGATGGAACGTCTCTGGGATGCACGGCGCTCGAGGTCGGGCCCTGCGTGGTCACGGCGCAACGGACGCCGGAAAAACACGGGTACATCGCGCTGCAGCTCGGATTCGAGCAGCGTTCCGTCCGCCACCTGCGTCGTTCCGAGTCCAAGCTTTTCGAGAAGCTGAAGATTGAGGGGACTCCCGCGGTGCTGCGCGAGGTTCGCCTGGAGGCGAACGACGCTGCCACCAAGTTCGAGATAGGCAAGGTGTTGAAGGCCGAAGAGGTCTTCAAGTCGGGCGACGTCGTCGACGTGGTGGGCGTCACCAAGGGCAAGGGCTATCAGGGCGTCATGAAGATGCACAAGATGGCCGGCTCGGTGAACGGTCACGGGTCGCACGAGTTCTTCCGCCACGGCGGTTCCATCGGTTGCCGCCTCACTCCCGGCCGCGTGCACAAGGGCAAGCGCATGTCCCAGCACATGGGCCATGTCCGTTGCACCGCTTCGGACCTGGTGGTGGTCAAGGTCTATCCCGAAACCAATGTCGTGTTGGTCAAGGGCCCGGTCCCTGGGCCGGCCCACGGTCTGGTCTTCCTCAAGGGCAGCTCCAAGAACGTGAAGAAGTACATCGTTCCGGTGGTGCAGAAAGAGGTCGAGGCCAAGAACCCAATGAAGGCATCGAAGAAGGGCCAGACGACTAAGTAGTCATCGTCTGACTGGGCAGGCAGGTTGGCTTCGCTGCGCGATCGCAACCGGCGCCACGACGCGTTCTTTCGCAAGGCACGCAGCGAAGGCTTCGCGGCGCGCTCGGTTTACAAGCTGGAGGAGATCGATCGGCGCATGCATCTCCTGCGTGCGGGTGCCCGCGTACTCGATCTGGGCTGCCGGCCCGGCTCGTGGCTGCAGTATGCGTGCAAGGTGGCCGGGCCCCATGGTGTGGTGATCGGCGTGGATCGCCAGCCCTTGCCGAGGCCGGTTCCTGGCGCGCGGGTTCTGGTCGCCGACATCTTCACCTTGTCCGACCAGGAGCTTCTGTGTGGCCAGGCTGCCTTTGACCTGGTCCTGTCCGACATGGCGCCCGACACCACCGGCATCCGTGCCACCGATCAGGCGCGCTCGGCGGCTTTGGTCGAGGAGGCGTTGGGTCGGGCCGAACGCCTCCTCGCCCCGCTGGGCGCGTTTGTGGCCAAGGTGTTTCAGAGCCCCGAGGTGACTCGCATTCGCGCACGCATGTCGACGCGCTTTTCGGAGGTGCGCTTGCTCAAGCCTGAAAGCTCGCGTGGCGAGAGTACGGAGCTGTATCTGATCGGGAAGGGATTTTCGCCCTAGTTTCCCCACGGCGACAGGGCCAGTCGCCTGTCGATTACGATGGCTCGCCACATGTGCATTTGGGATGCGGAGAGGCCGCCGAAGGGTTGGCCGGTCCATTCACGGATGCGCTGGCTCAACCTCTCACGAACCTCGGTCGCGGCCAGTGGTTCCGCGTCGTCATAGTCCGCGACCGGTGGGTATTGTGACAGCAGTTGTCTGAATTCGTCCAGGTTCTCCTGCCGATTGAGCAGCGACTTGTACAGGAAGCGAAGCTGCTCCTGCGGTTCGGTGTGAAGAACGGTGTCCATGCGATTCTCTCCGGCGGGAGGCCCCGGGGCGGACGAGTTCGAGCCCGAGGCCGTATCAGTAAGAGAAGATATCGCATGATTAGCCGGTTTTCTTAAGCCTCCGGGCGGGTTGAATTCACTGCCTCTGGTGTCGGTGTATGCGGGGTGATCGGCGCCTATGTGGACAAGCCAGCCGAGCCATCGCTGACGAGGAGAATGCCCGGGGATGCTTCGCCTGCGAATCCGGCTTCAGCGACGGTGCGGTTCTTCCGAAAACAATGAACGACGTGAGACGCGCCCTGGTGACCATGGTGCAGCCTGTCGCACCCAGCCGAGCCACCGTGGGATCGGAACGACAGCTTTCGCTTGGCCGCGACAGGAGTGTCCTGCCCGCGCGGACCGGCAAGGTATGGTGTCCGCTTGCCTGAGTTGCTGCGTGTTCTGATTCTCGAAGGCTCGCCCAGCGATGCCGCTCGGCTGGTACGGCACCTGACTGAGGCGGGCCTGGCCATGCAGCACCAACGTGTCGACACAGCTGACGGCTTGCGGAAGGCACTCAGACAGGGGCCCTGGGATGTCATTCTTTGTGACACCTCAATGCCTGGATTCGGCATGGCCGAGGCGCACCAGATCGCACGCGACGCCGGCGCGGACTGCGCATTCGTGGCGGTTTCCGCAGAGCTGTCGGAGGAAGCGCGAGCCGCCGCCCTGCAGGCTGGCGCGCACGCCTGTGTCTTCAAAACGAGCTTGGTGGGGTTGGTACCGGTGGTCGAGCGCGAGACGCGTGAGGTTCGCGAGCGTCGGGAACGACGCCGGGTGGAGCAGACTTTGCGCCGGACTGAGGAGGATCTGCGCAACCTGCTGGAGATTTCGCCCTTTGCCGCCGTCGTCTTCGGCGAACAGGGCTTGCCCATCTATGCCAACCGCAGATTCCTCAACCTGTTCGGCTATCGCGCGGGCGAACCCGCCACCGTGGACGATTGGTGGCGTCTGGCCTATCCCCAAGTGGACTATCGCGAACGCGTCCACGCCGACTGGATGGCCCGCTTGTCCGATGCGGCTCACAAGGGAGCCCCCATGCGGCCCATGGACACCGTCATCACCTGCCAGGACGGGTCGCTCCGCCACGTGGAATTTCATGCTGCGCGGGTGGGTGATCGGCTGCTCATCATCGCCGTCGACTTGACTGAGGCGGAGCGGGCAGAAGCGGCGCGCCGGGCGGGCGAGGAGCGCTACCGTCGCTTTGTTCAGATGAGCGGGGAGGGCGTGTGGCGATACGACTTGCTGCCGCCGGTCCCGGCTGACCTGCCCGAGGACGAGATGGTGGCCACCCTGTTCGAACGCGCGCGGGTGGGCGAGTGCAACGACGAGTTTGCGCGCCAGCATGGCTACAGCCGGGCGCCGGATGTGCTGGGCCGGCGCCTGTCAGAGCTGATGCAAGCGGACCAGACGGAGCAGTTGGAGTTCTTGCGTTGTTTTGTTCGCAGCGGATTTCGGGTCGCCGACCTGGTGACCGCGGGCAGCGGCCCCGAGGGACACGACTCCTGGGCGCTGAACAGCCTGGTCGGCATCATCGAGCAGAACTGGATGGTTTGCATCTGGGGCACCCGTCGCGACATAACCGCGCAACGGCGGGCCCAGATGGCCCTGCAGCGGAGCGAGTCGGAGTTCAGGGCCATCTTTGACCGCGCGCCTGTGGGCATCGTGCTGGTCGACGGCGAGGGACGACCGCTCCGCTGCAACAGTGCTTTGCGCGAGATGTTGGGCTACAGCCAGGAGGAGATCGGGCCATATCCTTTCGCCGGGTTGGCGCACCCCGAAGACCGCGAACGCGTTGAGCTTGCGCAGACTGAGCTGACCTCGGGCGCGCGAGAGTGGGTCCAGATCGAGTCCCGTCTTCTGCGCAAAGACGGAACCGTGGTCTGGGTTGACCTGGTCGCATCAGCCAGCCGCGACGAGAAGGGTCGGTTCGTGCAGGGCATCTGTGTCCTGCACGACATCAGCCGGCGTCGGATCGCGGAGCGCGAGCAGGCCCTGCACCAGCAGGAACTAGCGGCGCTCAACGAGATTGTCACCGCCACGACATCTACGCTCGATCCCCGGCAGATTCTCGATAGCGTTCTCAGTAGTGTGCGCAAGATGTCGCGGGTCGATCGCACCAGCATCATGCTGCTCAACCGCGAAACCGACTTGCTCGAAACCGCGGCGGCAGCGGGAGCCGATGGTCCCATTCCCGCCAACCTTCGTCTGGGACGCGGCGAAGGCGCGGCGGGACGGGTGCTCAACGACCTCAAGCCCCTGGTCATCTCAGACGTGCGCGAGTCCTCGCAGTTCGTCGCGGCCAAGGATTCCGGGTCCGAGTGGAGCGCCGCCGAGCAGAATGCGCTCGGCTACGTGGGCTTTCCCTTGGTTTCACGGGGGCGGACCATCGGCGTTCTTTCCCTCGTCACCACAAAACATCGCGATTTCTCCGCCGGGGAGATTGCGTTCTTGCAGGCCATCTGCGGCGCGGCTGCGGTGAGCATCGACAACGCGCTCATCCACCAGGACATTCAGCGGCGCGCGGAGAAGTTGGCAGGCGAGATCGCCTTGCAGAAGCAATACGCCGAGAACGTGGTCCGCAGCATCACCGACGGCGTGCTCACGGTCGACACCAGGAACCGCATCGTATCCTGGAACCGGGGAGCCCAGGCCATCACAGGCTATTCCGCCGCCGAGGCCGTTGGACGTCGGTGCAGCGAGCTGGGGTTGCACTTCGACGCCGAAGGAAAGAGTCTGTGTCAGGGCGAGGAATGTCCTATCGAGGAGATCAGAAACACGCGTTTGCCTGTGGGCACGCGTGAGGTGTCGTCCCGCCATCGCGACGGACGTACCCTCACCGTCAGCATCAGCGCAGCGCCGCTGTACGACGACAAGGGCAAGTTCCAGGGTGTGGTCACCGTGTTTCGCGACGTTTCGCGCGAACGCGAGCTGGTCGATGGCATCCAGCGGGCCGACCGAGCCAAGAGCGCCTTTCTGGCCAGCGTGTCGCACGAAATTCGCACCCCGATGAACGCCATCATGGGCTTCACCCAACTCCTGCTGCGCGACCCTTCGCTAGGCGCGGGCCAGCGTCAGTACTTGGAAACCATTGGACGCAGCAGCGAGCACTTGCAGTCGCTCATCGACGACGTGCTGGAGATGTCGAAGATCGAGGCGGGACGTGTGTCGGTTGAGCCGTCCGCCTTTAATCTGCGGACTCTGGTGGCTGACTTGACCGGCATGTTCCGTCTGCGCACCGAAACCAAGAAGCTGCGCTTTGAGGTCGAGGTGGACAAAGCCGTGCCGGACAGCGTGGTGACCGATGAGCGAAAATTGCGTCAGATCCTCATCAACCTGCTGGGCAACGCCATCAAGTTCACCGAGCAAGGCCACGTGTTGTGGCGCATGTGGGTCGAGTCTAGTGATACGCTCCCGACCCGCCTGTCGGTCGACGTGGACGACAGCGGGCCAGGAATTGCCGCCTCCGACCGCGAGCGAATCTTCAATCACTTCGAGCAGGCCGCGGCCGGTATCAGAACCGGAGGCACGGGCTTGGGGCTGGCCATCAGCCGCCAGTTCGCGCGTCTCCTCGGAGGGGACGTCACGGTCACCAGCGAGGAGGGGCGGGGCAGTTGCTTCCACGTCGAGATTTCCCTCGGCCAGACGGACTCGGAGCACCTGCCGGTCGCGATTTCCTCGCGACGGGTAATCGGGATCAAGCCCGCCGCCGAACCCTACCGGGTGCTGGTAGTCGATGATCAGCCCGAGAATCGCAAGGTGATGGCGCGCATGCTCGAAGCGGTCGGGTTTCGCATCCGTGAGGCGAGCGATGGGGTCGAGGCCGTCGCTC
>Ga0265316_10005364_pt1 | contig 12477 bp, 10 predicted proteins | sample 4522metaG_FD_202092 | JGI IMG/M metagenome (GOLD analysis project Ga0265316, IMG submission 202092) | Rhizosphere microbial communities from Carex aquatilis grown in University of Washington, Seatle, WA, United States - 4-5-22 metaG | ecosystem: Host-associated > Plants > Roots > Rhizosphere >... | reverse complement strand
CGCCGAGCGCGGCACCGTGTGCAACCGCGACGTCGAGTTCGAGCTGATGTTCTGCAATCTTTGAGTCCGGCTCCGCCCGCGCGGCTCGGTTTACGGGAAACCACGGACGCCCGAATGTCCCGGATACCGCGAATCGGCGCCAGACCTTCCTTGTGCCGCGCCAGTTCCGACGGCGATCATTGGTAGATATGCGTGCAGTACGCGACATGCGGACGGACAGCCGCGGGCGGCAGCCCCGTTCCCTTCCGCATCACCGATTTGGTGCCTTCGCCGAGGTCGTTCCGGATCGCGGAGCCCAGGAATCTCAACAATTGCTCCGTTTCGAAAAAATGCCACGGGTCGAGTGAATCGCCCTTCGCGCTGGCGTAACGGCAGAACCCGTAGACCGGTTGCGCGGCAAGCACGTCCAGCGTCTTCGCATCCAGCAGCCAAAGTTGCGCTGAGACGAAAGTCGAAATGAACCGATCGGACCTTATGTAACCGTCGGAGGTCGTGCTCGGGGGTCGTCCACGCGGCGTTCCCGGGTCGACGTAAAAGCCGACGCCCTCGAGATTGGGCCCCATCTGGGCCGGAGGATCGGGCTCGCGGCGCGGTCCGACGAGCACAATGAAGTCCCAGCCGCGGCCCGCAACCATGTTCTTCAGCGTCTGGCTTGCGAGCGCAAGCGGATCCTCGCGCGACGCGCGGTCGTCGCCCTGCGCCGGCGGCAGAGTCAACTCGAGAAGCTCCGTGCGCGCCCCGGGTGCCACCGCGACGACGGCAGCGGACACCGTCTGCAGGACCAGCTTTGCAATCGCATCGTTCTGAAAGGGCTCCGTCCGCCGATCGTAGTGATCGGTCCTGCTGCCCATCGAGAACTTGCGGGTCACGAAGCTGAGGCGATCGCCCAGCATCGACACGACCGCATACGTCTTCGGGGGCGCCTTGGCGTCGTCGACGGACTGCGCCGATGACACCGTTGGCGTGGCACCGAGAAGCACCATCGGACACCACACGACGGGCACCAGCAAATAGCGATGCCACTTCGGAATCCGCATTATTGTCATCCTCCCATTCCGGCGGCTCGTCGGATTCTCCGGCCGGAGACGGCGCGCGTCAATTTCCCACGTTCGGCATCCGACGAAAGAGAGTTGCGGCGCACCGCAAATCCGACGGGATACCGCCGCGCGGTAAAATTGTGGCATGTACCCGCTTGCCACCCTCGCCCTCGACCCGTCGGGGAAAATTGCGCTTCGCGACGGCGCGCGCTCATCGCTGACCCGAGAATTTGCAACCCCCGATTTCATGTCGAACCACCATGACTGACGCCCTGCAGGAGGCCGTGCGCCTGCACCAGGCCGGCCGGCACGCCGAGGCCGAGGCCCGTTATCGGGCGATCCTCGCGCGCGAGCCGGCGAACGCGGACGCGCTCCACTACCTGGGGCTTCTCGTCTACGGCGCCGGTCGCTACGACGTAGCGGTCGATTTGCTGCAGCAATCGGTGCGCGCGAACGGCAGGAACGCCGCCGCCTGGAGCAATCTCGGCAATGCGCTGACGATGCAGCAGCGCCTTCCTGACGCCGAGGCCGCGTTCCGCAGCGCGCTTCGCGCCGATCCCGAGTTCGCCGACGCGGCATTCAATCTCGCCAATGCGCTGCGGCAGCAGAACAGGATGCAGGAGGCCGAGGACAGCTATCGGCGCGCGGCGACCGCCAACCCGCTGCACACCGGCGCGCTCAACAATCTCGCACTGGTGCAGGATTCGCAGGGCCGCAAGGAGGAAGCTGCGCAGTCGCTCGCGCGTCTCGGCAACGTCCTGCAGGATCTCGGGCGCAGCGAGGATGCGATGCGCGCGTTCCGGCAATCGATGGACCGCTTCGCCAATCCGGGCGTCGAGGTCCTGCACGCGCTGACGATGCCGGTGATTCCGTTTTCCGTTGCGGACATCGACGATTCACGCCAGCGCGTCACCGCGGCGCTGTCCGCCTTCGCGGCCCGCGGCCTCGCGCTGCCGGACCCGCTGCGCTACGCGAGCAGCACCATCTTCTACACGGCGTACCAGGGCCGCAACGACCGCGAGCTGCGCACGCGCCTCGCGAACTTCTATCTCGGCGCCTGCCCGCAGCTCGGATGGACCGCGCCGCACACCGTCAACTACGGCGGTCCGACCGGCCGGATCCGGCTTGGCATCACTTCGCGGTACCTGCGCCCGGACCACCCGATCGGCAAGCATTTTGGCACGATCGCAGATCGCCTCGATGCAAGCCGCTTCGAGGTGCACAGGTTTACCGTGGGTCGGCGTGGCAACGCCGCAACGCCGGGCACCACGCTCCTGGTCGAGGATGACCTCGCCGCCATGCGCGAGCGCGTCGCCCGGGAGCGCCTCGACGTGATGCTCTATCCCGACATCGGCATGGAGCCGTGCACGTATTTCCTCGCCTTCAGCCGCCTCGCCCCCGTCCAGTGCGCAACGTTCGGGCATCCGGTGACGACCGGCATTCCCAACGTCGACTACTTCATCTCGTCCGTGGCGCTGGAGCCTGCGGGCGCGCAGCAGCACTACTCGGAAACGCTCGTCAGGCTCGCGGACCTGCCGAGCGTGATCGCGCGCCCGCCTGCTCCCGGCGCCGCGCCCGCGCGGGAGGCGCTCGGCATTCCACCCGGCGCGCGGACCTACGTGTGTGCGCAGAATCCCATCAAGTTCCATCCGGATTTCGATGCGATCGTGGCGGCGATCCTGCGCCGTGATCCGCAGGGCGTGCTGGTGCTCTTCAACGGCGACAAGAACGAGCACTGGAACCGGCTGCTGCTGCAGCGATTCCAGCACGCTCAGCCCGACGTGGCGGCGCGGGTCGTGATCGTGCCCTTCCTGCGGCTCGACGCGTTCCTCGGCGTTCTCGCGAATTCGGATGCCGTACTCGACACGCCGCATTTCAGCGGCGGCACGTCGAGCTACGAGATGTTCGCGCATGGCATTCCGATCGTCACATGGGAAGGCGAATTCGCGCGCGGCAGGCAGACGGCCGCGCTCTACCGGAAGATGGGCCTCGCGGAACTGATTGCGAACAGCCCGGACCGCTACGTCGATCTCGCGCTTCGTCTCGCCCAGGACAAGCCGTGGCGCGCGCAGCGGCAGGTCGACATCATGCGCCGGAACAGTGTGCTGTTCGACAGCGACGCGGCCATCGGCGAGCTCGGCCAATTCTTCGCGGAAGCCGTGGCGGCCGCATCCCGGCAGCGCAGCCTGCCGGGATGGCCGTCAGAACGGTCCGGTGCAGCCGCGACAACCTGATCGGGCACACCGATGAACATTCCGCTCGTCGTCAGCTGCCCGACCTGCGGCGCGCCGGTCGAATTCACGCCGGCATCGCGGTGGCGGCCATTCTGCTCGCAGCGATGCCGGATGATCGATCTCGGCGCATGGGCGTCGGAGTCCTACCGGATCCCGGTTGCGTCTTCTCCCGACGCCGAGCTCGACTCGGAACGTGAGAGCGACGCACGCGACCCCGCGGACCTGGACTAGAGTGCCTTCGGTCTTACCGCCACGCGTCGCGCTGCAACGCGATGCCGTGCGCGCCGTGTGCGATCGCCATGTCGAGATCGCCGCGCGTCAGGCCCCCGAGCGCGAAGACAGGAAGCATCGCGTCGACCGCGATGTCCGAGAATCGGTTCCAGCCTAGCGGCATCGCGTTCGGGTGCGTCGGTGTCGGCTGCACCGGACCCAGCACGACAAAATCGAGGCCGAGCTCGCCCGCGCGTCCAAGCTCTGCGTCGGAATGGCAGGACGCCGCACAGAGAAGATCCTGCGGACGCCCGTCCGCCGCAGCGAGCGCCGCGGATGTCCAGTGCACGCCGGCGCATCCCCACGCGCGTGCGTTCTCGACACTGCCGTTGAGAAGCACGCGCGCACCGTGCGCGTCGGCGCGCGCGATCAGCGCATTGCACAGCGCGTGCTGCCGCGATTCGCTCCAGTCCTTTTCGCGGAACTGCACGAGTCTAAGTCCACTCGCGAGCGCCGTTTCGGCGCGGGCGAGGAACGCATCCTCGCCGAGCGCGCCGGCCATCGTGATGCCGTAGACCGGCGGCAGCAGCAGCGCACGCAGCACGAGCGTGTTCGCCGGCAGCAGCGGCGCCACGTCGAAGCGGCCCGGCACCTGCCACGCGAACGCCTGGTTGTCGTGGCCGTGCGGCTCGCCGCGCCATTCGAACACGCGAAAGAAATGGAGCTCGACGTGCGCGTGCGGATAGACGTAGCGCTGGACGAGCCACGGCGACGCGCGCACCACCGTCAGTCCCAGCTCCTCGGCGAGCTCGCGGTCGAGCGCGGCGCGCGGCGTTTCGCCGGGCTCCAGCTTGCCGCCCGGAAATTCCCAGTAGCCCTCGTAGGCCTTGCCGACGGGACGCTGCGCGAGCAGCACGTTGCCGTCCGGCCGCAGGATGACTGCCGCCGCGACGCGGACGACCGGTCCGGTCACTTCGACTTCGGCCGTCTCGACAGCGCGGCGGCACCTGCGTAGCCGCGTGCGAACTGCCAGGCGACGCGGCCGCTGCGCGAGCCGCGCTGGAGGGCGAACTGCAGCGCATCGCGAGTGCGTGCTTCGGCTTCGCGCTGGCTCTTGGGCGCCGCGACGCCGAACACGGCGAGCCAGCTCGCCACCGCAGCGAGATAGTCCCCCTGCATGAACGGGTAGAACGAGATCCACAGCCCGAAGCGCTCGGACAGCGAGATCTTCTCCTCGACCGATTCACCCGGGTGGACCTCCTCGCCGAGGTGCTTCGTCTCGAGATTCTCGCTCATGAACTCGGGGATGAGGTGGCGCCGGTTCGACGTCGCGTAGATGAGGACGTTGGCGGCCGCGACGGCGAGCGTGCCGTCGAGCATCACCTTGAGCGCCTTGTAGCCGGGCTCCCCCGCATCGAACGTGAGGTCGTCGCAGAACACGATGAAGCGCTCGCGACGGTCTTCGACCAGCGCCGCAATGTCGGGCAGGTCGACAAGGTCGGCCTTGTCGACCTCGATCAGCCGCAGTCCGCGACCTGCGTATCTGACCAGCATCGCCTTCACGAGCGACGACTTGCCGGTGCCGCGCGATCCCGTCAGCAGCACGTTGTTGGCGGGAAGTCCCGCGACGAACTGGCGCGTGTTGGCGTCGATCGCCTGCTTCTGCGCGTCGATCGCGACGAGCTCGTCGAGCCGGATTCCGTGCGGATGCGCGATCGACTGCAGGTGGCCGCGACCGCCGCGCTTGCGCCAGCGAAATGCCGTCGCGTGCCAGTCCACGGGTGGTGGCGCCGGCGGCAGCGCCGCCTCGACACGCTCGAGAATGCTCTCGACGCGGGCGAGCAATGCTTCGAACTCAGGCTTTACGTTTGGCATCGGCGGAGCGAAAAGCGTCGCGAGCAGGTCCAGGGCGCCTCATTTGCCAATGAAGGCCCGCAGCGAGGCGTGAGGCAGTACATATTAGTACAACGAACTCCGAGCGAGGAAACAACGCAGCGCACGGACCGCGCAGCAGCTTTGCGCCCACCGATCAACTTCTGTAGTCCGCGTTGATGCTCACGTAGTCGTGCGAGAAGTCGCAGGTCCATACGTGCGCCTCCGCATTGCCGCGGCCGAGCGCCACGCGCACGGTGATCTCCTCCTTCTTCATCACGCGCTGGCCGTCTTCCTCGCGGTACGACGGCGCACGGCCGCCGGCGCGCACGACCAGAACGTCGTCGAGCCAGAACGACACGCCGGCCGGATCGAGGTCCGGCGCGCCGGCGTTGCCGATCGCGCAGACGATGCGACCGAGATTGGGGTCGGACGCGAAGAACGCCGTCTTGACGAGCGGCGAGTGCGCGATCGCGAGCGCGATCTTCCGGCACTCGGCGACATCGCGGCCGCCGTCGACCGCGATGGTCATGAATTTCGTCGCGCCTTCGCCGTCGCGGACGATCGCCTGGGCAAGTTCGACGGCGACTTCGGTGATGGCCGCACGAATCGGGGCGAGTCGCGGATCATGGGCGCTTTCGATGGGCGCGAGTCGCGCGCGGCCCGTGGCGGCGAGGACGAAACTGTCGTTGGTCGACGTGTCGCCATCGACGGTCGCGCAGTTGAATGACGCATCGGCGACCGCGGGAGCAAGTTCCGCCAGCAGCGCGCGCGCGATCGGCGCGTCGGTGGCGATAAATGCCAGCATCGTCGCCATGTTGGGATGGATCATCCCGGCGCCCTTCGCGATTCCCGTCACCGTCACCGCCGCGCCATCGACGTCGATGCGGCGCGACGCCCCTTTGGGCACCGTGTCCGTCGTCATCATCGCCGACACCGCGGCGAACCAGTGATCGGGCGCCTGCGCGGCCTTCGCCTGCGGCAGTGCCGCGATGATCTTCGCGAGGGGCAGCGGCTCCATGATTACGCCGGTCGAGAACGGCAGGACTTCCTGCAGCGGACACGCGAGCAGGCTCGCGACGGCTGCGCACGTGGACTCGGCATCGGCGATGCCGGGAGCGCCCGTGCCCGCATTGGCGTTGCCGGCATTGATCACGAGCGCGCGCAGACGCCCGTCCCGCGCAAGATGCCGCCGGCAAACCGTCACCGGCGCCGCACAGAAGCGGTTCTGCGTGAAGACGCCGGCCGCGACGGCGCCCGGCTCGAACACCGCGAGCACGACGTCGTCACGCTGCCAGTTCTTGATCTTGCCGGCCGCCGTGCCGAGCGTAACGCCCGCGACGGGCAGCAGATCGGCGGCCTTGGGAGGTGTGTAGCGGACGGGCATGAGCGAAGCCGGTTCGTGGGGTCACGCGGATTCTATCGCACGGACCGAATGCAGGACCGTCGATGGCGCGGACTGCGCGACAGTGCACCGAGAAGATTGGAGTGCCCGATCCGGATTTCGCCCGAAGGGGAAAGCGTCGCGAGCGGGCCGTATGCGAGGCGGCCCGCAGCGAGGTGCGAGATAGTACTTGGAGGTACGCGAGCACCGAGCGAGGACACAACGAAGCAGACGGTCCGCGCAGCAGCTTTACGCGCAGTAGCTTTACGTCAGGCCAACCGACCGTGGCATTGCTTGAATTTCTTCCCCGACCCGCAGGGACACGGATCGTTGCGCCCGACCTTTTCGCCGGCGCGAACGAACGGCGCAGGCGCCGCGACCGGCGGTGCGGCCACCGCGGCGGCGGCCTCATCGTCGTCGCCGGCCACTGCACCCGCCAGCGTGTCGCCGATTTCGGCGTGCTGATACTGGACATTGGTGACCGGCGGGAGCTCCTCGACCGCCTTCACGTCGTCGGCCGAGCGCACCTGGACCGTCAGCACGACCTTGGTGACGTCCTGCTTGATGGCGTCCAGCATGTCGGCGAAGAGCTCGAACGACTCGCGCTTGTATTCCTGCTTCGGGTTCTTCTGCGCGTACCCGCGAAGGTGGATGCCCTGGCGCAGGTGATCGAGGTTGGCAAGGTGGTCGCGCCAGTGCGAGTCGAGTGTCTGCAGCACGAGGCTGCGCTCGAACTGGCGCATGAGCTCGGGGCCGACCTGCGCCTCCTTGCTGCGATATTGCGCGAGCGCGTTCTCGACCAGGCGGTCGCGGATCGCGGCGTCGTCGAGCTCGGGCTCGGTCTTCAGCCATTCGGCGAAGGGCGCCTGCGCCTGATACTCGGACCGCAGCGCGTTCTCGAGTCCGGCGACATCCCACTGCTCCTCGACCGATTCCGGCGGCACGTAGGTGCGCACCGTCCTTTCCATCTGGCCGCCGATCCAGTTGCCGATCGTCTCGGAGACGTCGCTGCTCTCGATGATGTCGTTGCGTTCCTCGTAGACGGCGCGGCGCTGGTCGTTCGCGACGTCATCGTACTCGAGAAGCTGCTTGCGGATGTCGAAGTTGCGCGACTCCACCCGGGTCTGCGCCTTGGCGATCGAGCGGTCGACGATCGGATGCTCGATCGGCTCGCCCTCGGGCATCTTGAGCTTCTGCATGATCATCGCGAGCCGCTCGCCGCCGAAGATGCGCAGCAGCGGATCCTCGAGCGACATGTAGAAGCGCGACGACCCCGGGTCGCCCTGGCGGCCGGCGCGGCCGCGCAGCTGGTTGTCGATCCGCCGCGATTCGTGGCGCTCGGTGCCGACGATGTGGAGCCCGCCGGCGGCGACGACCGCGTCGTGCCGGAACTGCCACTCGGCGCGCAGCTTGCCGATCTCGCGCTCCTTCTCCGCCGGCTCCAGCGCCGGATCGTCGCGGATCTTGAGGATCGTGGGCTCGAGGCTCCCGCCCAGCACGATGTCGGTGCCGCGGCCGGCCATGTTGGTCGCGATGGTGATCTGCTTCGGCCGTCCGGCCTGCGCGACGATCTCGGCTTCGCGCGCGTGCTGCTTCGCGTTCAGCACCTGGTGCGGCAGACGCTCCTTGTCGAAGTGCGACGACAGCAGCTCGGAGCTCTCGATCGACGTCGTGCCGACCAGCACCGGCTGGCCGCGCTCGTGGCAGCTCTTCACGTCGGCGACGATCGCCTTCACCTTCTCGTCGAACGTGCGGAACACCTGGTCGTTCTCGTCCCTGCGCACCATCGGCATGTGCGTGGGAATGACGACGGTCTCCAGGTGATAGATCTGCTGGAACTCGAACGCCTCGGTGTCGGCGGTGCCGGTCATGCCGGCAAGCTTCGAGTACATGCGGAAATAATTCTGGAACGTGATCGACGCGAGCGTCTGGTTCTCGCGCTGGATCGGCACGCCTTCCTTGGCCTCGACCGCCTGGTGCAGGCCCTCGGACCAGCGCCGCCCCGACATCAGCCGGCCGGTGAACTCGTCGACGATGACGATCTCGCCGTCCTGCACGACATAGTGCTGGTCGCGCTGGTAGAGCGCGTGCGCGCGCAGCGCGGCGTACAGGTGGTGCATCAGCGCGATGTTGTGCGCGTCGTAGAGACTCGAATTCGGCGCGAGCAGCCCCGCCGCCGCGAGGATCTGCTCGGCATGTTCGTGCCCGTCCTCGGACAGCAGCACCTGCCGCGCCTTCTCGTCGACGAAATAGTCACCGCTGCCCTTCTCGTCTTCCTGGCGCGAGAGCTTGGGCGCCAGCTCGTTGAGCCGGTAGTACAGGTCGACGTTGTCGTCCGCCTGGCCCGAGATGATGAGCGGCGTGCGCGCCTCGTCGATCAGGATCGAGTCCACCTCGTCGACGATCGCGTAGCTGAGGCTGCGCTGCACGCGCTGCGAGGCCTCGTAGACCATGTTGTCGCGCAGGTAGTCGAAGCCGAATTCGTTGTTGGTGCCGTAGGTGATGTCGGCCGCGTAGGCCACCTGCTTGGCCGCATGGTCCATCTGCGACAGATTCACTCCGACCGTGAGCCCGAGGAACGTATAGATGCGTCCCATCCAGTCGGCGTCGCGCTGCGCGAGGTAGTCGTTGATCGTGACGAGGTGCACGCCCTTGCCGGCCAGCGCATTGAGATAGATGGCGAGCGTGGCGACGAGCGTCTTGCCTTCACCGGTGCGCATTTCCGCGATCTTGCCGTTGTGCAGCGCGATGCCGCCGATCAGCTGCACATCGAAGTGCCGCATCGACAGCACCCGCTTGCCCGCTTCGCGGACCACGGCGAACGCTTCGGGCAGGATGTCGTCCAGCGTGGTCCCGTTGGCGACCCGCTCCTTGAATTCGACCGTCTTGGCGCGAAGCTCGTCGTCGGAGAGCGCCGCCATCGCAGGCTCGAGTGCGTTGATCTCGCGGACGGCGTGCCCGTACTGCTTGAGGAGCCGCTCGTTGCGGCTGCCGAAGATGCGCGTGAGGATGTTGGAGATCATGAAAGTGTGAGTTTCGGGCGGCAGGCGGAAAAAACAAGGGGTGAGGACCGCCTCACCCCTGTTTCGCGCCCGCTTGCAGGCGGCGCGGGCTCGAGTTTGGGTTCAGTTCGACGCGCGGAGGAAGCGTGCGGGATTCTGCGGCACGCCGTTCAGCCGGACCTCGAAGTGCAGGTGCGGTCCGGTCGAGCGGCCGGTCGATCCCACCAGCGCCACGCGCTGGCCGCGCATCACGAAGTCGCCTTCGTTCACGAAAACCTGCGATGCGTGTGCATAAACCGAGACCAGACCGTTGCCGTGGTCGATCTCGACCATTTTACCATACTGGGGGTGCCATCCCGCCGCGACGACCTTGCCGCTGGCAGCGGCGACGATCTCGGTTCCCGCGGTCGCCGGGAAGTCGATTCCTTCGTGGAACGACTGCAATCCGGTGAAGGGATCGATGCGGTAGCCGAAGTTCGACGAGAACCACCCGTTGACGATCGGCGCCAGCGTCGGCATGAACTTGTTGTTGGCAGAATTCTGGACGAGAAGCGCTTCGAGAACGCTGAGCTGGTCCGAGCGCTGGTCGACCTGCGCGGCGAGCTTCGCGAGGAGGTCCGCAAACTCGTTCACGGAAATCTGGCGCGACGGACGCGACGATTCCGCGCCGCCCTCGCCCGGCGTTTCCGCCGACGGCAGCGACGGCAGCTCCTGCGGGTTCAGCCCCGCGGCCTTGGCGAGGTGCTCGCCCAGTCCGTCGAGGCGCAGCACCCGCGCCTGCAATTCGCCCAGTCGTATCGCCATCGTGTTGAGGTGGCTCTGGACGATTTCCTGCGTCCTGACCGCCTCCTGCCGCTGGTCCGCAAGCAGGATGGCCTGCAGCAGCGGGTTCTGTGTCGATGCCGCGTATTTCAGCGTGATGAAATTGAAGATCAGCGCGCAGCCGAGCACCATCGTGAAGAGCGCGCAGGCGCCGAGCATCCCGTGACGCCAGTCGAGCGTCAGCACGCGGGCCCGCGACGTGGCGCTCGACAGCAGAATGATGTTCAATTGGCTTCCTCCCGACGGCCCGCCGGCATGATCCCCGGCCAACCTGCCCATTCATGCCGCGAACGCCGCAGCCCATCAAACTTGTCGTCGCCGGCGACGCGACCCTCGCCGCGTGGGAGGCCCGCCGCCATCAGGAAGCAGCGCTCACCGGAATCCTGACCCGCCAGCTGCCTCGCTCGCTTGCGCAGCGCGTGCGTGTCATCGACGCCACGGGGACCGAACTCGTCGTTGCCGCCGATGCCGGCGCAATCGCCGCAGTGGTCAAGCAGCGGATTCCGGACCTGCTCTCCGCCCTGCGCCGCGAAGCTTCGCAATTTAGCTCAATACGGGTGCGCGTGCAAGTTCGGATCGACCCCGTCATTCCCGTTAAATCTCAATCCAGTCAAATAGATAGAGCATCAATTCAGCCCCTGGCGAAGCTCGCCCGCGAGCTTCCCGACGGCCCTCTCAAGGCTGCTCTGGCGAAATTCGTCCGCCGGGCGGGGTAGCAGGCGCCGGCCAACGCGCGTCGTTCGACAGGCGGCCGGGACACCGGGCGACCCATCGGCGCCGGCCCGTTTCCACGCCGGACATCGGCTACTTGGGGAACATCAGCTGGACCTGCGCCCGGATTTGCCAGTTCGCGCCGTCGTCCGGCCGCACCACGTTGTAGTACGCGCTCAGCTGCGTGTTCACCGGCAGCTTGCCGACGTGGAAGATCTTGCCGACGCCGCCGCCGATCGGAACGGTCCATTGCTGCCCGCTGTTCGCCTTCCAGTCGACGGTCAGAATCGGGGCGGTCGTGAGGTAGAGACCGCCGTCGAAGTTGTAATTGACGAACGGCTGGACGAGTCCGTTGTTGTACGACCCGCCCTGCTTGTCGCTGGTGAGCGACCAGAGGTTGTTCGCCAGCACGCCGTAGACCCACGGATCGCCGTGCTTGATGTGCAGCACGACGGCGGTCGGACCAAGGCCCCAGTTCTTGTTGCCGAGTTCTTCGCTGCTGTTCGTCGGGAATTGCGTGATCGCGCCGAGACCCCAGATCCATTCGCCCGGGTTCGCCGGCGACAGGAACGCGGAAAGCTGGATGTCGCCGATGCCGCTCTTGGACGGCGTATCCGGACCGAGCGACGGCATCCAGATCAGCGGGATGATCGTCCGCGTGATGATGTTCCAGTCCTTGTCGACCTCGATCGGGATCACCGGCTGGATGTTGAGGATGTTCTGGTTCCCCTTCTCCGGTCCGAAATTGAGGTTGGTGTTGTTCTGGAACGGCACGCTGATCAGGTTGCCGACAGGGTTCTGCGCGAGCTTCGCGAGCTCCTCGGCGCTCAGTTCCGCGCGGACAGGCAGAGCAGCAAGCAGCACGGCTGCGCCGAATGCGGCCACCAGGTATCGTGTTTTACGCTGCAACGGCATCAATTTCTCCATTCGTTCGGCGGCCGCAGAAATTTCCGCCACCGTCAATTCTAATACCCGCGCGCCGGGCCGATCTGCGGCGCCCGGACCGGCTTCGCCATGCCGAAGAAGATCACCACACCCTGACCACCACAGCGTGTCGACAGCGCTTCGGTGGCACCCGGGTAGCAGCTGTCGATGTCCTGCCAGTTATTCATGGCCCACACATCGCCCGCCGGCGACACGGCAATGTCCGTCTGCAACTGAAGGCCGCCACCCACGTAGCCACCGGGCGGGGAAATCTGTTCGCC
>Ga0265316_10005363_pt1 | contig 12479 bp, 14 predicted proteins | sample 4522metaG_FD_202092 | JGI IMG/M metagenome (GOLD analysis project Ga0265316, IMG submission 202092) | Rhizosphere microbial communities from Carex aquatilis grown in University of Washington, Seatle, WA, United States - 4-5-22 metaG | ecosystem: Host-associated > Plants > Roots > Rhizosphere >... | reverse complement strand
CTATATGCCCGCGCCTTAGGTTGCGGTCGCCGGTTGCATCCTGCATTTGCGGCGATCCGATATGGGCGAAGGCTACCCGGCCACCCCGTACCGCAGCCCGGAAAGGGACGGACATGGCTCTTTACGAGCATCTCCTGATCGCGCGCCAGGACATCAGCGCGCAGGCGGTCGATGCGCTCGCCACCCACCTCAAGACTATCGTCGAAGGCGAAGGCGGCAAGGTCGAGAAGCAGGAATATTGGGGCCTTCGCAGCCTCGCCTACCGCATCAAGAAAAACCGCAAAGGGCATTACGTGCTCCTCAACATCAACGCGCCGTCGAAGGCCGTGGTGGAACTGGAGCGCCAGCTCAAGATCAACGAAGACGTGCTGCGCTTCCTCACCGTGAAGGTGGATGCGTTCGAGGTCTCCTCGAACAAGGCGCGCCGCGACGATGCTGCCGGCGTCGTTGCGGTCAAACCCGAAGGCATTGCCGAGGAGATCGCACTATGAGTTACGGCGGACACGGTGGCGGCGGAGGCCGCGGCGGCGATCGCGGAGAACGCGGCGAGCGCGGCGATCGCGAAGGCGGACATGGAGCAGCGGGCGGCCAGCGCCGTCCCTTCTTCCGCCGCAAGAAGACCTGCCCGTTCTCCGGCGCGGGCGCACCCAAGATCGACTACAAGGATGTGAAGCTGCTTCAGCGCTTCATCTCCGAGCGCGGCAAGATCGTGCCGTCGCGCATCACCGCGGTTTCGACCAAGAAGCAGCGCCTGCTCGCAAACGCGATCAAGCGCGCCCGCTTCATGGCGCTGCTGCCCTACGTCCTGGAATAGGAGCGCGCTATGCAAGTGATCCTGCTCGAACGCGTCGAAAAGCTCGGCCAGATGGGCGACGAAGTGAAGGTGAAGGACGGCTTCGCCAGGAACTTCCTGCTGCCCGAGAAAAAGGCCCTGCGCGCCACCAAGGCCAACCGCGAATATTTCTCCACCCAGAAGGCGCAGCTCGAGGCCACCAATCTCGAGCGCAAGAAGGACGCCGAAGCGGTCGCCGTGAAGCTGAACGGAAAGAGCTTCGCGCTGCTGCGCCAGGCGGGCGACCGCGGCCAGCTCTACGGTTCGGTTTCCCCGCGCGACATCGCCGAGGTCATCACCGCGGGCGGCTTCACCGTCTCGCGCACCCAGGTGCCGCTCGACAAGCCGATCAAGAGCATCGGGCTGGTGCCGGTGACCGTCGTGCTGCACCCCGAAGTGCGGGTCGGCGTGACGCTGAACGTTGCGCGCACCGAGGAAGAAGCCGAGCGCCAGGCGCGCGGCGAGGACGTTCTCGCCGAGAAGACCGAGGCCGAAGAGGCCGTGGTCGCCGCCGAGGAACTGTTCGAGGAAGGCGCCGCGCCCAAGGAAATCGTCGAGGGCGAGGAAGCTCCGGCCGAGGACGAGAAAAAGGCCGAAGAGTAAGCCTTCGCTTGTTATCTAGAGCTACGTGCGTTCAGACGGAGCCACCTTTCCCTCATGCTTCGACAAGCTCAGCATGAGGGATTGGATTTTTCCCTCACCCTGAGCTTGTCGAAGGGTGAGGGGCGATTCCGTTTGAATGCGTTCCGCTCTAAATTGGAAAAGGCCCGATTTCCGCCGGGCCTTTTTCGTATCGTTCGGTTGCATCGCGTGATGGCATATGCTATTGGCATATGCCATGAACATACAGCGCTCCGTCCGCCTTTTCCGCAACGGCCGCAATCAGGCCGTTCGCATACCTCGGGAGTTCGAGCTTCCGGGCGAGGAAGCCATTATGCGCAAGGAAGGCGACAAGCTGATCATCGAACCGACGGTCAAACCGAAAGATACCCTCGCCGAGTGGCTGGCGACGTTGGAGCCGCTGGACGAAGAGTTTCCGGAGATCCCGGACCTCCCCGCCGATCCCGTCGATCTCTAGATGTACATGCTCGACACGAACATTGTGTCGGATGCCCTGCGAAATCCGCAAGGGTCGGCGGCGATGCGCATTCGGCAAATCGCCAACGACGACATTTCCATCAGCATCATTGTGGCGGGTGAATTGCGCTTCGGTGCGAAGAAACGCGGTTCCGACAAGATCACAGCGCTCGTCGAGGGATTTCTGGCGCGCACCCAAGTGGTGCCGTTCGAAAGCGACGCGGACAGCCACTATGCCGATATCCGCGTTGCGCTTGAAAACACCGGCACGCCCATCAGCGCCAACGACATGCTGATTGCCGCACACGCGCTGGCGCTTGGCGCGACACTTGTCACCGACAACGAACGTGAATTCGCGCGGATAAAATCGCTCAAGGTCGAAAACTGGCTGCGATAATCATCGCGCTTCAGCGAACGCAACCGCATCCCGGCTGCGAGACCGCGCCGCCTCGTTCATATGCGCCAGCGCCTCCTTGATGAACGCGCGTTCGGCCTCTCGATCTGCAAAAAAGCGTTTCGGAGCGAAATAGGGCGACGACTGCGCGAGAAAAATCCAATAGCCGTGGTTGTCGAAAAGCTCGGACACGCAAGGCCATTTCGCGGCCTTCAGGATGTCGCCGACTTCATAAACGAGCGCGTCCTGCGTGATCTCCATGCGCAACGACAAGTTCAGCGGGGAGCCCTTTGCTGTGAGCCGCTTTCTGAATCGCGCAACGGTCAGACGTCTGGCTAGCAACAAGTACACCGCGGCTCCGCAGACGTAACCGACAAGCAATCCGAGAACGGGGTCGCGCTGCCATCCGAAATAGCCGATGGCCGCCCCAACGGCCATCATCACAAATGCGATGAGCAAGTAGGTGTAGCGCGCGCCCCGCGTGCGCGTCAGGATGGTTTGTACCGTGGGAGACGCCTCACCGATTTTCAGCAATCCCGACACGCTAGACATGATGACACCCCCAAATTGCCAAGCCGCAGCATAGTTTGCCCAACCAACACGATTTCTACACGAACATGGGCCTTTCCGCCGCACCCATTGCAGCGGCAAGACCGGACGTCAATTTCTCTACCTATCTAGAAGAAGCCGCCAAAACTGCCGAAAAGCCGCACTCGTTCGCGGGTGCAGCATCGGCTATAGTGGCGTCGCCCCCTCCGGTCCTATGGACCACCTCCCCCGTAAACGGGGGAGGAAAACGCGGAGAACGCCATGTCCGCCGTCAGTGAATCCAAGCGCATTACGGTGCCCGAGATTATGGCGCACAAGAACGCCAAGCCGGTCGTGTGCCTGACCTGCTACCACGCCCACACCGCGCGCCTGCTCGACGAGCATGTCGATCTGATGCTGGTCGGCGACAGCGTCGGCAACGTCATGCACGGGCTGGAGAACTCGCTCGGCGTCACTCTCGAGATGATGATCATGCACGGCAAGGCGGTGATGCGCGGCGCCGAGCGCGCCCTCGTTGTGGTCGACATGCCGTTCGGTAGTTACGAAGAATCCCCGCAGATCGCGTTCCGCAATGCCGCGCGGGTGATGCAGGAAACCGGCTGCCAGGCGATCAAGCTGGAGGGCGGCACGCGAATGGCCGAAACCGTCCATTACCTCACCCAGCGCGGCATCCCGGTGATGGGCCATATCGGGCTGACGCCGCAGCGGGTCCAGATCTTCGGTGGCTTCAAGACCCAGGGCCGCACCGAGGCGGAATGGCCGGCGATCGAGGCCGACGCCAAGGCGCTGACCGAGGCCGGTGCGTTCGCCATCGTGCTAGAGGGCATGGCCGAGCCCTTGGCCGCCAAGATCAGCCGCGACATCGCCATCCCCACCATCGGAATCGGCGCTTCGCCCCAGTGCGACGGTCAGATTCTGGTGATGGAGGACATGCTGGGGTTGAACCCGAACCCGCCCAAATTCGTCCGGCAATATGCCAGCCTAGGGGCCGATATCGAGGCCGCGGTGAAGGCCTATGCCGCCGATGTCCGCGCGCGGACCTTCCCGGGCAAAGAGAACGTCTACAGCATGAAACGGGCTGGATGAATCATCGGCAAGTTGCGCTGGGGCGGCTTGCGGGGTAATGAACGCCCCCAGTCAAGGCTTTGCCCCCGAAAGGATTTCCCGTGTCCGACATCTTCCGCGAAGTGGAGGAGGACGTCCGCCGCGAACGGCTCGAAAAGCTGTGGAAGCAGTATGGCGACTATGTCATCGCCGGTGTGGCGGTGATCGTCGTCGGCGTGGCGGGCTTCAAGCTGTGGCAGCATTACGAGGCCCAGCAGCTGGCGAAAGCCTCGGCCGCCTATACCGCGGCCATCGATCTGACCAACCGCGGCAGGGATGACGAGGCGGCGCAGGCCTTCGCGAACATCGTGAAGAGCGCGCCGAGCGGCTACGCCACCACCGCCAAGCTCGCGGAGGCGGATGCGCTGCTGGCGGGGGGCAAGAGCGCCGACGCCGTCGCGCTCTACAAGTCCATCGCGGATAAGGACGACACCGAGGTAGGCGAGCTGGCGCGCGTGCGCGCCGCCTGGGCGCTGGCCGACAAATCCTCGAAAGCCGATCTGCAGACCCTGCTGGCGCCGCTGCTCGACGCCAAATCATCCTGGCGGTTCATGGCGCGGGAAATTCTCGCCTATTGCGATTTCCGCGACAAGTCGTTGATGGCCGCGCAAAGCGAATATCAGAGCCTGGCGCGCGATCCCGAGACGCCGGCGACGCTGCGCCAGCGCGCCACGGCCATGGTGTCGCTGATCCGCGCGGGCGGTGCCGCGGATTACGGAACCGTGCCGCCGTTGCCAAAACCGGACGCCGCCGCGCCGGGTGCCCAAGGAGCCACACCATGACGCCGCGCACGTTTCGCATCGTGGCGGCTGTTGCCGCGCTCGCAGTCTTGCTAGGCGGCTGCTCCATGACCGACGTGGTCAGCAGCTGGTTCAGCAGCCCGCACAAATCGAAACTCAGGGGTCAGCGCATCTCGGTGATGGCGGCGGACGAGTCGGTCAAGCCCGATCCCGCGTTGCAAAACCAAGCCGTCGTTCTGCCGCCGCCCTACCGCAATTCGGAATGGCCGGAGCCCGGCGGCTATGCCGACAACGCGATGTACCATCTGGACGCGGCCGGTCCGCTGCTGCAGATCTGGCATCGCTCCGCCGGTGACGGATCGGATACGGATACGCGCCTCAGCGCGCCGCCGGTCGTCGCGGCCGGAAGGATCTATACCCTCGACGCCACGGCGCATGTCTATGCGTTCAACGCCAAGACCGGCACGAGGGCCTGGCACGTCAACATCGCGCCGAAGGGCCATCAGGGTTTTTTCAACGCGGTCAGCTTGGGGCTGGTCGGCGAAGACACCAAGCCCGACCAGACCAAAGGCTTCGGCGGCGGCGTCGCCTATGATGGCGGCAGGCTGTTCGTCAGCAGCGGCTTCGGCGATCTCGTGGCGCTTAACGCCGCAAACGGCGCGGAGGTTTGGCGCGTTCATCTCGGCGTGCCGATCTTTAACGCGCCGGTGGCCAATGGCGGGCGGGTCTTCGTATCGGCCCAGGACAATCATTTACACGCCTTCGCCGAGAGCAACGGGCGCGAACTTTGGGACCATCAGGGCATTGCCGAATCGGCCGGCATCCTGACCAGCACCAGCGCCGCGGTCGCCGGCGAATTCATCATCGCTCCCTACACGTCGGGCGAGATCTATGCGCTGCGCGTGCAGAACGGCCGCCCGGCCTGGTCGGACATGCTGACGCGCTCGGGCAACGTGACGGCGCTCTCGGAGCTTGACGACATCGCCGGACGGCCGGTGGTCGACCGCGATCTGGTATTCGCGATCAGCCATTCCGGCGTCATGGCGGCGATCCAGCTCGGCACCGGCGACCGGCAGTGGACGCGCGACATCGGCGGCATCCAGACGCCGTGGGTCGCAGGCGATTATCTGTACGTGCTCACGGCGCAACAGCAGCTGATGTGCCTCGCCCGCAAGGACGGAGGCGTCAAATGGATCCACCAGCTGCAGCGCTGGGTCGATCCCGACGATACGTCAAGCGCTCCGGTCGTGTGGTCCGGCCCGGTGCTGGTGTCGAACCGCCTGATCCTCGTCTCGTCGACCGGCGAGGCGGTCTCGATCTCGCCCTATACGGGCGGGATGCTTGGGCAGCTCGACATTCCCGACGGAACCTACATCGCGCCGGTGGTGGCCGACGGGACGCTCTACATCCTGACCAACGAAGCGGAGCTGGTCGCGCTGCGCTGAAACGCGGGCGGCTCGAAGACAGGTCATGCCGCTCACCGTCGCGATCGTCGGCCGGCCCAATGTCGGCAAATCCACGCTCTTCAACAAGCTTGTGGGCAAGAAGCTTGCCCTGGTGCACGACACGCCCGGCGTGACGCGCGACCGGCGCGACGCCGAAGCGACGTTCGGCGCGCTGGCGTTCAGGCTGATCGACACCGCGGGCATCGCCGAGGGCGCCAAGCAGAGTCTCGCCGCGCGGATGACCGCCCACACCATGTCCGCTGTCGCCGACGCCGATGTCTGCCTATTGCTGATCGACGGGCGCGAAGGGGTGACCGCGGCCGACGAGATCGTGGCGGAGTCGCTGCGCCGCTTGGGCAAGCCGGTCGTGCTCGCCGTCAACAAATGCGAGGGACGGGCGCTGCATCTGGGCGAAGGCGAAGGCTGGGCGCTCGGCTTCGGCGAGCCGCACGCGATCTCGGCGGAGCATCGCCTGGGATTGGAAGAGCTGATCGAGGCGCTCGCCAAATTCGCTCCGGCAGAGCCGAGTGCCGAGGAAGATGCCGGCGAGGACAAGCCGCTTCGTCTGGCTATTGTCGGCCGGCCCAATGTCGGAAAATCGAGCCTGTTTAACCGCCTGCTCGGGACCGAGCGGGCGTTGACCGGGCCGGAGGCCGGCATCACGCGCGATTCCATTGCGGCGCGCTGGCAGGCGGAGGGGCGCGAAATCCTGCTGCACGACACGGCGGGCCTGCGCAAAACCGCGCGCGCCGCCGGCCACACGCTGGAAGAAATGTCGGTCGCTTCGACGCTCGAAGCGGTGCGCTTCGCCGATTGCGTCATCGTGGTGCTCGACGAAGGCGCGCCGTTCGAAAAGCAGGACCTGACCATCGCCGATATGATCGCGCGCGAAGGCCGCGCCGCTGTGTTCGCCGCCAACAAATGGGACCTCGCGGCAAACCGCGCCGGCGCCATCACCCGGTTGCGCGAGAAGCTGGATCGCCTGTTGCCGCAGCTTGCCGGCGCGCCGCTGATCGCGGTGTCCGCGCTGACCGGCGAAGGGATCGACCGGCTTTTGCCAGCCGTGTTGTCGGCCGACCGCGCCTGGAACACGCGCATCGCGACCGCCACGCTCAACCGGTTCCTGGAAAGCGCTTTGACGCGCCACGCCCCGCCCGCGATCCACGGACGGCGCGTGCGCATCCGCTATATGACACAGCCCAAGAGCCGCCCGCCGACTTTCGCCATCTTCGGCAATCAATTGAAGGCGCTGCCCGAGGCGTATCTGCGCTATCTGGCGAACGGGTTGCGCGAGAGCTTCCATCTGGAAGGCGCCCCGATCCGCTTTCTGCTGCGCACGGCGAAGAATCCGTTTGCGGATAAATAGAGAGCGGCCCCCGCCATTCGGGCTACGGCTGAAATGCACCGAACCGGACGTAGCGTCATGATTTCGAAACGCGCCGGCGAATGCCAAATCTCTGACTTCAAACAGCGCCGGCAACGGGATATCGTTGCCGCCAAGTTAGTTTCATCCTGGAAAGGTCGAATAACGAGGGGAGAGGTCACATGTCATCGTTGAATTCATCGGTGCTTGCCGCTGTCGCTGCCATGACCATTCTTGCCGCCCCCGCCACCGCGCTCCCTGACAGAGCGCACTATCGGCCCGCTCCCCGTATTCAGATTTCCTTTAGGCCGAGCGGTCTCATTACGCCCGAAGTCGATTTGCGCCCCCAGATCAACAATTTGGGACTTGCGATACGCGACCAAGGCGACCGCGGCACTTGCTCGGTATTCGCGACGACCTTCATCCTCGAATTTGCGGAGGCAAGTACCAGGAGTGCCAGAGGCCTCGACCTGTCCGAGGAATATCTCAACTGGGCAAAGAACAAAGCGAACAATACGAGTTTCGACGGCGGGTTCTTTACCGAAATCCTGGCCGGCTACACGAGCTATGGCATGGTGCGTGAAGCCGATATGCCATATCAAGCGAGCTATAATTCAGCCAACCCGGACAGACCTTCTCCTGCCACGATCCGCGCGGGAAGACAGTTCGACCAGTTTCCGGTGAGGTTCATCAAGCAGTGGGACAATCAGCACGGCATGACGCAAGCCGAGCTGGGCGCCGCGAAGGCCGCACTGCGCGACGGAACCCCCGTCGCGACAGGCATCTGGTGGCTGACGAACTTTGAAACGGTTACGGTTGACCGCGTGCCGTTGCTGAAGGAGTACCCGCGTTCGGCGAACAATCACGCCGATCCCTCAAAAAACCCGATGTTTGACGGCCACTCTATCGATCTTGTGGGCTATCACGAAGGGAGCCAATTCCCCGGCGGCGGATACTTCATATTCCGCAATAGTTTCGGAACCGGCTTCGGCCACGATGGGTATGGCTTCGTCTCTTTCGACTACATGCTCAATTATTCAAACGACGCCATCGTTGCGGGGCCCGCGAGACGCGGCTGGACGCAACCTCGGTACCATTGAAAAGGCGCCGCCTGCAATCGACGTTCTGCCGGATGACCAGCTGAATAGCCGGCCGCCGACTTTCGCCAACGTCGGCAACCAGTTGAAGGCGCTTCCCGAGGCGTATCTGCGCTATTTGCCGAACGGGTTGTCGGTCTTCGACCTGCTTCTTCCGCAGATTCGGACGGAATGCTATGCTTGCCGTCCTATCGGAGATGCCTTTTTCGGGGGGCCTTCAATGAAAATCTCATTTTTCCTTAGCGGCGGTTTTCTCGCGTCGATGTTGCTTGCCGGTTGCGCGGGTCATACCCCTCCGCTTCAGGTAATCGACGTTCACGCAATCGGCGCGGTGCAAACTGAAATCAAAAGACAAGTCGGCGTCTATTTGGCGGCCGCGAAGGCAGGTCCAAGGGTCGATGTTAATGGTGTGATGGTGCCGATTTCTCAAATCGATCCGGAGCACAGGACCTTTATGTGCGGTGCGGGCGCGATTGGGTTTGATATCTCGTCGATCAAGGCGGAACTGACAACGACGACCGATACCACCACCGATTTGAAGGCTGGTCTGTCCATCCCCGTCGACATCGTTACACTCGGACCGTCCGGGGAAGCAAAGCGCGAAGCGCTCGATACGGAAACGCTCGATTACAATCTCTGGCCGTTGCCGGAGTCGCGGCAAAACCCGGACGTATACACACAGGGAATTAGCGATGAGGATGTCCGCAATGCGCCGATCGCAAGGGCTCTGCGGGATTTGCGCGACGCACTGATTTCTGGGGCAATGATGTATGACCTTTCCGGCCCGACGCCCCGGCAGAGAAGACCAACTGCCTGTTTCACGGATTACAATCCGGACAAACCGAGCGGCGACACCGGTGATATCTACAAACTTGGCCTTTCAATCACGAATGACGTGAGCGGTGGTATTTCGATCAAGGTTGCGATTCTCACTTTTGGTGCAACAGGTGAAACAAAATCGACGACGGGAAACACGCTTACTGTCTCGTTCGTTCAATCCGGAGTACAGGCTCTTCAAGCACTGAAGGACGCCGCCGACGCTGAATGTAAGCACCCGAACGAACTAGCTGGTGGTTGCAAGAAAGCCAAAGACGCTCTGTTGGATGCCGAGAAGAATCAGGGCGTTGGCTTACGGTGGTGATTCTCCTGGAACGCCACCAGTTCGCCGTTCTTCTGATACGACGGCGACAGCATCTCCACGATCAGCGGCGCCAGCGCCTCGGGTAGCGGCAAACTTTCGGGGTCTTCGCCCGGCATCGCCTTGGCGCGCATCGCGGTGCGGGTTGGACCGGGATCGAGCAGATTGACCTTGATGGTCGTGCCTTCGCACTCCTCGGCGTAGGTGAGCACGAGCGACTCCAGCGCCGCCTTGCTCATCGCATAGCCGCCCCAATAGGGCCGATGCTTGCGCGCCGCGCCGGAGCTGACGAACAGCGCGCGCCCGGCGTCGGCGAGGCGCAACAGCGGATCGAGCGAGCGGATCAGCCGCCAGTTTGCGGTGACGTTGATGTCGAGCAATTCCTGGAACGCTTTGGGATCGAGATGGGCAAGCGGCGTCACCGCGCCGAGCACGCCGGCATTGCCGAAAAACGCGTCGAGCCGGCCCCAGCGTTCGAAGATCGAGGCGCCGAGCCGATCGAGCGCCTCGAAGTCCTTGAGGTTCAAGGGAACCAGCGTTGCCTCTCCGCCTACTTTGCGGATTTCGTCGTCGGCTTCCTCGAGCCCACCTACTGTACGCGCCACCAGGATCACATGCGCGCCCGCCGCCGCCAACGCCAACGCCGCCGCGCGCCCGATCCCGCGCGAGGCTCCGGTGACGAGCGCAACTTTATCGTGCAACATTTTAATCATCGACGCCTTCGTACCATTCCTGTCATGGCCCGCAAGAGCGGGCCATCCAGTTGAAGTATGAACCGCCGTTCACTGAGAAGTTAAACAGTTCGCGCGCAGTGCATTCGCAGCGAATAAGCGTCACCTGGATGGCCCGCCTTCGCGGGCCATGACAATTTTGGCGTCACGCCACTTCGGCGAGGAAAGAAAGCTGGCCGGTCTTGCCGCCGCCGGCGGCGTCGGTCAGCGGGATAGGATAGTCGCCCGAGAAGCAGGCGTCGCAGAAGCGCGGATGCTCGCCATCGCGCGCCTCCTCGCCCATCGCACGGTAGAGCCCGTCGATGGAGACGAACGCCAGGCTGTCGGCACCAATGAAGCGGCACATTTCCTCAAGCCCCATTTCATGGGCGAGAAGCGCATGCTCGTTCGGGGTGTCGACGCCGTAGAAGCAGGAATGGCGGGTCGGCGGGCTGGCGACGCGGAAATGCACTTCCGCCGCGCCCGCGTCGCGCACCATCTGGACGATCTTCTTGGAGGTCGTTCCGCGCACGATGGAATCGTCGATCAAGATGACGCGCTTGCCGGCGAGCATCGGGGCGTTGGGATTGTGCTTGCGGCGCACGCTGGAATGGCGGATGTCGCTGGTCGGCTCGATAAAGGTGCGCCCGACATAGTGGTTGCGGATGATGCCGAACTCGAACGGCAAACCGGACGCCGCGGCATAGCCGAGCGCTGCGGGCACGCCGGAATCGGGAACCGGGATCACCATGTCGGCGGCGACGGGCGCTTCGGCGGCAAGCTGCTCGCCGATCCGCCGCCGCGCCGCATAGACGTTGCGGCCCTCCACCGTCGAATCCGGCCGCGCGAAATAGATGTACTCGAAAACGCAAAACCGGCTGGGCTGTTTCTGGAAGGGATAATGGGACTCGATGCCGTCGGCGGTGATGACGATCACTTCGCCCGGCGCCACGTCACGCTCGAACTCCGCGCCGATGATGTCGAGCGCGCAGCTTTCCGAGGCGAGGATCGGCGCGCCTTCGAGGCGGCCCAGGACCAGCGGGCGCACGCCCCAGGGATCGCGCACGCCGATCAGCTTCTTGGCGGTCAGCGCCACCAGCGAATAGGCACCCTCAACCTGCTTCAGCGCATCGATCAGCTTGTCGACCACCGGCACGAAGCCGCTCCTCGCGGTCAGGTGGATGATGACTTCGGTGTCGGAGGTGGACTGGAAGATCGCGCCCTCTTGCACGAGGCCCGCGCGTAAGGCCCGCGCGTTGGTGAGATTGCCGTTATGGGCGATGGCGATACCGCCGCCGGTCAGGTCCGCGAACAGCGGCTGGATGTTGCGCATCGCCGAGCCGCCCGCCGTCGAATAGCGGTTGTGACCAATCGCGAACGAGCCCTTCAGGTTGGCGGCGTGCGCGCTGTTGTTGCCGAAGATATCGCCGACCAGGCCCGGATGGCGCTCGGCGACGAACTGGCCCTTGTCGTAGGTGACGATTCCGGCGGCTTCCTGGCCACGGTGCTGCAGCGCGTGCAGGCCGAGCACGGTCAGTGCGCCCGCATCGGGATGGCCGAAAATGCCGAATACGCCGCACTCTTCGTGCAGCGTATCGCCGTCGAATTCGGAATCACCGGTTGGGCCCGTCATGGCTTGCCGTTTCCGCCGCTACCCGTTGTCTCGATGAGCCTGTCTAGCGCGTGCCTGTCCCTGACGCCATAGGTCTTCTTGGGATGTCTTGCGGGCGCCGGTTTTGCCGCGGGCGACGGCCCCGCTTGCGCGGCTTTTTCATGGATAACCCGATCGTCGTGGGGGCTTTCCCAGCGGCCCATGCGCTGATCCGGGACAAGCGAAACGACGACGTCGGCCGATTCCTGGATCAGCGGCAGGGTGCGGGCCTTGGTGATCCAGCCCGGCTGGCTCGGGATCGGAACGATCATCGAGAAGACCAGATAGGCGATGCCGATGATCGCCAGCCCGCGCACGACGCCGAACGCCCCGCCGGCCGCGCGGTCGAGCGCGCCGACCTGCGATTTCTTCACGCCTT
>Ga0265316_10005362_pt1 | contig 12479 bp, 6 predicted proteins | sample 4522metaG_FD_202092 | JGI IMG/M metagenome (GOLD analysis project Ga0265316, IMG submission 202092) | Rhizosphere microbial communities from Carex aquatilis grown in University of Washington, Seatle, WA, United States - 4-5-22 metaG | ecosystem: Host-associated > Plants > Roots > Rhizosphere >... | reverse complement strand
GGTCCGTATATCAGCGACGGATAGATCAGCATCGCCGATTGCAGTCGGCAGCTCTGGCGGTCGACCGGGTCGGTGGCGTCGGGCCGGCCATCGTCCGCATGCGTCGAGAGGTTGGCGGCAAGATGTCCGCCGGCCGAAAAGCCAATGACGGCAATTCGCGACGGATCGATGCCAAATTCGGAGGCACGAGCCCGCAGGAGGCGCACGGCGCGTTGCGCATCGAGCAACGACACTGCCGGGAAATAGGGGGCCAGCCGGTATTTCAGGACAAAGGTGGCGAGGCCGGCGGCGCGGAAATGCTCGGCGATGGGGAACGCCTCGTGCGCGGCATGGTAGGTGTAGCCACCGCCGGGCAGCACGAGCACGGCCCCAACGGGCTTCGCACTTTTGGGTGGCAGCACCGGGTAGAGCAACGGCGTGTCCGGGGCCGCGTCGCCGAAGGCCATTGGGGCACGATTCGGCCAGAGGCGGATGGCGGCGGCTTCGTAGACGGTGCGGGATTCCGCGGGCACGTTTTCGAAGATCGAGCGGGGCGCGGGCGGCGCCGGTGGCGCTGGCGATTGCGCCCAGAAGGGCGTTGCGAGGACCATGAGGAGCAGGCGGGTCGGTAGACGCAGGTGGATAAACTGGCGGCGGGGAAAACGGGGCGCGGTAGTGAGGAGATTCGTGGGATTGAACAGTTGTTTCATGGCAAAGGATTATCCTAATCGCTTCTTGAATTCAGATTTTTTCACAGAAGGTAACCGAGAGAACGAAGAGCGTAATGTGCACTGGGAATTGGTCTTCGTTACCTTCGTTTCCTTCTGTAAAAGTCCGAAAGGATCGTTTCGTCGGTATTAGGGTTTGTCGGTTCAACTTAAACCTTTAACTTCAACCCTTCATTCCGCGCGGAGCGCGACGATCGGGTCGACACGGGCGGCGCGGCGGGCGGGGAACCACGTCGCGAACACGGCGACCGCCAAGATCACTACGCTCGTGCCGGCCAGGATGAAGTCGTTCCGGCCGATGATCAGGCCGAGGCTCGGACGAAGGGCCAGGGCGAGCACGTAGGATCCAATCGCGCCGAGGATCAGACCGATCAGCGTCAATCGCAGGCTTTGCCACAAAACAATGCGCAATACATCGGTCTGGCGTGCGCCCAGCGCGAGGCGGATGCCGAACTCCGCCGTGCGCTGGCTGACATTGTTGGACACGATGCCATAGAGGCCGACGCTGGCCAGCGCGAGGCCGAGCAGCGCGAAGGCCAGCAAGACTCCGTTGATCACGACAATATTGTGCAGGAATTGGTCGCGCATGTCCTGCACCGTCCAGACGAAGCGGGCGGCCACGTCGGGCGAGACGTCGGCGACCGCCCGGCGGAGGTCGTTGGCAAAGCGGCCGGGATTGGAGCCGCGGACCGCGATCTGGAACCACGACCACGGAGCGTGCGTCATGGTGTTGAAGCACTGCATGCGCGTGGTGGGCTCGGTAAAGGCGATGGGGTCGTCCGCATCGGCAACCACGCCGATGATTTCCCGCCAGGTGACCTTGCCATCGTCCCCTTTGATCCCGAGGCGCCGGCCCAGTGCGCTGCCCGTGGGCCAGAAGTGTTTCGCCAGCGACTCGTTGACCACGGTTTGTTCAACCGAAGTGAAGGAAACGTTGTCGGGGAAGGTCCGCCCTTCGAGGAGACGGATGCCGAGCGTCTTGAAGAAACCGGGCGTGACCAAAAAGGTGATGCTCTTGGGGAAGGCGTTGCCGGTGGCATCCTGGCCTTCGATCAAAACATCGTTCACGGAGCCTGCGCCCGCGATCGGAAACGTCGACGCGATGGTATGGGCCTGGATCCCGGGAATGGCGGCGAGGCGGGCGGAAACGGCGTCTTGGAAGGCGCGGCGTTTTTCCGGGGTTTCGTAAATCCTTTCGTCAATCTGCACGTTGGCCGTGAGAATGGACTCGCTGTCCCAGTTGGGCCGCGAGTTGATGGTGCGGTTGAGGCCGTGGATCATCAACCCGGCGACCGACAGCAGCGTGAGGGAGAGCGCGACCTGGCCGATGATGAGGAGGCGGCGAACCCACCCCTGGCCTTTGCCACCGGTGGAGCCGCGGGCTTGTTGTTTGAGGGTTTCGTTGACGTCGGTGCGCGAGGCCAGCCAGGCGGGAATCAGGCCGAAGCCGAGGCCGGCGAGGATCGAGATGGCCGCGGTGAAACCAAGCACGCGTCCATCGATGGTCATTTCCAGGGTGGAGGTTAATCCCAGCCTGATGTTGCGGCCGATGAGTTGGTTGCTCCAATCGGCGATGAGCAGGCCGAGGGCCCCGCCGGCGACGGACAAGACCAGGGATTCGATCAATTGCTGCTTGATCAGTATCCAGCGGGTGGCTCCGAGGGCGGAGCGGATGGCGAGATCGCGGAGACGGGCTGCCGCGCGGGCCATTTGCAGATTGGCGAGGTTGGCGCAGGCCAGGGCGAGAATGGCCGCGGCCAGGCCGAGCTGCAGGAAAATGATCGCCACATTGGCCGAACCGCCGATGCGTCCGGCCAGTTGAGCCCGAAAGTGGTAGTTGGGGTAAAGGCGGGGGTTCTCCTTGACCCAACGTTCCGACACGGGCGCAAGGTTGGCCAGGGCTTGCGGCAAGGGGATGCCCGGAGCCAGGCGGAGCAAGAGGGCGGCTTCCCGGCGACCACGACCCTCCTGTTGCTCCTTCGAAAAGACCAAGGGACGGAAGTACTGGCCCTCGCCGAAGACAAAGGGCGCGGAGTACGCTTTGGGCAGAACACCGATGATCGTGAAAATGCGGCCACTGATGCGCAGCATCTGGCCGAGCACGTCCGGCCTCGCGGCAAACTTCTTTCGCCACATCTCCTCGGTGATCAGGACGACGGTATCGCGACCGGCGACGCATTCATCGGCGGTAAAGAAACGTCCGAGCAAGGGCTGAGTTTCCAGCACCTTGAAAAGATCGGCCTTGGCGGCTGTGCCCTGTGTCTGTTCCGGAAGCTGATCTGGCAGCGAGACGGATTCCATCGTTCCGGACATGGGCGCGAGAGTGGTGAAAGCCTGGGAGGAGTGGTTGCGCAGCTCTTCGATTTCCGGCGCAGAGAAGTTGATGAATTCTGCCTCCGGGGTCTGCCCGCTGAGCGCGACGATGGATTCCGCCCGCGGAAACGGGGCCGTGGCAAAAAGCAGCGTGTTCAACAAAGAGAACATCGACGTGTTGACGCCGATGCCCAGCGCCAGGGTGAGCAGCGAAATGAGGGTAAAGCCGGGCGATTTGAGCAGGGTGCGCAGGGCATATTTGAAGTCTTGCATGGGAGAGTAGTGAGTAGAAAAAGGGACTTGGGGACTGAGGGAATGAGGGAGAGGGGAAGGCCGGGAAAAATTGGGATACAGCGAAAACAGAAAAGAGAACTCGGAGTGGGGTATCAGAGTTGCAGATTTTCCACGTTCAGCTTTTCAGATTTTTCCGTTGGCGGCGGCGACTCGAACTTCACCTTAAACTTCCGACTTCAAATTTCTTCTCTGCGGCAGCCACCAGAATACGATGAGAGCGGCGGCCAGCAGCACCACGTCGATAAAGATCCAGTAGCGATACAGGATGAGACGACAGCCCACGATTTCCTTCGAGAAGGGATAAAACCAGGCGATCCCGCCCGACAAAGCATCGCCGAACAGGTGCAGCGCGTAGGCGAACGACGCGAGCAGCCACACCCGCCCCGAAATGCGATGGCGCAGGGCGAGTCCGAGCGCGACCAGCACGACGTTGAAACCGGCGTAGGCGAAGACCGTGTGCGACCAGCTCGCGTAGCGCGCGGCCAGCGACAAGTGCGGCGTGAGCACATCCGGCAATGCGCCTGCGAGCGCAACAATGCCCCCCGAAACATAAAACGCCCGCGGCGTCGTCCGCGGCAGCAACGGCGCCGCCAGGAGGGCGGGGAGCAAGGCATGCGTGAGGACGTTCATCGGAAGATGGGGAGACGGGGAAGACGGGGAAGACAGGGAAGACGGGGAGAAATAGGGAGAAGGGGAGACGAGAAAGACTTGGGAGACGTGGAAGACCCGGAAGAGAGAGGTTTTGTATGTTTATAGGTCTTACCTGTCTCGCGTTCTTCCAGTTTCGCGTTCTTCCGTGTCTCGCGTTCTTCCGTCTGCGATCCGCTCAAGCAACGCGACGAGTTCCTTCGGGTGCGACCACTGGGCGTTGTGATCGCTCTCCAGCGTCAGCGTCGCCCAGCCACGCGCCCGGGCGCGCACGAAACTGGGATTATCCTTCAGTTGCTCCGGTGTCTGATTTTTCCCCACAAAGACGACCACCGTCCCGGGGAGCTTTTGGGCGAGGGGATTCTTGAACGACACGGGCTCAGTCCAGGTTTTCAACGGTTGCGGCACATCATGAGGGATGGGTTTGGCGGCAGCGGCGGCCCCGGGCGCGATGAAGCCGCGGGCGAGTTGCTCGGGCGTGGGGGTGCGGCCGTTGAGAGAATTCATGCTCTCGCCATCGTCCGGCACGGCGGCGTCGAGGAAGATGACCTGCCGGATGCGTTCGGGCACGCGGTCCATGACGCCGGTGATGACCATGCCGCCGTAGCTGTGGCCAACGAGGACGACATCGTGCAGATCTTCGAAGAGGATGACGTTGACGATGTCGGTGACGTGGGTGGTGAGGTTGGTGTCCCGGGTGGCGAGGTGGACCTTTTCGCCCTGGCCGGTGAGCGTGGGCCGGTAAACCTTGTGCCCATCGACGGCGAGGAGCCGGTCGACCTCCCGGAACGCCCAACCGCCGCCCCACGCGCCGTGGACGATGACGAAAGTATGGTGTGCCGCTGCCGGAGCTACCGGTGCGACCGGCGCCGCGTCGGCCGCGTGCGAGGTCGCGGCAGTCAGAAGCAGGAGCGTGGTAGTTAGCAACCAGCGGCGAGGCAGAAACGGAGCGTGGTAGGTCATGGGAGGGAGGAGGGAAACAGGAATGAGGGAGTGAGGGACTGAGGAAGTGAAAGTGAGAGTGAGAGTGAAAGGGGAAGGGAAAGAGGGAGTGAGGGAGGAAGTGAAAGTGAACGGAAGTGAACGGAGGACAGTGGGCGGCAGTTCGTACTGGGATTTATACTTTCACCTTCACTCTCACTTTCACTCTGCCCACAGGGCGGTGGGCTTCTTGTTACTTGAAACTTGTGCCTTGATACTTGCCCGCGCCAGCGGGCGCTCGGTGGTTCGGACTTAAACCTAAACTTTCAACTTCAACTTTTATTCAGCGCGCAGCGCTTCGACGGGATCGACCCGCAACGCCCGGCGGGCGGGGAGGTAACTCGCCAGGAGCGCGACCCCGATTACCAGCAGCGACGCGCCGATTAGCGCCACGGGATCGGCCGGAGCGAGGCCGAACAGGAGGCCGCGCAAGGCGAAACCGACCGCCACCGCCAACGGCAAACCGAGGCCGACACCCACCATGCCAAGTATCAGCCCTTGTCGCAGCACGAGCCAGAGCGTGTCGGCCGGCCGGGCGCCGAGCGCGAGGCGGATGCCTAGTTCGCGCGTCCGGCGCGACACCGCGTAGGCCACGACGCCGTAAAGTCCGCTAACTGCGAGCACGAACGCGAGCAACCCGAGCACGCTGCCCAGCCACGCGCCCATCCATTGCTGAAACAACGCGGTGCGCAGCTGGACGCCCATCGTTGTCACTTCCGCCAGCATCAGGCGATCCTCGAAGTGCCGGATCTCGCTGCGCACGAGGCCGGCAATCTCAACGGGGTCGTGTTGCGTGGCGATCAGCAGTCGCACGTCGCCGCGGAATTCCTGGCGGAGCGGCAGATAAACACGGGGCTCGGTCGCAGCGCTGGGATGATACGGGTCAACCAAATCGCGCGCGACACCGACGATTTCGCGTGGGGTGAGTTCGCCATCTCCGGCGCGAAAGATTTTGCCCACGGGATTTTCACCCGGCCAATAGTGCTTCGCCATCGCCTCGCTGACGATCGCCACGCGCGTGCCGGCGGCGTCGTCGCGCGCCCCGAAATCGCGCCCGCGGAGCAACGGGATGCCGAGCGTGCCGAAATAGCCGGGTTCGACGGAGACCGACTTGACGGGTTCGCCCTGGGCGGTGTTCGACGCCTCCGCGCCCGGGGGCAGCACGCGTACCGTCGCGCCGTCGCCGCTCAGCGCCAGCGGCGCCCACGTGCCCAAGCTCACAGCCCGAACGCCGGGCAGCGCCCGCAGGTGTTCTTGCAATTGCTCGCAGTCGGCGATTCTTTCACTTCCGCCCATCAGGCTGACCGCGGCGAGCAGCAGGTTTTTTTGCGTGAAACCAAGGTCGCGTTGCTGGCCGCGGCCGAAACCGCGGATGAAGAGTGCCGCCACGGCGAGGAAGACGAGCGCGACGGCGACCTGGCCGACGACAAGGATATTGCGCAGGGTGAACCAACGGGTTCCGCCGAGCGCCGGCGAAGTGTCGCTTTTGAGCAGCGGGCCGATGTCGAGGCGCGTGGCGCGCCAGGCGGGAAGCAGGCCAAACGCGATCGTGGCAAGACACGATAGTGCGAGCGTGAGGCCCAGCACGCGCCCATCCACTCGCAGGTCGATTACGTGCGCGGACATCATGGGCGGGAGCAGAGCCGGCAGGAGCTGAATACACCACGTCGTGAGCAACAAACCCGCCGCCGCACCGAGCAGCGAGAGCAGCATGCTTTCGACCAGCAGCAGGCGGATCAGGCGCCAGCGACTGCCGCCCAGCGCGAGGCGCACGGCCAGCTCGCGCCGCCGCCCCTCATGGCGCGCGAGCAGCAGGACCGATAGGTTGGCGCACGCCACCAGCAGAACGAGCCCGACCACGGCCATAATGAGAGCGCCGTAGGCATCGCGTCCGAACGTGTCGGCCGTCTCGGATTGCACAATCACGCGTTGGCCGTCGACGGTCTTCGTTGCTTCCGGCATGGCGCGGGAGACAAAGAGTTCGGTTTGGGCCTGTACTTGGGCGACGGTCGCGCCCGGCTTGAGCCGGCCCAGCAGATGGAATCTGTGGCTGCGGCGATCGAGAGAGTCGGGTTGTACCCCGGCCGACAGCCACAAATCGCAAACCGGAACGCGCCTATTCCCCGTAAAGCCCCGGGCCGCCACTCCGAGCACCGTGACGGGACGCATGTTCAACGTGATGGTCTGGCCCACGAGGTGCGGGTCGCCGCCGTAGTGGCTCTGCCAGAGTCCATAGCTGATCACCACGCCCAGCTGGCCGGAGCGGTCGGCCTCGGCTGAAATCAAACGCCCTGCGGCGGGGGCGATGCCGAGCGTGCTGAAATAGTCGGGCGACACAGTACTGCAGGAAAACGCCTCCGTGCGCTCGGTGCCTTTCAGCATTGCGCCACCGCCGGCCACTGCGGCGAGACTCGACAGCGACGGCAGTGCGGCGCGCAGCTCCTCGTATTCCGGGTAGGAAAACGCCGGGAACTCGATCCGGATGATCTCGTCAGCATTTTTGTAGGGCATCGGCCGGAGGATCGCCGCGTCGAGCGCGCTGAAAAGCGTGGAGTTGACGCCGATGCCGACGGCGAGGGAGAGCACAGCCACGGCGGTGAAGCCGGGCGATTTGGCGAGCAGGCGGAGGGCGTAGCGGAGATCGTGCATGGGGAAAAGTGAGAGTGAAAGTGAAAGTGAAAGGGAAAGGGAAAGGGAGGCATGCCGAGGGGCGCGAGTGAGGGTGAGAGTAAAAGTGAAAGGGGACGGGAGAAAGAGATGGGGGGCGTGGTTCAGGATTCCGGAGGTAACACTTTCACCTTCACACTCACTTTCACTCGGAACGCAGCGCCTCCACGGGGTTGACGCGGGCGGCGCGGCGGGCGGGGAGCCAGCCGGCGGCCAGGGCGACGAGCGCGAGGAACACGGTCGCCGCCAAGACCAGCGCGGGCTCGAAGCCGGAAACGCCATAGAGCAGCGACTGGACTAAGCGCCCCAAGCCATAGGCGGCCGGCAGGGCGATGGCGGCGCCGATCGCCGTGAGGCGGGCCACATCGCGCAAGACGAGGCGGGAGACGTTGGCCGGGTCGGCGCCGAGGGCGATGCGGATGCCGATCTCGCGGGTGCGCCGCGCCACCGTGTAGGCGAGCACGCCGTAAAGACCGATCGCGGCGAGCGCGGTTGCCAGCAGACCGAACGCCGTGGTCAGCAGCGCCATGCCCCGGTTGCGCGTGAGTTGGTCGTCCACGTCGCGTTGCACGGTCGTCAGCCGGTAGATGGCCAGGTTGGGCTCGAGGTCCTTGACCGCGGCGCGGATCAGTCCGGCGAGCGTATCTGGCGCGGTTGCAGTACGCAGATAAAAGGTCACCTCGCCGACGCCGTCGGCCTGGAGCAGTGGCCGGTAAACGAACTCGCGCGGCTCCTCACGGATGTCTTCCGCGTTCGCGGTTTTGACGATGCCGACGATCTCGACGTCAGGCACGCCCTTGGCATCGCCGCCGAAATAAATGTGCCGGCCGACGGGATTTTGGCCGGGGAAGTATCTTTTTGACACCGCTTCGTTGATGAGTGCCACCGCCGGGGCGCCGCGGATGTCGCGTTCGGTGAACTCGCGGCCGAGGAGCACCGGGATGCCCAGCGTGGCGAACAGACCGGGCCCCGTGAAATCGGTGCGGGGGGCCGGTGTTTCGGAGGAGCCCTCGAACCGCACGGTATTGCGCCAACTGCTGCTGCGCAGTACGCCGTAGCGCGAAATGGACGCGCTGGCGACGCCGGGCAGGGCGGCGAGGCGTTCCTGCAGGCGTTGGTAGAGGGCCGTGACGTTGGCGCCCTTGTAGCCGCAGGTGCTGGCGTCGACGGAAAAGGCGACGAGGCGTTGGACCGGGAAACCGGGATCGACGCGATAGAGTTGGTAGAGGCTGCCGGCAAACAGCGCGCACGTGATCAACAGCAGGAGGGAGAGAGCGAGCTGGCCCGCGACCAGCACCTGGAAAACGAGGCGCAGGCCGCGACCGCCCGCGACGGCGGTGGCTTGATTATTGATCGCCTCGACCAGGGAGGTGCGGGCGCGAAACCAAGCCGGGGCGAGGCCGAATAGCAGCGCGGCCAGGAGCGAGACGCCGAGGGCAAAAAACAAAACGCGGGGCTCCAGCTCCGGGTTGAGCCAGCCACCGGGGCTGTTATTTTCCGGCAGGAGTGCGACCAGTGCCTCCACCGTCCAGAGCGCGACCAGCAGCCCGAGAGCTCCGCCCGCCATCGCCAGCACCCCGCTTTCGAGGAACATCTGGCGGGCGATCCGCCAGCGCCCCGCGCCGAGCGCCAGCCGCACGGCGATCTCCTTCTGGCGCGCCGCGGAGCGGGCCACGAGCAAACTGGCCACGTTGGCGCACGCGATGAGCAGCACCAGGCCCGCGAGGCTCATCACGAAGACAAGCGACATCTGGGATGATTTCGTGATTTCGGAAGATCCCATACCGGTCGGCACCAGGGAGATCCGGTGAGAGACGAATTCCTTGCGGTCGGCGGCCGACAAGCTGCTGACCTCGTTGACCTCGCCAGCCAGGATGCTCTGGTAAAGGGCGACGAGCGCAGAATGGGCCTGCTCCAGGCCGACGCCCGGCTTCAGCCGCCCCACCACGTGCAACCAGAGCGAGCGGCGACGGGTGAGATCGTTCCATGTCGGCGTCACCTGCGCTTTCATCATGAGCGGCACCATCACGTCGCAGGCGCGGCCGAATTCGGTACCGCGGAAACCGGCTGCCGCCACGCCGATCACTGCGAAAGGGTATCCATTGATGGTGATCTTCCGGTCGAGGATGGCCGGGTCGGCGCCAAACCGGCGCGTCCAGTAATCGTGACTCAACACGGCCACCGGATGTCCGTCGGGCGTGTCGTCGTCGGCGCGGGTGAGCGGCCGGCCCAGGACCGTGCCGACGCCCAGTACTTCGAAATAATTGCCGCTGACGAGCTGAACCTCGGCGCGTTCGACGGCGCCGGCGTAAGCGAGGTTCACTGTCGTGGCGAAGCTCGCGACGAGCCCCGCGAGGACGTGGTTCTGCTGTTCCAGATCGCGGTACATCGGATGGGAGAACGCGCCCGCGCCGATGTTCATGCCGTAAATAGGGCCGTCGTGGCTGAGCGCGACGAGCTCGGCCGGGTTCTTCACGGGCAACGGACGCAGGAGCACCTGATTGATCAGCGAGAAGATGGCGGTATTGGCGCCGATGCCGAGCGCCAGCGAGAGCACGGCCACGGCGGTGAAGCCGGGCGATTTGGCGAGCACGCGAAAAGCGAAACGGAGGTCGGAGAACATGGGCGGAGGCTACTTGAGTTTCTTCAGCGCATCGGCGGCGCTGGTGGAGGTGGGGTTGAGCTTGAGCGCCGCTTCGTAGGCGACGCGGGCGCCGGCGGGGTCGTGTTTCTTTTCGAGGATGTGGCCGATGCGCACCTGCACGACGTCGTGGTTCAGCGCGGCCGGGGGCGGCGGCGGCGTGAGTTCGAGACAACGGCGGAGGGCGGCGAGGCCGCGGTCGAGGCACTGGCCGGTGGTGGCGGCGAAACGGCCGATCATGTAGAGGCCGGAGTAGTCGTCGGGCGTGGCCGCGAGGACTTCCTCGAGCTGGGCGAGCGCCTTGTCGTATTCTTTCGTCGCGGCGTAGATCGCGACGAAGGCGGCGCGACCCTGGGCGGCGTCGAGCCGCTTGATCTCGGCGGCGTGCGCGAAAGCCTGGTCGAATTGTTTCGCGGCGACGGCGAGCGCCGCGTAGTCGGAGTGGCCGCGGAGCGGATCGAGCTTCAGGATGACAGCGGCCTCCGCCTTTGCCTTGTCGGCCCCGCCACCGACGAAGCCGGGCGCCTGCTGGTAGTAATCGAAAAGACTCTGGTGAAACTCGACGCGGTCCGGCGCGAGGGCGACGGCGCGCAGGAAGGCGGCGAGGCATTTCTTCGCGAAACCGAATCCGCTGAAAATGCCGGCCTGCTTCGCGGAGAGACCATAGGCGTCGCCGAGCGTGTGCTGGACGTCGGCGTTGTCCGGGGCGAGCGCCACGCATTTTTCGGCGGAGGCGACGGCGGCTTTGGCGTCGTTGCGATCGAGGGCAAGGTGCGCGAGAAAATAATGGGCTTCGCCGCATTGCGGGTCGGCGGCGACAATTTTTTCGAAGGCCTGCTGCGCCTCGGAGGTTTTGCGGGCTTCGTAGAGCGAACGAGCGGCCGCGAGCTGCGCGGGATCGACGGCGGCCAGCACCGTGGTTGCGGTGGCGAACCAGAGGAGAAACGCGTGGGCGGTTTTCATCGGAGTGAGGGTGAAAGGGAAAGTGAAAGGGAGGAACAGAGGCGGAATGCAGGGTTTCTGACTTTCACCTTCACTCTCACTTTCACTCGGAACGGAGCGCCTCCACGGGGTTGACGCGGGTGGCACGTCGCGCCGGCAGCCAGCAGGCGAGGAGCATGACCGCCGCGAGCAACAGCGGCACGCCGGCGAAGACCATCGGATCAAACGGGTCGACGCCGTAGAGGATGGCGGTGAGACCGCGCGCAGTGAGGAAAGCGAGGCCGAGCCCCGCGACGGTGCCCACGACCGCCAGGACCATCCCTTCGCGCAGAATCATTCCCAGCAAGTCGCGGGTCGTCGCCCCGAGCGCGAGACGGACGCCGAATTCCCGGGTCCGTTGGTTGACGACGTATGACATCACGCCGTACACCCCCAGCGCGGCCAGAACGAGCGCGACCATACCGAGGCCTTGGAGGAGACGCGACGCGATCTGGTGGACCAGAAAGGCCGGTTTAATGTAATCGGTCATCGACCCCGTCAGCCACAACTCCACGCGAGGATCGAGCCGGCGGACTTCCCGGCGCAACGTTTCGGCGAACGCCGCGGGATCGCCGCTCGTGCGCACGCCGACCGCCAGGTTCAGTTCCGGGACTCCCTGCATGAAGGGGCGATAGAAAAAGCCGGATGGCGATTCATTCAGGTTGTAGTTGTATTTGCCGGTCTTGGTCACGCCGATGACCGTCGTCGGCCGGCCGCCGTCGAGAAATTTGCGGCCGATGGCGTCTTGTCCGGGCCAGAACCGCTTCGCCATGGCTTCGTTGATCACGGCGACACCGGGCGCATCCTGGTCGTCCCGCTCGGTGAAATCGCGACCGGCGAGCAGCGGGATGCGGAGCGTCTCGAAATACCCGGGGGAAACCTGGGTGGTCTGGATGTTGGTGTCCTCCCCGGGCTGCCGGACGTATCCGTCCACCGCGACACCGTGCGACCCGCAGCGCTCGAGTCCCATCGGGAAATTGCCCGCCAGTCCGACTGCCTCGACTCCCGGCATGGCAGCGAGCCGCTGGCGGAGTTCGCGGTAGAAAAGCTTCCCGGTTTGCTCGTCGTAGCCGTTCATGCCAATGCGCAGGCCGCCCAGCAACACCCGGTCAGGCCTGAATCCCAGGTCCGCCGCCTCGGCGCGCCGCAGGCTTTTGACGCAGAGGCCGGCGCCAATCAGCAGAGTAAGGGCCAGCGCCACTTCAGCGACCGCCAACAGACGGCGCAGCCGTTGATGCCCCCCGCCC
>Ga0265316_10005361_pt1 | contig 12488 bp, 12 predicted proteins | sample 4522metaG_FD_202092 | JGI IMG/M metagenome (GOLD analysis project Ga0265316, IMG submission 202092) | Rhizosphere microbial communities from Carex aquatilis grown in University of Washington, Seatle, WA, United States - 4-5-22 metaG | ecosystem: Host-associated > Plants > Roots > Rhizosphere >... | reverse complement strand
GCCGGACCATTCCACCCGTGGAATCAGGGTCCCCCGCAAGACAGCGTGCCAGTCGGGGTGCGCCAGAAATGCCGCGGCGATGTAAGCGAACAAGGCGAGAGTGAGCCACTTGAAGATCCGGGCGATGAGGCGATAACTCGTCCAGAACAACAGGCTTACCAGGAGGATCGCGTACACCGGGGTCCAATAAAGCGATCTGACACCAGTCAGCAGCCCGGTGACGTCGGCCATGCCACCCAGATCCGCGGCGATGTTGAAGATATTGGCGACCAGCAGCAGCACGCACGCGCTCCATAGAATCCACCGTGGATAGCGCACGCGGATCACGCCCGCCAGCCCAAGTCCGGTGACCATGCCCAAACGGGCACACATCATTTGTACGGCCGCCATCAACGGGAAAGAGAAGAGGGCGGTCCACAACGGCGTATATCCGAACGAGGCGCCGGTGATGGAATACGTCGCGATGCCGGATGGGTCGTCATCCGCGGCGCCGGTAATCAAACCGGGGCCGAGATTCGAAAAGAACCTGCGGAAGCGGCCCTGTAGGACAAACGCGCGCCTGGCCGCCCTGGCGCCGGGAGAGTTCTGGGTCAATAGGCCCTCGATATACGAACCCCGATTTTACAGCACCCCGGCGCCGCCCGCGGCCTGGCGGCACAAATGTGGGAGAATACCAGTTTGATGCCCGAATCACTGGAAGAGAAAATCCGCACGCGCCGGGCGCGCGTGGGAATCGTGGGCCTGGGATACGTGGGCCTGCCGCTGGCGGTGGAGTTCGCGAAGGCCGGATTCTCCGTCACCGGCATCGACGTCAGCCAGGAGAAAGTCGGGCGTGTGAACGCCGCGGACTCGTACGTCGGCGACGTTCCCAGCGCCGTGCTCGGCCCGCTGGTGGAATCCGGAAAGCTCCGGGCCACCACCGATTTTTCGGCCGTGGCCGAGCTGGACACCATCAACATTTGCGTGCCTACACCGCTGCGCAAGACCAAAGACCCGGACATGAGCTTTATCGTCTCCGCTTGCCAGGAAATCGCCGCTCACTTTCATGCGGGGATGCTCATCATTCTGGAATCCACCACCTACCCCGGGACCACGGATGAGCTGGTGCTCCCCATGCTGTCGAAATCGGGCCTGGAAGTGGGCCGCGATTTCTTCCTGTGCTTCTCCCCGGAGCGCGTGGACCCGGGCAATCCCAAGTTCCAGACCGTTAATATCCCTAAGGTGGTGGGCGGCTGCACGCCGGCGTGTACCACCATGGGCGAGTTGTTTTATTCGCAGGCGCTCCAACACGTTGTGCCGGTGCGCTCCACGCAGGTGGCCGAGATGGTCAAGCTGCTGGAGAACACGTTCCGCATGATCAATATCGGGCTGGTGAATGAGATGGCGCTGATGTGCGACCGCATGGGCATCGACGTGTGGGAAGTCATCGACGCCGCGGCCACCAAGCCGTTCGGCTTCATGCCCTTCTACCCCGGCCCGGGGCTGGGCGGGCACTGCATTCCCATCGATCCCTTCTATCTTTCGTGGAAGACCAGGCAGGCGGGCATCGAGGCGCGCTTCATCGAGTTGGCGGGATACATCAACGGCCAGATGCCCCACTTCGTGGCCGACAAGGTGCAGAGCGCGCTCAACGACGCGGGCAAGCCGGTAAAAGGTTCGCGCATCCACGTCATGGGCGTGGCATACAAGCGGGATATCGACGACATGCGGGAATCGCCGGCGCTCGACGTCATGCTGCTGCTGAAGCGGCGCGGGGCGGTTCTGGCTTATAGCGATCCCTACGTACCGGTGGTGCGCATCGATGGGCTGGATCTCGAATCCAAGCCCGAAGAATCCACCGCGGCCGCCGATTGCGTGGTAATCGTCACCGACCACTCCGCCTTTGACTACCAGGCCCTGGTTGGCCGCGCGCGCCTGGTGGTGGACACGCGCAACGCTCTGAAGGGCTTCGTTTCGAACAAGATCGTCCGGCTGTGAGCGGGCGAGGGATGCCTCGCCCCTACGAGGGCCCGATGTAGGGGCCGGGCATGCCCGGCCCGAAGGGCCACAAGGGCCTGGTGTAAGGGGCCGGGCGGCACAGGGGGCACCCCGCGGCGCGAAGCGGTGAGGTCCTTGGCCCGAAAGATACCACCGAATCCGGTTGACAAGCGTCCCTACGGCGCTCAAGCTATAGGTAGGCGAGGTGTCTATGAAGCCGGTATGGATAGCGGGGTTCCTGGCCGTAATCCTTGCGTCGAGTGCGATCCCGGCGCTGGCGCAACCTGTGATCTCGGCCAAGTCGGGCGTCATTTCATACGTCGAAGGTAAGGTGTTCCTCGGCGACCAGATTGTGGAGCCGTCTCCCACCCACTTCCCCGATGTGAAAGAGAACGCCGTGGTGCGCACGGCCGAAGGACGCGCCGAAGTTCTGCTGACCCCCGGCGTGGTTCTGCGCCTGGGTGAGAACAGCTCTTTCAAGATGCTCACCAACCGCCTCATCGACACCCGGCTCGATCTGCTCACAGGCTCGGCTGTGGTGGAGGCCGACGACATCGCCAAAGACACCAGCGTGACGCTGGTTTGCAAGGATGGCACGGTGACGCTTGGCAAGAAGGGCTTGTACCGCTTCGATACGGCGCCCGCCCGCATCAAGGTCTTCGATGGCGTTGCCTCCGTGCAGGTTGCCGGCCAGAACGTCCTGGTGGCGGCCGGCAAGATGTTGAGCCTGGGCGGTGAGATGGCGTCCGTCGAGAAGTTCGACAAAGAGGATACGGACAGCCTGGACAACTGGAGCAAGCGGCGCGGCGAACTGGTGGCCATGGCCAACGTTTCGGCCGCCAAACAGGTGCGCGATTCGGGCTGTGCGGGTTACTCGTTTGTCACGCCGACCTCGACTTCGCAGCCGTGCCTGTCATACGACTGTACGCCGGGCTGGCGCTACAACCCATGGTACGGGATGATCACCTACATCCCTTGCGGAACGGCCTGGAGTCCGTACGGGTATCGTTATTGGAGCCCGCAGAACGTGACGCGAGCCTACTACGTACCGCCGCCCTATAACCCCAATCGCGGCTTGGGCGGCTATGGTGGCGGACCGTCGTACCAGACCATGGGTACTACGTCCGGCGGATACTCGGGGACGGTTGCATCCGCCCCGGCGATGTCCTCGGGGCCCTCCATGAGTAGCGGATCCACGGCGGCATCGTCCGCGGGATCCTCCTCGGTGGGACACGGGTCAACGGCTGGCGGCGGCGGCGGACGCGGACGCTAACCGGCCTGCCGGAGCGGCCGGTAACGGCGGATCGCGCGCATCCCGATGAGTTCCGCAACCTCGCCCAGCAAGATCGGTAAGTTCTCTGTATAGATGGAGATGTGGTGCTTGCCGCGCCCGGGGCGGTGATTCTGAGTAGGCTCGTAAGACGTTACCAGGGCGGTTGCCGGCCGGTAGTCTTTGACGCGCGCGTAAGCCAGAACATTGCGGCCGGCGGGGCGCGAGCCGAACTCGGCATCGCTCAGCACCAATTCATATCGCCCTTCATCCAGCTTGCTGATGGCTTCCGACGGTGTGGCCGCCACATCCACGGAATAGCCACCGGCTTGCAGTATGGTTTGAAGGGCCAAGCGGGGCGCAAGTTCGCCATGCACCAGAAGCACGCGGGCCAAGTCCAAGGCCCGGCTACTTCCCCTACTCTCAAGCGAACTGACGAAGGTAGACATTCTCTCCTAGCATTACTCTAACCGATAAAGTCATTTTTTCGACCAGCTAATTTTGGTCCTTTTTACCTAGAAGATGGTGTTTCTAGGATTTGCCGGTCGTTAGTACTAATAGAACTTTGGGTAAACCACGGGCTGGCACAGCCAAAGTGGCTCCTTCATTAAATGGTGCATGCCGAGGCCTTTTGGTTACCTGGAATCTGGTTTGTGGGGCGGGCAATATTGCCCGCAGCCGCCTTTCAGACAGCTCGCCGACTCAAAGCCGGCGGCAGCCAGGATTGGCTGCCCCACGCTCCTCCAGGATGGCGCGGGCCGGCGCGCAATCGGCGGCGTACTGCGCCATTTGCGGGGCCTCCATGTGAGCCACCGCCGGCCGCCACTTGCGGACGGTTTGGCGCAAAGCGGCGCGGAAAGCGGGAAAACCGGCGTCTTCCAGCACCAGAACCACCTCCACCGAGGCCGCCAGAACCTCCGGCGGGGGGGTATCCAGACATTTGGTGAACGCCACCATGACCGGGTCGAAATCGCCTGGCAAAGGAGCCGCCAGATACTGGCTGACAACCAGTAGTGGTGGGCGGCTCGGGACTACCTGCCCGGGGAAGACCGCCACCGCGCCGCTGTTCAGCGCCAGAATCGGCTCCTCCGGGTATTCCGGCACGCCCGGAGGCCCTCCGCCCAGTGCCATCCGCGCCGCGGCTCTGAGCAGCGAGGGCCGATCCCTCATCCGCAGTCTTTGGGTTGCCTGCCGCCACAACTTGCGGAACAACTTCCCGCCGGCCACCGCGCGGACCAGAAACTTCAGGTAATTAAGTTCCAGGATTTGATCGAGTTGCGCATCCGTGTAGTACCGCGAGGTGGTAGCCCGATGGCGGTGCTCTACCACCGCGCCCGCCACGTACACGCTGGGCCAGCCGCGCTGCCAGGCGCGGTACCCCAGGTCGAGATCTTCTACATAGGCCGGCTCGTAGGCCTGATCCACGCTGCCCAGCGCGTGCAACCGGGCGGCGTCGTAGAGCGAGCAGCCGCCGCTGCCGTAGAGCACGTAGCTCAGGTCCTCGCCCGGCAGCGGCTCGTCGCAGCGGATGGGAAAGTCGTCCGGGTGGGATTGCGCCATCACCGTCTTACCTGTCTCCTCGCGGCGGACCCCCTCGGGGAAGCGGATCTGGGCCGTGGCGCAGAACAGGTCGGGCACGCGCTCGAAAGCGCCCACCAGGGCCCCGAAAAAGCCGGGTTCGATCAGCATGTCGTTATTCAGCAGGCAGATGTGCGAATAGCGCGCGCACGCGATGCCTCGGTTCACGGCGCGCGCGAAGGAAAGCGGCTGGTTCGAAACCTCGATGCGCACCTGGGGCCAGGCGGCGCGGAGCCACTCCGCGGTGCCGTCGCTGGAGCCGTTATCGACGACCATGATTTCCGCGGTGAACGATTCCAGTTCCCGCGCGATGCCGGGCAGTTGCGCTTCGAGCAGCAGTTTTCCGTTGCGCGAGGGAATGACGACGGAGATGCCGGTTTCCGAGGGGCGCGGCTCGCCGGCCGGAGGCTCCGATTGCGGGCCGCGACGGCTGCGCCACTTGGGACGCAAGGCCCCCGCCACGCGTGCGGCCGCGTACCAACAGACGGTCTGGATTCCCGGTTTCAAGTCAGATCAGCAAGTGCCGGAAGACCCGTGCATTCCCGATGCGGCACTCGTCCCAAAGTCCCAACGCCTGGAGCGCAAAGGCCGAGGACACCGGGTTCACATACGGCAGCCAGGCCCCGGCTTTGCGCCCGAAATAGAAGCCGCCGCCGGTGGACTGGTTGGAACCGGCCACCTGGAATTGCGCCAGTTTTTCCGCCTCGAATTGGGCGGCGGCGGCGTCCAGCGGCAGGGCGCCGGCCCGGTCGGCATAGAGGCGCATTCGCAGCAACTGCGCGTAGACGTCGGAGCGCTCGAATTCCGGCGCAATCTCGCGCAGGTGATGCGCGGCGCGTGGTATGCCCTCGCGGAGGGCCGCCGCGCAACGCGGTTCCTGGGCGCGCGGCAGCAGGCCTTCCAGGAAATAGAGATAGGCGTGCAGCCGGTCCATGACCTTGGGGCGCTCCGGATGGCCGGGCAGGAAGCCGCCGCAAGCGCTTAGGGAATACTCCAGCACGCGCTCATAGGGTTCGCGGAATTGCGCATCGGCGGTGGCTTCGAGCAGATCCCACCAGGCCATGGCGGCCTTGAGCTGATAGCATCCCGGAGACCGCGACCAGCGCGAAGCGTCTTGTTCCAGCGGATGCTTATGGGGAAGCGACAGGACGGCGTGGAAACTGCCGTCCGCGGCGGCGAAATCGCGGACCATGGCTTTTCCCAGCGCGGTGGCCGCGTCCAGGAACTCCGCGTCCGCGGTGACGCGCCAAGCCGAGACCAGGCCGCGAACCACGATGCCGCAATCGAAGAAATAGGTCAAGGCGGGCGGGTCGATTTCAAACGGCATGGTGGCGGATGCGGAATCCCACGCCGTGCGCGTCAGAAAACGGGCCGCGGCAACCGCGCGGTCGAGATACCGCGCGTCCCTCGTAGTGGTGTGCAGATAGACGAAGGCGCTGGCCGCATAGCCGGTGATTTCGGTCGAGACCGCCTGGTTGCGCTCCAGGTCGGTGCGGTAATAGCGGGCTACGCCGCCGTTCGTTTGCTGGATGCCGGAGCCCAGAAGCCACTCTCCGGCGCGCGATACATGCGTGGACAACTTGCCAGTTTAACAGGTGGCGCCAGCGCTACAGACACCCCTTGATTCCTCAAGGGAACCATGGCATGCCCGGCGAAGATATCTGCGATTCTGGGAGCCCGACCGGAAGCGACATCGACGATGAGCTGCACTTTCACCTACAAACCAAGATGGACGACCTGATTGCCGCCGGCATGTCTCCTGACGAGGCACGCCGGGAGGCGCAGCGGCAGAGTCTGGGAACGGCCGCGATCGTCTTGACAGCGGCCGCGATTGGGGCCAGTATCGCGCCGGCATGGCACGCCGCGCACCTGGACCCGGTTGGGGCCTTGCGCGTTCAGTAGGAGAGAAATTGGAAAAACCATGGCTCGACTTGGTCCGTGGCACGTTTTGGATCTGCTAATCCTCAAGGCCTTGACGTGGGGCCCACAGCATGGATATGCCATCGCTTCCGTCATCGAGAATTCGACGCAAGGTGCGCTGCTGGTGGAGGAGGGCGCGCTGTATCCGGCGCTCTACCGCATGGAAACGAAGGGCTGGATTGAAGCGGAATGGCGGCTTTCAAAGAATAATCGCCGCGCGAAATACTGGGGCACGCTTTAGCCGGCCCAGACGACTTCTATCTCACGCACACCCAGACTGCCCCGTACGCCAGCGCCGTCCCGATAGCCGCGCCGGCTACCACGTCGCTGAGGAAGTGCATGCCCAATAGAATGCGCGACGCCGCCACGCTGAGAGCGCAAAAGAACAGGGCGGCGGCCAGATCCGGGTAGAACACGCTGAGCGAAACGGCCACCGCGAAGGCCGTGATGGTGTGGCCCGATGGAAACGAGAATCGATCGGGCGGCAGCAGCGTGGCCCAGCAATGCGGTTCCAGCGCGCAGGGGCGCTTGCGGCCGGTAGCCTTCTTCAGGTTGAGGAAGGCCGCGATTCCCACCCCCGCCGCCAGGGCCGCGGCGCCAATCGCGGCGAATCGCTGGTTGCCACCCAGCCACAGGATCGCCAGGCCCAGCGCGTACCACAGCCATCCATCGCCGCCGCGCGTGGCGGCGAGCATCCAGACGCGAATCCAGCGCGGCGCGTGCCAGCGGTGGACGCTCCGCATCAGGATATGGTCGCGGTCGGAAATGAAGGTCAGCGTGGCGGCGAGCGTCATATACTCCAACTTGTAGCCCGCGGACCGCTACAGTTCGGTGACATCCGTGAAAAACATCCGTGAATCGATGTGTTTTTTGCCACGGGGCTTGCGCCGCGTGGCACAATCGGACTGATGAAGAAACTGGACTTCATCTTTTTCGACGCCGGCGGCGGACATCGCGCGGCGGCCAACGCTCTGCGCCAGGTGATGGAGCGGCAGCGGAGCCCTTTCGAGATCCGCATGGTGAACCTGCAGGAGCTGCTCGATTCGCTCGACGTTTTCCGCAAAGTCACCGGCTTGCGGCTCGAGGACGTTTATAACCTGATGCTGAAGAAGGGCTGGACGTTCGGGTCCGGGCAGCTCACGGCCGGCATGCACATGCTGATCCGTATGTTCCACGGGCCGCAGGTGCGCATGCTCGAAAAGTTCTGGCGGGAAGACCGGCCGGACATGGTGGTGTCGCTGGTCCCCAATTTCAACCGCGCGCTGGGTGAGAGCCTGCGGCGCGCGTTGCCCGGCGTGCCACTGGTGACCATCCTGACCGATATTGCGGATTACCCACCGCACTTTTGGATGGAGCGCCAGGATCAGCATTTCATCTGCGGGTCGGACCAGGCCGTGGAACAGGCGCTGGCCCTGGGCCACCCGGAAACCAAGGTGCACCGCGTTTCGGGCATGATCCTGAATCCGCGGTTCTACGACATGGCGCCGCTCCGGCCGGCCGAACGCGCGGAGGCGCGCGTCGGTTTCGGATTCGATCCGGCGCTGCCGGTGGGGCTGGTACTATTCGGCGGCCAGGGCGCGGCGGTCATGCTCGAGATCGCCCGAAACCTGCCGGACCGGCAACTCCTGTTGATCTGCGGTCACAACCAGAAGCTGGCGTCGCGGCTGGGGGCGCTTTCGCGCCAGGCGGCGACCTTCATCGAAGGTTTCACCCAGGACGTGCCACGCTACATGCAACTGGCGGATTACTTCATCGGCAAACCGGGGCCGGGCAGCATCAGCGAGGCGGTGGCCATGCGGCTCCCGGTGATTGTGGAGCGCAATGCCTGGACGCTGCCGCAGGAACGCTACAATGCCGAGTGGGTTCGCGAGCAAGGCGTCGGCGTGGTATTGCCGAACTTCCGGCGGATCGCCCGGGCGGTCGATGAGTTGCTGGAGCCCACCGCTTACGCGCGATTCCGCGCCGCCACTGAGCGGCTGCATAACCGTGCGGTGTTTGAGATCCCCGACATTTTGGAGAACATTCTCAAGGCGGTGTAGGGGCCGGGCATGCCCGGCCCGAAGACGCTCGGGCTAATAGCCCGGCCCGGGCCGCGCCCGCCGACCACATCACGCGCCTGCTGCGCCGGCGTTTCTTGCGCTTCCTGCGGTCGTGAGGGCGCCCACCCCGAATACATGCGATCAATAGGAACCCGGAAACCAGCGAGATCGCGAGGCCAGACCAAAGCGGTTCGAATGGAAGTTGAGAACGATCCCGTCATCCCCCGCGGGCGATGCAGGAAGTGGCGGGTCTCCGAGCGCACCCCGGCGGTGGCGATCGCCACTGAATGTTGGGTCCTTGTGCTACGACCAGTTCGAGAGTCCCGCAACCACCCGGTTTCCGATCGGATCGAGCTCCAGCACGAGCCGATTCCTGCGCGCTGCCCGGTATTCCTCGGAGCTAAGCTCGTAGGTGAAGCCGGAAGCCCTGTGCCCCCTCAGGAACGTGTTCGGATGTTGCAAGTGTTTGCGCAGCTCGGCATGGATGTTGGCGGTCTCCCCCACGTAGATCCACTGGCTCGCATTCGCGAGGCCGTAGACGCCCGATGCCGCGGGCACGTTCTTGTCGACCGACATCATAGTGAAGGATCGGTTTCCATGATTTGCAAATGGCATTATTTCGTATCTCCCGCCCGCAAAACAGCCGGCTTGCCCGGCGTGGGCCTACAGTAATTACATCCCGAATTGCGATCAGGCTAAGAGTAAGGAACCCAGATGGCCCGACTTAGTCCGGGTCAACTGGAGATTGGGCGAGAGTGCACCGTCATTTACTAGTATGAGTTAGCCTCATCTGCTTGTCAAGGCGGCGCAATCCGCAACTCCGCGTGCCCCGCATGCGAGATGGGCCCGGCCGGCGCCGCAAAATTGACCGTTTCCCGCGGGCGGGAGCGACTGTGCTATCATCCTTGTGAACTGCTACTTTGTGAGCCAGTCGTTTACATTCATCGATGCCGCCGGGAATCGGGCCCAGTACACCGTGCATGAACAGGACCGTTATAACGAGTTCTACTGGTCTACCGATCATGGGGATCATGGCTTGGCTCCTTCATACGCGCAAGCTCAGGATCGCGCTAGAACGGTCCTGAAGGCCAGCATGGCTGCTAGACGCAGATCGGATGAAGGGCGTCGGTAATCGCCCCACCACCAGTTTCCCCTAGGCAAATCAACGCAGGATTGGAAAGCAGCGACGATATGAAGTCGAATAGCGGAACGGCAGCCCATGCCCTCTCGACTGCCCCCCAGTGGCCGAAGCGCCCGTTGGCGGCGCGTCGATGAAGATACTCCTCTATTGTCCCGATAACGGCGTGACTCGCAATTTCATGCCGCACCTGTGGATGTTTCTGCTGCAATCGCTCACACCGGCCGACCACGAGGTGGTGCTGATCGACGGCAATACGCATCCCATGAGCGATGCCGAACTGGTCCAGTATGTGGTCGCACACAGGATCGCGCTGGTGGGGATCGGCGCCATGACTCGCATGATCGCCAAGGCGTACCGCGTGGCCGATGCCATTCGCGCCGCGGGCGTGCCGGTCGTCATGGGCGGCCCCCACGTGACTGAGGTGCCCGGCGAGGCGCTCGGCCGGGATGGCGGACCGCGTCACGCCGATGCCGTGGCTCTGGGCGAAGCCGATGAGACCTGGCCGCTCATTGTGGAAGACGCGGCGCGAGGCGCATTGAAAGAAATCTACACGCCCGTGGATGCATCCGGGAAAGAGCGCAAGCCCACTCTCGCGGATTATCCCAAAATACCGTGGGAGTCGCTCGATCTCGATCAGTTCAACCGGATTCCCAATACTCTTCGGGCCGTCATGCGGCACTTCAAATGGGACTGGGAGACGTTCCACATCATTCCCATCGAGAGCGGGCGCGGCTGCCCCTATGGCTGCGAATTCTGCACCGTCACCGGTTTCTTCGGCGACTCCATCCGCTTCCGGTCGAACCGGAGCATCGTGGACGAAATGCTGCGCATCAAGGCGCGTGCCGGGCGCACCAAGGGCAAGATCGCGGTCTTCTTCGTCGATGACAATTTCGCCATCAATGTGAAGCGCACCAAGGCCTTGCTGCGCGACATCATCGCCGCCGGGGCGCAACTTTCCTGGGTGGGCCAGATCAGCGCCAACCTGCTGCGCGACGAGGAGTTGGTGGACCTCATCGCCGCCTCGGGCGGCAAGTGGATTTTTATCGGCATGGAGTCGCTCGACCCGGCCAATCTCGCCAGCGTGAACAAGACCTTCAACAAGCCCGGCGAGTATGCCGGGGTGCTGGAACGGCTCGCGCGCAGGCGCGTCTACGCCATCACATCGTTCATCTTCGGCCTGGACCACGACTCGCCCGGCGTGGCCGAGCGCACCCTGGCGCAGATCCGCGAATGGCCGCCCGTGCTGCCCGTCTTCGGGCAGATCACTCCGTTCCCGGCAACTCCTCTATATGAGCGTCTGGAAAAAGAAGGGCGCCTGACGCGGCCCAGACACTGGCTGGAATTCGCGCCGTTTCACATGGCGCACACTCCCCTCAAGATGACCGTGCCGGAGGTGCAGGCCGAGATTCGCCATGCCTGGTTGAACTCCTATAGCGGCAAGGCGACGGCGCAAGCCATCGAATCCATCGCGGATGAGCCCGTCCCCTACAAGATCAGCCACTTGGTGGCACGAATCTTCTTCCGCGGGATTTACTTCCCGCCGAAGGGCGTGTGGGGCTGGCTCAAGGTGGTTACGGAAAACCGAGGCTCGATTTTCCGGATCGTGAAGGAATCCTTCACTAAGTGGAGCGGAGCGCCTGGCAACCGCAACGGGGCGCGCGTGGAGTTCGACGCCCCCCCGGCCTCTTTAGCGCTTGATCCAATTGTCGCGGCGGTGAGCAAGCCAGTTACTGAACTTACTGTCTTGCCTTAATCCCTTTGGCTTTGTTCAACGCCGCTTCCGCCACTTGCACGGCTTCCTTTGATATCTCCAATTGGTCGGGGCGGCGGACATGACCGGGCATCTTAGGATCGATGTACTTCACTCGAAACAGTTGGTCGTTGGCCAGGACCACGATAGCTTGTAACTGCTCCAGGCTGAACTCTACCGAGATCTTCGCCATACGAATATGATAGCACGGGACTTGTGGGGCAGGCGGACCCGGAGGGTATCCCGCCTGCCAATCGCCTTTTTTGCGGCTTTCGGGGCACCCTGCGGTTGCGCGACGCAGAATGGAGTGCTCTTCCGCATAGGTGGGGCATGCTTTCGCTTGCCCAGACCACAAAGAACTGCGTGCTTGCCACTTCCAAGTCGCGCACCCGCAACCTCCCGAACGTTACCAGGCCGGGCCGGCCCGTGGTATAGTGTGGGCTGGAAAGCTTTTGGACACCCCCGGAAAGCGGGAGTAATTCAGTGGTAGAATGCCAGCTTCCCAAGCTGGACGTCGCGGGTTCGAGTCCCGTCTCCCGCTCCATGTTTTCAATGAGATAGCGGATTTCATTTCTCCCGTTTTACCTCGACTACCTCGAAAACCTCATTCGCTCGATTTCGACGCGGCGGCTACCGCGTCGGCGAGCCTCTCGCTCTTCAACCCATTCTCAAGCTTCGTGACCGCCTCCAAAGCGGCTCTTGTTATCGGTTCTGGTGTACGTGTCGATGGCCACACCGATTGTGTGACCGCGCTGGTCCGCGGCCACCTTTGGATCGACTTTGTGATCATGGCCCAAACTAACCGTACTTCCG
>Ga0265316_10005359_pt1 | contig 12490 bp, 7 predicted proteins | sample 4522metaG_FD_202092 | JGI IMG/M metagenome (GOLD analysis project Ga0265316, IMG submission 202092) | Rhizosphere microbial communities from Carex aquatilis grown in University of Washington, Seatle, WA, United States - 4-5-22 metaG | ecosystem: Host-associated > Plants > Roots > Rhizosphere >... | reverse complement strand
CTTCAACAAAATCAAGCACTACCGTAGGGTTTTCTCAAGGTTCGAGAAAATGGCCCGCAATTACATGGGCTTCCTCCGCTTCGTCTCAGCCCTCATTTGGCTGCGGTGATATGTCAACAGAACCTAAGGGAAATCGCGCCACACCGTTTTCGGTGGACATTTTTTGCCTCGCGCAAAGCCACAAAAATCTTGTATAGTCTCGGTCGGCGAAACTTGGCCCGCGCGCCGCAGGCGGCGCGGCCAAGCGCCTTCCCATCATTATTTTTAGGATGTTTAACTTATGAGCAGCATTGTTGTAGAGCACAATCCGAGCGAAGAAAAGCTGAAGGAACTGGGCGTCTCCTCCTGGCCGACCTGGAAAAAAGGCGTCTCCAAATTCCCGCTGAAGTTCGAAGGGCAGGAAACCGCCTATGTGCTTGAAGGTGAATTCATTGTGACCCCGAAAGGCGAAGAGCCGGTGCGCATCGTCGCGGGCGACTTCGTGATTTTCCCCGACGGCCTGGACACCCAGTGGGAAGTGGTCAAGCCGTTGCACAAGCACTACAGCTACGACTGACACCCCCTCGCAAAGCCGGCCTTCCGGGGCCGGCTTTGTCTGTTTCATCCCCGCGGGCGTGGGGAACGCACGCGCGGGTTGCCACGCCGCGCCTCCATCAGCGGTTCATCTCCACAGGCGTGGGGAACGTGAGGAGGGCGCAGCCCTGTTCTGCGATTTTTTCGGTTCATCCCCACAGGCGTGGGGAACGTGGCCACTAAGTTGTATTTTCGCGCTGTGCTAGCGGTTCATCCCCACAGGCGTGGGGAACGTTCCGGCAGCGCCTGGGAAGCGGCGTCCACGCACGGTTCATCCCCACAGGCGTGGGGAACGTAATGTCACATGGCTGGAATTTCGCATATTGCACGTTTCATCCCCACAGGCGTGGGGAACGTCACCTCATCCAGCGCTGCCGAATTGTCCGCCCCGGTTCATCCCCACAGGCGTGGGGAACGTTCAACTCGGGCGCATGTTCATCCAGCATGGAGCGGTTCATCCCCACAGGCGTGGGGAACGTAGGTCGGTGACGCTGCAAAATTCAACGCGCTCCGGTTCATCCCCACAGGCGTGGGGAACGTTTGTATTTTCGATGGAGATGCCAGGGGAGCAACGGTTCATCCCCACAGGCGTGGGGAACGTCCACATCGGCGCGCAAGCGGTTGCCCTCGACACGGTTCATCCCCACAGGCGTGGGGAACGTTTTGCCTCCGTGGTTTCCGTTACCGCCGAAAACGGTTCATCCCCACAGGCGTGGGGAACGTAGGATGTTCATGACGCTGGCCTTGTCGCGCCGCGGTTCATCCCCACAGGCGTGGGGAACATCGCCACAGATAAAACCCCGGCCCCGCCGGTTTCGGTTCATCCCCACAGGCGTGGGGAACATGCCCGTGCGCGGATCGTAAATATCCTCCTTGCCGGTTCATCCCCACAGGCGTGGGGAACATGACGGCGTGGAATGGTGGAGGGTTCATGTGGGCGGTTCATCCCCACAGGCGTGGGGAACATGCGCCGCAGCGCCGCAGCGTCACGGGCGTCGTCGGTTCATCCCCACAGGCGTGGGGAACATCCACTGTCCGCGCACGTCCGCCATGATGTAAGCGGTTCATCCCCACAGGCGTGGGGAACATAGCCCTTTATGCTCCAGGTAGGCCATCGCGGCCGGTTCATCCCCACAGGCGTGGGGAACATGCGAATAGGCCAGCCTCGCAAATCTTCCCGGCCGGTTCATCCCCACAGGCGTGGGGAACATGTATGCCGCAGTAAGGACAGGTCAAATCGAACCGGTTCATCCCCACAGGCGTGGGGAACATGGGGAACCGGGTCAATTTGGCAATCAGTTCGGCGGTTCATCCCCACAGGCGTGGGGAACATTCCTGGCATTGTTCCCCGCAATACTGTCGTTCCGGTTCATCCCCACAGGCGTGGGGAACATATTGGCATATTGGGATGAGCCAGGGATGTGACCGGTTCATCCCCACAGGCGTGGGGAACATCCCAGGATGCCCTGCACCGACGTGGCGTAGCCCGGTTCATCCCCACAGGCGTGGGGAACATTTGGACGGCTTAAGGCTCCAGGCTGAGACTGACGGTTCATCCCCACAGGCGTGGGGAACATTTCTTCTTCGTCGCTCCCAATGCGAGATTTTTCGGTTCATCCCCACAGGCGTGGGGAACATGGCCTCCTCCTCCAATTCGTAGGGCACCATGCCGGTTCATCCCCACAGGCGTGGGGAACATCAGGCCCAACCGCTTGGTGCGCGCGGCCCAGCCGGTTCATCCCCACAGGCGTGGGGAACATGCCTGCCGTTCCGCACCCGACAAAGCCTGAGGCGGTTCATCCCCACAGGCGTGGGGAACATGCTCCCACCATGGCCGTGCCCGCGTGCCGAGGCGGTTCATCCCCACAGGCGTGGGGAACATGCTTGAACCGGGAGCGGCGCTATTTTTCGGGCCGGTTCATCCCCACAGGCGTGGGGAACATGCTTGCAATTGTGTCTAAGGAATATGGCCTACGCGGTTCATCCCCACAGGCGTGGGGAACATCGCATTAGTGTAATCCGCCGACACTTGCATCAAGGTTCATCCCCACAGGCGTGGGGAACATGCAAATCCATGACCTCCTTTTGCACAAACTCCCGGTTCATCCCCACAGGCGTGGGGAACATGCGACTATGGCGCGCCGACGATCCGCAAGCGCCGGTTCATCCCCACAGGCGTGGGGAACATAATAAAGGCGCTGAGGCCACCAAAGATTTGAACGGTTCATCCCCACAGGCGTGGGGAACATGGGTAGATCAGAGGGAGAACGTAGTTTCATGGCGGTTCATCCCCACAGGCGTGGGGAACATTCGACGGTCACGATGCCGAAATCTTCTACGCTCGGTTCATCCCCACAGGCGTGGGGAACATCTCGCCATTGACCATGACTAGACCAAAGCGGTCGGTTCATCCCCACAGGCGTGGGGAACATTTAGAGGTTGCGGCGTACAACACCGCACACGACGGTTCATCCCCACAGGCGTGGGGAACATGAACCGCCCCATATCACCGGCCCCGCGCGTTGCGGTTCATCCCCACAGGCGTGGGGAACATTTGCCAAATGCTGTCGGATTTAACGGGATGGCCGGTTCATCCCCACAGGCGTGGGGAACATCGCCACACCGTGCCCCGGTGAATGTTCAAATCCGGTTCATCCCCACAGGCGTGGGGAACATTGGCGGATGGTGTCGGTTGAGGCGACCGAGTGCGGTTCATCCCCACAGGCGTGGGGAACATACGGTGATTGCGTTGGTCGCGTTGACGTTGAGCGGTTCATCCCCACAGGCGTGGGGAACATGGGCGCGGATCGCGAGGAGCGCGACGGCTTCACGGTTCATCCCCACAGGCGTGGGGAACATCAAACACGGACGCCCGCCGGATTTTCGCACAGCGGTTCATCCCCACAGGCGTGGGGAACATACCAAAGGCGCAGACGGCGACGCCGTGGACTGCGGTTCATCCCCACAGGCGTGGGGAACATGACGTGGACAACATGGCGATCACCGCCAACGGCGGTTCATCCCCACAGGCGTGGGGAACATGATCGGCTGGCCTACGGATGATGCCCACCACCCGGTTCATCCCCACAGGCGTGGGGAACATCCTGGCCACCACGCTGCTGGCCGCCTCCGCGCCGGTTCATCCCCACAGGCGTGGGGAACATACGTCCGATTTTCGGCGGCGGCATGGTTCTGCCGGTTCATCCCCACAGGCGTGGGGAACATCGGCAACAGATACAACGTTTTGAGCGTTTAGTCGGTTCATCCCCACAGGCGTGGGGAACATGGACTGTTCGGTATGGTGGTAGCGGTTGACGCCGGTTCATCCCCACAGGCGTGGGGAACATCGTTGGATGCGTGGGCAAATATCGACCCCAACTGGTTCATCCCCACAGGCGTGGGGAACATGTCGATTGCGCGTTGACAGTCGTTTAGGTTGTCGGTTCATCCCCACAGGCGTGGGGAACATACCGGGAAACAGCGGCGTGGAAGGAGCCCAGGCGGTTCATCCCCACAGGCGTGGGGAACATTCAAGCAATCCATCAAAGACCGCTTATTTTACCGGTTCATCCCCACAGGCGTGGGGAACATTTCGATCTGTTCGACGTTGAAGACAGTGTAGCCGGTTCATCCCCACAGGCGTGGGGAACATCAATCTAAATGCTGCCGCCGCCACAATAGGAACGGTTCATCCCCACAGGCGTGGGGAACATCCTACAAGTGCGTGATAGGCGCTCAAGCCAAGCGGTTCATCCCCACAGGCGTGGGGAACATGCGTGGTCGCTGTTCATCGCATACTGGCGCGACGGTTCATCCCCACAGGCGTGGGGAACATTTTCTGCCGTTGCATTGCGCTTTTCCATTCGGCGGTTCATCCCCACAGGCGTGGGGAACATGTGCAGCCAAACTGCCGCGCGATCTTCCCCGCCGGTTCATCCCCACAGGCGTGGGGAACATGTGTTGGTCTTCATGCTCCTGCGCCTAGCAAGTCGGTTCATCCCCACAGGCGTGGGGAACATTCGCGCGCGGGCTGGTTCAGCATGATGGTTTTCGGTTCATCCCCACAGGCGTGGGGAACATACACAGAGCGCAAGGACGACGCCGGGAAATCGCGGTTCATCCCCACAGGCGTGGGGAACATGCATACCTCGCAATCATCGAAAAACATAATGCCGGTTCATCCCCACAGGCGTGGGGAACATACAAAGGAGATAGCGAACATGGCAATCGGATACGGTTCATCCCCACAGGCGTGGGGAACATATGGGCAAAAGTGGCGGCGACCTTCTAGGCGGCGGTTCATCCCCACAGGCGTGGGGAACATCGCGAAGGCAGCCCGCTGGCACGCATCCTGTCCGGTTCATCCCCACAGGCGTGGGGAACATTTTAGAGCCTATTTAGCATGAGCAGACTAATACGGTTCATCCCCACAGGCGTGGGGAACATGCAGGCCGACGCGCCCGCTTTGAAGGTAGTCGCGGTTCATCCCCACAGGCGTGGGGAACATGCGTAGCGTGTCGTTTTGCTTGGAGAGGAAGGCGGTTCATCCCCACAGGCGTGGGGAACATAACTCTTTACGATGCGCCAGCAAATACACCGGCGGTTCATCCCCACAGGCGTGGGGAACATGTCGCCGTGGACAAAGACCAACCCGGCGCGGCCGGTTCATCCCCACAGGCGTGGGGAACATTCCGACACAATCGAATCACCCGCCGCCAGCCGCGGTTCATCCCCACAGGCGTGGGGAACATACGCAATATCGCCGACCCGTTGAACACAGTGACGGTTCATCCCCACAGGCGTGGGGAACATCGTGGATTTGCCCGAACCGGCCTCGCCGGTCACGGTTCATCCCCACAGGCGTGGGGAACATGCCGGAGACGATTTTGCTGCCGTCAATCGCGCCGGTTCATCCCCACAGGCGTGGGGAACATATAATAATATGACAAGTGATAATAATATGAACCGGTTCATCCCCACAGGCGTGGGGAACATTCCACCAACGGAAAAGAATGGGCGAAAACCGGCGGTTCATCCCCACAGGCGTGGGGAACATCCTCTACGGACAGCCCGCCCGACCTCGCCCGCCGGTTCATCCCCACAGGCGTGGGGAACATTCCGACCAGGCGGCGCAGATGGGGATGCCCTGCGGTTCATCCCCACAGGCGTGGGGAACATAAGATGAGTTGATAAAAGCCATTGAAAAAGAACGGTTCATCCCCACAGGCGTGGGGAACATGTTATCGGCTACTGGTATAGCGCCGGGATTCACGGTTCATCCCCACAGGCGTGGGGAACATTGACGAACTGAAACTCACTTTTCAATAAAAGGCGGTTCATCCCCACAGGCGTGGGGAACATGGTGCAGATGATGGAAGGCAGCAGCAAACTAACGGTTCATCCCCACAGGCGTGGGGAACATGGAGCATCGTTGCGAGGAATTTTGATAGCCAGCGGTTCATCCCCACAGGCGTGGGGAACATACCAATTCTAACCCCTTGTTAGATAAAACGAAAACAGCGGCCTAAAAAACTACCGCCAAAAGGCGTTTTTCCGCCTGAAAAAACGCCTTTGATTTCAAACGCTTCCAAATTGTCAAAGAGCTTCCCCGGCGATTTACCGGAGTGCTTGAATATGAAAGGAAAATTTCCGTTGACCGGGGCGGGCAGGGCCATGGTCTCGCTCCTCACTGCCATCAATTTAACCCAAGTTGCCACCTTGGTGGCTGAATCCATCGAAGTCTGCTGGCGTTGTCAGTAGCCTGCTGAACAACGGCCAGCGAGATACTGCCATTGTATTCGTTTGCTGCCTGTGCGACGACCTGCTGAAGGGCCTGCGGCACAGACCCCTAGTGCGCGCCGAGGACGCGGAAATGCTCGCCACGGTGTGGGCCGGCGGCCCGGTATTTCGGGGGAACTGAGCGCAAGCTCAGGCCAGCAGGCGGCGCTACTTCCACGGGTTGGAATCCACTTGGCGGTCGCCGCGTCCGGGCGGCCCGTCGCGCTTGCCTGCGCTCTGTCACGCCACTCCCGCCTCCCTAAGCCCCGCCAGCACCGCCTGGTAGTCGATCTTGCCGGTCGCGAGGATCGGCATCGTTTCCACCACATGCACCACTCTAGGCAGGTGGATTTCGCTATAGCCTTCCTCGCGCACCCGTTCCATCAACAATCCGCGCTCGGCCCCGGCTTGGGCCGTGACCAGCACAATGCGCTCGCCTTTCTGCGGGTCGGGCAGGTTGAAGGCCGCGTGCAGGTTGTCCGGCCACAGCCGGCCGGCGATTTCCTCCACCGCCGTCAACGACACCATTTCGCCGCCGATCTTGGCGAAGCGCTTGACCCGGCCTTTGATGAAGACATAGCCGTCGGCGTCCACCTCCACCACGTCGCCCGTGTCGTGCCAGCCCGGCCCGAAGATCGACGCGGGCGGCACTGGTTTGCCGGGTTCGCCGGGCAATAGATAGCCTTGCATGACATTCGGCCCGGCGACATGCAGCTTGCCGCCGCCGCTGATGCCTTCGACCGGCTCCAACTGGTGGCGGATGCCGGGCAGCAGCCGGCCCACCGAGCCGTGGCGGCAGTGCATCGGCGTGTTGACCGCCAGCGCCGGGCTGGTTTCGGTGACGCCGTAGCCTTCCAGGATGCGGATGCCGAATTTGTCCGACCATACCCGGCGGGTTTCCGCCGCCAGCTTCTCCGCGCCGGCGAAGGCCAGGCGGACGCTGTAGAAATCATATGGGTGGGCGTGTTTGGCGTAGCCGGCCAGGAAGGTGTTGGTGGCGAACAAGATGGTGGCGTTGATGTCGTAGGCCACCTCGGGGATGATCCGGTAATGCAGCGGCGAGGGGTAGAGGAAGCTGAACATGCCCGACAGCAGCGGGGTCAACGTGCCGGCGGTCAGGCCGAAAGAATGGAACAGCGGCAGCACATTGAGCAGCTTATCCTGGGCGTTGAGGTCGATCTTCGCGGCGAGCTGGTCGCGGTTGGCCAGCAGATTGGCATGCGACAGCAGCACGCCTTTGGGCGCGCCCTCGGAGCCTGAGGTGAACAGGATCACCGCCGTCTTGCCGCCCGCCCCGCTTTCCCGCCGCGCCCGCGACACTAAGCCGCCCAGCAGCGCCCTGGCCTTGTCCCAGGGCTTCACGGTGGCCGCCAGGTCTTCCAGGAACACCACCTTCAGCCGGCTTTGCAGCAGCGCCAATTCCTCGTCCAGCTTGCCCAGTTCGATGAAACGCCGGGAGGTGACGACGGTCTTGATCTCGGCGGTCGCGCAGGCCGACAGCAGGCCATTGGCCCCGCTGGTGTAATTGAGCATGGCGGGAATGCGGCCTTGAGTTTGCAGGCCAAAAAACACCACCACGCAAGCCACGGCCCCCGGCAGCAGCACGCCGACCGCCTCGCCTTCGCCGGAGACTTCCGCCAATTTCGGCCCCAAGGCCAGGACGCGGGTAATTAGGCCGTTGTACGTCACCGGGACGCGCTGCATGTCTTCCAGCACCACCCGCCGCCCGCCGTGGATCTTGCGGGCGTCCAGCAGCGCTTGGAACAGGCTGCGGTCGCGGTCGCCGGTGGCGAACACCATCTCGGTCATGACATCCTCCATCATCCCCCCCAGCCGCGTACGGCGCTCCTCGCCGGTGATCTCGGGCGGCACGTCGAGCCGGCGTGGCGGCAGCACGTTCAAGGTGATGGCGGGGAACCAGCGCAGCCTGAGAATGCCCCGCATCCTCGAAAACGGCGTGAACTGCGCGCCGTCGATGCGCACCGGCAGCACCACGGCTTCGGCCTTGTCGGCGATCAAGCCGGCCCCGTCGTAGATTTTCATCAAAGCCCCGGTCACGGTGATGCGCCCCTCGGGGAACAGCACCACACGCCGGTTCTCGCGCAGCAAATGCGTCAGCGTCTTCACCGACATGGGGTTGTTGGGGTCTAACGTGACCGACTGCCCGAAGCGCAGAAACGGCTTCACCCAAAACGCCTGGGCGATGTGGGTGTTGATGCCGAACATCACATCGTCCGGCAAAAACGCCCACAGCAGCACGGGGTCTAGGAACGACGTGTGGTTGGCGACGATCAGCGCGCGCGGGCCGGCTTGCGCCAGGTTCTCCGCGCCGATGAGTTTGACTTGGTACAAGCGCGCCAGCAGCCAGCGCAGGGTTTTTTTTAGCATGGGTTCACCTCTGGGCCGCTAGTGTAGCCGACTAGCGGCCCGGATTTCATGACGCCGCCGCAAAGGCTGGGCAATCTTTTGCGGCCAGCCCGGGCTTGCTTTGTTTCCTGGGCGTTTCAAACGGGAAACCCGTCCGGACGAAACCGTTTCAACTGCCATGACATCCCGTTCGCCGCGCCTTTGTGGGCGGGGCTGATCGTCGGTTCCGTCATCGGTTTCATCGTTTTCAAACTGCTGGATTTTTTTATCGTGCCTAAAGATTAGGCCAGGAGGCTCCGCCTGTCGCCGCCTAGACTGGGAGACCCTTGTGGCGGCGGCGTCAAGGCAAAAAAACGCCGCGTGTCGGGCTGTTTTATCAGAAGATACCCTGCCAATGCCCAATAGTTTGACGGCAAACCCGTCTTAAAACCCGGCATTGCCAATCTCTTCCAATCTGGGCAGGCGCAGGGCCTGCCGCTTCAACCACAGGAGAATGCTGATGCGATCCGGCGATGAAATCGTCTTCTTGTTTTACACCGCGCCGCGGCTGGCCGAGTCTGCGCGTCCGGGGCCGCGCAGCTTGCGCGCCGGGCGCTGCCGTTTCGATAACCGTAGCGTCGCGCAAGGCGCATGGTCTTTGGGAGGCCGGCCATGAAACGCGGTTTATGGGTTTTGGGCCTGGCGTTTGCGGGCTTGGCCGCCGCCGCCGAACCAGCCAGTCCGGCACGTTTGGACGAGGTGGCCGAGCGCGGCGCGAAGGTGATGCCGTTCGATCTGGAAAAGACCACCCATGTGTTCAGCAAAAACGCACAGGGCGGGCGGCAAGAAGTCGTCGCCAAGGACGCAGGCGACGCGGCGCAGATCCGCCTGATCCGCGAGCATTTGTCGGCGCTTGCCAATGGCTTTGCGCGAGGCGACTTCGCCGGCCCGGCCAGTATCCATGGGCAGGCGATGCCGGGGCTGGCGGTGTTGCGGGCGGCGAAGCCAGGGCAGGTGGCCTATGCCTATGCGGACTTGGCGGACGGCGGCAGGATCGACTATGTGAGCGGCGATCCGGTCTTGGTCGAGGCGATCCACCAGTATTTCGATGCCCAGTTGAGCGACCACGCCCGCCATGCCATGTCGGGGCACCACCTGATGCACGGACGCTGACACCCGAGGCCAAACGATACGCCTGAAGCGTTGGACGCGGCGGGCTTTCGCCGCGCTTCATCGCATGTTTCATGAAGTCATCTCATTGAAACGCAGCCGTTGCAAATGAGACGCCCAGCCCTGCCCTTTTCTCTTGGTAGTCAAACTATCTTTTATTAAACAATAACTTGGCCGTCAATGGGGGGCTGGCACAGGACTTGTTATGTCTTAGGCTAAACGCGAAGCCGATTCTTAAGGCAACTCAAGGGCTGCCCACCTAAGTTTAGGGAATAGACTTATACTGATTGGGCATAAGCAGGCTTGGCGACAGCCTCGGGCCGCTAAACGCTTGAGGCCGGGCTCATCCACCTTTGCAACCAGGACATCCAACCATGACTATCGAGCGCATCACCCGCATCGTCCCGGGGATTTTCATCCTGCTGTCCTTGGGGCTGGGCGTGCCGGCCAGCCCTTTGTTCCACAGCACCTACTGGCTGTGGTTCACCGCCTTCGTCGGGGCCAACCTTCTCCAAAGCGGTTTCACCCAGTTCTGCCTGTTGGAGATTTTTTTGCGAAAACTGGGCGTCAAGGAAACCTGCCCGCGCTGACGCAAGGCTTTAAACCCACCATAACAATAACAACCCCCACCTACCAGGAGAACGCAAATGGCAAAAATCGCAATTCTAGGCGCCGGCATCGGCGGCATTCCCATGGCTTTTGAAATGAAGGAGCTGTCCCGCAAGGAAGACGAGATCATCGTCATTTCCGACAGCCCCACGTTCCACTTCGTGCCGTCCAACCCTTGGGTGGCGGTGAACTGGCGCAAGCCCTCGGACATCAAGGTCGAACTGGCCCCGGTGTTCATGAAGAAAAAAATCACGTTTGTCCAAAAGAAAGCCGCCAAGGTCGTGCCGCAGGAGAACCGCGTGGAGCTGGCTGACGGCAGTTCGGTGGAATACGACTTTCTGGTCATCGCCACCGGCCCGAAGCTGGCCTTCGACGAGGTGCCGGGCCTGGGGCCGGAGGGCCACACCCAGTCGGTCTGCCACGTCGACCACGCAGGTCCCTCGGGCGAGTTCTGGAATGGCTTCGTCCAAGAGCCCGGCCCCATCGTCATCGGCGCGGTACAAGGCGCGTCCTGCTTCGGTCCGGCCTATGAATACCTGTTCATCGCCGAAACCGACCTGCGCCGCCGCAAGATCCGCGACAAGGTGAAAATGACCTATGTCACCTCCGAGCCCTACATCGGCCATCTGGGCCTCGGCGGCGTCGGCGACACCAAGGGCCTGCTGGAGCGTGAGTTGCGCGACAAGCACATCGACTGGATCTGCAACGCCAAGGTGGACAAGATCGAAGCCGGCAAGATGTACGTGACCGAGGTGGACGAGAACGGCGCGGTGAAGAAGCAGCACGAGCTGCCGTTCAAGCACAGCATGATGCTGCCGGCCTTCAAAGGCGTGGACGCGGTGTTCGGCATCGAGGGGCTGACCAATCCGCGCGGCTTCATCCTGGTGGACAAGCACCAGCGCAACCCGACCTTCAAAAACATTTATTCGGTCGGCGTCTGCATCGCCATCCCGCCCACCGGCCCGACCCCGGTGCCGACCGGCACGCCGAAGACCGGCTATATGATCGAGTCTATGGTCACGGCCACCGCGCACAACATCCGCGAGGAGCTGGACGGCAAAGAGCCGAGCCACGAAGGCTCGTGGAACGCGCTGTGCCTGGCCGACTTCGGCGACAAGGGCATCGCCTTCCTGGCCAAGCCGCAAATTCCGCCGCGCAATGTGCAATGGTCGTCCGGCGGGCGCTGGGTGCATTGGGCCAAGGTCATGTACGAATGGTATTTCATGCGCAAAGTGCGCAAGGGCGTCAGCGAGCCGATTTACGAACGCTTGAGCTTGAAGATGATGGGGGTTTTCCGCTTGAAGGCGAAGAAAGCCTGATCTAAGGCTAGACCGGCTCGGTTTCGGAAACCGAGTCGGTCTGAGATGATCCATTGCTTCAGGCAAGCATTCGGCAGAGAATGAGCCATCCCATAGCCAACTCAAAGGAGAACGCCATGTCATCTGTCATTAAACCCAAGCATCTCACCCACGAAGAATATTTCGATTTTGAACAAAGGGAAGACCAACGTTATGAGTATATCGCGGGGGAAGTTTTCGCCATGGCGGGCGGTACGGAAAACCACGCTTTAATTTCGATGAGCATAGGCTCGGCTTTGCTCAACGCCCTACGCGGCAAACCATGCCGGGTTTATGGGGCGGATATGAAGCTGTATGTGCGTGAGTATGACAAATTCTGCTATCCCGATGTGCAGGTGTTGTGCGAGCAAGGCATCCGCCATGGCAAGTATGTGGAAAACCCGGTATTGGTGGTTGAAGTCCTGTCCGGCTCCACGGAATCCTATGACCGCAATAAGAAGTTTGAGCATTACCGCAGCATTGACGCATTGAAGTATTATTTATTGGTCGATCAAACCCGAAAACATGTAGAGCTATACGAGAAAGAATCTAAAGATCGCTGGATAGTGACCTATCCTAATGAGCAATTGGTTTTACAAAATTTAGATATTGCCATTGATATAGAAGAAATCTATCAACAAGTCGAGTTCGCAAATTTGGATAGTACAGCGTTTTTA
>Ga0265316_10005357_pt1 | contig 12494 bp, 9 predicted proteins | sample 4522metaG_FD_202092 | JGI IMG/M metagenome (GOLD analysis project Ga0265316, IMG submission 202092) | Rhizosphere microbial communities from Carex aquatilis grown in University of Washington, Seatle, WA, United States - 4-5-22 metaG | ecosystem: Host-associated > Plants > Roots > Rhizosphere >... | reverse complement strand
CTCGTTGCTCTCCCGCGTCAAGATGAGACTATTCAAATGCATCATTTTCGATATTGATGGAACTCTGACACAAACAAACGATCTGATTTTTGCGAGTTTCAACCATGTGACGCAAAAGTATCTGGGGAAGACACTTTCTTCTGAGGAGATCGTCTCCCTTTTCGGTCCTCCGGAAGAAGGGGCGCTTGCCCGCGTGTTTCCCGCTTCCATGGTTGAGCCGGCAATGGAGGAGCTTTGTTCGTTTTACCAGGAGCATCATGCAACGATGGCATCATTGCACCCGGGAATGGAACGGGCGCTCGATATTCTTCGAGATCGTAACATCCACGTTGCTGTGTTCACCGGCAAAGGACGCCGCACAACCGACATTACCCTGAAAGCTCTGGGTATTGCCCATTACTTCGGACTGGTAGTGTCTGGGAACGACGTGGCACATCATAAACCGGCGCCGGATGGGATCCGCCGCGTTCTGGCAGAATTTGGAGTTGAGGCGGGGCAAACCTTGATGATTGGGGATGCAATTGGGGACCTCACTGCCGCCCGAGCTGTGGGAGTTCCGGTTGCCTCCGTCCTCTGGGATTCCTACGACCGCGAACGAGTCCGGGCTGCGAAGCCTGACTATCTTTTTGAAACTGTGCAAGAGTTTGTCGATTGGCTCCCGCTGCACGTTTGACCATCCTCCGACGCGAACGACATGAGAGTGCAAAAGGAAGACCGTCCGTATCTTTTCCGAATCGCCAGGTATGGGTTGCCCCTAGTGGTACTCGTTTTCTACCTGACGTCGGTGACAGCGTTTTCCTATACTCCTGATACGGCATTTCTTCCTCTTCAGTGGGTACACAATGTCGTTGCAGGGCTGGGATTCCAGGGGTTTACCGGGCTGCCCAATGCCGGGTCACCAAGTCCCCTCTGGATATTCCTGATCAGTCTGGGCGCTTCACTCCAAATCGATGCGCTTCTTCTCGCAAAGATCCTCAGTCTGTTTTTCTCCTGTCTCATCCTTGTGTTGTCCTATCTTGTGACGCATGACCTCACCGACGATCCTGTAATGGCTCTGTGCATGGCCCTCGTGGGTGCCACAAGCGGCTGGCTTCTCGAAGCTTCTCCCTCAGGCACACCTTGCACGTTGCTTGGGACACTTCTTCTGGCATCGATCTTTTGCATCATCCGACAAGACTCCATTCTGGCGGCAATTCTGCTTGCCTTATCATGTCTCATGGCGTGGCAGGCAGCGATCCTCCTTGTTCCGTATGTTGTGGATCTCTGGTTATCCGACGTTTCACGCTCCAAGCGGCTTCGACTTTTGACGATATCCTACATCCTCCTAACGTCGTTGCTGGTTCCCTGGATTCTCTATGCCAATGCGAATAACGCCCCGTGGTGGCCTGAACATCCTCTATCCGGACTTTCGGCAAGCAGCAGTCCATTTGCCATTGCAGTGATTCTTCTTGTGGGCGCACCAGCTATTGCCGGAGGCCTCTTGTTGTTTTTTCGGAAGGACGGTGAGGAAGGACTTGGAAAGCGTCATGCGGTGATCTGGTGTTGGATTGTCTGGCTCGCCGTATGCAGCATTTGGTGGGATGGCGGGTTTCTCCTTGCCCTCTTTCCCTTGCTCGGAGCCTATATGTTCATTTTCTTCAGGGTGCTGTTACGCATTCTTGGGAGAAGTGAGCGCACGATCATTGCAGCATTCCTGTTTACGGCGGCACTAATGGTACTGCAACAACTTGATTATGTGCGCGTTCGCCGAGTGGCAATGGAACAAGCGCAGGAATCGGGCCCAGTGCTGACTGAACTCGCCTATTGGATCAAGAGTTCAGTGCCCGATGATGTGAGTGTCTCAGCCGAGTGGCCCGGCATGGTGGGCTACGTTGCAGGAAGACCAGTTTCGCCATTGAATGCGGGGAGCCAGCCGACAACTGAATATGCTATTACTTCGGAGACTGAACTCCACGGGTATATTGCGCTTCGCAGTGCGGCGAAACCTGTGGAGGATATCCCAAGCATCGAACAGGTCCGTTTCTTAATCTGGAAACGCAATTGAAGTACATGACCCCTGCTATTTGAAGCTCTGTGAATGGCGCATTCACCCAACGAGTGGGCGCAGACTATGACAACGCAAGATATTTCCATGGTGGTTATTGGGGCCGGTCACTTGGGCTCGCTCCACGCGAAGATGCTTGTCGATCTTCCCGGCGTCCGGCTGGCCGGAGTCTTCGATCTTGATCGACGTCGCGCTGCCGAGGTGGCGTCAACCCTCGGCGTAAAGGCCTTTGATGAACTTGAGGAGACCTTTTCCGTTGCCGATGCAGTGACGATCGCTACACCGACGCCTGCGCATTACCAGGTTGCCTCACATGCCCTGGACGCGGGAATGCACACGTTCATTGAAAAACCGATTACTGAAACCGTGGATGAGGCCGGCGATCTTTGTCGCAAAGCCGCAGCCGCCCGGCGTATTCTCCAGGTGGGGCACATCGAGCGGTTCAATCCTGCAATCCTGGCTTTGGAACCGTACCGGATTCAGCCGATGTTTATCGAATCGCATCGGCTTGCGCAGTTCAATCCGCGGGGAACTGATGTTGCGGTGGTACTTGACCTGATGATTCATGACATCGACCTAATCCTAAGCTTCGTCAAATCACCCATACGAAACGTCGAGGCAAGCGGCGTTGCTGTGGTTTCTGACAGCGTTGATATTGCCAATGCAAGACTCCAGTTTGAAAACGGTTGCGTCGCCAATGTAACGGCAAGCCGAATTTCCCAAAAGAAAATGCGCAAGATGCGCCTCTTCCAACAGAATGGTTACATCTCCATTGATTTTTCGGAAGGGTTGGCGGAGGTCTTCCGACTTGTCGGAGAAGACGAGCCGGATGTTGAGGGAACACTCATGCTTGGCGAATTGGGTTCTGGGAAGCACAAACGCAAGATTGTTTATGAACAGCCGGAAGTCCGGGAGGTGAATGCCCTGCGCTGCGAATTCGAGTCGTTCGTCCAATGCATCAGCACCGGCAAGCAACCACTGGTGAGCGGCGAGGATGGTCTCCGCGCCCTGGAAACTGCGAGTTTGATTATGGAGAAGATTGGCAAACAGCGGTTTGTCATGTGAGATGGATACCACTATGATGCACGTGTCTCTTCCGAATCCGCTGCTCTTGAAGATCGGGGCGATCGCTGAGACCGAACATATCGAGGCGTTCGTTGTCGGCGGCTACGTCCGTGACGGACTTTTGGGGCTCGGGGACAAAGACATTGACATAGTTGTTGTGGGAGATGGAATTGCCTTTGCCCGCTTGGTTGCCAGTCGTCTCGGTCTTGGCACGGTTGTCGCCTATGACCGGTTTGGCACAGCGATGCTTCCCTTCCCCGAGGGAAAGGTGGAGTTTGCCGGTGCGCGCAGGGAGCAGTATCATCCTGATTCGCGTAAGCCGGATGTTGTTGCAGGAAACCTCGAGGAAGACCTTCAGCGCAGGGATTTTACAGTGAATGCCATTGCAGCATCGCTGAAAGTCAAGGACTTCGGCAGAATCATTGACCCCCTCGATGGGCGGGAAGATTTGCATCGCAAGCTCTTGCGGACCCCCCTGGAACCGGCAAAAACATTTGAAGACGATCCCCTTCGCATCATGAGGGCGATACGCTTTGCCGCGCAACTTGGGTTTCGCATCGAGTCTGCCGCCCTGAGCGCCATCCATGCAATGAAGGATCGTCTTGGCGTCGTCTCCCAGGAACGGATCACCGATGAGTTGATGAAAATCCTGCAAACAGAAAAACCTTCTGTCGGGTTGAAGCTGATGTTCGAAACCGGAGTGCTGCAAATCGTGTTTCCGGAAATAGCTCAGATGGCGGGAGTGGACCAGCGGAACGATCATCACCACAAGGATGTGTTCCTCCATACCTGTGCTGTGGTCGACAATATCGCCCAGACCACGGACAATGTGTGGCTCCGTTTCACAGCCCTGGTGCATGACATCGCCAAACCCCGGACGAAGGCTTTTAAGGAGGGAGCAGGCTGGACATTCCATGGGCATGAGGAGATGGGTGCCCGGATGATGAGGAAGGTTTTCCAAAGGCTCAAGCTTCCGATGGATCCCCTGCCGTATGTAGAAAAGCTGGTGCGATTCCATCTTCGACCCATGGTGTTGGTGGACGAAGCGGTGACCGACTCTGCTGTACGCCGTCTGGTGTTCGAGACGGGAAACGACATCGACGATCTGATGAAACTGTGCCGTGCCGACATCACCTCCAAGAACCCACAGCTGGTCACGCGCTATCTCAGGAACTACGATCTGGTGATGCAGAAGATCGTCGAGGTTGAAGAGAAGGACAAGTTGCGCAATTGGCAGCCGCCGGTCAAAGGCGAAGAAATCATGGCGGTATGCGGCATCGAACCCGGGAGGAATGTGGGGATATTAAAGAAGGCCGTTGAAGATGCAATATTGGATGGCCGGATACCGAATGAACATGACGCAGCTCTTCACTACCTTCTTTCGGTGAAGCACGAGTTGATAGAAGGCCATGATTCTACTGGAAAACGATGAAACTTTGGCCCTTTTTTCCCGTCTAAGTAGGAACAGATTGCTGCAAAATTGTTTGAAATAGCCGATTATTGTCAAGGTTTTACCTAAAGTTATGTCACTATATCAGGGAGTTTCGCAAATGCGGACGTCTGGCACTGTAGTGCTCGCAATGATGATGCTGGTGGCGGTGAGTGCATTCGGGCAGCAAAAGATCCTTACCTTGGATGAAGCGAGGAATGGTGCGCTGGCACGGAACCTCAATGTCATACAGGCGCAGAACAATGTTTCCGCCGCACAAAGCAGCGTGCTTGCGGCGTATGGCAGTTACTTGCCAACAATATCGGCATCGGGGAACTGGACTCGCAGTCAAAGTGACCGGCCCGTGAGTTTTCAAACAGTCTACGTCAACGGCATTCCGTTCTCCAATGTTCCTGTTGGGGGTGTGAGTGCATCGAACAACTTTTCAGCAAGCGCAAGCTTGAACTTTACGATCTTTGATGGACTCAGGCGTGAAGGTCAGTTCAGTCAGGCGAAGTCCAACGCCACTTCAAGTGAAATGGTCTCAACTCGGACAAAACAAAGCATCATCTATGCAGTGGAGAGCGGATATCTCAATGTCCTTCGGGATAAGCAACTTGTTGGTGTCAATGAAGAGAACCTCAAGCGAGACAATCAACAGCTCGAGAGAATAGTTGAATCAAACCACGTGGGAGCGGCTGCCATCGCTGATGTGTATCGGCAGCAAGCTCAGGTGGCGGCCGACGAGGTGGCTCTCATTGGGGTGCAAACCGTCCTCGACAAAGCAAAAGCAGATCTCCTAGCGCTCATCGGACTTGATGCGGGAGAAGATTACGTTCTTGCGGACTCGACAATCGCTACGACAATTACGCAGGCAGATTTGGATTCCACCGCAGGACGGTATGCCGACCTTCTCCAACTTCGCAGTCGCGCGCTTGATGCGCGTCCCGATGTCGTAAGTGCACGCGAACAACTCAATGCCGCCTCGTCCGGCGTTACTGTTGCGCGTAGCGGTTATTTCCCAAGCATCAGCGCTTTTGCAGGATATGGCTGGAACAACGATCAGATTCCGGGTCTGACCCAGAACAAGAATATGGACTGGGGAATCGGTATTCGCTGGAATATTTTTGATGGCTTTCAGCGCGAATTGCAACTCGAGACCTCGGTCGCTCAGGAGCGGAATGCCGAAATCAACCTGAAGCAAACGGAGCTGGGGGTCTCAGTAGACGTCCGGAAAGCACTTCTCGATTTGGAATCTGCCCGGAAAGGATTTGAAGCAAGCCAAAAAGGACTCATCTCCGCTACTCAAGATCAGAGAATTGCCCAGGAACGATACAATCTGGGTGCGGGAACACTTCTCGACCTGTTGACCGCGAGCGCGACGCTGGTGAATGCGCAGGCGAACCAGGTGAACGCAACTTATGACTATGTCACAGCAAAAAGGGAAGTCGAATACGCTCTGGGAGAACGAACGTACTAATACCTGAGTGTTGGATAGTCACCAGAAGGGTCGGAAGCAGAACCATGGATTATCTACGTGAGCCAGGGTTCGCGCGCGTCCGAAACTCGATCCAAGATTGTTAACGGCATACTAGGCCAGTCGCTTATTACCATCGCAAGGAGCTGTTTCCATGGCCACCAATGGAAAGAAGTCCAAGAAAAAAAAGATTATCATCTTCTCTATCCTCATCGTCGTCGTCGTTGCCCTCGGGCTGGTGATCTTTATGGGGAGCAAGGACGAACACATCGTCGTCGTCCAGGTTGAGAAGGTACAGTCGCGTACCATCACCCAGGTTGTGACGGCGACCGGGAAAATTCAACCTGAGGTGCAGGTCCAGATCTCTCCGGAGGTAAGCGGCGAGATCGTGTCTTTGCCTGTGAAGGAAGGGCAGCGAGTAAAAAAGGGAGATGTCTTGATGAAGATCAAGCCCGACGTGTACATCGCCCAGAAGGATCAATCTGCGGCTGGTCTTTTGCAGGCAAAGTCGAGTGTAAGCAAGACTGAGCCTGATTTCCAGCGCATGCAGGCCTTGTTCAAGAAAGGGCTCGCATCGCAGTCGGATTTCGATCAATCGCGTGCAGCGTACGAATCGTCAAAGGCAATCTATGCGCAGGCGAAAGCATCTCTCGATCAGGCTGAGGAGAGTCTGCGAAAGACAACGGTGCTGGCGCCCATGGATGGCACGGTGAGCCAACTGAATTCCGAACTCGGTGAGCGTGTGCTCGGGACCGCGCAGTTCCAGGGAACCAATGTCATGACGATTGCGGATCTTTCCCGGATGGAAGCGCGCGTAGATGTGAGCGAAAACGATGTTGTTCTTACCCACGTAGGTGATACGGCCCGGATTTCCGTCGACGCCGTTCCCGATCGCAAAATCAACGCCTTGGTCTATGAAATTGCAAACACCGGTACTTCAAAAGGAACGGGGACACAGGAAGAGGTGACGACCTTTCAGGTGAAGATGCGCATCGTCGACAAGGATATTCCGTTGCGTCCGGGAATGTCGATGACCTCTGATATTGAAACGAAAACCAAACAGAATGTCCTCGCGGTGCCGATCCAATGTGTGACAACAAGAATGCCCAAAGTGGAAATCAAGGAGGGACAGGGGGACGGGCAATCCGGTCAGGTGGTGGCCGCGAACACGACAGCAAAGGCAAAGAGCGAGAACAAGCCGAAGGAAATCGTCTTTGCGGTGGAGAAGGGCGTTGCCAAGGCCATTCCTGTCAAGCGGGGAATCAGCAATGACCAATATGTTGAGATCACCGAAGGTGTTACGGACAGCATGAAGGTGGTCTCTGGGAGTTATAAGGCAATCAACCGCGATCTTGAGGATGGGACAAAAGTCCGCATCGAGGATCAGAAGAAACCCGGTGCCGACAAGCCAAAAACGGAAACTACCCAGTAATTCCGGTTGCTCACTGAACTGCGTCGTGCCACTCGCGCGCGACAGCGAATGCAGAAAAAGGACTATCCAATGAACGTCATCGAACTTAAGAACATCGTCAAGACGTATGACATGGGGGGTGTGGAAGAGGTCCACGCGCTGCGTGATGTTTCTGTCAGCATAGGCAAGAATGAATATGTTGCCATCATGGGCCCTTCCGGCTCGGGGAAATCGACCTTGATGAACGTCATTGGGTGTCTTGATACTCCCACGTCGGGATTGTATCTGTTCAATGGGGTCAACGTCAGTGAGATGGATGACAATGAACTGGCAAAGATCAGGAATAAGGAGATCGGTTTTGTCTTCCAGACATTCAACCTGCTTCCGCGATCTGATGCCCTGCACAATGTTGAATTGCCGTTAATTTATGCAGGCGTCTCTGCGTCGGAGCGGAAGATTCGGGCACAGGAAGTGCTGAACCATGTCCAACTGGGAGACCGTATCCATCACAAGCCGAATGAACTCTCCGGAGGGCAGCGCCAGCGTGTGGCGGTGGCCCGCGCCCTTGTAACCCGACCATCCATCATCCTGGCCGATGAACCGACGGGAAACTTGGATAGCAAGACGGGTGAAGAGATTATGATTTTGTTTGAAGAACTGCACCGGCAGGGAAACACCATTATTGTGGTGACACACGAGCCGGACATCGCCGAACATGCAATCAGGGTCATCAGATTGCGTGACGGCCTTGTGGAACAGGACGAACTCGTCAGCAAACGGCGGACCTACACGGCTGCTCTTGCGTCGTAGCGATTCTCTGAGAGGGTAACTATGCATTTCTTCCAGGAGCTCAAGGAGGGGCTTGCGATCTCCTTCCGCGCGCTTCGCTCAAACGTCATGCGATCAATTTTGACGATGCTTGGCATCGTCATCGGCATTCTGTCGGTGACACTGATGGCGATGGCGATTGAAGGGATCAATCGGGCGTTTGACAAGAGCGCTGCGGCCTTCGGCACAGAGGTGATGTACATTCAGAAGTTCCCATGGGTCAGCAATGATGACTGGGCCACCATACGCAACCGCAGAAACCTTGAGGTGCACTATGCCGCTCGGATTGAACGACAAGCAACATTTGTGGATGCCGTTGCCCCTGCCGTCTCGACGGTCCGGCGCCTGACATATGGAGACAATTCCGTCGAGTCAGCCTTTATCACCGGGACCACGCATCAATACATCATGGCGTCGGGCGGCACGCTCGCCGACGGGCGTTTCCTGAGCGCTGAAGAATCGGCGGGGGGGAGGGCGGTTTGTGCGATTGGCGCAAGCGTAGTGGAAAACCTCTTCACCCATGATGACCCCATCGGAAAAAGTATCCGTGTCGCCGGCTATCCCTACACTGTAATCGGCGTGTTTGATAAACAGGGCGGACTGTTTGGCCAGTTCACGACCGACAATAGGGTGTTCATTCCTCTCGAATCATTTCAAACGCACTTCGGCGGACGGCGAGACGTGACGATCCAGGTCCACGTTACGAACAAGAACCAGATGGAGGATGCAAAGCTCGAGTTGGAAGGCATTATGCGCCAGATAAGAAATCTGGCTCCGGGTAAGGCAAACGACTTCAATGTTAACCAGCAGGAAATCCTGACTGAAACATTTGGTCCGATCAGCGCCACGATTGCCGTCATCGGACTTTTTATTACAGGGCTGTCGTTGTTTGTCGGCGGCATCGGCATTATGAATATCATGTTCGTTTCAGTCTCCGAACGGACAAAGGAAATCGGCATTCGAAAGGCCATCGGCGCAAAACGGCGGACAATCATGATGCAGTTTCTCAGTGAAGCGTCAGCACTCTGTCTTATCGGCGGTCTCGTCGGATTGATCCTGGCCATACCGCTCAGCATGATTATCAACCAGTTTCTTCCGACCGCCATCCCCATCTCGGTGGTGATCATTTCCATCGTCATTTCATTGGTGGTGGGGGTCGTCTCGGGATTTCTCCCGGCATACCGCGCCGCAAAAATGGATCCAGTGGAAGCCCTTCGCTATGAGTAAACTTGTCACAGGGTGGTCGAATTTCCGGGAAAGCCTGTTGATGGCGCTCGCTTCAGTGCGTACATCGAAACTTCGATCAATTCTCACCCTCCTTGGGGTGGCAGTCGGCGTCTTCTCGATCATCGCGGTGATGACGGCCGTTACGGTCCTTCGTAACTCGATCGAAGTGGGTATGTCGCAACTAGGAGTAAATACCTTCCAATTACAGAAGTTTCCGGTGACCATAGGCAATGGGGACAATCGACGGCGGTTCCGGAATCGAAAGAACATTTCCTATGAACAGGCCGAGCAGGTAAAGGATAAGGCGACGCTGGCCGCGTTGGTAGGCATCGAAGGGTGGCAGTTCGGAAAAACCATTGTCTGGAACGGACAGAAAACGAATCCCAACGTCTCAGTCGGCGGCGAAAACGTCGAAGGGATTGAAACCAATGACTTGACTGTCGCTACAGGACGATCGCTTGGCCCTCAGGATATGGAAATGGGATCAAGAGTGGCGATTCTTGGCAGACCTGTCGTCGACAAGCTTTTTCCGTCGTATGTGGATCCGATCGGGGAGACGATCAGGGTAGACGGGAATCTCTATCAAATCATCGGCGTCTTTGAGAAGAAGGGGGGAGCGTTGGGAGGAAATCAGGACAATATGGTCATCATTCCTCTTACGACATTTTTTCAGGCGTACGGCAAAGACGACATCGATATCCATATCATGGTGAAAGCAAAGAGCCGGGAGCTTCTTGATGATTGTATCGAGCAATGCAGAATGATCCTTCGTGCTGCACGAAATGTCGCGCCAGGAGAGGACGACGATTTTGGTTGGTATTCCAACGATTCACTGGTGCAGCAGTTCAATGAGTTCACGCTTTACCTGAGGGTTGGAGTACTTGTGGTGAGTTCCATCGCCCTTATTGCGGCCGGTGTGGGAATTATGAATATCATGCTTGTGTCGGTAACCGAGCGTACCCGCGAAATCGGCATCCGCAAATCCATTGGGGCCCTGAAACGCGATATCCTCACGCAGTTCATGATCGAAGCCATCCTTCTCTGCCAGATGGGCGGCATTCTTGGTGTGGTTCTCGGCATCCTTGCAGGAAATGTTGTGGGCATCCTCCTCAAGGTTCCCACAGTTATTCCCTGGGATTGGGCCGGAATCGGAATTGGGGTGTGTTCGATGGTCGGACTTATTTTTGGCGTTTACCCTGCCTGGAAAGCATCATCGCTCGATCCGATTGAGGCGCTGCGGTATGAATAGACAATGATGAAAAAATCTCCCTTAAGATGATCCGGCGCCGGTTGAGTTGAATCCCGGCGCTTCGTATTTTGTGGATACCAATAACATCGAGAAGTGGTTTGCGCCATGGGAAGAACGCGGCGAATACTTGGCTGGGGATTCACAGTCTCATTCTTGATCCTTTCGACTATGGGATATTCCCAGAAGCAGGAGAAATCTCCTGATAGTCCCGTCTTCAAGGATCGACGACCTTCCGATCAAATCCCCCGGGCTCCGGAGTCGGACTATTTGCAGCAGATCTGGGATGCATTCCTCACGGCGAGAAAGGCCGAGGCGGGTGATAAATTCGCCCAGCATGAACTTGGACTCCGGTACATCGTGGGTCGTGGTGTGGAACGGGATACGACGAAAGCTGCGTATTGGTTTGAACGGGCTTCTGAACAAGGCCTCATTGCATCAAAGTATAATATCGCTGTTCTCTCTCTTCTCGGATGGGGTGTTCCTTGGAATCCCTTCCGCGCCTTTTCCTTGGATGAAGAATGCGCCGCAACGGGAATGCCCGAAGCGGAGTTCATGCATGCAGTTTTCCTGACGGAAGGTCTGGTCGTTCCCAAAGACTGGAATGCAGCCTACGAATGGGACAAGAAAGCTGCCGACGCAGGATATCAACCTGCGATTGATGCGCTTCCTGAATTCGAGGAACGCACTTCAAAGAAGTCGGACGCCAAGAGTCCGCTTGCAGGATTTACCGACATCGGGCCGGATACCGCCTCTTCTGCGGTTGCAGGCACACGTCTCTTGAAGGATGTGTTCCATGGAGCCACGGAGCTACGGACCGCCCTCGGAATGTCCAAACTCACTGAGGATTCCTCGAAGGTGGATTCAGCCGGCCTGAGCATCGTTCGCCGTGCTGCGCGTTTTGGCAGTCCGGAAGCACTGACAGTTCTCGGTCGATGTTACGAGAAGGGAATCGAGGTGCCTGTGGATTCGATAACAGGAGCCGCGTATTTTGTGCGCGCAATCCGACTCGAATCACCGAAGGCGCTGGACTTGATGCTTGCCCTGCTCCAAAAACCATCCTTTATTGCTTCCCTGAAACAACACACCGAAAAGGGAAGCCCTGTTGCGCTGTTCGTCACTGCAGGTCTTGCGGGTCTCGGTATAGAATCGGGAGTTAATGAACAAAAGGCTGCTCAACTCTTGCGTAAATCAGCCGAGGAATCCTACGTCCCTGCCATGGTCGAGCTCGGTCTTTGGCATTACTCCGGAAGAACCGTTCCGGAGGACCGGAAGAAGGCAAGGGAACTGTGGTACCAGGCTGCAGCGGAAGGCAGCATCGAGGCTTCCATACGGCTGGCGGTAACCACCTTGCGCGACTCAACGGATACACAAGCGCATAGTGCTCAGGTAGGATTGCTGAGAGGTGCCTCCGAAGAAGGCTCGCTCCTTGCCGAGGTTGCTCTGGGGTATTGCTACGAAGAGGGAATAAGTGTGAGGAAGGATATGGGAGAAGCTTCGCGATACTACCGTTCAGCGGCATCCCGTGGAAGCCGGGACGCCTATCGGGCACTCACGCGAATGTATGACGCGATCCGCCCCAATGATTCAGCTTTCAAAATTCCCGAATGAAAATTTAAGGCGTCACTTCTTCCCTGAGATCGTCACCGCAAATTGCCTGTCGCCCCAACCCAGCGTGAGTTGGGCGGCGTCCTTTCCCTGAGGTTCAAACCAAATCCGAAACGGATCGATCGATGCTGCCGGGGTGGTGCGATCCATTGTCACCCG
>Ga0265316_10005356_pt1 | contig 12494 bp, 7 predicted proteins | sample 4522metaG_FD_202092 | JGI IMG/M metagenome (GOLD analysis project Ga0265316, IMG submission 202092) | Rhizosphere microbial communities from Carex aquatilis grown in University of Washington, Seatle, WA, United States - 4-5-22 metaG | ecosystem: Host-associated > Plants > Roots > Rhizosphere >... | reverse complement strand
GGGCACCAGTCCGGCAAGGCGCTGGAGTCCGAGATCCTTCTTCGCGAATGCCACGCCGGTCGAGACGATGGCGGCAGTGCGAATCCTGGCCAGCGCGGCTGCGGCGTCGGGCAGCAGCGGGGCGAGCAGGCGAGCGGCGACATCCGGTGGCAGCGCGAGCACCACGCTGCGAACCACGGTGGCCGTTCCATCCGCCGTCGTGATGGCGTAGCCACCCTCCGTGCGCGCCAAGGCGCGGACGCCCGCGTTCGCGCGCAAGGTGATGCGCTCGTCGCCGGCCAACCGTTCAACCAACGTGGTAAGTCCGTTCTTCAATGTGAAGGTGCGCGGAAAATCTTTGCGGCGGGGACGGCTCTTGAACAGCATCTCGGCCGGAAAATCGTCGGCGCGCTGGGAAGGCACGGCGGAAAGCAACGGGGCGAACACGCGTTTCCAGTTGCGCTTGCCCACGAGGCGCCCGTAGTAGTCGCCGACGGAATGGCCGGACTTGCGCTCGGTGAAGATCCGCCAAGCCGAGGCAAACAGTTCACCCATGGCGAGCTGGGAGGGCACCGAGCGCACTTTGCCGTCGACGAGCAACCGGTAGGGCGCCTTCTGTCGCCGCTCGATGGTTGCCGCGAGATTCGACGCTGTCATGATGTCGAGCAACGACCCATAGGAGTTGTAGAGCGTGTGGGCCCCGAGTTCGTACCAGAAACCGTCGGGCGTGCGCACGGTGTGAATGCAGCCGCCGGGCGCGGCGGTTTCTTCCAGGACCAGGCAGCGTAGTCCAGAACGGACGCAGTGGTGCGCGGCGCTGAGACCGCTGATGCCAGCGCCGAGGACCGCAACGTCATAGGCGGTAGCCACGTTGGAAGTCACGATAGTCGAAGGCTACGGCGCCCGGCCCTGGTTTGTCCACGGTATGTGATGATGAAGCCATCCTGCGATGCTATCTTCGTCGGTCAGTGATTCCGTTCGCAGGAGACAGCGCGGGTTCCAAACCCGACGGGGTACCGTGTTTGGCGGTCACGCCAGACACGGTGGCGCACTTCGTGTGCGACGGGGACGGGTTGGTCTTCTCGTGGAGTCAGGCAGCCGAGCGGATTCTGGGCGTGGCCGCAGGCGAGGCCGTCGGCAAACGGCTCAGCCAGCTATTTCCCTTTGAGACGCCCGATTCCGTGACGACGCCCAGTGCGGCAGCCGAATTCTCGCCGCCACAGACCTGGGTTTTGCGCGATGGATCCGGCGCGGCCAGGACGCTTTGGCGAACCACGCTGCCCTTGCCGAGTGCATGCGGAGATCGGTTGTCTCTGCATCTCGTGTGGCCCGCGGCGAAACTTGCCGTCGAACCTTCGTCGAAGCCAGGCATGGGACTCGACGCTGCGGCGGCTATCGCCACCCGCGTGGCCCACGATTTCAACAGTCTGCTGGCACCTGTGCTTGGGAACGTCATCCTGCACGAAGAGGAAACTCCTCGCGGCGATCACTTGCTCCAGCGTTTGAACGGCATTCGCGAGGCAACCGAGGCGGCACGAGGTTTCGCGCAACGGCTGATGACCATCGACCCTAGGCGCAAGTTCGCGCTCGAGCCAGCCAACCTGGGCCAGGTCGTGCGTGATTTCCTGCCCGTGCTAAGGGCGGCTTTGCGTGCGGAGATCGCCATCGAGCACCGTCTGGAGACGCCCGTCGACGGGGTGCGCTTGAATCGCAAGCAGATCGAGCAAGCGTTGATGCAACTCGCAGTCAACGCGCAAGACGCCATGGCCGCGGGGGGCAAGCTCGATCTCGCGCTCGACATGGTCGAGCGCGCGACGGGGGCCGGGACTGCGCGCCGGTGGGTGCGCTTGCGGGTGCGAGACAATGGCAGGGGCATGGAGCCGTCCCTGCTCGAACATGCCTTCGAGCTGTTCGTGTCGACCAAGGTTCCTGGGTGCGGTGTGGGACTTGGTCTGGCGGCCGTGTCCGCCATCGTCCGCAACCATGGTGGGACTATCGAGGCCGAATCGCGGCCAGGCGAGGGGGCCACATTTTCCATCTACCTACCGAGTGACGGACAGGCAGGCCCTCGGCGCGAACGACCTCCAGCCTCCCGCGCCGCGGATGCGACCCCGGCGCCGGCGCTTGCGGAAGCTGCCGTGTTGCTAGTCGAGGACAACACGATGGTGCGTAGGTCCATCGAGAATTCGCTGCGCGGCATGGGCTACAGCGTCTCGGCCGTCGAAAGCGGCGAGCGTTGCATTGAGATCGTCCAGGATCCCACCCGGCGCGTGGATCTCTTGATCACCGACGTGGTCATGCCCGAGATGAGCGGCAAGGAACTCACCGAGCGCGTGCACGCGCTGCGGCCCGGACTCGCGGTGCTATTCATGTCCGGCTACGACAGGTCGACCCTGGCCACGCGGAAACAGCCAGTCGTGGTCGAGCATTTCCTGCAAAAGCCCTTCGACTCGGACGATCTCGCCCAGGCGGTGCGCAAGGCGATCGGGGCGGCGGCGGTTGCGTCCGATCCCGGCAACAAGACGTGACGTTACCTTCCATATGAAGACCCTCGCGCGCATCGTTCTGTGGTCCGTGGTCTCCCTTCTTGGGGCGACCGCCTACGCCGTTATCGCGTCTCGCCGGGGCGAACCGCTCAACGCTGCCTGGTTCATCGTCGCCGCCCTGTGCACCTACGCCATCGGCATTCGCTTCTATTCCAAGTGGATCGCCGCCAAGGTGCTGATGCTCGACGATCTGCGCGCCCCGCCCGCCGAGGTGCACGACGACGGGCGCGACTTCGTCAGGACCAACAAGTTCGTTCTTTTCGGCCATCACTTCGCCTCGATCAGCGGACCCGGACCCTTGGTGGGTCCGGTGCTGGCGGCGCAGTTCGGCTACCTGCCCGGCACGCTGTGGATTCTTATCGGCGCGCTCCTGGGGGGTGCCGTGCAAGACTTCGTGATCCTATTCGCCTCGGTTCGCCGCGACGGCAAATCCCTGGCCGAGATGGTCCGCGAAGAGGTCGGAGGACTGGCCGGCACCATCGCCATGTTCGCCATCCTGGGCATCCTGGTGATCCTGGTTGCGAATCTCGGATTGGTGGTCGACAACGCGCTCGCGGAAAGTCCCTGGGGCTTGGTGACCACGGCGATGACCATGCCGCTGGCGATGCTCATGGGGCTGTACCTGCGCTACCTGCGCGTAGGCAAGGTGCTGGAGATGACCGCCATCGGCGTGGTGTTCCTGGCCGGGTCGCTGGTGGCCGGTCTTGTGGTGAACCACCATCCGACCTTGGCGCCCATGTTCACCTTCAGCAAAGAGAAGCTGGCCATCTGCCTCATCGTCTACGGGTTCGCTGCCAGCGTGTTGCCGGTGTGGTTGTTGCTGGCGCCGCGCGACTACCTGGTCACCTTCCTGAAGATCGGCGTGGTCATCTTGCTCGCCGTCGGCATCGTCTTGGTCTTGCCCCCCATCAAGATGCCTTGGCTCACCCATCCGGGTAGCTTCACCGGGGGCATGCGGCCCGTGGTCTCGGGCAGCCTGTTCCCCTTCTGTTTCATCACCATCGCCTGCGGCGCCATCAGCGGATTCCATTCGCTGGTATCGAGCGGCACCAGCCCCAAGATGGTGACCCGCGAGCGCACCATTCGCCACGTCGGCTACGGCGCCATGTGCCTGGAGAGCTTCGTTGCCATCATGGCCATGATTGCCGCCTGCGTCCTCGATCCCGGCGTGTATTTCGCGGTGAACGCACCGGCCGGCCTAGTGGGCAGTACTCCGGGCGCCGTGGCCCAAGCCGTATCGGCGTGGGGCTTCCCGGTCGGCGCCGACCAGCTCAATGCCCTGGCCGCCGCCATCGGAGAAAAGAGCGTGCTGGCGCGCACCGGCGGCGCGCCGACCCTGGCCATCGGCATGGCCAGCATCTTTCGCACCATCATCGGCGGCGACGCGGCCATGAGGATTTGGTACCACTTCGCCCTCATGTTCGAGGCGCTGTTCATCCTGACCACCGTCGACGTGGCCACGCGCATCGGCCGCTTTCTGATTCAGGAGCTGTCCGGTCGGATTTGGCCGCGCGCGGGCGATACCAAGTTCTATCCCGCCAACATCGGCGCAAGCTTGCTCTTCGCCGGGGCATGGGGCTACTTTCTCTACGCGGGGGTCAAGGATCCGCTGGGCGGCGTGAATTCCCTGTGGCCGCTTTTTGGCATCGCCAACCAACTGCTCGCCTGTGTGGCGCTGTGCCTGGCCACCACCATCCTGATCAAGGCGGGCAGGGCGCGCCTTTCCCTGGTGGTTTTCGTGCCTCTGATTTGCCTCGGCGCGGTGACCTTCACCGCCGGTATCGAGAAGATTCTGCACCCGAATCCGCGCATCGGTTTCCTCGCCATGGCGGGCAAGCTGTCGTCGGATCTAGCCGCGGGCAGACTGCCTGCCGCGAAGCTCGCCGCGACCAGGGCCCTCATTTTCAACAGCCGCCTCGACGCCATGGTGGCGGGGATTTTTCTCGTGCTGGTCGTGGCCATCCTGGCGGTTTCGGTGCGCGAATGGGTGCTGGTACTCACCCGGCGGAAACCGGCGCTGCTGCGCGAAACCCCGCCGGTGTGGTTGCCCAGAACGGTCATCGAATCCGAGCAGCGGCGCCCCTGGTGGCAGCAGTTTGGCCCGGCGGTGGTCATCGCGGGCACCCTGGTGCGCGAGCTGTCCGGCGAGGCCGCGGCCGCGCGTTCACGCCTTCCGCCCGATCAGGCCTTAGCGCAAACCCTGGCCGACAAGTACGACAATCCGCAAAGCCCGAATCGCTGTTGCTAGCTACGCCTTGCGCGGCTTGGCTTCGAGCGCAGTTTCGACCAGACGAATTTCGATCATGAGGTCGCTGGCCAATCGTTCCAGGGCGGCGCGCAGGGACGTGAGATCTGCGCTGCTGGGCAAGCGCACGCGCGCCTTGGCCTGAAAAAGCATCTCGCCCGACATGGGGGCGCTGGTGCGGTCGGTGGACAGTTCCTCGACGTTGGCACCGCCGTTGGCCAAGAGCTGCGAGATCTCGCGCACGATGCCCGGCCGGTCGAGCCCGACCAGTTCGAGATCGAGGGTGCGCCCGGCCGTGGTCACGTCGGCGCTGCCGCTTGGCTCGCCGACGACCTTGAGGCCGCGCGCATCGAGCGCCGCGAGGGCGGCTTGCAGGGCAGCCACTTTGTCGGCCGAAACCTCGATGCGCAGGATGCCGGCGAACTTTCCAGCCAGGCGAGCCATGCGGCTTTCGAGCCAGTTGCCCCCGTGGGCGGCGACGACTTCGGCCACGGCTTCCACCAGACCGGGACGATCGGGACCTAGGAGGGTCAGCACCAAGTCGGTCATCGGGATGGCCTCAGACGCGCAGGTGAAGTGGGTAGCTCTTTTCGATGGACTCGCTGCAGGCGTCGGTGACCAGCTGCCAGATGTTGCGCATCTGGGCCTCGATCACGCTGCCCTCGTCGATTTCCTCGGCGTCTTCTTCCTCGTCCTCTTCCTCGTCCTCGAATTCTTCGTCCTCGATGGCCAGTTCTTCTTTCATTTCTTCCAGCGTCTCCTGCAAGGAATAGGCGGATGCCACGCGAAATTCGCCCACGGTCAGCGGGCCATCGAATTCCAGCGGCAGGTAGATGTCCGCGGCGACGTCGTGGGCATCCAATCGGTCGAGAAACTCGGTCATGGCTTCTTCGTTCAAGCGCTTGGCGAAGGTGTGGGTGGTGTGGTCATCCTGAGCCGGCAGTTTGGAGCCAGCTTGCTCCAGCAGGCGTCCAAGCGACTTCATTTCTTCTTCGTCCAGTCGATCCGAGAGTGGTGCTAGTTCGATTGCCGACATGTCCAATACGGTGCCGCAGCCCAAGCGCGCCGTCAATGTCGCCAGAGACGTTTTGTTCGGTTCGTTTCACGTACGAGGCCACGTCGCGGTCGGATTCGACATCCTAGTGTCGAACAGGTATGGATGTTTCATTGGACATGTCATCGAGTTCTGGACCGGATGCCGCCTGGATAACGTCACGCATACAGGCCGGACGCGACGCAGCCAAGCGCGGACTGGGAGAGGGATTGTCCGGGCTGGAAACCGCGCACGCCTTGACCGCAGCGGTCGAGGCCGCGATTCGCGAAGTGCTTGCCTACCACTTCGCCAAGGCCAAGATTGGTCCATCGTCGGGCATTGCGGTGCTGGCGACCGGGAGTTTCGGCCGCGGCGAGTTGGCGCCCTATTCGGATCTGGATCTTCTCTTCCTGTGCCACAAGAATCCCGACAGCAAAGTCGAGGCGTTGGCGCGGTCGATCCTGCTGCCGCTTTGGGACGCCAAGGTCGATGCCGGCCACGCTGTGCGCTCGGTGGCGGATGGCTTGGGCTTGCCCGACAAGGATCTGGCCGCGGCGACGGCACTGCTCGATGCCCGCTTTCTAGTCGGCGACGAGCTCCTCGCGGCCGACTTTCTTGCCCGCTACGAGGCCCGCGTGGCCGGGACCAGGCCAGATGGCTTGGTGGCGCGCTTGCGCCAGGAGCAGGAGGGGCGGCACTCGCGCTACGGCGACACCATTTTCCTGCTCGAACCCGATCTGAAGAACGGGCCGGGTGGCATTCGCGACTTGTGCGTCGGCCGGTGGGCCGCGCAGGCGGGCTTCCACGCATCGACCCCAGCCCGCCTGGAAGAGATGGGCGAGATGTCGGCCCGTCAGTCCGAAGCCCTGGCGCAAGCCATCGATTTCATGCTGAAGCTGCGGCTGGCTTTGCACCTGAGCGCGGGCCGCCGCCAGGACCAGCTTCGCTTCGACCTTCAAGAGCGGATTGCGCCCATCTTTTACGCCGATGGCGGGCAGAACGAGGACGACGACAACCGGCCGGCGGTCACGCCCGCGGTCGAGGCCCTGATGCACGCCTTTCAGACCCATGCCCGCACCATCGCGCGCTCTACAGAACGGCTCATGCAGCGGGTGTGCGCCCAGACCGAGGAACGCTCCACCTCCCGACCGGTGAGGCTGCCCGAGGGCGCGGAGGGCGACCCGAGCTTCGTCCTGCGCAGGGGCAAACTTGAAGTGAAGGATAGCTTGATATTTGAAAAGCATCCTTCCGAAATGATTAGAATATTTCTGGTTTCTCAGAATCTCAATTGCGCTCTCGGCCTGACCACGCTGGACGCGATTTCCGAGCAGGCGGCCAGTCATGGCCAAGCCCTGCGCGACGATTCCGCCTCGGCCGGGTATTTCCTGGAGGTGCTCACCAATGTGAACGACGCCGCCACTCCGTCACGGCTGGAACAGATGAACGACCTCGGCCTCGTCTCCGCGCTGTTGCCCGAGTGGGGGCCCGTCTCGGGGCGTGTCCAGCACGACATTTACCATGTGTACACCGTGGACCAGCATTCGCTCTACGCGGTGGCCACGCTCAAGGCCATCGCGCGCGGCGAGCTGCGGAAGGACTACCCAGAGGTCTGCGATGCCTATCCTGACGTGGCCGGCGTCCAGACTCTGTTCGTAGGGTTGCTCCTTCATGACGTGGGCAAGCCGCTCGGCTCGAACCACGCAGAGAAGGGGGCGGTCATGGCCGAGCGAATCGCAACGCGCCTGGGCCTTTCGCCCGAGGACGTTGGACTAGTCGAGTTTCTGGTGCGCGCGCACCTCGAAATGGGACACAACTCGCAGCGGCGCGATCTGCAGGATCCAAGTCTGCTCGACTTCTTCGCTCGCACCTGCGGCGACGAAGAGAGACTGCGCCAGCTTTTCATCCTGACTTTCTGCGATCTGACCTCGACCGGGCCCAAGACCATGACCCGGTGGAAATACGAGCTGCTCTACGAACTCTTCGACCGCACGCTCAAGTACATGCGTCGCGGGCCCGACCTGCTAGCCGCCGAACGCGCCGAGTTGGTGGAAGAGCGTCAGCACCAGGCGGCCGCGCTGCTCGAAGAAGATTCGCATTCGGCGTCCGCGGTGGTGGCCTTCACGGGGCTGCCCGATCGCTACTTCGCCGAGCAAGAAGCCGACAAGATCGCCGCCCACGTGCGCCTGATGCGCACGCGGAAGGCCCCCTGCGCCATCGGGGTGACCCATTCCGAGCGCGGGACTTTTTCGGAACTGGTCCTGGTCGCCGACGACGTGCCCGGGCTTCTGTCCAAAGTGGCGGGCGTGCTCTACGCCAATCGAATCGACATCCTGGACGCGGCTATCTACTCGCGCGAGCCGGTCTTTCCCCTGCGCAGGCAGGGCGAAGCTCTCGACGTCTTCCGCATCCGCAAGGAGCCGGACGGCGCCGTGACCGACGATAGGCGCATCGAGGCCATCGGGCACGACTTGGAGGAAGTCCTTTCAGGGCGGGTCACCGTCGAATCGCTGGTTGCCAGGCGCTCCCCGCCGTCGTCCCTCTACCAGCGCGCCAAGCCCAAGGTTCCCCCCACTGCGGTCAATGTGGACAACGATTCCAGCTGGACCTTTACTGTCGTCGAGGTCTTCACCGAGGACAAGCCCGGGGTGCTCTACACCATCACCCACACACTGGCCGAGCAGGGGCTCGACATCCACCGCTCGCGTGTCGGTGTCGCCGCCGACCGGGTAGCCGATATCTTCTACGTTCGCGACACAGCGACAGGCGAAAAGATCGAGGACGACAAACGTATCGAGGCGCTATCCGCCGCGCTCAAGCTGGCGCTGAAAGCGTAGTGGACACCGAGGAGGCGAAGAACACAGAGGCCGGCTCAATTCTTTCGATTCGCCTCAACGGTTGCGCTTGACGGCACTGGCGGGTCCGTCGGAACCTTGGGCCATGCTGGCAATCCAAGGGATCTCTCAAGCTCTTCTCGCCCTTCTACTGGCCGCGGGGCCGGGCGGTGCCGCGAAGGGCGGCGCGGCCGAGCTGGAGCGGGGGGAGAAACTTTTCAAGGCAGGCGATCTCGCGGGCGCCTTGCAGTCCTTCGACAACGCGGCCAAGACCGATCCGAAAGATGCGCGCGCGCCCTATCTGCGTGGCGTGGTTCTGGAAAAGAAGAACGACGTGGCGGGCGCCGAAAAGGCCTATCGTGAGGCTATCGCGCGCGACGGGCACTTCGGGCCAGCCCACAACAACCTGGGTGCCATCCTGCTTGGCAAGAACGATATCCCGGGCGCGGAGAAAGAGCTCGTGGCAGCGATTGCAAGCGATGCCAAGAACGCCAGCGCTGCCTTCAACCTGGGCCTGCTGCGCGAGGCCCAGAAGCAGCCTCGCGAAGCTGCCGCCGCCTATCGCAAGTCCTTGCAGATCGATCCCAACGATGGCACCTGCCACGCCAACCTGTGCTCGGTCTTGCGCAAGGTCGGCGATCTGGATGGCGCCATCGCCGAGTGCCGTCAGGCGGTTCGGCTGATGCCGGAAAGCGCGGTGGTCCTGACCAACCTCGGTCTGTTGCTGTCCGACAAGAAACAGTTCGACGAGGCCCGGGAGCAGTTGCACCTGGCCACCCAGAAGGACGCCAAGTTCGCGCCAGCATGGACCGGACTCGGCCGGGTGGAATTGCGGCGCAAGCAGGTTGCGGCGGCGGTGGATGCGCTGGCCAAGGCGGCCAAGCTCGAACCTAAGGACAGCTCTGTGGCTGCTGACTATTGCCGGGCCTTGGTCGAAAAGGACATGCGCGCCAAGGCTGCGGAGGAGGAGTGCCGCCGGGCCGTGGCTCTCGATGCGGAAAACGGGCTAGCCCACTACGAGCTGGTGAAGATCCTAGTGGCGCGCGGCGACTGCGCGGGTGCCAAGGCCGAGGTGGGAAAGCTGGGGGCCATCGATGCGGCGAAGGGCCAGGCCAAGGCCCAAGCCGAGGAGATCGCAAAAACCTGCGTGTCCGGCAAGGCGGTCAAGCCCACGGCCGAGGTTACCGGTGGTAGCAAACCAGGCAAGAAGTAGCGAAAATTGAACACAGAGGCCACAGCGACCACAGAGGGTGCGGATGAAGAGAGGGTTCGGATCCCGGATCCGGAGAACTCTTTCTGTCCGGCCTCTGTGTCCTTTGTGCTCTCTGTGTTGAGAATCCGTTTCCCAGTTGCCGCCGCAGCGGTGGTGGTTCTTACGCTAACGTCGGTCACGGGTTGCCGGCGCGCCCCGGTGCCAGTCAAGCAGCCAATGGCGCTCAGCCACAAGCGGCACATGGAAGCGGACATGAAGTGCGTGACGTGCCATCCGGGAGCCGAGGAGCAGGCGCTAGCACAGTTCCCGACCGTGGCGGACTGCATGGACTGTCACGGCAAGGTGCGCGGCAATCACCCCGACGAACCTAAGGTGCGGGACTACGCCGAGCGTGGCCAGGAGATTCCGTGGATTCGCGTCGACCGGCTGCCCGGCCACGTCTACTTTTCGCACGCCACGCACGTGACCCTGGCCAAGATGAAGTGCGAGGATTGCCACCAGGGCATCCTTTCCGCGACCCTGGCCTTGACCTTGCCCGACGTGCACCAAACTATGGAGGATTGCATGCGCTGCCATCGCGAACGCAAGGCCAGCAATCAGTGCAAGACCTGCCACAAGTGATCCATGCCTGACTCCTCAAGACTCGGAAGACGAGGATTTCTAGGGAGCGCGGGCCTCTTGGCCGGCGTGGTGGCGGGATGCCGGCCACCGCGCGATCCTTATGCGGCCCAGAAACCCCCGGTGCCGGTCGAACGCGGGCTGCGCCCCGGCAGCGAGAAATTCGTCTTCACCACTTGTGGCTTGTGCCAGGCTGGCTGCGGCTTGCGTGTGCGCGTCGTGGACGGCCGCGCGATCAAGGTCGAAGGCAACGCGGACTCGCCGGTGAATCGCGGCGGCGTTTGTGTGCGCGGCCAAGCCGGGCTGGAGCTTCTCTACCATCCGAACCGCATCCACGGACCCAGGCGCAGGGTAGGGGCGCGCGGGGAAAATCGCTGGCAGGCAATTTCTTGGGACGAGGCCATCGCGCAGCTGGCGACGGAACTCGGTAAGCTGCGCGGTGCGGGCGAGCCGCAGTCCTTGGTGCTCGTCGACGGCGAGCAGGCAGGCACGACGCACGATCTTTGGGCGCGCTTTCTTGAAGTCTTTGGCAGCCCGAACCACATCGGGCACGGCGCCACCGGCGTCGGCGCTTTGGCCGAGGCCGTGCGCCGGATGACTCGCAAGGCGTGCCTGCCAGGCTACGATTTCGAGCATTCGCGATGCGTGCTGCTGGTGGGAACGGGCGCGCTCGAATCGTCGCCCCAGTTCATCCACCTGGCCCGCGCCCTGGCGGGCGAATCGCGCATGCGCGTTCTCTGTGCGTCGCCACGGCTGCCTTCCACCGCGGCTGTGGTCGACGAATGGCTTTCCCTCGCCCCCGGCGGCTCGGCGCCCTTGCTGCTGGGGATTTTGCACGTCTTGCTTGTCGAAAAACTGCGCGACGAATCCGTTCTCGAACAAGCCAGTGGATTCGCGCCCTGGTCTGACCGCGACGGCACTGCGCAGCCTGGTCTGCGCGCTCGGGTGATGACCGAGTTCGCGCCCGACAAGACGGAGTCGTTGACCGGCATCCCGGCGGCCAGGGTCGAACGGCTCGCTCGCGAACTTGTCGCGGCCCCGCCGTCGGTGGTCGTGGTCGACGAGGGCACGTGCGACCCGGCGACCGCCTCTGCATCGCTGCTGGTCAATGCCCTGCTTGGCAGCATCGACACACCCGGCGGGATGGAGCTCGGCCGGGCCACTCCGCTCTCCGATTGGGGCCCGGCCGATCTGGACGGCAACGCACGGGCCGGCCTGCGCGTGCCGCCCATCGACGGCCGCGCTCCCGGCCAGCGCGAGGTCGAGGCATCGCGGATTGTCGCTTTGCCCGAGGCGTTTATCTCGGGCCAGCCCTATCCAGCCAAGGCATTGCTCTTGAGCTACTCCAATCCCGCATTTTCAAAGCCCGACGGGCGACGCTGGCTGGAGGCCATCGCCAAGATCCCCTTCGTCGCCTCGTTTTCGCTGCTGCTCGACGAATCGGCGCTCTTCGCCGACCTGCTGCTGCCGGATCACACCTTCTTCGAGCGCTGGGATATCGTCGCGCCTGGCCGTACCTCGGGTGTGCTGTCGCTTCGCCAACCCGTGGTGCGCCCGCTTGCGGATACGCTGCAAACCGGCGAGGTCATCCTTCGCCTGGCGCGTGCCCTGGGGGCGAGCGTCGCCGAGGCGCTACCTTGGTCCGACTACCGGCAAGCCGTACTGGCGCGACTTGGGAAGATCGAGGGAGGTGCGGAGGCCGTGCTCGGTGAACTTGAATCCAAGGGCGTTTGCGGCGCGCACTATGAGAAGGGGGCACACGGACCCGCTGGTGACCGTGCCGCAAAGACGGGCGATGGTCAGGTGTCGCCAAGACTTTTCGACGTTCGGGGCGCAGTTTCGCCATTCTCCGCGCCGACGGTGGGCGATCCCGTGCGCTTTCCATTCGTGCTCGTGCCATTCCGCGGACCGGGCTACGCCGAGGGTGGCATGCGGCAGATGGGTTGGCTTTGCGAGCTGCCGCTCCGTGTGGGAAATCCATGGCCCGAGTACGTTGAGCTTTCGCCGGAGGATGCGCGGCGACTCGGCA
>Ga0265316_10005355_pt1 | contig 12496 bp, 7 predicted proteins | sample 4522metaG_FD_202092 | JGI IMG/M metagenome (GOLD analysis project Ga0265316, IMG submission 202092) | Rhizosphere microbial communities from Carex aquatilis grown in University of Washington, Seatle, WA, United States - 4-5-22 metaG | ecosystem: Host-associated > Plants > Roots > Rhizosphere >... | reverse complement strand
AGGCGGCAAACCCGTCCATGCACCGTATCGCCCACCTGGTGGTTCAGGAAATAGCTCTCCCAGGCATCCGGCTGGAGCTGCTTGATGCCGAGAGAAAGGCGGTGGGACGCCGAATCGATATTCAGAATCACGGCCTGCACGATCTGGCCCTTCTTCAATACTTCCGAAGGGTGCTTGACGCGCTTCGTCCAGGAGAGATCGGAAACGTGCACCAGGCCGTCGATGCCTTCCTCGATCTCGATGAAGGCGCCGAAATCGGTCATGTTGCGAACCCGGCCTTCCACCACGGAGCCGACGCTGTAGCGCGTGTCGATGGTGGTCCAGGGGTTAGGTTCCAGTTGCTTCAGGCCGAGCGAAATGCGGCGATCGCGGGAATGCACCTCCAGGATCACGGCCTCCACCTGGTCGCCGGGCTTGACCACCTTGGAAGGATGCTTCATGCGCCGCGACCACGTCATTTCGCTGATGTGGATGAGGCCTTCGACTCCCGCCTCCAATTCCACGAAAGCCCCGTAATCGGTGACGTTCACCACGCGGCCAATCACTTTGCCGTGGACCGGGTAGCGCTCGGCCACGGTTTCCCACGGGTCCGGTCCAAGCTGTTTGATGCCCAGCGAGACGCGCTCCTTGGTGCGGTCGAACTTCAGCACCTTGACGGTGACCTCTTCGCCGACGTGCAGCAACTCTGACGGATGCGTGATGCGCCCGTAGGAAATATCGGTGACATGCAAGAGCCCGTCGATGCCGCCCAGGTCGACGAAGGCGCCGTACTCGGTGAGGTTCTTCACCACGCCGGTGACCACCGCGCCTTCCACCAGGTGCTCCAGGGTGGTATTCTTGCGGACGGTAATCTCTTCCTCCACGGCCGTCTTGCGCGAGACCACGACGTTGCCGCGGCGGCGGTTGAGCTTGATGATCTTGACCGGGATATCCTGGCCCACCAGGGAATCGAGATTGTGGACCGGCCGGGGGTCGGCTTGCGAGCCGGGCATGAATGCCTTGATTCCGACGTCTACCGCCAGGCCGCCCTTGACGCGTCCCAGCACGCGGCCGGAGATTACCAGTTGCTCCTGGTAGGCTTTCTCGAGGTTGTCCCAGATGCGCAGCCGGGAAGCGCGCGTGTGGGAGAGCAGGACGTACCCCTCGGGTTGCTCGCCGCCGTGGTCGATCATTACATCGACGGCATCTCCAGGCTGGACGGTGACTTCGCCGCCGGGCCCCTGAAACTGCTCGATCGGCACGAGTCCTTCCGATTTGTATCCGAAATCGACGATAACCTCTTTGGCGGTCACGCTGAGAACGGTGCCCTGCAGGACCTCGTCGGCTGCGGGCGGCGCGAAGTGGCTATAATCTTCGAGAAGATTTTCGTAGCTTTCCGGAACTTCTGCGTCCGCTTGCCCGTTGTTGTGGTCTACGGCCATTACGCCTCCGCCAGTCACTGATTCACCGATCGTCGCCAGGCTCGCGGCGGTTGTGGCAAGCTCAACAAACATGGGAGCGGGCGAGCTTCGTTAACCCCGGAGAATCGAATGAATAGGACCATGCGCAAAACTACTAGCAAATCACTGAGAGATCAGTATGTTAGCAAATATACGCCGAGTCGTGAGAAGTTGTCAACGGGGCTATCGGAGAGGCCACCGCCGCGCGCGCGCGATTTGGGTGAATTGGGCTCACGGCAAGGCGGCCGTGCGGGGCAGGCTGGGCCGGCCGCGAGCCGAAATCGCCCCTTGCCCCTCATGCTCCGGCGCCGGAGTGCCGATAGTTTAGGCGTGGAGCAACTCATGTCCGACGCATTCGCTCGCCCCCAAGCCCCCTGGGCTTTGCGCCTCGTGCCGCCGTTTCCGGCCATCGCCCAACGCGTCCTCGCTCTCGTCAACCAGGAGGATGCCAACATCAACGATCTTGAGGAACTCGTCAAGATGGATCCGTCCTTTACCGCGGAGTTGCTGCGCTTTGCCAACTCGGCGCTGCTGGGCTCGCGCCGCAAGGTCGGAAGCATTCTGCTGGCAATCACCGTGGTAGGTCTCGATCGCGTCAAGACCATGGCAACGTTGGTGGCCGTAAACCGGATGGTGCGTTTTTCGGTCCGCCGGGAGGCGTTGCGCAAGGTCTGGGTCCACAGCCTGGTCACCGCCCTGATCGCCGAAGAAGCCTCGCGCGTTACCCGCACTGCCCGCGAGGGCGCCTACACCGCGGGTCTGCTGCACAATCTGGGCACGCTGGGCCTGATGTCGGCCTACCCCGACGAATACTCGCGCATGCTCGAAGTTTCCAACGACTTCGGCTTCGATCTGCTACAAACCGAACGGGATCTGTTCGAGATCGACCACTGCATGGCGGGCGCCTACCTGGCGCAAGACTGGGACTTCCCCGACGATCTGGTCGAGGCGATCGAGGAGCACCATGAGGAGCCGGATCCCGGGCAGCTCAGCCTGAACAGCCTGGTTCAGGTGAGCTGGCGGCTTGCCGACGCGCTTGGCTACGCGGCATTCTCGCCCCACCGGGTCTGGTCCTGGGAGGAACTGACGGGGTTCCTGCCGAACGCCCATTTGGCATGGTTTGGCGAGTCGCCCGAAGCGGCCCAAAAGGAAATCGCCGACCGTCTGGCCACGGCGCCACTGTAGCTGCCGCGCGGCGCCCACGGCGGCCCACCACGCTGCCGCGAGCATGCCGCCGGCCGCCGCTGCCAGCGAGTACAGCGGCGCGGCTTGTTGTGCTACCGCTCGGCCGGCTGCGTGCGGGGTAGGCTATTGGCCGGGAGTGGGCCCGGTTGAGGACCAGAGCGCCTTTCTGGACCTGGAATTCCGGAGCGGAGCGATCTACCGTTACCTCGAGGTTCCCGCACGAACCTATCGGGAGTTGCTGCGGGCGGAATCCCAGGGTGGGTACTTCAACCAGCACATACGGAATCGCTTCGCCGATAGCAAAATCGATCCCGCGCGCAGCGGCGCAACTCGCGATTCCGCCGCCAATCAGGGCACGAGCAATCTCCCGGGGTGATGGATGTCCACTGAAATGGGTCCAGGCGGATGCGGCTCACGAAAAAGTACGTGGCATTGGGCCGGAGGCCCGCTCCACAGCTCGGCTCGTTGCCACCGCCCGCCCCGGCGGGGCCCTCCTTCCGTCACCTGATATTCACCGAGATTGTTCTTGGAAGTTGCGTAAAACCGATATACAATCAGACATCTTCATCTGAATCTGAATAGCGGCGGGATTCATACCGGACTCTTAGGAGGTACCCATGTTCGATACACTCGCAGACCGGATCAAGCAGGAAGACGGTCCTTCCGCCAGTAAAGGCGAGCAGTTCATTCGCGTTGCCGTAGTGGTGCTGGTCGCCGTCCTGTTGTTCGGCGGCTTGTACATGGTGGTGCAGCACCTGGAATAGGCCGGGATTCGGTGCTTACTGAACCGGAGAGATTTGCCGCATAACGGATTTCACTTTCCGTCCGTAGCTCCGGGTGGGGTTGTAGGTAATGAGGACTCTGTCCAGGCTTTTCGCGCGGTAGAGAGAAGAGTGTGCCAGACTGGAGCCGACCGAGCGGATGGCCGCTTCGCGGTTGGCGAAGTGGGCGCGGCCCGAATCCCAACCGAACAGGTTGTTGTGGGCGCTGGCCTGGCCACATTTGGTTTCCACGTACGCAATACTCGGCAGCAGACGCCAGTCCAGCGCGAATTCGTCGGCCACCTCCAGGAACGTTTCGGCATACCCTGTGGCGAGACAATCCGGACGGGCGAAGAACTGGCGCAAGGCGTTGATTCGGGGGTCTTTGCGACGTGCGTTGGGCCGCTGGCCGCGTTGTTCGCTGGTGGGCGAGCGTTCGGCCGAGCGCGGCGAAAGCACGGGTGGAATCGATACTACCCCAAACACTACGAGCCCTCCCGACAATATTTTCCTCATCCAGTAATCTCCTTTTGTTTGTCAACTAGTTACGCTGTCTAAAGCGGTGCCCGCGGCGTGGCGGGCGGCTGGTACGCGAGGCGAGAGCCGGGGCTCCCGGAAATCAATGGGGACGGGGCTAGGGAACAGACATAAGCGAGAATTATAGCATTGTCGGCAACAAGCGTATCTCTGAAGAAGTACTAGAAGTATCAGTACCTACTGGTGGCCACACCGTCTGCCGGATGGCCACGGGAGGCCTGCGCGGCGCCAGGGACGGATCGCGCCCGCAGGCATGGGCGGGCTGCCCGCCGCGTGCTCGCCTCCGTGACTACTTCTTCCGCCGCACCACCCGGATCCGCGTGGTGGCGGAGACGGCGCCCGGCGTCAGAGCATCTTCCACGATCGCCGCCTGTTCCTGCTGGTGCCGCTTGCCCGATCCGGTGGCCGGGCTGGCGCTCTCCGGCCGGCCCACATAGCGCAGCTCGCGCCCCGTGGAATCGAGCAGAGGCTGGAGCTGGTCGCGTATGAAGTGCCAGGCGCCCATGTTGCGCGGCTCTTCCTGCGCCCACACCACTTCGGCTGCCGGCGGATAGGCGGCCAGAATCTCGCCGGCCTGGCCGGCCGCAAACGGGTAAAGCTGCTCCACCCGCACCAGCGCGATGTGGCCGGCGTTGCGCTGTTCGCGCGCCGGCAGCAGATCGTAGTACAGCTTGCCGGAGCAGAACACCACGCGCGAAACGGCCGCGGCGGAGACGCCGGCATCCGGCAGGATCTCCAGGAAGCCGCCCGCGGTGAGTTCGGCCGGCGTGGATACCGCGCGCGGATGCCGCAGCAGGCTCTTGGGGGTGAATATAATCAATGGTTTGCGCGTGCCGCGGCGGTCGCGGCCGCCGTACATCTGGCGCCGCAGCAGGTGAAAGTACTGCGCCGGCGTGGTCGCATTACATACCTGCATGTTGTTCTCGGCGCACAGCGTGAGGTAGCGCTCGATGCGTGCGCTAGAGTGCTCCGGCCCCTGTCCTTCGAAGCCGTGCGGCAGCAGCATCACCAGGCCGCTCGGCTGGCCCCACTTCTGTTCGCAGCAGGAAATGAACTGGTCGATCATGATCTGCGCGCCATTGGCGAAATCGCCGAACTGCGCTTCCCAGATCACCAGCGTCAGCGGGTCGGCCACGCTGTAGCCGAATTCGAATCCCAGCACGGCGTACTCGCTGAGCGAACTGTCCACCACGTCGAACCGCCCCTGTTCCGGCGCGATGTGCTCCAGAGGCACATAGCGCTTGCCGGTCTCCGAATCGTAGAAGGCCAGGTGGCGCTGGCTGAAGGTGCCGCGGCCGGAATCCTGCCCGCTCAGGCGCACGGGAGTGTTTTCGAGCACCAGCGTGCCGAAGGCCAGCGCCTCCGCCAATGCCCAGTCGATGGGGGAACCCTTGGCTACCACGTCGCGCCGCTTCTCCACGAACCCGCGCAGCTTGGGATGCAGGTGGAAGCTTTCGGGGAAGCTGGTCAAGCCGTGGATCACGCGATCCATCACGTGCCCGTTCACCGCGGTCCGCGGGCAGAAGCCGGCGTAATCCTCCCCCGCCACACTGCCGAGCTCCTGCAGTTCGAAGTGCTCGGACTTCCGCTGGACGGCGTCGTAAGCCTCTCCCAGGCGCTCCGCCACGCCGCGGCGCATTCGCTCGACGTCCGCCGCCGTCAACACCCGCTCGCGCACCAGCCGCTCCGCGTACTGCCGCGCCACCGAAGGGTGCTCCTTGATCTTGCGGTACAGGATGGGCTGCGTGTAGCTGGGGTCGTCGCCCTCGTTGTGGCCGTGGCGCCGGTAGCAGATCATGTCGATCACCACGTCCGTCTGAAACTCCTGGCGGTAATCGAAGGCCACCTGCACCACGCGGATGGCGGCCTGCGGACTGTCGCCGTTCACATGAAAGATGGGTGCCTGCACGCCGCGCGCCACGTCTGTCGAATAGGGCGTGGAGCGCGATTCGCCGGGCAAAGTGGTGAAGCCGATCTGGTTGTTGATGATCAGGTGGATGGTGCCGCCGGTCGAATAGCCATCGAGCTGCGAGAGGTTGAGCGTCTCGGCCACCACGCCCTGTCCCGCGAAAGCCGCGTCGCCGTGCACCAGCAACGGAATCACGCGCGCGCGCCGGGTGTCGCCCAGGCGGTCCTGCTTGGGCCGCACCAGGCCTTCCACCACCGGGTCCACGGCTTCCAGGTGGCTGGGGTTGGGCGAGAGCGACACGGTGATCTCGCGGCCGTTTTCGAATTTGCGGACGCCCGTCGAGCCCAGGTGATATTTCACGTCGCCCGAGCCCTGCGTGCTGGCCGGGTCGAGCTCGCCTTCGAACTCCGAAAAGATCTGCTTGAGGTCCTTGCCCACCACGTTGGCCAGCACGTTCAGCCGGCCGCGATGCGCCATCCCCATCACCACCTCGGCCACATGGTAGGCCGCGGCGCGCTCCAGGATCTCTTCCAGAATGGCCAGCGCGGTTTCGGCGCCTTCCAGGGCAAAGCGCTTCTGTCCCACGAAGCGGGAATGCAGGAAGTGCTCGAACTCTTCGGCGGCGATGAGGCTGCGGAGCGTGCGCACGCGCGTTTCGGCGGGCAGCTTCCACTGGTTGGCTTCCGGCTCCATGCGCTGCTGCAGCCAGCGCTTCTGCTCCGGCACCTGGATGTTCATGTACTCGCAGCCGATCTTGCCGCAGTACGTCTTGCGCAGCGTCTCCAGGATCTCGCGCAGTGTAGCCACCGGCTTGGGACCGCCCTCGCCAGCGTGCTCGCCCAGGCTGCCGGTGAGAAACTCCCGGTCCAGGTCCCAGATGGTCAGCCCGTAGGTTTCCGGGTCGAGCTCGGGATGGTAGCTGGGTTCGGCGCCCAAAGGGTCGAGATCGGCGATCAGGTGGCCGCGCACGCGGAAGGCGTTGATCAGTTGCATGATGGCCGCCTGTTTCGAGATCTCCGCGTGGCGCGCGCCGGTCATGCCGGGCAAAAGCGGCTGGCGGTCGGTTTCCCAGTGCACCGGGTGGTGCGGCATGCGCAGGTGCTCGAAGACCTCTTCGTAGAAGCTGTCCTCGCCGTCGAGCAGCGCCTGCACTTTGCCCAGGAACGCGCCCGATTCCGCGCCTTGAATGATGCGGTGGTCGTAGGTGCAGCTTAGGGTCATCACCTTGCTGAGGCCCAGCACGGCGCGGGTTTCGCCGGCCGCTCCGCGATACTCGGCGGGATAATCGATGGCGCCGGCGGCAATGATGGCGCCCTGTCCGGGCATCAGCCGGGGATTCGAGGCGACCGTGCCCACCGTGCCCGGGTTGGTCAGCGAGATGGTGGTGCCCTCAAAATCGGCCGCCGTCAGCTTGCCGCGCCGCGCGCGCGCCACCAGGTCGTCAAACGCGTTGACGTACTCATGAAAGGTGATCGTGCCGGCGTTCTTGATATTGGGCACCACCAGGCTGTGCCCGCCCTCTTTGGTGGCGACATCGACGGCGATTCCCAGGTGGATATGCGGCCGCACCACGCGGCAAGGCTGGCCGTCTTTTTCGGCGTAGGCGTGGTTCAGCTCCGGCAGTTCTTCGAGCGCCTTGACGATGGCCCACCCGATCAGGTGCGTGAAGGAGACCTTGCCGCGCCCGACCAGTGTGCGGTGCTGGTTGATGATGCGGCGGTTTTCGTCCATCACCTTGACGGCGATAGTGCGCTGCGAAGTGGCCAGCGGAACCGCGAGGCTGGCGGACATGTTCTTGGCGATGCGTCCGGCCGCGCCGCCGAGCGGCTGCAATTCGCCGTTGACGCGTCCGGTTGCGCCGCCGGGCGGCTGGTCCTGGGGGCTCGCGGGGAGCGGTTCCGCGTTGCGCGGTAGCCCGGCAGCCGTCCGGGAGCCGTTGGCCTGTTCGAACAGGTGCTTCCAGCTTTCGTCCACGGTGGAGCGGTCGCGCAAGTACTGCCGATAGAGCTCGTCTTCGAGCCAGCTATTAATGCCCATTTCCGGGGCGGATTCGAAGGCCATGGGAGGGAGTGCGTCCTGGCTTTATGATAGCGTGCAATCGAAAGTGCGCGGCGATTGCGGGAGGGTTAGGCTACGCGCCGGGAAGGCGCTTTGCGGAGTTCCTGTACCATCCAGTCCCACCATCCGTCTGGCTTCGCGAATGGGCAGAACATCTCCATCTCATCGTTGTCCGGACCGCAGACGGCAACCGCCTCGTAAAATAGTCTCTGGAACGCCGCGAAATCGAGGGTGGCGGCGCGGGACCGGTCAAACAGCTCATTCCCGATCTGTTCGAGCCGTGCGTGATCGATTACCTGTTCCATGCCAGCCTCAAAATCGCTTCGACCCTATGCTACCCCGTTGGGTCTTTGTCCGCAAGCGAGTCCTCGAAACGGTAGGCCGCATAGGTTTCGCAAAAATACTCCAGTGGGTTCGCGCGCGCCCGCTTCGATACGGGGACTGCTTGCCGCGAGCGGCCCTGTGCCGCAATTTGGTCCGGAACCTGCGCTGGAAGGCTCTCCAAAATATGGTGGCCGATTTCGTGATAGAGGCTGCGCTGCATTGCCTCCTCCGGGCTTTTTCCGGCAGCCGAGACCGACGCCAATACGGGCGGACAGAATTCCTTCCCGTAGCTCTCGGCGGAACGGATTGCATTGACGACAAGATCCCGCGGACGCGCGTCGTAGAATCCAAGCCAGTTCGGATGCGGCAGCCTACCCGAGAACTCCAGCCGTCCAAGTGGATGCCTTCGAAGGAAACTCAGAAGCTTGGGATCGTCGCGAAGGGATCGAAGCACCTCTCCGGACGCCTGCTCGGGCAGCGCCGAGTAGAAGCTCTCGACGTGCACGCCAACTACGATTGGAGAGGCCCATTCGGGGTGCGAAACAGGTTCCATTTTGGAAACCGAATCGTACCACTTTCAGCCCCGCTGGGGTGCAGGCTGAATGCCGAGAGCTGACTCCTGATCGCTGACGGCCGATAGCTGATCGCTGCCCGCCGAGCGCTACCGCAGGGATTCAAGAACCGCCGCGCCAGGGCGATATGAACAGTGTGAACCTTCGTCCGGCTGGACTGCTGGTAACGGCTCTGTTGTCCGTCCCCGCCTGGGGGCTGGACCCCGGGCTGGCGCTCACCCAGTTCGGGCACGATGTCTGGACCACGTCGAACGGGTTGCCGCACGACTCCATCCGCGCCATCGCGCAGACCGCCGACGGGTACCTTTGGATTGCCACCAACAACGGGCTGGCTCGCTTCGACGGGGTGAGTTTTACCCCCTTCAACGGCTCCAATACGCCGCTGTTGAAGGACAGCAGGATCACCTTCCTGCTGGCGGCGCCGGATGGATCGTTATGGATCGGCAGCGGGTACAGCGGGCTGCTGCGCTACCGCGAGGGCCGCTTTGAGCAAATCGCGGTTCCCGGCCTTCCCAGCAACAGTTTCCGTGCGCTGCTGCTGGATTCGCAGGGCGTGTTGTGGATCGGCGTCGACAAGGGGCTGGCGCGGTTCGACCGCGGCCGGAGTACCCTGGTCTTCACGGGTGGCTTCGAGTCGAATGTGCACGTCCTGTTCGAGTACCCGGCGGGGACGGTCTGGGTTGGCGCCAACAACGGGCTGCACCGGTTTGAAAACGGCGTGGAACGGGTTTTCACAACCCGCGACGGGCTGCCGGACAACTCGATCTGGGGGTTGGCGCCGGGCGCCGGCGGCGGGTTGTGGATCGGCACGCATAGCGGCGCGTTGTGCGAGTATCGCCAGGGGCGAATCCGCGCGGTTGACCGGCGCGGCGACCAAGGCCAGACGAGCATCCTGACACTTCTTGCGGACCGCGACGGCGCGCTGTGGATCGGCACCGACGGCGGCGGAATCAGCCGGTTGGCGGAGGGAAAGTTCAGCTCCTACCAGACGCGCGACGGGCTCTCCAGCCAGGTGATTCGCTGCCTCTTCGAGGATGCCGAGGGCAGCCTGTGGATGGGAACCGCGGGCGGCGGCATCAACCGTTTCAAGGAATATCGCGTGACCATGCGCACGGCGCGCGAAGGGCTGCCGAGCGACAGTATCCGATCCGTCCAGCAGGACTCCGCGGGAGATGTCTGGCTCGGGACCACCAACGGCATCGCCCGCCTCCGGGCGTCCGGAGAACTGGCGGCATACAAGCCGAGCGAAGGGCAGTCCCGCAGCCTGATGTGGCCCGTCATCCGCGACCGGGTGAACAACCTGTGGGGTGGATCCGAGGATGGCTCCCTGCGCAGGTTTCGCGGGGAACCGAAAGGCAAGCCGGACGGCGAGTGGAAGTTTCCGCCTCCCATCCGCCTGCTGTTTGAACAGCGCAACGGGGCCGTGTGGGCGGTTGCGGCGGAAACACTCATCCGGATTCAGGGGGATTCGACGAAGGTCTTCGGCAAAGCCGAGGGCCTGGTCCCTTCGACCGTGGAAGCCATGGCCGAGGACGCCGGCGGAGCCATTTGGGTGGGAATGGGGCCCGGTGTCGAGCGGTTCGACGGCGAACGCTTCGGTCCCCTGCTGACCCTGCCCGGCGCGCGGCCGGCTGTGCGCAGCCTGTGGGCCGACAAGGGCGGAAAGGTCTGGGTGGTGACGTATTCCGGTCTGATCCGTATCGACGGGACGCACATCACGCTTTTCACCCCGGCCCAAGGCATACCGGAGTCCGATGTGGGCCAGATCCTGGAAGACGATGCCGGCTATTTCTGGATCACCTACACCGCTTCCATACTGCGGGTGTCGCGGGCGGACCTGGATGCTGTGGCGGAAGGGCGCCGGCGTACTGTCACCCCGGAACGGTTCGGCGCGGCCGATGGGCTGCGGGGCAGCACCGAGTATGCCTCCGGCTCGACACCGGTCGCCTGGAAGGGCCGGAACAACAAGTTGTACTTTGCCACCTACTCCGGCCTGCTGGAGATCGACCCGGCGCGCCTGACCGTAGCCCGTCCCGTCCCGCCCGTGCTGATCGAACGGGTTACGGGAGACCGCGAGACCCCGCTTGCCGCGGGCGGTTGGATCCGGGCCGGCGGCAAGCTGGAGTTCCACTACACCGCCCTCAGCTTTCTTTTTCCCGAGTTCATGCAGTTCCGCTACCGCCTGGAAGGCTTCGATGCCGATTGGGTGGAAGCCGGCAACCGGCGCGCCGCTTACTACACCAACCTTCCCCCCGGCCAGTACCGGTTCCGCGTGGCCGCCCGCAAACCGGACGGCGTCTGGAATGAGAGCGCCGTCTCCTTTCCTCTGGAGGCGCGGCCGCGCTTTTACCAGACGCTTTGGTTCGACTTTCTTTGTCTGGCGGCCGCGGCCGCGGCGGGGGTAGCGTTCTACCGGCTCCGTGTGAACGCGCTGCGCCGGAGCGAGCGCCGGCTGGCGGAGCGGGTGGCGGAACGCACGGCCGAACTGCGCCAGGAGGTTGCCGTGCGGCAGCGCGCCGAAGAGGCGGCTCGCGCCGCCAGCCAGGCCAAGAGCGAATTCCTGGCCAACATGAGCCACGAAATCCGCACGCCCATGAACGGCGTCCTGGGCGCGACCGAGCTTCTTCTGGACGGCGAGACGGTGTCCGAAAAGCGCCGGTATCTGGGCATGGTTAAGAGCTCGGCCGAAAGCCTGCTCGGTATCATCAACGATATTCTGGACTTCTCGAAGATCGAGGCCGGCAAGCTGGAGCTCGACCTGGTGGATTTCGATCTGCGGGCATTGCTCGACGAAGTGGTGAAGAGCTTCAGCCTCTCCGCCGGCCGGAAGGGGCTGGAGCTGATCTGCCGGGTGGACGATGTCCCCGAGATGGCGGTGGGCGACCCCACGCGGCTGCGGCAGGTGGCCACCAACCTTCTGGGGAACGCGCTCAAGTTCACCGCCAGCGGCGAGATCGTGGTCCGCGCCGAAGTCGTTGGCCGGGACGACAATTCCACGGAAATCCACGTTTCGGTCCGCGATACGGGGATCGGAATTCCTATGGATAAGCTACGGCGGATCTTCGAGCCATTCACCCAGGCCGATAACTCCACCACTCGCAAGTACGGTGGCTCGGGCCTTGGTCTGACGGTCTCTTTGCGGCTGGTGGAAATGATGGGGGGCAGGCTGTGGGCCGAGAGCGAACCCGGCCGCGGCAGTTGCTTCCATTTCACGGCGCGTCTGGGCGTCTCGCGCGAGGCGCGGGCTGCCCAACCGGTGGACCGGAGCCTGCGGGATGTCGCGGTCCTCATCGTGGACGATAACGCCACCAATCTCCAGGTGCTTGAAGAGATGCTGGCCAAATGGGGCATGCGGGTGCGGGCGGAGGCGAGCGCCGCCGCCGCCCTGGCGTTTGCCAAGGCTGCCGCCGAGGCCGGGACGCCGTTGCCGCTGGTCATTACCGACGAGCAGATGCCCGGGGAGGACGGCTTCCATCTCGCCAGACAACTCAGGTTCCACCCGCAGTGCGCCGGGACGGCGATCGTCATGCTGACTTCCGCCAGCCAGCGCCTCGACCCGGAATGGTGCCGCAAGTTGGGGCTGACGGCCCACCTGACGAAACCGGTCAGTTCCCAAGACCTGCGCCATCTGATTTGCGAGGCGCTCGACCGCCATCCGGAAGATCCTCTGGCGGCGCAACCGGCCGCGCCGGGCGTGCCGGACGAAACCCC
>Ga0265316_10005354_pt1 | contig 12497 bp, 13 predicted proteins | sample 4522metaG_FD_202092 | JGI IMG/M metagenome (GOLD analysis project Ga0265316, IMG submission 202092) | Rhizosphere microbial communities from Carex aquatilis grown in University of Washington, Seatle, WA, United States - 4-5-22 metaG | ecosystem: Host-associated > Plants > Roots > Rhizosphere >... | reverse complement strand
GGCTGGCATAGTAGCTATGCACAAAATAAAACCGGCTGTCCTGTGGAATGCCCTCCCACAACGGGTGCGGGCCGGTCGGGTGGACTTGGTTCCAGCCCATGTGCGGAATCTTAAGCGTCCGCCCCTCGGTGTCCGCCAGCCCGTCGCCGAAGCGCTTGACCCGTCCGGGCAGCAGCCCCAGGCAAGCCACGCCGTCATTTTCCTCGCTGTCTTCAAGCAGGGCTTGCATGCCCAGGCAGATGCCTAAAAACGGCTTGGCGGCGGCGAGCTCATGCAAGACAGGCTCCAGTCCGAGCCCATGCAAGGCGGCCATGCAGTCGCGGATGGCCCCGACGCCGGGGAACACGATCCGCTCCGCCGCGCGCATTTGGCCGGGGTCGGAGGTGACTTCGACGCGGGCCTTGGGGTCGGCGTGTTGAAGCGCCTTGCTGATGGAATGGAGGTTGCCCATCCCATAATCGATGACTGCTACCGTGGACATAGGTTGAAAAGGAATGATGGAAAGAAGGGTGGGGCGGGTTCAGCCGAAGGGGCGCATGCCGAACAGCCAGCCATGCAGCCAAAAGGCGAACATGGCCCAGGCGGCCAAGCCGACGGCCAGCGCCGTCAAGTCGCCGTTCAACGAACCTGCCGGATAAACCGTGCCCGCCGCACGGTCGCGCCGGCGCGACGAATTAAACGCCAGCACGCCCCAGGCCAGGAACGCGCCGAACAGCAACACATCGGCCAAGCTGCCATTGGCCAGCAGGTGCGCGAACGCCCAGCCCTTGGTGCCTGCCAGCATCGGATGGCCCAGCTTGGCTTTGATGCGTGTGCCGGGGACATAGGCCGACACGAACAACACGAAAGAAACCAGGATGATCAAGCCGGCCAGGTGTCTTAGCGCGACGGGCGGAAACCACAAAACAACAGGTGCCATCCGCGCCTGGCCGAAGCCTATGACGATCAAGGCCATGCCCGCGAGCGACACCAGCGCGAACAGCCCTTTCCACGTCAAGATCCCCCAGCGCGCCACCTGCGCCGCGCGCCAGTCGTCGGCGTAGATGCGCACCGAATGAGCGCCGAGGAACATCACAAGGCCGAGAATCAAAACGATCATGCGCTAGCTCCGCAGGGGGCGATAGGGTTGCAAGGCGGGTCACGGAAAAATACGCAGGCGGCCTGCCACCGCTGGTATTTTAGAGGGAGCCTTTGGTGGAAGGGAGGATGCCTTGCATCCGTTCGTCCGGCTCCAGTGCCATGCGCAGCGCCCGTCCGAACGCCTTGAAGATGGTTTCCGCCACATGGTGGGCGTTGACGCCTTTCAGGCTGTCGATATGGAGCGTGACTTTAGCATGATTGACGAAGCCCCGGAAGAACTCCAGGAACAAATCCACATCGAAATCGCCGATGCGCTCGCGCGGGAAGGCCACGCCATAGGCCAGGCCAGGCCGTCCGGAGAAGTCCACCACGACCCGCGACAACGCCTCGTCCAACGGCACATAGGCGTGGCCGTAGCGGCGGATGCCTTTTTTATCACCCAGCGCCCGGTCGACCGCCATCCCCAGCGTGATGCCGACATCCTCCACCGTGTGGTGCGCGTCGATGTGCAAATCGCCCTTGGCCACAATGTCCAAGTCGATCAGGCCATGGCGGGCGACCTGGTCCAGCATGTGCTCCAGGAACGGGACGCCGATGTCAAACCGGCCCGTGCCGGTTCCGTCCAGGTTCAGCCCGACCTGGATTTGCGTCTCCAGGGTGTTGCGTTGTACGTCGGCCTTGCGATCCGCCATGTTGCTTAAGCTTCCAGAGGGTAAAAGAATGATCCGATATGATAAAGGCTGGGCACCGATTGATAAACCCTGGCACCGGAGGCATCCATAATATGGGTGGCGCGTAAGAAAAATCTTACAAAAAAATCATCCTTTTGCGTCATGACGCAGACATACTTTGGGGGGACAATGAAGCCGTCGCCGAAAAACCGGATACGGAATTCTAGGAACCCCCTCAGCAGGATGTTGCCTAAGGACAGGATCAGTTAGCCAACCAACCAAGCAGGCGATAAAGCCCCGGACAGCGGATGTCCCGGGGCTTTTCCATTTGTGCCACCGGTTCCGGCATCATAGGCTCAACCTCGTCTCCAGCCCCAGTTCGCGGATTTCCGCCGCGAAGCTTTCCATCCACACCGGCGGCAGGGCGGCCAGCCGCGGCGCTTCGGCTTGCAGGGAAGGGCGGGCCAGGCCATACAGCAGCACCCCACGCAAAGCTATTCTACGCCGCGAGGCCAGCCGCAGAAAATCCGTATAAGCCCTTAGTTCGTCCTCGGCAGGCGGCCTGCCGTCGAACGCGAACAAGCAGGTTTGCAGCCAGGTCGGGCAAAGCCCGGCGGCGGCCTCCAGGTCGCGCAGCAGGCTGGCCGGCGCGCGGCGGACGCCGTTGACGCGCAGCATCCCGGCCGCCGTGGCGCTGTCCAGCTTGAACCAGACCTCCCCGCCCAGCCCGGCCCAGTGCTTGAGCCCCTTTTGCACCGTTTCCCGGCGCACCAGGCTGCCGTTGGTGATCAGCACCAGCTTGATCTGGCCCAACAAGCCATCATCCCCCGCCACCCGCCCAATCAACTCGACGACGCGGTCGAATTCCGCCGAACTGGTCGGCTCGCCGTTGCCGGAAATGGCAATGTCGCGGATGGCCCGCCGCTCTGGCGGCACCTCGAAACGCTGGTAGAAATCGCCGCGCAGCACGTCCTCCAAAAAACCGCGCAATTCCGCTTCCAGCCGCGCCAAATCCGTGGCCGGCGCGCTGCCGCGCCGAAGATCCGGCACCTGGCAATAGACGCAGCGCCAATTGCAGGCGTTGTTGGGGTTCAGGTTGATGCCGATGGACAAGCCCCCGCTGCGCCGGGACAGAACCGGATAGACATAAGTCAAGCCCGCGCTGTCGCGGTTGTGGTCGGTCGTTGTGAGCATGGGCGGGTTTTTTTTAATGTCCCCAGACCTCCTCCAAGGTCTTTGCGTCGAGGAGGCGTTCGGCCCAAAGCAGCAGCGTCTCCGCGTCCGCCGAGGCGACGCGCTGGCGCGTGGCCTCGTTGGGCGGGCCGAAGCGGCGCTCGATTAGCCGCAGCACCACGGCGGCTTCGCCTTCAACGCGCCCCTCAACGCGCCCCTCGCTAAACACTTGTTGGTAAAACCGGGTTTCTTTCAATCCGATGTCATTGAATCCGAACATGGCTAAGATCTCCTCGCGGGTGATTTGGGGCAATTTGTAAACTAGCACAGTTTCCAACCAGTCCAGCCAATCGACGCCATCCGCAGGCTGGTTCAGGCGGTGGGCTTGCACTTTCCGCACAATGGCGGGGATTTGTTTTTCTTCCGCCACAATCAAGGCCACCAGCCAATGCTTGGGGTTCGCACTGTCCAGCAGCGGCAGCCGATCCAGATAGATGCGCCGCAAATTGGGCAGGCCAAGCAGCGGCGCGGCCAGCCGGTTGCCCGCTTCGGCGGCGGCGCTCGGGTACAACACCACCGCCACCCAGTCATGGGCCGGCTGGTATTGGCGCAGATACAGCAAAATCTCGCTGAAGAAGCGCAAATAAAACCCGTCGTCGGGCTGGAACTGCACCTCGATGAACGCCAGCGGCGCGCCGGGCTGGTCGGCGGGAGGCTCCAGCACGCCGTCCAGCCGGAACGCCGTCTGCTTGACCTCCTGCGAGCCGAAACGGTAACGCTCGGGTTCCGGCACCGCTACCCCGGCGAGATCCAAGGCCAGGCCGGGGTCGTTTTGGAACAGGCGGTAGAACAGGCTGTCGGTTTTCATGGGGTGATTGTAGCGGATGAGGACGGTGTACGGGTGGGGTGGATGCCCCGCCCGGCAGCGAGGAAAGCTAAACGCGGATTTCCGCTGCTTCGACAATTCGTTTGACGCCTTGCAGCACGTCCAGCCAAGCTTGGTTTTCATTGACCCAGCGGCTGGTGTCCGTCACCGGCACGCCTTTTTCGGGCAAGGCGTTGAGTTTGGCAAATTCCAACTCAGTCCACAGGCAAAAATCCACGATGACCGGAATCAGCACACATTGTCCGGTGCGGCAACGTTCCTCAACCAATGGCAATTCGACCTCTTGAATATAATTTGTCGCCATGCTGTGGTGGGAAACCAGATACAGCACCACATCAGCCTGGCGCAACTCCGCCTTGATGCGTTCGTCCCATTCTTCCCCAGGCAACAGGTTTTTGTCATCCCAAGTGACCATTTTGCCGCGCAGGCCGGAAAGATGTTTGAGCAGATTTGCCTTATGGGCGGCATCGTCTTTGGAATAGGAAATAAATATTCTCGGCAAGGTCGATGGTTTAGGATTTGTCTTCGTGTCGTCATAAGCAAACCTGCCAGCATAGCGCATGTCATTCCGATGCAAACGGTATTCCACCCCGGAAAATCGCAACACCTCGGCGATGTTTTGTTTGCGGCGGCTGACATGGCAGCGTTCTTCGGTTTCGCCTTCTTCGAGCAAATCCACGAGCAACTGGAAGTCAAAGAAATGCTTCTTTTCGCCATTCTGGCAAACTTCACACGGACAAGGCACCAGTTTTTCCACTTGCAAATTGTCATATTTGGCGTCGTGGTTGATGTCGTCCATTTTACGGATGACCTCGTTCAGCATTTCCGCCCGCTTGTCCCCAGCGGCACGTAGCTCGATGATGTTTTCACTGTAAACCTCGCGGGCGAACACCCGGCCTTTGCCGTCGGGTAGCGCGAAAATCACCGCGTCGCACCACACCCGCTGGCCGCGTTCAGGGTCGGCTTCGATGCGCGGATGCAAACGGCAAATCAAGCGGGTCAGAATGCCCTTGGGCATGAATTTGTATTTGTATTGTACCGGCGTGTCGCCAAGTTCGTCCCAGCCATAACTCCGGTTTTCGCCGGGCAGGCGTTGCGGCAAGATGTAAGTTTCATCATCGCCTTCGACCCGGTAGCACAATTCAAACTGCTTCATCATGCGCACTAGCATCGCGTGCATGCCCTTGTATTCCGTGCCTTGCCAAATCTGGAACGTGTCTTTTTCACTGAAATGCCCGCGCTTGGCTTCCAGCGACGGATGCAGCAGTAGCGCGAACAAGGCGTCGATAATCCATTTCGGGCGCAGGAACACAAATTCGGACAACATGGCGTCGTCCGGGAAATACTGGCAGACGCCAAGGAAGGTCAGCGCGTTGGCATAATCGCGCATCAGGTCTTCGGGCAATTCCGGCATCAGCGCAAGATAAGCCTCCCAGCGCAGATAATGGGTTTCGCGGTCGGCTTCCACTTCCAGCTTGTCGCGCAGTTCGGCGAAGGAAGCCAGGTATTCACGCTCGACATGGGGCAGTTGCGCGGCCTGGTGGACGATTTCCTGGCGCAAATCGGCGAATTCAGGCTCCGTGGCCGCTTGCGAAAGATTGGTTTGAAACACCCTATTGTGGACATTGCTGAATTGTTCTCGTATGGCGGCTTCTCTTTTCAGGGGGTTGCAGTGACCGCCTTTTTTGTTCTGGATCAAAAGGATTGGGCTTTTCTTGCCGAGCATCCCGATGATATTGAGCCAGTAGGACAAATATTCGGAATCCTGGTTGCGCTCGTTGGTGATTAGGGCGTAGAGCGAGTTGCCAGTCAGGAAAAACTGATGGGCGTAATACTGAATATCCTGCCCACCAAAGTCCCAGACGTTGATGCGTAAAGGCTTGCCAGTTTGCGGCGTCTTTTCGTCGAGTCGAGTGATTTCGATGCCGCGCGTAGTGTCACTTGCTTCCGGCATAGGCGCATTGGGGTTTTCCAGCTTTCGTCGCAGGGTAGTCTTGCCAGCTTCGCCCTGACCTACTATGAGTAGCTTTGTTTCCCGAACTTTGATGGTGACGGAGGCAATGCCACTGGCGCTGGAACTGCTATTTGCACTGCCAACGGCACTGGCATAGCTCTCATGTGTCTTGGCCTCCCATATATGTTCCGTGGGGTGGCGTTTGAGTCGGCGTTCCTCGGCAAAATAGCGAAGGATAGCTTCGCTGCCTTGTTGGGTTATTTCTAGGGATGGGGTAGTGAGTGGACAATTCCACACATAAATGCCATTGTTTCCCCAGGCATGGGTGCTAGAATTCACAGGAAGCCCTTTTTTGATTAATGGTAGCAAAGGCGCGATACTGGATACCCGTGTCTCCTGTATACGAAGCATTTGTAAATTTACCAGCCCAGCTAGCGCCGCCAGATCGGATACTAGCGTTCGAGACAGGTCAAGCCATCTCAAATTCAACAAACCAGCTAGCGGAGTTAGATCAGAAACCTGTGTTTGACTAGCCTTAAGCCATTGCAAATTCTTTAGCTCAGCCAATGGAGTCAGGTCGGATATGGGCGTTTCATGAATCTCAAGCCTTCGCAGGTTAATCAGGCCGCCAAGATGGGAAAGATCTTTTACATGGGTTCTTGGGATGTCAAGCAATTGCAAGTTTTTCAATTCCGACAGAGGAGATATATCGATAGGGGGAAATGGTTTGTGAGCTCCTCCGATCAACCATAGCTTTTTCAGGTTTATGCATCGGGATAGTTGGGTAGTTAACTTTAATATTTTATTCTCTGAGCCTGTATTTTTAGTATGTCTTCCACCTACTTCTCGGCCATTCCAGTCATACCAGCCACTTGAAAATGTCAACTCCTCCAGCCAGATAAGATCCCCAATCTCATCTGGCACTTCAGTAAGTCCGCAGTTCCCAAGATCCAGGAATATGGCACGCGTTTTCTTGTTTTCTTCAATCAGGCGCAGGGCGAGTTCAGACATGGCAGAATCTTCCAATTGACAATGCAGACTAGCTTTTCTCTTGAACAGGATCGAGCAAAAGCCTAGGCTCGACACGGGCGATAGCCTCGAAGTCTCTGTCATCATGGAGCAACGGGGTTCGGTGTTCGATGGCAATACAGGCGATTAGGCAATCATGTGGACTGCGCGGGGTAATACCAGATCGCCGACAGCGGACATAGAATTCACCAGCCTTTTCGTATGTGCCGATGGGCGCTAGAGGCAGCAGAAACGGCAGGCTGCTGAAATATTCGCGCAGCCGTGCGAGATTTTCCAGGGAAGACGCCCCTTGCAGAATTTCTTGGTAAATCACTGGCGCGATGGCTGCGTGGTTGGTTTCCAACAAATCACGCAACCGCTGGGTTTGTGGCGTCTGCTTTTTCCGCAGAAGGTCAATCCAAACTGAGCTATCGACCAAGATCACGGTTCATACCTGCTCTGACTGCGCGAACGTCATAATCGGGATCGATCAAGTCTTGCCCCACCAAATCGAGGATATTTTTCGGGCTGTGGCGGGAGACGAATTCACGTAAGGCAAGGTCAATGACTTCGCGCTTACTTTTGGCATGACTCAATCGCATGGCCTCTTCCAGCAAATTGTCATCGAGTATAATAGGGGTATTCATGGAATTTTTCTCTCAGTTTCAGGCGCGGCTTGATTGCCAGCGGCATCCTGCGTTTGCTTAAGCATCAGGGTTTTGTTTTTCTGGGTGACGCCCAAGGATTGCAGGGCCGACATGCCTAAGACTATCTCGTTGCCTTGCGCTTTGGGATCGAGGAAACCGTCCACATTTTGCAGATGCAAAGGCCCGACTTGCAGGTCGGCGATTTTGACGGCATATCCGGAATAAGAGTCGTCGGCAGTGGTGACGCGGCGGAATTCGCCTCTGATGAGGTTGAACTGCCAGCGGATTCGGTCGGGAATGCTGACCCAGTCCGCGCCAGTGTCCAGCAAAAAGTCCACGTCCCGCCCATTGATGCGGCCTTTGCTGTGGTAATGTCCAAAGTTGTCGGGGGTGATCGAATAGCCGACCACGATTTTTCCGGCGGGGACGCTGTTGGAGTTTAAAATGGGTATGGGCGGCTTGGGCGCGGGCCGTTCCAGCGGTTTTTTAATCGGAAGCGTGCGGGGCAATGCCGCGATGGGCGGCTGGGTAGGGGGGGCGGGTTTGGTCTGTGCCAGCGGCGGTGGTGGAAGTGGTGGCGGTGGCGTTTGCGCGACCTTGAAAAAACCCAGATCATGCAGGATGTCCAGCGATATTGCCTGGATGCGCAAGTACCAAGCGAAGCTTGCGTCGGGATAGACCGTCACGGCGGCCAGCAGGGCGGCCGGTATCAATACCCATAGCCAAGCGGCGAGGCGGCCGCCTCGGGCGGACGGGCCAAAATATTGATACTCTATTAGCGAATTAGGTTTGACCGGGGCGGGTGCTTGGCCTTGGGAAAGCGGCTCTCTTGCCGGGTCGGGCCGGGGTTTTCCTGCCATTGCTCGCCTCCTGAATTGTTTGCCTGCGCGGTGACATGTGATTTTAGCACGCGCTTAACCGCCCGCAGGTCGGGCGCGGAGGGCGCGTCCGGCGATTTTTGCGTGTTTGGCCGGCGCGCGCAAGGCGGGCCTCGCATGCCAAAAATCTCAACCATCCCCCGCCGCCCAAGGTAAAATCCCCGCGTCATCCCATTCCCAGACCCAGCATGAACACCACCACCGCCCACGAACGCATCCCTTTGAAAGAATTCACCGAGAAGGCGTACCTGGATTATTCCATGTACGTGATCCTCGACCGCGCGCTGCCGAACCTCGCCGACGGCCTGAAGCCGGTGCAGCGGCGCATCGTCTACGCCATGTCCGAGCTGGGCTTGTCGGCGCTGTCCAAGCACAAGAAATCCGCCCGCACCGTCGGCGACGTGCTGGGCAAGTACCATCCGCACGGCGATTCGGCCTGCTACGAGGCGATGGTGCTGATGGCCCAGCCGTTTTCCTACCGCTATCCGCTGATCGACGGCCAGGGCAACTGGGGTTCGCCGGACGATCCCAAGTCTTTCGCGGCGATGCGCTACACCGAGGCGCGGCTGACGGCCTACGCGCAGACTTTGCTGTCGGAGCTGGAGCAGGGCACGGTGGACTGGGTGCCGAATTTCGACGGCACGCTGGACGAGCCTTCGCTGTTGCCGGCCCGGCTGCCGAATCTGCTGCTGAACGGCGCGACCGGCATCGCGGTGGGCATGGCGACGGACATCCCGCCGCACAATTTGCGCGAGGTGGTCGCCGCGTGCATCCTGCTGCTGGACGATCCCGACGCCACGCTGGCGGCGGTGTGCGAGAAGGTGCGCGCGCCGGATTTCCCGACCGAGGCGGAGATCATCACGCCGCGCGAGGATCTGTTGAAGCTGTACCAGACCGGCAACGGCTCGGTGCGCCTGCGCGCGCGCTACGAGCAGGAGGACGGCAATATCGTCATCACCGCGCTGCCTTACCAGGTGTCCGGCAATAAGATCATGGAGCAGATCGCCGCGCAGATGCAGGCGAAGAAGCTGCCGATGGTGGAGGATCTGCGCGACGAGTCCGACCACGAAAGCCCGACCCGGCTGGTCATCATGCCCAAGTCCAAGCGCATCGACGCGGCGCAGTTGATGTCGCATTTGTTCGCGACGACCGATTTGGAGCGCAGCTACCGCGTCAATTTGAATATGATCGGCCTGGACGGCAAGCCCCGCGTCAAGAACCTGCGCGAGATCCTGGTCGAATGGCTGGTCTACCGCACGCAGACCGTGACCCGCCGCTTAAAGCATAGGCTGGACAAAGTCGAAGCGCGGCTGCACATCTTGGACGGCTTGCTGGCCGCGTTTTTGAACATCGACGAGGTCATCCACATCATCCGCACCGAAGACGAGCCCAAGCCGGTGCTGATGGCCCGCTTCGGCCTGACCGACATCCAGGCCGAGGCGATTTTGGAATTGAAGCTGCGCCATCTGGCCAAGCTGGAGGAGATGAAAATACGCGGCGAACAGGACGAGTTGGGCCGGGAGCGGGAAAAGCTGCAAGGCATCCTAGGCTCCAAGGACAAGCTGCATGCGCTGATTAAACAGGAGCTGACCCAAGACGCCGACAAGCACGGCGACGCCCGCCGCTCGCCGATAGTGGTGCGGCAGTCGGCGCAGGCCATCGACGAGACCGCGCTGATCCCCAACGAGCCGCTGACGATCATCTTGTCGGAAAAAGGCTGGGTGCGCTCGGCCAAGGGCCACGAGATCGACGCGGCCAACCTGGGCTACCGCACCGGCGACGGTTTCCTGGCCGCCGCCCAAGGCCGCAGCAGCCAGCCGGCCTTTTTTCTAGACTCCACCGGTCGCGGCTATTCCATCTCCGCCCACGACCTGCCCTCGGCGCGCAGCCAGGGCGAGCCCTTGACGGGCCGGTTGAACCCCCCGCCGTTGGCGACCTTCAAGACGGTGCTGGCCGGTGCCGACGAAGACTGGTATTTGCTGGCGTCCAGCGCCGGTTATGGTTTTGTGGCCAAGCTGGGCGAATTTGCCACCAAGAACCGGGCGGGCAAGGCTTTGCTGACCGTGCCAGAACATGCGGAGGTGCTGTTGCCGTTGAAGCTGGCCAATCCCGACACGGAGCGGGTGGCGGTGGTGACTTTGCAAGGGCGCTTGTTGGTCTTGCCTGCCGCCGAGATACCGGTGTTGAACAAGGGCAAGGGCAACAAGCTGATCGACATCAAGCCCACCGAGTTGGCGGACGGATTGGACCGGATCGTCGCGCAGTGCGCGTTGCCGCCCGGCGTGGCCTTGAAAATCACCGCGGGCAAGCGGTTTTTGACCTTGCAGGGGAACGACTTGGCGGCCTATGTGGCAGGCCGCGGCAAGCGCGGCCATCCGTTGCCTAGGGGGTTCCAGCGGGTGGATGGGATGGAAGGCGTTTGAGTCCCGTAAGGCAAGCATCGTTGCCGCCTAGTGTGAATCACGTTTTTTAAACCTACCGGAGGCCACTTATGACCACGCTCGCCGAACAAATTTACGAAGCCGCCAAACCCTTGCCGGAACCTTTGGCTGCCGAGGCATTGCACTATATTGAATATTTGCGTTTCCGCAGTGGGCGGGAGGATGCGCAAGCTTGGCTGTCGGCTCAAGAAACCGCTTTGAAAAAAGTTTGGGACAACGATGAAGACGAGGTGTGGAACGATGCCAAAACCCTCTGAAATCATCCTCATCGAATTTCCATTTAGTAGCTTTGCCGCCGCCAAACGTCGGCCTGCCTTGATAATCCATGGCCCCACCCGGCATGGCGATATTCTGGCTCTGGTGGTGACATCCAAACCCCAGCCTGTCGAAAGTGTGTCAATAACCCAGGGCGATTTGCTGTTAGGATCGTTGGCAAAACCCAGTTGGGTGCGCTGCGACCAGCTACACACTTTCGATCAATCCTTGATTCGTGGGACTATCGCAATACTTTCGCCTGCGGTATTCGCAAGAATTCAGGGAAGTCTTTGCGGGCTGTGTGTGGGAGCCGCGCCTCGCGGCGACCAAGCTTGCAGAAAAACTTGGCCCCGCAGTTTGACAGAGACAAATCGTCGCGAGGCGCATCAAGTCGCCGCGAGGCGCGGCTCCCACGTCTTGCACGCCTAGCGCAGCAGCGCGGTTTCGGCGTCTTGCAATTCGGGCAGGCGGCGGTAGTAGCCGTGCCGCTCGATCAGGCGGCGGGCTTCGCGCAGGTCTTCGGCGGGGGATTGCCAGGGGTAGGCGGCAGGGTATAGCGGGAAGAATAATCGGGAGCGGTGCAAGTGGATGTCGGCCTGGAACAAGGGCATGGGGCCACGCTCGGCGATTTCCCAGGCTTCGTCCAAGGCTGCTTGGGCGCTGTCCGGGCCGGCCAAGCGGTTTTCTAGTCGGTGTCGCAGGGCGAGGGCGAGGAGGCCGCGGGGGAGTTCTTGTAGCTGACCGGCGCGGCGGAGGCTGTCCACGGCGGCGGGGCTGGCGCTGCGGATCGCGGGCGGCAGTCCGGCGGCAGGGTTTAGGCAGACGGCGTAGAGCTGGGCGCGGGCTAGGGTGAGTTGGTCTAAGGCAATAGTAAGTAAAGAGTCACCGGGCATCCGCCAACCAATCATTTTTTTGCCACGTTGCTCAACTTCAAAGCAGGTAGTCAATATTTTCTCTTTTGAGTCGCCTAATGGCAAAGTAAGCGTTGAATCCAAAAATTTGCCCCCATCAACCATAGCCCTTCTCTCGCAGGAATGAAGCAAAGCCTGCCAAGCTGATCGTTCGACGCCTGTGAGAAGCAAGTCGCAATACTTAAAGCCCTGCATCGAATATAGTTGCGGATAGTCCAGTTGAAATTTGGCCTGTATATCTTCGGCTTTTTGAAATTGCATAGTTGCTTCGCCTACTCGACCCATTTGATGCCAAGCATCGGCTAGTGCCGTGTGCGAGATGATTTTCCATCCGGCCCCAACCTCTTTGTTCTTCTCGGTGGAGTAATTTACGGATAATTCGGCATCTTTAACTGCGTTGGCTACTTCACCTAACATAAGCTCTAACTGGCCATCCCTTTCAAAGTGGCTACGCTTTTTTTGTAAATAATTGATATGTTGAGACATGTGGCTGTTTCGGGTCGTAGGGCGGCTTGGTGGCGGGCTTTTTCGGGCCGCGCGGGTGCTTCTTGAGGGTGCGCAACGGGACGTTGCGGGCGGTTCCGCGCAGCCAT
>Ga0265316_10005352_pt1 | contig 12499 bp, 7 predicted proteins | sample 4522metaG_FD_202092 | JGI IMG/M metagenome (GOLD analysis project Ga0265316, IMG submission 202092) | Rhizosphere microbial communities from Carex aquatilis grown in University of Washington, Seatle, WA, United States - 4-5-22 metaG | ecosystem: Host-associated > Plants > Roots > Rhizosphere >... | reverse complement strand
CCTTGTTGGTGGTCGCAAAGCGCTCGTAGAAAATGTCCTCGTTGCGCAGCAGGGCGAAATTTTTCTGGGAAGCCGGCGCCGTGGCGACCCACACGACCTTGTTGTCCTTGCGCACGAAGAAGCCTTCCGACGCCCGGTCCCCTCCGCTCGCGTATGTGTCCGTGACGGCCATCCTGGCCTTGCAGTTGACCGGGAGATTCACCGCATCCACCGCGTCGATATATGTGATGACGTCTCCTTCGGGAAAGCTTTGCGCCGCCAGGGGCAGCGCAGCCGCGGCCATCAGAACGAGAATCCAGAATCTCTTCATTGCATCCTCCGATCGAATTATCATGTCTCAGCGGTTGGCCATCTGGGCCGCTGCCTGCTGCTCCGTTTCGCGTCCCACGGTCCGAAATGTCGTGGCGAACAGGAGCAGGAAAAGAAGCGCCAGTGGAACGAGCAGGGTGAATCCGTTCAGGGTGATGCCCATGCGGGTCATCCCGAACATGTACTGAAGCATCAGGAGGGGCGGGCGGACGATCCGCGCTTCGAAGATCGCCGCTATCACTGCCACCGCCGCACAGCCCAGCAGGTATCCCACGAACAGGGCGGCCAGGGCCTCGCCGAAAAAGAGCATCCGCACGGTGCCGCGGGGAAATCCGAGCGCGCGCAGGGTGCCGATCTCGTCCCGTCTGTCGAATATGTTCGTCAGGATGATCGAGCGGATCCCGATGAGCAGCGCGAGGAAGATGATCATCGCCATGAAGCCGAACATGAGGACATTGCTCGTGCCCAGGTTGAGCAGGAAGCGCACGAACTTGTCGTCCCGATAGCCCTTGACCGGAAAGTCCGTTACGGCGGCGCGGTACCCCGCGCCATTCATTCCGGCGGACAGCTCCCTCACCATGGCCGGGATTCCGCGTTCGTCCTTGACGTATGCCTTGTAGAACGGGGATGCATCCCCCAGCTCGGACATGGACAGGTAGTCCTGGATCCTGATGGTGATCCCGTCCTCGTACCAGGGCGCCGATGCCCGCACGATTCCCGTGACGATGAAGTCCATCGCATTGCGCGCGCCATACACCGAGGGGATAAAAAGCGTGATGCTGTCGCCGGTCTTCAGCTTGTACTTGGCCGCCAGCACGGTGGTGATGAGCAGGCCGTACTCGTCCTGCGGCCCGGGAAACCTGCCCGCCGCGAGCTCCGTGCTCTTCCTGTACGGCTCGTCCGCCTGGAAATCAGTGGCAGTAAGCATGAGATATGTGCGGGCGGTTCCCGCCTGTATCTCGCAGCTGCTCATGACCCAGGGAACCAGGGCTGCAGTGTTGGGATGGCCCGACAGGTAGTCACGGACCGCGTTCGCCTGCTGCGTGTAGCTGTCGATATTCTCCGGCTTGAATTCGAAGCCGTCCTTTCTGGAGACCCAGAGATGCCCCGTCCATTTTGCGATGGTGTCGGCGCGCACGTGAGCGGTGGTCCGCGCGCCCAGCGCGAAGGCAAATACCAGGACCGCGGCGCTCAAGGCCCCTGCCGCGATGATGAACCCAGCGCGCATGGGCCTCTTCAGGATGTTGTTCAGCAGATAACGGATCAGCTCCATGTCGGCTACCTCTTCTCCAGGGTCGTCAGGATGGACAGGCGCCCTCCCCGGATGGCTGGGAAAAGGGGCGCCAGCACGGCGACGGCCAGAAATATGCTGCCCACGATCACAATCCTGCCCGCGTGGAATGAGGGCCGGAAACCATCGCCTACGATGTAGGCAAAGAATGTGAGGCTGTTCCTGACACCCGTTGCGTGAAAGAAAGCGATCACGCCGGCGCTCAGGAGGAATCCGAGAAGCGCCCCGGCCGCGATGATCAGGAAACCCTCCAGCGCGAACTGGAACGCGATGTCCGAACGGGGGAAACCGAGAGCCCGCATCGTGCCGATCTCGCTGTAGCGCTCGATGATGGAGAAGGTTGTGAGCTTCACCACGAGGAGTATGCAAATGGCCAGGAGGATTGCCTCCACGGTTTTCATCATCACGTCGAAGCCCAGCACGATCTCGGCGAATATCGGGGCATACTCGCGCCATGAGACCACCTTGAGCCGGGGATGGCTTTGATGGAGCCAATCGGCGATGCGGGGAAGGACTTCATTTGCCGTTCGGGCGTCGCGGAGGAAGCCGACGACCTCAGACGCAAGCGGCTCCGTGTAACCAACCATGTCGCGGAAACCGGCCAGATCAAAGTACATCCCCGAAAGTCCGAATACGTCCTTCGGCATTGTCCTGTAGTCGATGCCCCCTTTCACCGTGACGTAGCGATCCACGAACTCGCCGTGCCGGTTGGGCAACAGGAACACGTAGCGGCTCCCGACGTCCACGATCTTGTCGCGCTGGTAGTCGTACCAGGAGGCGGCGCACGCATTGGTCTCTCCGGCCTGCAGGGGAAATCCTTTCGCGTAGTACAGGTCGGTAAACTCGCGGTTGAATGCCGTCATGTCCATCGCAACCGCCTGGAAACCCTTCTCCAAGTCGTGTGCCCCGAAAAAGACACCGCTGAACACGATCCTCTCCTGGGCGCCGCTCACCTCGGGCAGGCCGGCAAGGTGCTGCGTGACCGATGCAATTTCGCCGGGCGTGAGCATCTCTTCCGGCTCGTAGTGGTAGTAGCCGAACGTGTTCTTCGTCTCGATGTCCTTCTCGAGAATCCGGAAATGCCCGGAAAAGGAGCGGCCAAACATGTCCGACTGCTTGCGGGAGATGTCCTCGCTGATGTTCTCGAAAAGGAACGTGAGAAAGGACCCGAAAAGGGCGATGAGGAGGAGGATACGGGTCCGCCAGCCGTGACGCCGGAGGTTCTTGATGCAGAGCAGGAAGCGTTCCATCACGCTGCCTCGACCTGTCCGTCGTGCAGGCGGATAATGCGCGCGGCGCGGCGCATGACCCCCGGATCATGGGAGGAGAAGATGAATGTCGTGCCGCGGCTCCTGTTGATGCTCTCCATGAGCTGGAGAACCTCATCCCCCGTTCCTGAATCGAGGTTGGCTGTCGGCTCGTCTGCCAGAACGATCATCGGGTGTGTCACCAGGGCGCGCGCAATGGCCACCCTCTGGCGCTGGCCGCCGGAAAGCTCGAAAGGCTTGTGACGCAGGTGATCGGCCAGCCCCACTGCGCTCACCAGCTCCATGACGCGGTCGTGTTTCTCTTCCTTGGACAGTTCGCGATGGAGGATGAGCGGCAGGCGGATATTCTCATAGACGTCCAGCACCGGCAGGAGATTGAAGGACTGGAAGATGAATCCCAGTGTCCTGTTGCGATAGCGGGTGCGAAGGGTCTCCGACAAAGCCTGAATGTCTTCGCCTGCCACCTGGATTGTCCCGCCCGAAGGCGAGTCTATGAGGCCGATCATGTTGAGCAGGGTCGTCTTGCCGCTTCCCGACGGACCTGCTACGCACGCAAAGGACCCGCTTTTGATCTCCAGGTCGATGCTTTTCAGCGCCCGGACAACGGTCTTGCCCAGGTGGTAGTCCTTGCAAAGCTTGTTGATGGTGATTCCATTCATACTAACCTTCCTCAGCTAGAGTTAATTTAAATCAAAAAGTATAATAATTAATAATATATGTCAATATATTTTAATAAGTTAATCATATATTAATTTTTTAAATAAATATCAACATATTGTAGCTCACAAGTCCTGAAACACAAGGCAGGAGCCTGGCAGATACCATGCAGACATAGAATTTCGGGAGCTGAAAGGGAGACTGGTTCAGGCTCTTGGCTGCGGGGTAATGCTGATCACATGCGCGGCCGACTCTCGGAGCGGCTCGCTCAGTCGGATGTGGATGTCCTTGCCTTCCTCGAACCAGGTCACATAGCTGAGCGAGCCGAGGATCCTGACTCCGGCATAGGGAAGGAAACGGAGGCCGGGGAGCACGATTGTCCGGCCTGCCGGCGTGCCAAGGAGAATAGCGTAGACCGTCATTCCTTTGCGCGTATAGCGGATCTCTATTCCGTCTTCGGTAACGCTGTCCGCATCACCCCAGGGACGAGTGCCGAATATCGCCTCACCGTTCACTTTGAGCCAATTGCCCAGTCCCTTCAGCCGTGCAAGCTGCGGGTCGGAGAGGGAGCCGTCCGCCCGTGGCCCGACGCCGAGGAGGAGATTGCCGCCGCGGGCAACCACGTCCACCAGCAGCCGCACAAGCGCGGGGACAGAGAGCATATTCTCTTCGTTCTCCTCGGTCGTGCAGCCGAAGGAATAGCCCAGGCCGCGCACGCACTCCCACTTTCCAGCGCCCTCACTCGGATTAGCCGCGTACTCGAGGGTGCGGACATCCGCGTGAGCGCCGGCGGGCACAGCCATGCGCCGCGTCGGCTGACTGCGGGGACGGGGAGAAAACAACCCTGCAACCGCCTTCACGGCCCGGTGAGGAAAACTGCGCGATTCCCCCGAGTCCGCCTGGCCGAACCTGTCATTGACCACTCCGTCGGGGACGGCTTCATAGTAAAGGGACAGGAGCTTCCGAAGATCTTCGCCTCGAGGGCTGCCGATGTCGTTCCAGAGGAAGGAGGGTTCGTACCGGGCAATCAGCTCGCGCCAATGGGCATCCACATACGCTGCATATCCGCGCGCCCGAGGCGTTGCCGAAGCCAGATCTTCCAGGTTCCGGATGGGTGTTCCACCGAATGTCCAGTCCAGGCCGCCCGAGTAGTACACGCCAAGGCGCAACCCACTCTCGCGCGCGGCGGAAGCCGTCTCACCAATGATGTCACGAGAGAGCTGCCAGCCCCGCTTGCGCGGATTGCGCCTGCGCGCGGGCCACATCAGGAATCCATCATGGTGCTTGGCGGTAAGCACCACGTAGCGCGCGCGGCTCGACAGGATCGGCTCGATCCACTGTGAGGGATCCCAGTCTTTCACGCCCTGACGGAATGTCCCGGCAAATGCGTCATACCGCGTAAGGCGCCCCCACGCGGCCCTGTGATGGTGCTGGGTGGGGCTGCCGGAAATGAGCATGCTGTTGGCATACCACTCGGCATAGGGGTTGTTGGCGAACCAGTACTCCCAGCCGTGTTCATCGATCACACGCGGAAGCTCACCCGTGGGAGGCGCCCATGCCGGAACCGCATACGGCCCCCAGTGGATCATGATCCCCAGCTTGGCGTCATCGTACCAGTCCGGCAGCGGACGAGCGGCGAATTTTTCAAGGCTCACGAGATCATTGCCCCGCGGACTATGGGCGATCGGCCAAATACTTGTAGAACGCGTAGCGCTCCTTGGCGTCCCTGCGCGCCACCTCCAGGAGCTCCGCCGCCCTTTCAGGCCCGGACTGCTTGAGAGCCCTGAACCTGATCTCGTTGTACATGTACTCCCCGATGTCCGCTGTGGGTTCCTTGGAATCGAGGATCAGCGGATTCTTTCCTTCCGCCTTCAGCTTCGGGTTGTAGCGGAACAGGGGCCAGGCGCCGGACTCCACTGCCAGCTTCTGCTGGCTGATGCCCTTCCGTAGATCGAAACCGTGGTTGATGCAATGACTATAGGCGATGATGAGCGCCGGGCCGTCGTATTCATCCGCCTCGGAGAATGCCCGTATGGTCTGGAGCCTGTTCGCACCGAAGGCGATGCGCGCCACATAGACGGTGCCATAAGCCATGGCCATCATTCCGAGGTCCTTCTGGCCCAGGGGCTTGCCGCCCGCCGCAAACTTGGCGATGGCTCCCACCGGTGTCGCCTTGGACATCTGGCCGCCCGTGTTGGAGTACACCTCGGTGTCCAGCACCAGGATGTTCACCTTGCGCCCGGATGCAATCACGTGGTCCAGGCCGCCGTAGCCGATGTCGTACGCCCAGCCGTCTCCGCCGATGACCCACACGGACTTCTTCACCAGGTAATCTGCCGCGGCCAAGAGACGCTTTTCCTCCGCCGTTGCCGCCCCGCCCAGTGCTTTCTTGAGGTCGGCCACCCTTCCTCTCTGGGCTTCGATTCCTTCCTGCGTGGATTGATCTGCGGTCCGGAGCTGGCTCAGCAGCTCCTTCGGCGCGGCGGACTTGCCGCCGGCCATGAGAGAGTCGAGCATCTCGTTGGCGAACTCGAACATCTTGTCCGCCGTCAGGCGCATTCCGAATCCGAACTCAGCCGCGTCTTCGAACAGCGAGTTGGACCAGGCCGGTCCCCTGCCGTCTGCCCGCGCGGTATAAGGGGTCGTCGGAAGATTACCGCCGTAGATCGACGAGCATCCCGTGGCGTTGGCAATGACCGCCCTGTCCCCGTAGAGCTGGCTCATGAGCTTCACATAGGGAGTCTCGCCGCAGCCGGCGCACGCCCCGGAGAACTCGAACAGGGGCATGAGGAGCTGCGAACCCTTGATCGAGTTCCGCTTGATCAGCTTCGGGTCGACCTCGGGAAGGGAAAGGAAGAAGTCGAAGTTCGCCGCCTCCTGGTCTTTCAGGGGAAGCTGGGGCGCCATGTTGATGGCCTTCCTGTCCGTCTTCTCGCCGTTCACTTTCTGGTGGGCGGGGCAGGCGCTGACGCAGATGCCGCAGCCCGTGCAGTCCAGAGAGGAGACCTGGATCGTGAACTTCTTTCCCTCGAACTCCTTGCCCTTGGCGTCGATGGACTTGAATGTGGAGGGCGCCTTTGAGAGGAGCGCCGGATCGTAGACCTTCATCCGGATGACCGCGTGCGGGCACACCAGCGAGCACTCGCCGCACTGGATGCACGTCTCCGAATCCCAGACAGGGATCTCTTCCGCGATATTCCTCTTCTCCCATTTCGTCGTGCCCGTGGGCCAGGTGCCATCAACCGGAAGCCTGGAGACCGGGAGACTCTCCCCGCGGCCGGAAATGATGGCCGCCGTCACCTCACGCACGAATGCGGGCGCCTGAGCGGGGACCGGCGGCATCATGTGCAGCGTGCCTTCAGCCTTGGCGGGATACGTGACCTGCTCGATGCGCGTCCGGGCGGCTTCCACCGCTTTCATGTTCATGGCAACGACGTCTTTGCCCTTGTTGCCGTACGTGTCTTCGATGGCGGTTCGTATCAGTTCAAGTGCTTTTTCCTCGGGCACGACACCGGAGATCAGGAAGAACGCGGTCTGCATGGTGACGTTGATTCTTCCGCGCAGCCCGACCTCGTCCGCGATCCGGGTGCCGTCTATCACGTAGAACCGCAGCTTCTTGTCGATGATCTGCTTCTGGACTTCAACGGGGATCTTTTCCCATACCTCGTCCTTGCCGTACGGAGAGTTCAGCAGGAACACCGCGCCGTCGTCCGCCTGGGAGAGCATGTCGTACTTGGGAAGGAAGCTGAACTTGTGGCACGCAAGAAAGCTCGCCTTGGAGATCAGGTAGGTGCTCTTGATCGGCTTCTTCCCGAAGCGCAGGTGCGAAATGGTGATGGAGCCGGACTTCTTGGAGTCCAGCACGAAGTAGCCCTGGACAAAGTTGTCCGTGGCCTTTCCGATGATCTTGATCGAGTTCTTGTTCGCCCCGATTGTGCCGTCAGCGCCCAGGCCGTAGAACATAGCGCGGTGCACGCCGGCGGGCTCGCTGGAGAAAGCAGGATCGAAGGGAAGACTGCTGTGCGTCACGTCGTCGTTGATGCCGACAGTGAAGTGGTTTTTCGGAGATTTCTCCTTGAGATTGTCGAACACCGATTTGGCCATTGCGCCGGTGAACTCGTACGAGCCAAGGCCGTACCGCCCGCCCACGATGATCGGCGTGTCCTTCAACTTCAACGTTCCGGCGGACATTGCCTCTCCGATGGCGGTGCGCACGTCCTCGTAGAGGGGCTCACCGAGAGCGCCCGGCTCCTTTGTCCGGTCAAGGACCGCGATTGCCTTCACCGTCCTGGGCAGCGCCTGGACAAAGTGCTCGAGGCTGAAGGGGCGGAAGAGCCTGACCTTCAGCACGCCGACCTTCTCCCCTTTTGCGATAAGGTACTCGGCCGCCTCTTCGGCGGTCTCCGCGCCGTTGCCCATGAGGATGACGACGCGCTCGGCATCCGGAGCGCCCACGTAGTCGAAAAGCTTGTACGGGCGGCCGGTGATCTTGGCCAGCTTGTCCATGGCCTTCTGCACGATGCCGGGCACTGCCTGGTAGTACTTGTTCACCGCCTCGCGTCCGGCGAAGTACACGTCGGGATTCTGTGATGTGCCGCGGATCATGGGATGCTCGGGATTCAAGGCGCGCGCGCGGTGCCCGGCCACGAGCTCGTCGGTCACCATTGCCCGCATGTCCTCGAAGGTGAGCTCCTCGATCTTCTGCACCTCCATGTAGGAACGGAAACCGTCGAAGAAATGGAGGAAGGGGACCCGCGATTCGAGCGTTGCCGCCTGCGCAATCAGGGCGCAGTCCATGATCTCCTGCGCGTTGTTGGCGCAGAGCATTGCCCACCCGGTGGCGCGGCAGGCCATGACGTCTTCATGGTCACCGAAGATGGAAAGGGCGTGTGTGGCGATGGCGCGCGCCGCGATGTGGAACACGGTGGACGTGAGCTCGCCGGCGATCTTGTACATGTTGGGGATCATGAGGAGCAGTCCCTGGGAGGCGGTAAAGGTCGTCGTGAGCGCGCCGGTGGTGAGAGCCCCGTGCACGGCGCCCGCAGCGCCTGCCTCGGACTGCATCTCCACGACTGAAGGCACAGTGCCCCAGATGTTCTTTTTACCCTCGGCGGACAGCTCGTCCGCTACTTCTCCCATCGTGGATGAGGGAGTAATCGGGTAGATCGCGATCACCTCGTTGGTTGCGTGCGCGACTGTCCCGGCGGCGGTATTCCCGTCGATGGTGATCATTTTCCTGGGCATATGCGAAATCCTTCTTTCCTGAAATGAAATGGGGGACTTGTTCCCTCAGACTCTATCGCAAAATGAAGATTGTGACAACGGCAGGCTGGACGGAAAGCTCATGTCTGCACCCCCAGGAGCTGGAGGAGCGTCTTCCATCGGGAAAAGTCCGGCACAACGATGTCAGCCCCGGCTCGTATGAGACGGGTGCGCTTGCTCCAGTTCCATCCTGCCCGGCGCACCTCGTCGCTTGCCACGCCGACGGCAAACCCGCCCCGCTTTTTCGTTTCCCGTATCTCGACCGGGCCGTCCCCGAATGTGACAAGACGCCCCGCCCGTGACGGACCCAGCTCCGCGAGGATTCCCTCCAGCACTATTCTCTTTGCGTCGGCTTTCAGGTCTCCCACGGAACCGTGTATCCGTCCTTCGAAAAGCCCCGCATAGCCCAGCGCCTTTGCATCCGCTCTCACGAAGGACTCGTCGGCGCCGCTCGCAAGGAAAAGCTTCACGCCCGCGGCGTGAAGGGCCTTCAGCATTGCAAGGGCGCCTTGAAGCACGAAACCCTCCGCGCCGAGTTCGCCTCGCTCGAGCTTCGCGATTCTATGGGACACGAGGGCGCTGAGCTCCCTGCTGTAGAGCGATTTGTATTCCTGCGCGCTTTTCACCTCGGCATCCGGCACCAGCCCGAACTCGTGCGCAAGCTCCACCAAGCCCTGCATCTGTGACAGCGTCTGTAACCCGGTCGTCGTGTCGATGTACTGCCGCACCCTTTCCTGCACCCGGCGGCGCAGTCTCTCGTTGTCCCGGTCCAGCGAATCACCGAGGATGGCCTTCACCATCATGGATCCCATGGTGGTGTCCCATCCCTCGCGGAGAACGGAAAGGGTGCCGTCGTTGTCGAACAGGGCGTGGGTCAGGGGACCGGCAGGCGCCCCGGAGACTATCTCAATTCCACTGTCGTCATGGTAGCGGGCGCTCCCGGAGTCCTCGGCGAGCTCGGGTCTGTGGATATAGTCGGGATCTGCTCCAATGGCGATGATTTCCCGCGGCGTGGAGGCGCCCGTGGCAAATAGCTTCTGAACCGACACTCCTGCCGCAAAGTTGCCGAGCTCTGCCGCTTCAAGGATGCCGGCGCCGGCAGCCAGGCCTGCGGCGATTCCCGCAGTTGCGCTGTCTCCCGCACCAACCGCATCGGTGCTGCCAGGGATGTGAAGGCCGGGCACCTCGTGCGCCCCCTGGGCGTCCTGCACCAGGATGCCGCGCGCGCCGCGGGTGAGAAAAACCGGAATATTCCATCTTCCGAACAGGGTTTGCGCGGCGCGCACGGCTGCAGTCAGCGGAACCGGCTCCGCCGTGTCCCAGCGCTCCCCGCAGAGCCTGAGCGCCTCACGGTCGTTGAGTTTCCGAATCGCGCCCGGGTAACTGTCGCTGAAGCACCTGCTGTCGCAGAGAAAAGGGACAGGCCCGCGGGTAATGACCGCGGCAAGCCCCTTCCTGAGCTCCTCGGTGTGGATGCCGTTCATGAGCTGCTGGTTGATGATGATAAGGTCAAGGGACGCGCGCGCGCTGCTCAGCGCCTCCAGCAGATCCTGCGCCGTGTCCGCGTGGAGGGTGTTGGCGTTTCCCAGGTCGATCCTGTTTTGTTCCTTCTCCGCCTCGATGGGTTTCACGTATACCGGCGTGTCCCAGCCGTGTTCCTGCACGAGAATCCCGCGTGTATCCACACCCGACGCGTCCAGGATGCGCAGCATCTCCCGGCCGAACAGGTCGCTCCCGGCTATCCCGAATGCCGTGACCTGCGTGACGCCCATGGAGAGGAGATTGTTCGCCACATTGCCCGCGCCCCCCGCGGCGTAACGCTGGAGCCGGACCGCACGGGTGGGCAGCCCGGTCTCCACGGAGATCTCCGAAAGCGAAGGATCCAGCATCCAGTAGGCATCCACGCAGAAGTCTCCTATCACGCCTATGCGCGCGGACCGGATCTGTTCGAGAAGTTTTTCCAGGCGCTCTCTGGTCATGGGGCCGCAGTGTAAGCACGCTGCGGATGGGCATCAAGGCCCGCGCTGCAACCCGATGCGGGAGCTCTTTGTCCGGACTTGCAATTGATCTTATTCTGTGACCTTATTCGCTTACCAGACATGAAATACAGGGAAATAGTCGAGCGCACGCGCGCCGTTGCCGCGCGCCCGGTCCGCGAGCTGGACCCGGGGAAACGCGCCGCGCTTCTGGACGAGTTCACTCGCAGGACAGGCGGATCGGCGCGGCTTTTCGAAAAGGCCGGGAAGGTGATGCCTCGGGGGAGCGGCCATGCGTGGACGCCCCATGTCCCCTACCCTCTGTTCATGGACCACGGCAAGGGAAGCAGGGTCTGGGACGTGGACGGCAATGAGTACCTGGACTATGTCCTTGCAGGCGGGCCCCTGATTCTTGGCCACAACCACGAAGGCCTGCGGCGGAGCATGCTCGACCTTATTTCCAAGCGGACGTACTTCCATGGATTTCACGACGAAATGGAGCTCAAGGCTGCGGAGAAGATCATCCATCACTTTCCCGGTATACAGCGCGTGCGGTTCACCGGCTCCGGCACGGAGGCCAACGCGGCGGCAGCCAGGATCGCGCGGTCCTTCACCGGGAAAAAGAAGATCGCCAAGTACCTTGCCGGCTATCATGGGTGGGCCGACCAGTTCATGACGGACATGGAGGTCCCCGGAAGCGGACGCTTCATTTCCCAGGGGGTGCCGGGTGAGATCCTGGACCTGACCGTGCTCGTGCCGCCGAATGACCTCGACGCGCTGGACAGGGCGCTTGCCGGGCAGGAATCCGAGGGGGGGGTGGCCGCCGTATTCTGTGAGCCGGTGGGTGGCGAATCAGGCCTTGTGCCATTTGCGGATGACTTCCACGCCGCTGCCATGGAGATCGCCCACCGGCATGGAGCGCTCTACGTTTTCGACGAGGTGGTCACGGGTCTCCGCATGGGTCTTGGCGGAGCACAGGGAGTGCTCGGCGTGAAGCCGGACCTGACGACGCTGGGAAAGGCGCTCATGGGAGGCTGGCCGTCCTGCGGCGCGGTCTGCGGCAGCGCGGAGGTAATGGAGACAGCCTGCACGGCAGTCATCCCTGACGGGCGGCCTTTTGCGTATATCGCGGGGTCCCTGACGGGAAACACCCTCTCTGCCGCGGCCGCGTACTACACATTCGTGGAGCTGGAAAAGCCCGGCGTCATGGAGCGAATGTTCGTCGTGGCCACCGATTACGTGGACAAGCTGAACGCGCTCTTCGCAGCCCGTGGCTGCGGCTTCTTTGCGTATAATTTCGGCGGCATCATCCGCATCGAGATGACGGCACCGCATGGAGTTCCCCTCACGGGCCCCGAGGCGATGCCGGAAATCATTCATCGCCGGGGGATACTGGATGAGTACTCCGCACTGCTGCATGCACGGGGAGTGCTCTCGCTCAATGGAAGGGACATGGTGTCCTGCAGTCATGCCACGAAAGACAATGACAAGGCCGTGCAGGCATTCTCCACCCTGATCGATTCGCTCGAGTAGGAGGGTCCGCATGGAAGGCAGGAAGGCAGCCAGAGGCACGGCGCTCATCACCGGCGCCTCCCGCGGCATCGGAGCGGCAATTGCGCAGGCCCTCGCCGCGGAAGGATGGGATGTAGTTGCCGTCTGCCGGGACCCTGACAGGATCTCCCGTGCGCAAAGGTCGGACGGCGTGCGCTACCTCGGACTCGACCTTTCAAAAAAGC
>Ga0265316_10005351_pt1 | contig 12499 bp, 9 predicted proteins | sample 4522metaG_FD_202092 | JGI IMG/M metagenome (GOLD analysis project Ga0265316, IMG submission 202092) | Rhizosphere microbial communities from Carex aquatilis grown in University of Washington, Seatle, WA, United States - 4-5-22 metaG | ecosystem: Host-associated > Plants > Roots > Rhizosphere >... | reverse complement strand
CACCGGATGGCCGGCGTAGTATTCGGACCCGCGCAGGCCGGCCTCCTCCGCCGTGAACGCGATGAATAGGGCGCTCCGGCGGGGCTTCTGCTCCAGCGCCGCCCACGCGCGCGCCATCTCCAGCAGCATCCCGCAGCCCGTCCCGTTGTCCACCGCGCCGTTGTAGATTGAATCGCCGTTGACCGCCGGGCCTATGCCCAGGTGGTCCCAATGGGCGCTGAAGATGACGGCTTCCGGCTTAAACTCGGGGTCGCTGCCCGGCACCATCGCCACCACGTTCCGCGTGTCCTCATCGCGGACCTTCGAGTTCAGCCGCCCGCGCAGGTGGAAGCCCAGAGGAATGGGCCGGAAGTCGCGCGAATTCGCGGCCTTCAACAACTCCGCGACGGTGTGGCCGGAGAGCGCAAGAATACGGCCGCCGGCTTCCTCGCTGACCCAGCCCGCGAAGGCTAGCGCCGGCTCGTTCGCTCCCACCCGCACGTAGGATTGCTCGCGGCCCCAGGAATTCCGTACGACCTTCCAGCCGTAGGTGGCCGTGGGCGTGGTGTGAACGATCACCGCGCCCAGCGCGCCGTGGCGCAGCGCCTCTTCGTACTTATAAGTCCAGCGGCCGTAGTAAGTGAGCGCGCGCCCGCCGAAGAAGTTCGGATCGTTCGAATCGGGCTCGTTGGTGAAGAGCACCAGCATCTTCCCGCGGAGGTCGGCTCCCTTGAAGTCGTCCCAGCCGTATTCCGGCGCCGCGATTCCGAAGCCCACAAACACCGCCTCCGCGTCGAACTCCTCCTGCGGGTGCTGGCGCTCGTTCGTGCCCACGAAATCGTCCAGGTACTTCAGCCGGATGGTGCGGTCGCCGGCCGTAGCCGCCAGCTCGGAATCCGGCTGCGTTTCCACGCCCTCCAGCGGGACTTTCTGGAAATACGTGCCGTCGTCGCCGGCCGGCTTGGCGCCCGCCAGTGCGAACTCGGTGGCGAGGAATTCGGTGGCGAGTTGCCCGCCGCGGGTGCCCACCCCGCGGCCCTCCAACAGGTCGCTCGCGAGAAACTTCACGCCGGCCCGGATGCGCTCGCCGGAAACGTTCGGCATCTGGCCGGCGCAGGCGGCCGCCAGGGTCAGGACTAAGAGGGGAGATCTCATATACAACCTTCAGTGTATGACGCTCCGCCCTGCGTCATAATAGACACAGACCGCCCAGAGGAGGAGCATGCGGGATTACGTTGCTTTGGAACGCCTTTTCATCGAGCGCCTGGGACTGGAGCGCCGTCCCATCGCCATCGCCTTTCACGACAAAGCGCCATCCGGCGTGGCCGCGTTTACGGGTGCCGAGCCGGCCGGATGCGGCTTCTGGCGGCTCGCGGCCGGAGGCCAGACGTTCTACACCAAGCCGGAGGACCACTACAACTGCCCCATCGGTAGCTACACCCACAACATGCCCTTGCCGCCGGAGCGCCAGCCGGAGCTCGACCAGGCGCTGGGCCTGATGGCGGGCATCGGCTATCTGCGCTGGGAGGAAGTGCCGGGCATCGCGCGCCTCAAGGACTCTCCGGGCGCAGTTGTCTACTCGCCCCTCGCGAAGACGCCGCTCGACCCCGACGTGGTGGTGTTCGCCGGCCGGCCCAAATCCATGATGCTGTTGCAGGAGGCAGCCTTGCGCGCCGGCGTGGCCGCCGCCCAACCGCTGCTCGCCCGGCCCACCTGTATGGCCATCCCGGCGGCCCTCGCCGGCGGCGCCGTGGCGTCCAACGGCTGCATCGGAAATCGCGTCTACACCGAAATCGGGGACGACGAACTGTACGCGGTAGTCCCGGGCAAGGATGTCTTTCGAGTCGCCGCCGAAGTCGAAACCATCGCCGCCGCCAACGCCAAGCTGGCCGAGTACCACCGCGCCCGGCTCGAGTCGTTGCGGTCCGAATAACGGCTAGCCGGGCAGCGGCCCCCCGAATATTCCCCCGCCGTTGCGGTACGATTTGAGTTCGATGCTCTCCCTCGCGAGCCGGCTGTGCTGGCGCAGGTTCCTCTCGCGCAACGCGCGGCCCTGGACCGACCTCGAAGCGTTCCCGGCCCTGGACCCTGCCCAACAGCGCCGCGAGCTGGCCGCCCGCTTGCTCGCCCAGATCCGCTACTTCGGCGCCCGCGCCGACGCCCTCCCGGAGTGGAAGGACGCCGCGCGCATCTCCGATCCCGACGACCTCTGGCGCCTCTGGCCCAGCCTTCCCATCCTCACCAAGCAGGCGCTCAAGGAGCGCTTTCCCGCCGCCGAAACCCGCGATCGTTTCGGCATTGCCGGAAAAGTCAGCGCCACCGGCGGATCGACCGGCGAGCCGACGCAGTTCCTCCACGACACCCTGACCCTCCAGACCGCCGTCGCCGGCAACATCTACACCCGAATCCGCATGGGCTGGCGCCCAGGCATGGCCACCGTCATCGTCTGGGGTTCCGAGCGTGACATCGGCCAGCAGACCGCCAACCGGCGCGTCCGCACGCTCCAGCGGCTGTTGCGCGAGCACCTCGTCGACGGCTACCACTTGAACCAGGCCACCGTGGAGCGTGTGCTCAAGCTGGTCCGCGCCCAACGGCCCGTGGCCATGTACGGCTTCACTTCCATGCTGGAATTCATCGCGCGGGCCGTGCTGGAGCAGCGATGTGCGCCCCCGGCCGGCAGCGTGCGCACGGCCTGGAGCGCAGGGGAGATGCTGTTTCCTGAGCAGGCCAGCCTCTTCGAGCAGGCCTTCGGCGCGCCGTTGCTCAACCGCTACGGGGGCCGCGAGCTTTCCACCATGGCCTGCCAGTTCGAGCCGGGCGGCCCTCTCCACGCGCTGCGGCCGTGGCTTTTCCTGGAGGTTCTGGACGAAAACGGAAGGCCATGCGAGCCGGGAACCATGGGCCGCTTAGTGTGGACCAGCACCGTCTGCCGCGGCACGCCTTTTCTCCGCTACGACATCGAGGATATGGGAGTCTTCGACGCCGCCTGCCGGACCGAATCCGGCATCGGCGCCCTGCGCGAGCTTTGCGGCCGGCGCGCCGGACTGATGAAGCTGCCCGACGGACGGGTCATCAACAATCTCTACTGGAACCACCTCTTCAAGGAGTTCCCCGAAGTCCGCCAGTTTCAGGTGGTCTACAAGACCGGCGGCGAGATCTGGATCCACCTGCTCGGCCAGGGGATGCCGCAACCGCGCGAGGCCGCGTTGCGCGGCAAGATCGCCCACCTGCTACCCGCATCGCCGGTCAGCCTGCTGTGGACCGCCGAAATCCCCCGCAGCCCCCAGGGCAAGCTGGTCCAGGTGATCCGCGAGGATTCATCCGGCGGCTGACGCCAGGTCGGGGAGCTTGATCTCGAGGCCGAAGTCCTTCTTCACGCGTTGCCGGAACGCCTCGGCATCCAGCGAATTGAACTCGGTCCACTGCTCGTCCGTCATGGCGGCTCTCCAGCTCAGAAATGGCGCGGCATCCGGTCCGGCGGGATGTCGCAGTTTCCAGGTGCCGCTTTCGATGACGTCTTTGATTACCGCGGCGACGACGGACGGCGGCGTCCCATGCTCCAGAGAAGCCTGGAACAACGCCGCCAGGTGCCGCCCTTGACGGTACCGCGACGGAGGCGCGTCGTCGATGGCATGCGCCATGGGCGTGTCGATGATGCCAGGTTCCACAATGGCAACGCGCACGCCAAACGGCTTCATCTCCTGCGCCAGCGCCTCGCTCACGGCCTCCAGAGCGAACTTCGATGCCGTATAGGCCCCCAGCGGCGTAGACGCGATCTTTCCCGCCACGGAAGTCACGTTGACGATGCAGCCGCTCCCGCGCTCTCGCATACGCGGCAGCACCTCGCGAGTGCATCGCAGAGCCCCGAAGTAGTTGGTCTCCATGGTGGCCCGAAAGGCAGCCATCGGCAGTTCCTCGATCGAGCCGTGCCGTTCCACCCCGGCATTGTTGACCAGCACGTCAATGTGCTTCTCTTGCCGATACACCGCCGCAAAGCAGTCCGCGACGGACCGGTCGGAATCGACGTCCATCGTGAGAATGGAAATCGGCAGTCCCTCGGCGGACGCTTGCCGGCCCAGTTCCGGAGCGCGCGCGGGGTTGCGCATCGTGGCATAGATCTTGTGGCCTGCTCTGGCCAGTTCCAACGCGGTGGCCAACCCTATTCCGGAGCTGGTTCCTGTGATCAGTACTGTGGTCATCCTCATCCCCTCTGTTCCCGGCTTTCGCCGGCATCCCTCTGTGACGTTCTCAAAGTAACAGGTATTTCCGGCCAGCCGCGAACGTGAGAGAGCGGCCCATGCGTCCAAGATATACTCAGTCAGAAAGGAGCATCATGCGCAACATCGCGCTTGTCCTCACGCTGGCTGCCGTGGCGCCGCTCTTCGCGCAGTCTTACCGCATCACACGAACCTACACGCTGGGCGGAGATGGCCGCTGGGATTACATCGTGCCCGATCCCCCCAATCACCGTCTCTTTATCGCCCGCGAGAATCGGGTTATGGTCGTCGACCCGGACCGCGGCACGCTGCTCGGCGAAGTCACCGGCATCCAGGGCGCCCACGGAACCGCGCTCGTGCCCGCCACGGGTCATGGCTTCGCCACCTCGGGCAACGACCAGTCCGTGGTCATGTTCGACCTGAAGACTTTCAAGGTGCTCGGTCGCATCCCCTCCGCCGAGGACGCCGACGCGATCATCTACGACAGCGCCTCGAATCGCGTTTTCACATTCAATGGCGACGCCCACTCCTCCACCGTGATCGACCCACGGGCCGGAACGCTCATCACGAACATTCCGCTCGGAGGCAAGCCGGAATACGGCGCGTCAGCCGGCGACGGCAAGGTCTACGCCAATCTCACCGACACCAGCGAGGTGGTCGAGATCGACGCCAAGGCCGCTACTGTGCTGCGGCGCTGGTCCACCGCCCCGTGCAGGCAGCCGGTCTCCATGGCTATTGACACCGCCCACCACCGCCTGTTCAGCGGATGCCGCAGCGGCCTGATGGCGATCTCCGACTATCAGGCCGGCAAAGTGGTCGCCACCGTCCCAATTGGGAAGGGCGTCGACGGCGCCGGGTACGACGCGGCCTCGGGCGACGCCTTCGCCTCGAACGCCGACGGTACGCTCACCGTAATTCACCAGGACGCTCCGGACCAATATCACGTGGTCGAGAACCTGCCGACGGCCCCGGCAGCGCGCAACATGGGCCTCGACCCAACGAATCACCGCGTGTTCCTGGTCTCCGCGAAGTTCGGCCCGCCCCCGGCAAAGGGCAGGGCACCCGTGCTCCCCGGGTCATTCACGCTGTTGGTGGTCGAACGGGTTCCGGCAGCGCGCTGACCGAGCCTGGTACAAACGACAATGGACAGCGTGATTCGAGCGACGAGCCTCGTGAAGCGTTTTCGCTCCGTCGAAGCACTGCGCGGCCTCGATCTTGACGTCCCGCAGAGCTCGATCTACGCGCTGGTGGGACCGAATGGCGCGGGCAAGACCACCGCCATCAAGGTATTGATGAACATCCTGCGTCCCACGTCAGGACGAGCCGAGGTGCTGGGCATGAATTCAACAGAACTTGCGGGTAACGCCTTCGCGGCGATCGGCTATGTCTCGGAGAACCAGGAACTGCCTGAGTGGATGCGCGTGGACGACCTTCTTGCCTATATGCGGCCGTTTTATCCAATGTGGGACCGAAAGCTCGAAGATGATTTGGTGCGGCAATTCGAGCTCCCTCTGGAGCGTAAGCTGAAAGCACTCTCTCGCGGTATGCGCATGAAGGCCGCACTTGCCTGCTCGCTTGCATACCGGCCGAAGCTAGTCGTGCTGGATGAGCCTTTTACCGGATTGGACCCGCTGGTCCGGGACGAGCTGATACACGCCTTGTTGGACCGTGTCGCTGAAGCGACGGTGTTCGTCTCATCGCACGACCTGGGGGAAATCGAGAGCCTCGCGAGCCATGTGGGATACCTGGAGGACGGAAGACTGCTTTTCTCGGAGAAGATGAACGTGCTATCGGACCGCTTCCGCGAGGTCGAGGTCACGTTAGAGAGGCCCGCCCCCGCGCCCGATCTTTGGCCCGAGACCTGGATGCAGGTGGACATTGCAGGCGACGTGGTCCGATTCGTGGAGAGCAGATTCGACGCTGGCATCACCCAACGGATTCGAGCCGTGTTTGGCGAAGTGCGCGGCGTGACCTTCAACCCGATGTCGCTGCGGTCCATCTTTGTGGCGATTGCGCGTTCGCACGGCGCCCGAAAAACTCAGGTGCTCTCATGAGCCAAACCCTGCACATTTTCCGCAAGGATGTACGTCGGCTGTGGGTCGAAATCTCGATCAGTCTAATCGCGCTCGCGCTCGTGACCTGGATCGAGTGGTGGCTCTGCACACCCGCGAGTAATCCGCACTGGTACAACGAAGTCCTTCCATTCGTTGTGCTCTTCTTCTCCTGGTGGTTCATGGTCGTTCGTTTGATCCACGGCGAAGCTCTGGTTGGCGATCGCCAGTTCTGGATCACGCGTCCTTACGTCTGGTACAAACTACTGGCCGCCAAAGTGCTATTCGTGTTTGCGTTTGTCGGCGTACCCATTGCTATTTCACAGGCCGTTTTGCTTGTCGCGGACCGCGCGCCGCTGACACCGTACCTCGGCCACATCATTCTGGACGTGTGGGGAGCGATGCTGGTCGGTATCCTTCCCGTTGCAGCGCTGGCGGTGATTACACGGAACCTCGCCCAGTGGATGATGTGCGCAGTACTGGTAATTCTCTCTGCCGTTGGGGTTGCGTGGCTGGATTCGTATATCCCCAACTCGCACGTTCCGACGGGAACGGATACGGAGCTCGTCCAGGCTGTTGCATTCGCCTGCCTGACTGCCCTTGGAATAACAGCCCAATATGCTCGGCGAAAAAGGCTGTTGGGAACGCTGGCGGTAGCGGCGGGCGGCTTTGCGCTGCCTCTGATCATGGTCGCAACTCCGTACCGCGGGATCATCGCGCGGGCGTTCCCACCCGCGAGTTCGGAGCAGATTCCTTTTCAAGTGGCTTTTGTGGCGAACCAGGGGCCGGTAGCGGCCAAATTGGACACGGGCAACGAGCGCACTGTAACGGTGGCCATTCCCGTCGAGATATCTGGAGTTTCGGACGGCACCCTGCTCCAGGTCAATGGCGTCATGCTGTCTCTGGACACTCCCGACGGCCGCAGGTGGGAGTCGGAATGGCTGCCTGGTTATGAAGATGTGCTCAAAGCACGCAGCCGGCTGTCGCTCAGTGTCGGAGTTGATCGCACTCTCTACGAGAGGGTCAAGGCCCTGCCCACGCCTGCGAGGCTCTCTCTCGCGTTCAACCAATTGCGGGACAAGCATCGCCAGCACATTGTTGTTCGTCAAGCGTTCGAACTGCCTGGCGTGGGGCATTGCTGGATTGAGCGGGACGGAGACGGTGTCGAGTGCCGGTCAACTGAGAACGGGCCCCCGTTCCTGCTTGTTGTCGCGTCGGAGGATGAGAGCACCTGTTCCATTGCCGGGGGCGGGCCTTCGGAGACAGGGCACATCATTCGCACGATGGATTCAAGTTTCGCTTCAGGACCAACGAGTCCACTTATCTGGCGCCGCCTTTATCTGCGGGGACAGGTGTGCCCCGGCAGCGCGTTGACGTTCAGCACTCCGGAGCCAGTGCGCCGTTTCAGACTCGAACTGGAGATAGGACAATTGCGATTGGGCGAATACGCAGTTCATCGGTCCGACTTCGTTCTGCAGTAGCGGGAGGCGACCGGACAATAGAGTCTAGGGTCGGGAGCCCGTCAGCGCCCGCACAGCCCCCCATAGTACTCTTCCAGCCGCCGCACCGCCCCGCCGATCTCGAATCGCTCGCGGCACCGTTCGAGCCCCCTGCGTCCGATCTCTTCCCGCCGGCGCTCATCCCGCAGCAGTTTCACGATGGGCTGCGCGAAAGCCTCCGGCGTCCGCTCCCGCACCAGGTACCCAGTGACACCGTCCTCGATCGCTTCCGCATTGCCCCCCACATCCGTCGCCACCACCGGAAGGCCGGCTGCCATGTATTCCAGGATGGCGTTCGAGAATCCCTCGCTCTCGGACGAAAGGCAGCCGATCGACATGCACCGCAGGTGCTCGGGCACCTCGCCGCGCCCGTTCGTGAAGGTCACTCGTTCGGAGATACCCAGCTCTTCGGCCACCCGGCCCAACTCTTCGCGCAAGGGCCCCTGACCGGCCAGCAGAAAACCCGCCTCCGGAACCTCGACAGCCACCAGCCGCGCCGCCCGCAGAAACAAACCCAGGTCCTTCACCGGGCGGTAATTGGCCACAATCCCCACCGTCGGCCGAGCCGGCGCAGGGCCCGCCGCGTACCGCTCCACATCGACGCCGTTGTACAACACGTCCACTTTCTCCGGGGCGAGCTCCTCCGCCTCCACCACCAGCCGCTTCACACGTTCGGAATTCGCCAGCACGCGAGTCGTGTGCCGGTTCAGGTATCGAAACAGGTAGAGCAGCCGAGGCGCATACCAGTAGCCCATGTTCCGCCGGCTGGTCACGACCTTGGCGCGCGTTCCCTTGGCCGCCAGCACTCCCACAATGGTGGCTTTCGTCGCGAACGTGTGCACGATGTCGATTCGCCGCTCACGGATGGTGCGGCGCAGCGCCAGAATCTGGCGCAAGCCATTCGGCCGCCAGACGCTCGTCACGGGGAAGACCCGCGTGCCGCAGCAGCCAGCCATATCCCGCAGCCGCGGGCTGTCCTGGAGGCAGCACAGATACGGATCGAACCTCGTCCGATCCAGCCTCGTGACGACCTCCACCACGTGCCGTTCCGTGCCGGCATCTTCCCCGATCGAATCGGTGCACAGCAGGACGGCGATCTTGGGCATCGGGCGTTACAGCATCCCTTCCACGCTCGCGTACACGCTCTCGAGCGCCGCGCCCAGCTTGGATGCGTCTTTGCCGCCCGCTTCCGCCATATCGGGCCGCCCGCCGCCCTTCCCGCCCACCGCCTGCGCCACCGCCCCTGCCAGCTTGCCGGCGTGAACTTTCGCCGTGAGATCCTTGGTCACCGCCGACACGATGGCCACGCTCGAATCCTCGGCCGAAGCCAGTACGATCACCGCGCTCTTCCACTTGTTGCGCAGCGAATCCGCCAGGGCGCGCATCTGTTGCCGGTCCAACCCATCTACCCGCTCGGCCAGCACCCGCGCGCCCTTCACCGTGCGCGCCTGCTGCTCCAGACCGCTCAACTGCGCCTGCGCGACCTTGGACTTGAGCTGATCGATCTGCCGTTCCAGCGCGCGCCGCTGCTCGAGCGCCTTCTCCACCTGCTCCACCAGTTCACCTTCCGAAGCGTGCATCAACTCCGCTACGCGGTGGAGCGATGTCACGGCCTCCTCGAAGCGCGCCAGCGCGCCCTCGCCCGTCACCGCTTCAATGCGCCGCACGCCCGACGAAATACTGCCCTCGGAAACGATCTTGCACAGGCCGATCTCACCCGTCCGCCCCACGTGTGTGCCGCCGCACAGCTCCTTGCTGAAGCCCGGAACCTGCACCACCCGCACGTGCTCTCCGTACTTCTCGCCGAACAGCGCCATCGCCCCGGTGTTGAGCGCCTGGTCCAGATCCATGACCGTCGTCTGGACCGGCTGGTCCGCCAGCACCTGCCCCACCATCAGCCGCTCCACTTCCGCCATCTCCACCGCATCCACCGCGGCGTAGTGCGTGAAATCGAAGCGCAGCCGCGACGGATCCACCACCGATCCCGCCTGCTTGACATGCGTGCCCAGTACGGCCCGCAATGCCGCATGCAGCAGGTGCGTGGCCGTGTGGTTGCGCATGGTGGCACGCCTCGATCCCACGTCCACTTGCGCGCGAATTTCCTCGCCCACCCGCAGCGGCGCCACCGTAACCACCTTGTGAACGCTCAGTCCCGGCACCGGCGCATAGGTGTCGTCCACACTGGCTGCCCGGTCTCCCTCGGCCGAGTACAGCGCGCCCTGATCGCCCACCTGCCCGCCCGCTTCGGCGTAGAACGGCGTCTGGTCGAGCACGATCTCGGCGCTCTCTCCTGGACCGATCTGCTCCACCCGCTCCTGCCCCACCACGATCGCGCGCACACGCGACGCCGCCTCCAGCGCCTCGTAGCCCAGGAACTTCGTGCGCCCCTCGGCCTGCAACGCCTGGTAGACCGGAGCCACGGCCGCCCGCTCCGCGCCCTTCCAGCTCGCCCGCGCGCGCTCGCGCTGCTTCTGCATCTCGGTCTGGAAGCCCTCGCTATCCACCTCCAGCCCATACTCCCGCGCCATCTCCTGCTGCTCTTCTAGCGGCAGCCCGTAGGTGTCGTAGAGCTTGAACGCGACGCCGCCGGCCAGCGCGTCGTGCGCGCCCTTGGCCTCGTCGTGGAAGATGCGCTCGGCCACCTCAAACGTGGTGGCGTACCGGTGCTCCTCATCCCGCACGATGCGCGAGACCCGCCCCACCCCCTCCATCAGCTCCGGGTAGGCCGGTTTCATCAGTTCCGCCACGAAACCGCTGAGCTGATACAGAAACGGCTCGTGCACCCCGATCCGCCGCGCATGCCGCATCGCCCGCCGCATGATCTTGCGCAGCACGTAGCCCCGGCCGTCGTTCGCCGGCAGCACGCCGTCGTGGATCAGAAACTCGGTGGCGCGGGCGTGATCGGCCACGATGCGCAGGGCCGTGTCCACCTTCGCGTCCTCGCCATACCGCACCCGGAACAGGTCCGCCGCGTGGTGGATGATAGGGCAGATCAGGTCCGTGTCGTAGTTCGACAGCTTCCCCTGCATCACCGCCGCCACGCGCTCCAGGCCCATCCCGGTGTCGATCGATGGCCGCGGCAGCGGTGTGAACTTGCCGCTGGCGTCGCGGTCGTACTGCATGAACACCAGGTTCCAGATCTCCACGTAGCGGCCGGATTCGCTGGGAAAGTGGTCGTCTTCACCGGGCAGGTCCGAGCCCTCCGGCCCAAGGTCGTAGTGCAGCTCCGAGCACGGGCCGCACGGGCCGGTCTCGCCCATCTGCCAGAAGTTGTCCTTCTCGTCCTGCCTGTAGATGCGGTCCTTCGATACTCCCGTGACCTTCTGCCACAGCTCCTCGGCTTCATCGTCCTCGCGGAAGACCGTGATATAGAGGCGATCCTTAGGCAGGCCGTATTCCTTGGTCACCAGCTCCCAGGCGAAAGCGATGGCGTCGCTCTTGAAGTAGTCGCCGAAGGAGAAATTGCCCAGCATCTCGAAGAACGTGTGATGCCGGCGCGTGTAGCCGACGTTCTCCAGATCGTTGTGCTTCCCGCCCGCCCGCACGCATTTCTGCGACGACGTCGCCCGGCTGTAGTCGCGCTTCTCCATGCCCAGGAAGACGTCCTTGAACTGGTTCATCCCGGCGTTGGTGAACAGCAGCGTCGGATCGTTGGCCGGCACCAGCGACGAGCTGCGCACGATCCTATGCCCCCGTTCCGCGAAGAAGTCCAGGAATTTCTGTCGTATCTGATGACCGGTCACCCTCCCATTCTGCCATGTGGAGGTCGGTGGATGGTCGATGGTGACTATCGTCCATTCCATCCACCATCGACCATCCACCATCCACCATCCACCATCGCCCGTGTTATCGTATTGGCAGGAATGGGGCGTCTACACTACCAGGAGTTCGCCGCGGGCGCCCTCGCGCCTTTCGCCGAGTGCTTCTGGAGCGGGGACACGGTAGCCGGGGTCCCCTCCGACCCCATACTGCCGGACGGCTGCATGGACATAGTTTTCTGGCCGGAAGGCGGCCTGCGCGTCGTCGGCACCATGACCACTCAGCAAACGGCCGACCTTCCGCCAGGCGCCCAACTGGTGGGCATCCGGTTTCGTCCCGGCATGGCCGGCTTCTTCCTCGGCGATGTGGCCCCGGAGTTGGTCGACCGCTGGACGCCGCTCGAGGATCTTTGGGGTGCTCGTGGCCGCCATCTGCATCAGGAATTGGGCGACTCGGCCACCGCCGCCGCGCGATTCCTGCTGCTCTCGCGCGACTTGCCCCTGCCCGATCGCGGCCTCGACCCCGTCCACCGCGCCATTTCCGCCATCGTGGCCGCGGGCGGCGCCGTAGACCTGGATTGGGTCGCGAGCCAGGCTCGTCTCAGCCCCCGCCAGTTCCGCCGCCGCTCCATCGAGGAAACCGGACTATCGCCCAAGCTCCTCTGCCGGGTGGTGCGTTTTCGCCGCGCCAAGGCGCTCGCCGCCCGCCTCGGCTGGGCGGCGGTCGCTGCCGAGTGCGGCTACTGCGACCAGCCCCATCTGATCCGCGACTTCCGCGAGTTCACCGGCTCGCCGCCTTCCGGTTTCGCGCGCGGGACAGCGCGCGCCCCGGAATCGCTCAATCGCCGAAGACCATCCGACCCATCTGATCACCCAGCCGTCTGACGTCCTCGGGATTGGCTGCGGCGCGGAAGCGCTCGGCAAGGTCGAAAAACTCCCGATGCTTGCCCTTCTCGATCGGTTCTCGCTCTCCCATGGCACTATTCTCCATCGAA
>Ga0265316_10005350_pt1 | contig 12501 bp, 7 predicted proteins | sample 4522metaG_FD_202092 | JGI IMG/M metagenome (GOLD analysis project Ga0265316, IMG submission 202092) | Rhizosphere microbial communities from Carex aquatilis grown in University of Washington, Seatle, WA, United States - 4-5-22 metaG | ecosystem: Host-associated > Plants > Roots > Rhizosphere >... | reverse complement strand
GGTCGCCCCGCCGCACTTCCTGTCCGGCATGCACGTAGATGCGGGAAAGGTGCGCGTAGTAGGTGTGGATGCCGCCGCCGTGGTCCACTACCACCAGCCGACCGTAACCGCCGGTCACCATCTCGGCCTGAATCACCATGCCGTCCGCCGTGACGTGCACCGCGGTGCCGCTGGGAACGCTGATGTCCACGCCCTTGTGGAACGCGCCTTCATCCGAAAACGGGTCCGACCGCCTGCCGTAGGGTCCGGTGATGAGGCCCTGCACCGGCCACATGCTCGGCTGCGCGCCCGGCGGACGCAGCCGGCCGGAATTGCGGGTGGGCAGCGCCAGCAGGTTGGTGGTGCGCAGGAAGTCGTAATCCTGCACGCTTTCCGCGAACGTCGGCACTAGCTTGCCTTCGGCGGATATATCCGCGGGCCCTTCCAGCTTCTGCTTGATGCCATAAGCCACGGAAACTTCCTTGGCGTACAGTTGCAGGCTGGCGAGTTGCTCGTTGGTCTGGCCGACCACCTTCTGCAAACTCTGGTAGCGCACGCGTAAGCCATCCGCTTCCTGCTTCAGCGCATTGTAGTTGGCCACTTTCCACGCCATGCGGGCATAGCTGGCGACGAAACCGAAGACCGAGAAACATCCTAGGAAGGCTAATGCCAGAATGGCGTATACCATCTGGTGCGGGATGTGCACACGCCGCAACCTGCCGCGAAGCGAGTGCGCGAGCACCACAACAAAATATTCCTGCTTCATAGTCTTCTCCGGCCGGATCAGTTGAGATTCGGAACGAACTTCCGCTTCCGAGACCCGGTGGGGCTATTTAAACTACCGAATTGGCGAATCTCAAACTGTAGCAATTCGGACATACAGATGTCAACCCCCGATTGTTCATTGCAAGTTATTGAAAAAATTGGTATTGTTCAGTTTTACCGTGCCCAGGCGAATTCCCGGAGCGTTTTTTCTGCGTAATTTGGTTGAGCGGCGCAGCCTGCTCTTCCAACTGGTGCGCCGCGACTTCGAGCAACGCTTCGTCGGTTCCGCCATTGGTTGGATCTGGGGGCTCATCCATCCGCTGGCCCTGCTCATCAGTTGGGTGTTCGTGTTCCAGATCTGCATGCGGGTGCCGCCGCCCCCCGGGGTCAGCAAGTACCCCTTGTTCATCTTCGCCGGCATGCTTCCGTGGCTGCTGTTCAGCGAGACCGTGCAGCGCTCGGCCTCGAGCCTGCTGGATAACGCCAACCTCATCACCAAAACCGTTTTTCCCTCCGAGATGATTCCGGTTTCGGTGTTTCTATCGACCCTCGCGAGTCACTTGCTGGCGCTGGTGCTGATGATTGCCGCCACTGGGGTCTGGATCAACCAGATCAGCATCTTCCTGATCCTGCTGCCGCTTTATTTCGTGGTGATCGGACTGCTCGCCATCGGCCTGGGATGGATTGTCGCCAGCCTCCACGTGTTCCTTCGGGACACGGCGCAGATGGTCAGCGTCGTCCTGATTTTCTGGTTCTGGCTGACGCCCATTTTTATTACCGAAAAGCAGTTCCCGCCATGGGCGCACTTCATGCTGGCGGCCAATCCCCTGTACTACGTGGTTACAGGGTACCGGACGATTCTGCTCGGCACCGGCGTGCCCGACCTGGAAGATCTGGCCATCGCCACGGCTTACGGCGTGGCCCTGTTCGTCGCCGGAGGACTTTTCTTCCGGCACATGAAGCGCGGGTTCGCCGACGTTCTATAGCAGGGGCAAGATGCGGTCGGGCGCGCGCGGCGCAAGCGTCTCCAGGTTGGCGTAAAGCGCGATGGTGGCCTCGTCCACCTTGCGCAGTTGCTCCGTGGCGCCGGCCGTCGAGGCGGGGTCCAAGGCCAGCCGCCCGATGAGCGCGTTGACCGGCAGGAACCACTCGACGCGGTTCTCCTTTTGAAACGGGCTCTGCTTCAGGTAGTCGAGCATGGCGCGCAGCACCAGGTCGCGATCCTGGCCATTGAAGACCAGGTTCAACAGCTCGCTATACGCCGCGGATTTCAGGCGGTAGTGCTCGGCGGCGGGGGGGCGCTCGCCGGAGGCGCCCTCCTGCCACTTGGACAGGGCCGTGAGAAAGTCGCGGACCTTGCCGCGCCAGGCCGGCGTGTTCTTCTGGTCGGGCGTGTAGGCGGAGCCGCTTTCACCGAACACCAGCCCGCGGTACTGTTCCACGATGGCGTGGCATTCCGCATCCTCGCACGCGCGCAGTCCGGCGGCCAATCCTTCCAACCGGGATGGCGTCGATTCCTCCTCGTGAATCGGTTGCAGAGGCGCCATGCGCAGGCTCTTATTGAAGAACGCGACGCCGTCCTGGGCCTCCTGATCGATAGCCTGCCCGCCGGCGAAGCCGAAGGAGGCCGCGTCGCCCATCATGGTATCGTCGTCCGCGCAGCGCGCCGCGGAGAGGTTGTTCACAAGGTAGAGGCGGTAGGCTTCCAGCAGCGGCAGGGGCGACAACTGGCGGCGCTTCAACTGTTCGACCAGCGCCAGGATCTGCCGGCCCGCCGGCATCGAATAGACAAAGGAGCGGTCGTCTCCGGAGATCTTGCCCAGTGATCCCGCGAAGGATGTCACCAGGGTCCCGAAATCGGCGTCCTTCACGCTGGCCGACGCCAGCAGTCGCGCCACCGGCCCCACCTGGACGGGCGACGAGATGTTGCCGGCGAACCGCTGGAGCAACCGGAATGGCTCGCCGGCCTGAACCTGCTGGGCCGTGAACGAATCGCGCGCGATCCTTCCGAGTGTGTCGTAGAACCCTCCCACGTCGTAGACCAGAAAATCTTCGCACTTCAGATGCGGAGTACTGGGAGGCGGCGTCCCGACGAACAGATCCCGGGCCTTTTTGGCATCCAGCGGAAGCAGCGCGTCGATCGCCCGCAGGCGCAACGACATGGCATCCAGGTCCTGTCCGTAGGCGCGGTTGAGGAAGCCCGATGGGCTCCCCGGCCGCAAGAAGGTGGCGTGGCGTTTGTAAGGCTGCTGGGCGCCGGAGGCCTTTTGGAACGCCTCCTCAAGCAGTTCGACCCGGCGGGTCTTTTCCAGTTGGTCGAGAGCGGCGATCCGGATGATGGCGTCCGCGGCAAACTCCGCCGGCGCCGCGCGCGCCGCATCCAGCAGCGCATCGATCCCCGCCGGCGCATCGGCGGCCGCGCAGAGCATGGGCAAGAGAATCAGAGCAAGGGTCTTCATGTTCGGGTATGCTTTCATTTTACCCCTGCTCGGAGGCGCGGCCAAGTGCCGGGACGCCCCGCGATCAGCTGCCGGCGGCTACTATGTTGGCGACGACCAACTCGGAATTCGCCTGTATCCAAACCTGGTTCACGGAGGGCCGGCCGGCGCCAACCAGTGCCAGGCACGCAATTGCGATGAACGTGATCAGAAGGGAATACTCGATCAGGTCTTGCCCTTCCTCTTCCAACCAAAACTTATGCAGCCACTCGGGCATCTCTGCCTCCTGGCTCATTACACCCCGTATCGCGAAGTGGTGCAAGGGTTAACAGAGAGGTTAGTACTGTGATGGGCGTAATTGGCGATTGGGTAACGGCAAAATGCTAACCCCGTGGAGTGTTGCTCCGATAACCCGTACTGGCTTCGGTTAGTATTCGAGGGCTATCCAATGGCAGCGTTTTCGGAACTCGCACCAAGCCTGGGACGCTGGCCCCGGGGTCGGCCGACCGGCTTGAAGCGCGGACGTGGGCGTCCGCCCCACTTTGCGGCTTTGTGGGGCAGGCAATCTTGCCTTGGAGCCGCCTTTCAGGCCGCTCTCGGGCGCCGGCTGGAAAGCCGGCGGTAGCCAGGATTGGCTGCCCCACAGCTCGCCGGAGACGACTTGGAGCGCGCCGCTGGGCCGTGCCAGCCCCCGTTATTGACCCACGTTTGTAAACGGGGCGGGCGTCCGCCGAGCGCCTTCAGGCTTCTCCCTTGTCCGCAAACGGACCAGGAGCTTGCTCACCAGCGCGTAATGATCGAGTCGGACTCCCTATTTTGATAGTGTTGGATCAAAATAGGTGGACCGGCGTCGGCATCGCAAACGCGCTCCTGGAGAACATCTTACCACGCGCCGCGTGGTTCCCCGGGCTTTTACCCACCCGGCGCTTGAATTTCGAAGTGAATGGACATAGCATTGATCTCAGAGGACCGGATATTCAGATGAAACTGTCTTTTGTAGTTTCGCTACTCGTGGCCGCGAGCTTCGCAGCCTACGCCCAACAGGCGATGCCTCGGATGATCTCTGTCGATCCCCCCAACGGGAAGAAGGGAGACGTGGTTGCCGTCACGGGCGAGAACCTGCAGAAGGACCTCGTGTCCAAGGTGTACCTCACCGACGGCAAGAACGATCTCGTCGTGGAAGTCACCGAGCAGACGGGCACCTCGATCAAATTCAAGATCCCCGACAAGGCCGCGGCCGGCCGTTTGGCGCTGATGATCCTCACCACCGGCAAGGATGCCAAGTATATCGAGCAGCCCGTCAAGCTGACCATCGACCCGGATTAATCCGGCATTTGGGCGCCACGCCGCTACAGCCGGCGGTACGGCGCCGAGAGGTACTTCCTGGACTCCTGGGCGGCTTCCGCCTGGGGGGCGTACTCAATGGCCTTTCGGTATGCTTCCAGAGCCTCCGTGCGGCGGTGCGTCATATCGTAGATCTGCCCCATCCGCAGGTACGCGGCGACGCCGGTGTTTAGGTCCACGTCTTCGGACGCGGTGGCCACTTTCTTCATGTTCTCCAGGGCGCGGTCCAGGTCGTTGTACCAGAACTCGATGGTGCCTTCCTGGAAGTAGATTTTCTCCCACGGCACGCGGTCGTAGCCCGGGGCGTGGCGGGTTTTCAACTGGGCCACTTCTTCGGCCGCCTCCAGCGCATGGGTCTTGTCGCCCGCCATGCTGTACATCTGCGAGAGTTCCAGCCGCAACAGATAGTTTCGGGGAAATCTGCGGATGAGATCTTCGACCAGCGGGACGGCCAGGCGAGGCAGATTTTCGCGCCGGTAGAGCGCGCACAGGAAGATCTCGGCGTCGATGCGGTCGAGCGTGCCGTTCCTGGCGACGTCCTGGACGGTGCGAATGCCTTTCTCCCGGTCGCCGTGGATGCCCACGAGGAACCCCAGCATCTTCCATCCCCATGGCAGGCAGCCCACGATGTAGTCGTCGAGGCCCTGCACCAGCCGTGCGTCCACGTTGCCGGGTTCGAGTTCCGAGACGCGGTTGTGCAGCCGCCGCGCGGCGGTGGCGTCCCTGAGTGAATCGCGCCACGACTTCTTCACCACCCAGAGATAATCCGAGCGCAGCCCGTAGGAGATGCCCAGCGCGTACATGGCCTCCGTATCGTTGGGGTTTTTCGCGAGGCGCGCCTGCGAAAGCGCCATGGCTTTGCCGATCTCATCCAAAAACCGCTTCTCCGTCTCCGGCGCCGGGTTCAGCTTGGGCCGCCGCAGAAAAGAATTGCTGCCCGATACCAACTCGCTTTCGAGCGCGCCGTTGCGATACATCTCCTGGAACACGATGGTCTGCGCCAGGTGGTTATGCAGGTCGGGCGAATTCGGGTTTTGCGCGATGGCCTTCTCGAAATCCGCGATGGCCTGGTCGTACTCCAAGTTGTAGAAGTGGTTGAACCCGTCGGCCACCACGGCTTCCTGCGCCCAGAGCCGCGGCGCCAGCGCGATCAGGGCCAGCAGGGGGAGTCTCACACTCCTATCGTAATTGCTTCAACCCCCAGCGCGCATGTTCCGCCACCACCGTGTCCGCCGAGGCGGCCAGCTTCTCCAGCGGCGCGCGAAACTTCTCCAGCTTCCGGTTGCCCATGGCGACCGCTACGTTGCGCAGGAAGCCCGCGTACCGGGCGCGCGTGACGGGCGTGCCGGCGAACATCGAACGGAACTCGTCTTCGGTTATCGCGGCCAGCTTTTCGAGCGGCGGTGCGAACTCCCGCGGCTTTAAGGCGGGGTCGCCGGTCACCGGTGCGCGGCGGTTCCACGGGCACACGTCCTGACAGATGTCGCAGCCGAAAACGTGGCCGCCCGCCGCGCCCCGGTGCTCCGCCGGCATGGCGCCGCGCAGCTCGATTGTGAAGTACGAAATGCACCGCCGGGAATCCACCGTGAACCCCAGGCCGCCCGGCACAATAGCCGCGGTGGGGCAGGCGTCGATGCAGCGCGTGCAGGTCCCGCAGCGGTCCGGCGGCGGCGTGTCCTCCGGGCCCGGCTCAATGGCCAGCGATATCAGCAGCTCACCCAGGAAGAACCACGAACCGCCCGCCTGGTTGATGAGGCAAGTGTTCTTGCCGATCCAGCCCAGGCCCGCCATGCGCGCGTAGGAGCGCTCCAGCAGCGGCGCCGTGTCCACGCAGATCTTCGATTCGAATTCCGCGCCCGCGCGTTCCCGAAGCAGGGCATCGAGTCGCTTCAGCCCGCGGCGCACCACGTGGTGGTAGTCGTCGCCCCAGGCGTAGCGCGATATCCACGCCCGGCCGGCGGTGTCGAATTGCGTCGAGTAGGGCCACGGCGTGTTATAGAGCTTGCCCACGCAAACCACCGACCGCACCGACGCCAGCAGGTTGCGCGGATCGCCGCGCGCCGCCGCGCGGTGGTCGGTGAGGTACCGCATCTCGCCGGCGAGACCGGCCTCCACCCACTGGCGATACCAGGCGCGCTCCGGGGTGCCCTCTGGGCCCGGCTCGGCCGGCGCCAACCCGGCCAGTTCGAAGCCGCACTCGCGCGCCAACTCCCGGATGGCCCCAGCCGTCAAATCTCCAGCCCCACGGAACGCATCAACTCGATGGCGTTGCTTTTCCGCACCACTCCCGGCCGCATGACGTAATCGAAGACGATGCGGCCCCTCTCGAGGTGGTCTTCGAAATGCACGTTGGCGGCCCGTTCGCCCAGCGTAACGGCGATATCCGCCAGCGCCAGGTCGTGCGTGGTGACCAAGCCGATGGCGCCCCGTTCCACCAACCCGCGCACCAGCGCCTCCGCCCCAATGAGACGGTCGTGAGAGTTGGTGCCGTGCAGGAATTCGTCGATCAGAAACAGCACCGGGAGCGGCCCCGCGGTTTCATCCAGAATCTGCCGCAGCCGCAGGATCTCCGCGTAGAACCGCGACACGCCGCCCTGCAACGAATCCGTCACCCGGATGGACGCGCCCACCGCCAGCGGCGATATACGCAGCCGTCTGGCGCGCACCGGGGCGCCCGCCTGGGCGAGAACCACATTCACTCCCAGCGTTCGCAACAGCGTGCTCTTGCCCGACATGTTCGAGCCGCTGACCACCAGCACCCGCGGCCCGGCTGGCGCGGCCCCGCCGAGGCGCACATCGTTGCGCACCACGCGGCTTTCCTCGATGAGCGGATGTCCGATCCCTTCCGCTTCCAGCAGCCCAACCTGTTCGGCAAGACCAGGTTGCACAAACTCCGGGAACGGGTCGTCGGGATGTTCAAAAGCATGGCTGGCCAGCGAGCATAGCGCCTCCATCTCGCCGGTGGCAGTGAGCCATCTGCGGACCGCCCGCCCGGAGTGCCGCCGCCACGCCTCCACGGCGAAGGCCAGGTGCGCGGTCCACAGCACAAACGGTTCCGCTAGCCGGACCAGCAGGTGATCGCGGGAGTCCAGCAGCTCCATCAGCCGGTTGAGCCGGCCGATGCGCTGGGAAGGCGGCGCGCCCTCGGTATCGAGCGAGGCGCGCAGTGCCGCCAGCAACGGCGAATGGAAACTTTCGCGTTCCAGCCGCACCAGCACTTCCGAAAGCAGTTTCAGCTCGTGCGCGGCCTCTTCCACAGCCGTCACCACCGGCCCAATCCGCTTGTGCGTGCGATACAGGAACGCCGCATTGACCACCAGCACCGCGAGGAAAACGTCGCGCAGCGGAATGGAGACCGGCTCGGATATGCGGAAGGCTCCCAGCAGGCTCAACACATAGATGGCCAGTGCCGAGGCCCCCAGCACGCCCAGCGCCGTGAGCGCCCACACCGCAGTGTGGAGACCGCCCCGTTCCAGCAGCCGCGGCGCCTCGCCCCAGGCCGCCAGCGACACGGGGTCTACTCCCGTGCGGGATTCTTCCGCCATCACCGCCAGGTCCTCGCGCAAATCCACGCGCGGGCGCAGTTCGTCGACGGCCTGCTGCCGGGCGCGCGCCGCCGCCGGGCCGGCCGGGACCAGCAGCCAGCGCGCCAGCGTATCCTCGCCGATGTGCGTGCGCGCCGTCGACAGCAGTTCGAACAGCGAGCCCGGCCCGAACAGGTCGAGGTCTCGCGCGTAGGGGTGCGCCGGGTCCAGGTACCGGTCGCCCGGCTCCCCGCTTCCGGCCCATCTGCCATCCAATCGCGCCAGCGCTCTTTCAAAGAACCGTTGCGCGCGCCGGCGCCGCTCCAATACGCGCAGGAGCCGGTCATGGATAACCACCAGCACGACGAAGACGGCTATGGGGGCCGTGACCCAGACGATGGAGAGATGCCCGGCCAGTGCCAGCCACACCACCGCCAGCGCGCCCAGGACGGCCGCCAGCCGGCTATATCCGAGAGTCCGGTGGCGCCGCTCGCGCGTGGCGATATCGGCGCGCCGCTGGTCGAGAAGCCGGGAGTAGACGAGCCGTGGATCGGGAGGCATCGGCCTTTCCATTGTCTCTCGGAATCAAGCTCGGAGCGGGCTGCAAAGCGGGGACTGGCTCAGATTTCGCCGCTCTTGCGGAACTTCGACCAGGATGCGGTCCCGAAGGGCTTCGCGGTGAGCCCCTGCCGTCCGTTGTGGATCAACGTCCAGGTCTGGGCTCACCGCACCAGCCAGTAGCGCTCACCAGCTCTTCGGCTGCACGACGATGGTGCAAGTGTCGGTATCCGAGGTACCGTTGGCGTCCACCACCTTCGATGTGAAGGTGTAAGTGCCCACGGTGGTCGGCGTGCCGCCAAGATGGCCCGTGGAGCTAGTCAGGGTCACTCCCGGCGGCAGCGATCCCTTGACTATCGAGAACGTGTACGGGCCCTTCCCGCCGGTCACTTTCATGTCGGCTGAGTACGATGCCCCAACCCTGGTCTTGGTGACCGAGCAGGGACCGCAATCCAGGTCCACCGCCGGCGCGATCACCTGGATGCTGCAATTGGAGGTATCCGATTTCCCATTGGCGTCTACCACCTTGATGGTGAAGTTGGAAGTGCCTACCGTAGTGGGCGTGCCCGAGATGACGCCGCTGGAGGCGTCCAGCGTCAGGCCGGCCGGAAGCGACCCCGAGGTGAGCGAGAACTTGAACGGTGCGGTCCCGCCGGTTACCTTCATGGTGGCGGAGTACGCGATCCCTGCCGTGGCTTTGCCGGCAGAGCAGGAGCCGCACCCCAGGTCCACAGGCGAGCCCACCACCACGATGGTGCAAATCGCGGTATCCGATTTCCCCTTCGAGTCCACCACCTTCGAGGTGAACTGGTAGGTGCCAGCCGTGGTTGGCGTGCCCGAGATCACACCCGACGAACCATTGAGCGACAATCCCGGCGGCAGTACACCCGAGATGATCGAATACGTGTAGTTAGGCGTGCCCCCCGTCACCGACATGGTAGCGGAGTATCCCGTTCCGACCGTGGCTTTGCCGTTCCCGCAGGTGCCGCAAAGCAGGTTCAGAGCCGATGGCGACACCACGATGGTGCAAGTCTGGGTGTCCGTGTTGCCCTTCGAGTCCTTCACCATCGAGGTGAAGGTATAGGTGCCCGCCGTGGTCGGCGTGCCCGAGATCATGCCGTTCGTAGTATTCAGCGAGAGTCCCGGCGGCAGCGAACCGGAGACGATCGAGAAAGTGTATCCGGGTACCCCGCCGCTCACTTTCAGTGCGGCGGAATACGAGGACCCAACGCTGGTATAGCTGTTGCCACAAGAGGTGGCGCAATCCAGGCTGATGGGTGTTCCCGTCACCACGATGGTGCATTGCTGGGTGTCGGTGTTCCCTTTCGCGTCCTTCACCATCGAGGTGAAGGTGTAGGTGCCCGCCTTCGTCGGCGTGCCGCCGATCTTGCCCGTGGAGGCGCCTAATGTCAGTCCCGGCGGCAGCGAACCGGAGACGATGGAGAAGCTGTAACTCGGCGTCCCGCCGGTCACCACTAGCTGCGAGGAGTACGCCACGCCAAGCGTGGCCTTGCCGTTCCCGCAGGCGCCACAATCCAGGTTGATCGTCGATCCCGTGATCGTAATGCTGCACGTGGCCGTGTCCGTGCTCCCGTTCTTATCCGTCACCTTGGCTGTGAAGTTGTAAGTGCCGGAGGTGGTCGGCGTGCCCGTGATGGCGCCCGTCGCAGAATTCAGCGAGAGTCCTGGCGGCAAAGACCCCGCGGAGATCGTGAACGTGAACGGAGCCGATCCCCCGCTCACCGATAGCATCGCGGTGTATGGCGATCCGACCTTGCCGTTGGGGGATCCGTTTCCGCACGCGCCGCAATCCAGGTTTACTGGCGGCGCGCCAACCACTACAATCGTGCAGATATCGGTGTCCGAATTCCCGTTAGAGTCCACCACCTTGGCCGTGAAGGTGTAGGTGCCCGCCTTGGTCGGCGTACCGGAGATTAGGCCCGTCGCAGTATTCAAGCCGAGCCCCGGCGGCAGCGACCCGGAGATAATCGAGAACGTATTAGGTCCCTTGGCCCCGCTCACCAACATGGTGGAGCTGTACGCCGTCCCCAGGTAGGCTTTGCCCGCCCTGCACGGACCACAATCCAGGTTGACTGGCGAGTTCACCACCACGATGGGGCACGTGGAGGTGTCCGACTTCCCACTGGCGTCCACCACCTTCGCCGTGATGCTGTAATAGCCTGCCGTGGTGGGCGTCCCCGTAATTGCACCGGTGGAGGCGTTCAAACTCAGACCCGGCGGCAGCGCCCCTCCGGCAATCGAGTACGTGAAGGGCGCGGTTCCACCGATTGCCGACAGTATGGCGGTGTACGCGGTTCCGACCGTGGCTTTACCCGCTCCGCAGGTGCCGCACTCAAGATCTAGCGGTGGAGCGATCACGTTGATGGTGCAAACGGCGTAATCGGTCTTTCCCTGCGAGTCCGTCACCGTCGAGGTGAAGGTATAGCTGCCCGCGGTGGTCGGCGTGCCGGCGATTACCCCCGTGGTGGTGTTCAGGGTCAAGCCCGGCGGTAGAGTCCCCGAGGTGATCTGATACTTGTACGGCGCAGTCCCCCCGGTGGCCACCAGTTTCTCGGAGTACGGCGTGCCCACTATGGCTTTGCCGGCCCCGCACGTGCCGCACTCGATGTCCACCGGAGTGGTCACCGTGATGTTGCAGTTGCCCAGCGTAAAGCTCGCCGCGCCCAGCAGAACATTGCCTGCCGCAGCCCGGACGCTGATGTACTTGTAACTCGCGAAGTTCGGTATCGCAATCGGCGTGCCGTCCGCCGTCTGATTACTCAGCAGCGCTGATCCGATGCTCCCCAGCGTGTTCGAACCGTAGACGTTGAAGCTCTCTCCGGGTAGCACGTTGGTGACCGTCAGCATGAGGTTCTGGCCGTTGTGGGCCATCACGCTGGTCACGTCAAGCTGGACGAAATTCGACGTATCGATCTCGTTCGATGACGTCGCGTCGATCCCCAGGCCGTATTGATCGCTGCCGTCGTTGCGTCCGATCAGCGCCGTCGGCCAGCCCGAGTTTGTGAAGCCATAAGCCGTGATGGCGATGCCGTTCACGGTGTACGGCTGCGAATTCCCCTGGTTGCCCGTGGGCGTGGCGAAATTCCAGGTGGATGTTCCGTTGGTGCAGGATTGCGTGCAATTGGAAATCGCGCTGTGACCCAGCGAGTCGACCACCTTAATGGAGAAGTTGAAGCTGCCCGCAACCGTCGGCGTGCCGGTGATGGCGCCCGAAGAAGTGTTCAGGGTCAAACCGGTCGGCAGCGCGCCGGAGGCGATGGAGTACGTGTAAGGACCAACTCCGCCGCTAACTACCACCGAGGAATTGTAAGCCACACCCAACTGGCCGATGTTGATTGGGCATGTCAGCGTAGGCGGTGGTATGACCGGCGGGGCCACCGTCACGGAGCAGTTCACCGTGCCCGTATGGCCAGCCGAATCCTTGACCGTGACCGTGTAGTTGAACGTCCCGTTCACCGTGGCGGTACCCGAAATCGTGCCGCCGGTGGAAATGGTGATTCCGGCCGGCAGATCCGTGGCCGTGAAGGTGTAAGGACCGCCCGTGCCGCCGCTACCAATCATCGTGACCGGCGTAATGGCCACGCCCTGCACGGCGTTAATCACGACGCAGGTCGCGCTCACCGGCGGGGCCACCGTCACTGAGCAGTTCACCTTGCCCGTATTGCCGTTCTTATCGGTGACCGTGACCGTGTAGCTGAACGTCCCGTTCACCGTGGCGGTACCCGAAATCGTGCCGCCGGTGGAAATGGTGATCCCGGCCGGCAGACCCGTGGCCGTAAACGTGTACGGCGCACCCGTGCCGCCGCTGCCGATCATCGTGACCGGTGTAATGGCCACACCCTGCACGGCGTTAATCACTACGCAGCTGGCTG
>Ga0265316_10005346_pt1 | contig 12512 bp, 8 predicted proteins | sample 4522metaG_FD_202092 | JGI IMG/M metagenome (GOLD analysis project Ga0265316, IMG submission 202092) | Rhizosphere microbial communities from Carex aquatilis grown in University of Washington, Seatle, WA, United States - 4-5-22 metaG | ecosystem: Host-associated > Plants > Roots > Rhizosphere >... | reverse complement strand
GGGCGGACCCCCGGTCTGCGGCCGACGCCCTCGTCGGCCTGCTCGCATCTTCCATGTTGCCGACGCGTGGTGCCGGCTGCGGGTCCAGGGGGACCCGCGCGGACCAGGGGGTCCGCCCCACAAAAATAGAGGTTTGGCACCTGCCCGCCGCGCCAGTCTTGCGATTAGGGAGTGCACGGCGTTTGCCGGAAGTGATAAGATTGGCGGCTGGTTATGCGAAGCTGTCAATGGTCTTTACTAACGGCCGGCCTGGTGTCCCTTGCCGGCATGGTCGTGTCCGCAAGCGCGCAGTCGGGCGCGAAGGACGGCGAGTGGCGCTCCTATGGCGGAGACCTCGGAAACACGCGGTATTCGCCGCTCGATCAGATCAACGCCGGAAACTTCAATAAGCTCGAAATCGCGTGGCGCTTTAAGACGGACTCGCTCGGTCCCCATCCCGAATACCGGTATGAAAGCACTCCGCTGATGATCAAGGGCAGGCTGTATACGACGGCCGGGTCGCGCAAAGCGGCGGTGGCACTGGACGCTGCTACGGGCGAGATGCTCTGGATGCATAGCGAAAACGAAGGCGTTCGCGCCGAGAACGCGCCCAGGGTGCTTTCCGGCCACGGCCTGGCTTACTGGACGGATGGCAAAGAAGAGCGGATATTTTACGTCACCATCGGGTACCGCCTGATTGCGCTGGACGCAAAAAACGGCATCCCTGTGGCAGGCTTCGGCAAGGGTGGCGTGGTGGACCTCAAGCTGGACGACGATCAGACGATCGATCCGGACGGCGGCGACATCGCCCTGCATGCCACGCCCATGGTGGCGAAGAACGTGGTGATCATCGGCGCGGCGCACTCCGACGGTTCGGCGCCTAAGAGCATGACACACGTGAAGGGCTACGTGCGCGGTTTCGACGTAAAGACCGGCAAGCGCCTCTGGATCTTCCACACGATCCCGAAGCCGGGCGAGTTTGGCCTGGACACATGGCTGAACGATTCCTGGTCCTACACGGGCAACGCCGGCGTGTGGGCCCAAACGAGTGTGGATGAAGAACTCGGGATCGCTTACCTGCCCGTGGAAGCGGCCACCGGAGACAAGTACGGCGGCCATCGGCCGGGTCCCGGGTTGTTCGGCGAAACCCTGGTGGCAGTGGATCTTCAGACGGGCAAGAGGATCTGGCATTATCAGTTGGTGCACCACGGGTTGTGGGACATGGACCCTCCCTGCGCCCCGATCCTTACCGACATTACGGTGGACGGTAAGACCGTGAAAGCGGTGGCGCAGCCTACCAAGCAATCGTTCCTTTATGTGTTCGACCGCCAGACCGGAAAGCCCATCTGGCCGATTGAAGAGCGTCCGGTGCCGCAGGGCGACACTCCGGGCGAGTGGTATTCGCCGACCCAGCCGATCCCGACCAAGCCGCCGCCCTACGGCCATCAGGGTGTATCGCTCGACGACCTGATCGACTTCACGCCCGCATTGCACGAGGAAGCCCTGAAGCTTGTCGAGAAATACAAGATCGGGCCGATCTTCTCGCCGCCAATCGTGGGCAAGCCGGAGGGCCCGATAGCCGCCCTGCTCTCTCCGGGAAATCAGGGCGGCACCAACTGGCCGGGCGGGGCGTACGATCCGGTGACCCACCTGCTCTATGTATTTGCGCAGACCACCGTCCAGGCGAATTCGCTGGTGGCGCCAAGCAGTCCTAGTATTTCGGACATGCGATATGTCTCGGGAAGAGCCGGCGCGGCGCCCCGGCAGGGGGGCAGGGGCATGTCCGGCGGACCTGGCGCCGGCAGCGGGGGCAGGGGCAATATGTCCGGCGACCCTGGCGCCGGCAGGGGGGGCGGGGGCAGTATGTCCGGCGGACCGGGCGCCGGCAGCGGGGGCTTTGGTGAGAATGCACCCGGCGTCACGATACGGGGGTTGCCTCTGCTGAAGCCGCCGTACGGAATCCTCAGCGCGATCGATCTGAATAAAGGCGAGATCGCGTGGCAGATCGCACATGGCGAGACGCCGGACAACATCCGCAATAGTCCCGAACTGAAAGGGCTGAATATCCCGCGCACGGGGCGACCCGGCCTGCTGGGACCGCTGGCCACGAAGTCGCTGGTGATCATCGGCGAGGCCGGATTTTTCACAACGCCTACCGGCCAACGCGGCGCCATGCTGCGGGCGTATGACAAACTGACGGGGAAGGAAGCCGGCGCGGTTTACATGCCTGCGCCACAGAGCGGTTCGCCCATGACGTATATGCTGAATGGCGAACAGTACCTTGTGGTGGCGATCGGCGGCGGCAGTTACTCCGGCGAGTTACTCGCCTTCAAGCTGCCAGATGAATGACAATGGCGGGGAAGTAACTAGCCAAGGGCTGCCCTTGATTTCCCCGCGGGAGATGGGAGTCGAGGGAGTCAGGAGTCAGAAGACAGAATGGCGGCGGGATACACGCCGCCGATCACGGTCAACGGTCTTCCGCCGCGAGGGGACGGGTTTGGTTGTGGCGTGGCGGGTTCGGAATGGTTGATATCGCGGCGTGGCCCGCGCGGTCCGATCCGCTACATAAACGCTTCGGAGAGGTGCTGGGGCGGCTGGGGATGCCTGCTGCCCGGCATGGCGACGGCGGGCGGGCAGGAGCGATCGAGGATGTCTTCCAGAATGCCGGGGATCTCGAACACGGCGGTGTTGCGCGTGGCCGCGGTCCGTTCGCGGTAGCGGCGATAGCGCTCGGGCTCCAGCAAGTCGCGGACGGCGCGGGAGATCTGCGAGAAGTTGCGCAACACCATGCCGACGCCCTGCTCCTCGATCCAATCGGCGTTGTAGCGTTCCTGGGCCAGGGTCCATGAGTTGCGCTCCACAATCACCGGCAGGCCCAGGGCGAGGGCCTCGCTGATCGATCCGGGGCCCGGCTTGCCGATGAAGAAATCGGCCAGCGCCATGAAGCGCGGAACGTCGCGCGTGAAGCCTTCCAGGTACATGGGGATGCGGCGGGGGAGCGCGGCGATCTCGCGCCGGACGGCATCGTTGCGCCCGCAAAGCAGGATCAGTTGCACCTGGTTGGCGGGCTTGTTCAGCGCCCGCGCGATCTTCACCATGTCGGTGGAGCCCTCGCCGCCGAACAGCACCAGGCCGGTGGGCAGGCCGGGGCGCAATCCCAGACGGGCGCGCCCTTCGCCGCGGTCGGCGGGCGGTGGCGCGTAAAAGCGCGGGTTCACGATCATGCCCGAAGTGCGCACGATGCGCGATTCCGGCAGGCCCATGGCGCGCGCCTGGACCACCGCGCGCTCCGACCCGCAGACCAGATACTGGTCCACCGGTTCGATCCAGAAGTTGGGCGGGTAGTCGGCAATGTCGGTGAGTATGGTGACGAAGGGCGTGCCGGGCCACGCGTGGTCCAACGCTTCTCGCAAGGCGCGGTTGTAGTGGGGGATCAGCGAGACCACCATATCGGGGCGATGGGCGGCCCAGTGACGGGTGAGCAGATCGACCTGCGCGCGATGGAGCAGGCGGATGACCAGGTGCAACAACGGCACCATTTGCGCCGTGCCGTATGTCCAGCCGTGGCGCAGCATGAGATTGTAAACGTCCTGAAACGGAATGCCCAGGGATTTGCGGACGAAGTCGATGGGGTCGAGCAGATCCTGGATGCAATGGAACTGCAAATCCCAGGGCCGTTGCTGCTGACCGATAACTTCCGCCAGGGCGTTGGCGGCGGCCCGATGCCCGCCGCCTGACTCGATATAGATGAAGTCGATCCTACGGCGCATGGCAGGGTCTCAATTGCGGCTTTTGGCGTGAAGCTCCGGGAGGGCCGCCGGCGCGGGGCTGGCCGAGACCAGCGGCCGGTCAGTGGCGCAATTGCGCACCGGCGCTTCTTTCGGCAGGGCGTGCGCCAGCGTGGCCGGGGGACGAAAAGCGGCCACGACGGGCCTGCCGATCCAGCACTCGGGTGCATTCAGACCGAAGATCCAGGCAATCGTCGCGGCGGTATCGAAAGTATAGACGGGAGTCACAAGCTTTCCTGGGGCAATTTCAGGGCCAGAGAGAATCCAGGGAATCTGGATCTCCTCGAGAGAGTTCTTCCCGTGGCCGCGGCCTTTGCCGCCGTGGTCCGAAGAGACCAGCACGAAAGTGGATTCTAGGGCCGATTCCTCGCGCAGCATGTCCAACATGGTGCCAATATATTGGTCAGCATCTTCGACGGCGCGGTAGTAGGCGGGCGTGGCCCAGCCCTCGGAGTGGCCGGCATGGTCGACATTGTCGAGGTGCACAAACATCAGGGTGGGACGGCGCTGTCTCCAGTAACGGGCAGCCGCTTCCGCCGTTTTCGCGGCCCCATGTTCGTGCTGCATGATGTCCGGCGCGTGTTTCTCCACCAGGAGGGCGAAGCCGGGCCAATCGTGAAATATGGCGATGCGGCTCTGGGGCTGCTGTGCGCGCAGCACTTCAAAGATGGTGGGGAACATGCCTTCGGCATCGCGGTAGACCGGCTGGATCTCCACCATCTTGCGCAGGATTCCGTTGGATGTGATGCCGTGCTGTTCGGGCCCTGCGCCATCGATCATGGAAGCCCAATTGGGACTGCTGAGCGTGGGCATGACGCCGCGGGCCGTGAGAGTCCAGGCGGACCGCTCGATGAGCGCGGCGAGATGCGGCGCATTAGCTGTCACCACTCCGTCCACGCTCAAGCCATCCACGCCGATGACGATGAGGCGCGCGCCGCGCCCCGGCTCCAGCGGTTGCGTGCGACTAACCGCGATGCAACAAAGCGACATAAGAACAGTTGCGATTGCCCTCACTTAGCCCTCCTATCCGTTGATAGCACTTGCCATGTTCAATTCAAGTTACAGTTCGAATAAGGTTTGATATCGATTGGCGGCGGCCGCGGCCGGGGTGGGCGCCGATTCCAAAGCCGGGGTCTCACTCCGCCGCAGGCGGGTGAAGGGCTGGCTTGTCAATGTAAGTTTCATGGCTTGCTTATCGGACTGAAACCGTTGATTGGCGGGGCGGCGCTCTTCCGAGGCCGGCGTTCAGCGAGCGGCTGGTTCAGGTTACCGCCGTGAAGTGGGTGGGGTATTCTGGCGGCCGGTTCGACAGTACAGTGTTGGACCGCGTGGGGCGCCCCCGTCCCAATTCCGGAAGCGCCGGGGCCTCAGCGGGTCCAGCGGGCACCCAGCCCGGAGGCCGCCCCGCGCGAGCCCCACTGCCCCGCTCGTGCGCAGCGATTGGCGCCGCCCGCGGCATCTGACTGAGCGGCCAACGAGTGAAGCATCGCCGAAGCCGCTGCTCCCCAAGCCCGCGCCAAAGGCGGCCGGAGACTCCGTCACAAGCCGGCTCTTACGTCCCCGAGCGCGTTGGCGATGTCAGGTATCGCAACTTAGGCTGAAAACGAGCGGAAAGCGAGTTCCGAAAGACGGTGTTAAAGTCGTCCGGCTGGAAAGCCAGCGCCTCCATCGCCAATTGAAACTCACTCGTCAACGAACATTCGAAGGCGCCGGGGTTGTCGGTACTAAGGCTGAAGTTCATTCCCAGGGCCCGCGCGCGGCCGGCGGGATGTTGCTCGATCCCGGGTAAGGCGCCGGTCCGCAGGTTGCTCGTCAGGCAGAATTCCACGTGGACATTGGCGTCACGAAGCTCGTCGAGGAGCGCCGGGTCGTCAACAGCCGACAGGCCATGTCCAAGACGGTTGGGCCTGCCATACTGGAGCGCATCCCGGATGGATTCCGGGCCGCAATGTTCGCCGGCGTGGATCTCGATGCCCAGACCGGCGTCGCGCCATCGCGAAAACGAGGAGGCGAACCGCCGGATGCTCTGGCCATTTTCCGGCCCTACCAGGGCCACGCCGACGATCAGCCCTTCGCGATGCAGCTCGAGAAACGTGTCCGTGTCTCGCACTAAGATGCCGGGATCGAGGGTGCGCGGAACCACCATGATGAATTCGATCTGAATGCGCCCGCGCTCCAGATGGTTGGCCCACTCGCGCCAACCGTGAAACGCTTCGACCAGCGCCGGCAACTCACGCGGAAACATGGTGGGCGATATCATGATCTCCGAATAGACTACGCCCTGGGCGATGAGATTCGAGATATGCGCCGCTAATACGGGCCGCAATGCGTCCATCGCGCCCGCCTGATATGGTCTCAATATCTCCACCCAGCGGGTGAAGGAGCCGATGTCGCGGATAGGGTAAGCGGCGGCGAGCGTGGACGGCTCGACGAGAACGCTGCCGCCGTCGCGCCGGATATCGTTGAGCAGCGCCGGATGAATCACGCCGAGTAAGTGGCAATGTAACTCGGCCTTAGGTAAGTGGGGCTGCACCGTGTCCCGCGTAGCCATGTTCACGGCTTCGAAACCAGATCGACAGTGCCGTTCTGCGAGACCACCACGATCACGCTCGGGAACCGGGTGCTGTCGATATACATGAGAGCCGAATTGTATCTTCCTCCGCGCGTGCGATCGCCGCGCGGCGAAATCATACCGTCGAGAATCGCCCCGATGCCGTAGCAAATGCCGCGTGTGTCCATGATCACGGTGCCATCGATCGAGGTAAGACGCTCCATGAGCGCGGGAGTCAGCGGAACCGGTATCAACCGGGTACATTGGCCGCACAAGCGCTCCGCCTCCGCGGCGGCTTCGGTAGAGATCAGAACATTCGTGCCGCGCACCTGGCGCCTGGCGGCCTCAACCAGCTCCCTCAGGTGCTGCATCTGCGCCGGCGGCATCTCGCCAAAGACTCTCTGCAGCTCCTCCATGAGGTTGTCCTGCGTGATGGTGGAAAACGCCAACTCATTGACTTGCAGGACGACCGAACCCGCCTGCCGAACCTCCCACATACCGTGCCTTTGAAACTGTATGGTGAGGGTGTCCGGTTGATCGACACCGGTTACAAAACCGTAGACCATCCGTCCGTCGCACAAGAGCCGCAACCGCTGCTCCGAGACCTGCAGCATTTTGCGTACTGCGCGTATGCCTCTTACATCGAAAGGCGTTATGAACTTAATAACCGTGGTGCTGCCCGGCTGCGACTCCGGCCGGCAGAGCACCAGGAACCCGGTACTCTCCGCCTCTTCATAATGTAAGAGAGCGATCTGGTTGAACAAATCGAACAGTTCAGCGGCGATATCTTCGCCGGCTACGGGAGATGCGATCTGTATGAACTGCTGTCTGACGACGTTCATCCGCAAATTCCCGGAAGGCCTTGGCCAGCGCGCCATGGGTGCGCCAGGGAGCCTCCCGCCTTTCTGCCTGCGCCGTAGCCGGAGAGCATTCGGACGCCGGCACAAGCGAGCGCCCGGTGGGAGTTGCGGCGCGGTGGATCGTCTTATGATAGCGCACCGGCGCTTCGCATCGCGCCGGGCGGGCCATACCGGTGCTTGACCGGTTTGGGGATTGCTGGCGGAACCGCTCCCTGACGGTCGCGGCTCGGACACGGTCGCGGCTCGGACACGGGCGCGGCTCAGACACGGGCGCGGGCCGGACACGGTCGCGGCTCGGACACGGTCGCGGCTCAGACACGGGCGCGGGCCGGACACGGGCGCGGCTCGGACACGGGCGCATTGATTTCGCAGTGGTTATCGAGGCGCGAGCGCACCCGGGCCATGCCGTTTCCGGCGTCAGAAGGCGGCGGCGGGGCTGCGCGCCTGGGCGGGCCGGCGGATGGCGCGGAGCGTCTCGACAAATCCTAAAGCTCTGGCCGGCTTCAGCCGATTAAGTAGCAGGTCCCGAAGCGTGGAAAAGGGGCCGGGTACACGGCCGGCGATGGCCCGAAGCGGCCAGCCATCTCAAGAACGGACAAATGCCCAGAGGAAGCCATGCAGCACGTTAAAGAAACTCTGATTCAGCAGATGCGCAGTTTCTCCGAATTCACGGAAGCGCTGGAGAAGGCCGCACACTCCGCCGAGGTCGACGCGCTCACCGGGCTGGCCAGCCGCGCGATGGGCGAAGCCTATCTCACCGCGCAGCTCGGCGGCGAACGTCCGACGCTCGCGATCCTGATTGACCTGAACGGCCTGAAACAAGTGAACCATCGCTGGGGCCACGCCTTCGGCGATCAGATTCTGAAGAGCGTGGCTGGCAGCCTGGCGGAATCTTCGAAGCGCTTCTCCCTGCTTTGCCGTTGGGAGGGGGGCAAGTTCCTGATGGTCTCTCACTCGATTCCGGACGTCCCGGAAGACGAGGCTGCCGCGGTCCGCAAACGGGTCTCCCGGCGATACACTGTGAGCGCGGATGGTTCGCCGCTTGAGGTGGATATCGGCGTATCCGCCGGCGCCGCGGTGGCCAAGGAGGGAGACTCGGTGCCGGATCTCATCGCGCGCGCGGAGTCCGATCTGCTTCGCAGACGGATCCTGGGCCGGGTATGAGGCCGGGGCCGGGGCCGGTTAAGGCTCCACGACGCCGCCGGTGGGGGCGTCCGCCGCCAACCGAATACACACGCCGATCCGCTTCCCGAGGTCGTTCACGCCGTTGGCGTTGTCGCGCAGACGGTGGGTAACGCGCAAATCCGCCTCTGTTCCGAAAAAGGCCCCCCCGCGCGTGGTGCGGGCATTCGTCCCGGTTGGCGAGACCTCGGCCGGAGAGTCAAACTCGTTGGCGCACCATTCGTACATGTTTCCGCTCAAGTCATATGCGCCCACGGGAGACCGCCCATCCGGGTACATGCCAACAGCCATTAGCTTATAGGCGCCGTCCCGGTGATTCGCCCGATCCGGGTCCCATGCGGGACCCCAGGGATAAAGGTACCCGTCCATGCCTCCGGTGGCCGACTGCTGCCACTCCCATTCGGCCGGCAGCCGGACCCGATACCCCAACTGCCTGCTGAGCCAATTACAGAACGCCACGCCCTGGTAAAACGACACGAACTGAGCCGGATGGTTGGCCGTTCCGGGCTTCTGCGGGAAAACCGGGTGGTTGTCCGGATCGGCCGCGAGGTCCACCCACCAACGCTTGTCAAAGTACACATTGGGCCGCGCAAAGACATCGAACTGGCGCATCGTGACGGGATATTGCGCGATATGGAATGGCTTCACGTCGAAGGTGGCGACAGTCTGTCCGGTTGTGTCAACCAGGTTGACCCTGCCGCCCGGCACTCGCAACCAGGCAATGTCCGGCAATCCGCTCTCGGTGAGCGCGACGCCCGGGCGCCGGTCGCCCAACTGCGCCAGCCGCTCGCCGATCTCGGCCCTTCGCGTATGGCCCACTACCGGGAAGCGGAGCTCCTTGATCAGCCTGTCCGGCTCCGGTTGAATGAACCGCTCCACCTGTTCCGAAAGCCCATTGCCGGCGCGCCGCGGAGGTTGTGGCGCGGAGACGCTGGCTGCCGCGGACCCGGAGGAAGCCCCCGAGGAAGCCCCGGCGGCGGCCGATCTGGCGGAGCGCCATGGCTCCGAGGTTTGCAGATTGGCGCTGGACAAGCCAAGCACTTCGATAGCCCCATAAACCTTTTCGAGCCGCTCCTGGGGCCACAACATTTGACGGTCGATGTCCAGCGCATCCTTAATAGTGGCCGCCTTCGCCCGTTCCCGCGCCCAGTTACGGGCCTCCTTTTCCACGTCTTGCATTAGGACTAAGGCGTCGCGAGAATCCGCAACCCATTTGGTCAGCACCGTCCAATTGCGAAGCAGGGCTTCGTGAGCGATCTCGACGACGATGCGCCGCGGCGCGGAAGCCGGCGAAGGCGCGTCCTCCAAATGCGAAACCAGCAGCCGCGCATCGATCAGGGCATCCATGAGCCGTTCTTCCTGCTCCGTCCAATTCGGATCCTGCGGATCGATGAGCGCGGGCTTCTTGGCCGCTTTGCCCTGATCGTCGACAGTTACCAGGCGGCGGAACAAACGGCCCATGGTCTTCGGGCCGATCTTAAGATCCTTGACGGCCTCATCGGCCGTAGCCTGAATCGCGCCCTGGACTTTGCCTATCTTTTCGTAATCTTCCCGAGTAAGTTCCCAGGCTCGCACCGTTCCTCTTCTCGTCAGGGCGGCCTCGACCAGTTTTTCCAGCGCATAGGATAACAAAGGAAGCGCCCCAACTCCGGTTCCGGCATCCTCCAGGATCTCGAGCGGGAGACTCTCGTCCTCGAAGCTGTAACCGCTCAATGCCGCCGGATAATAGATGGCGCTGAATAGCGACTGCACGCTCGCGGGTCTGACTACGTACGGGTCCGAATCGGCCAGACCGGTGTCCATCAGGCGGCCATAGAAATCGTCGCGAATGGAGATAATGACATATACCCGCGGGCGCGTCGAGAGGTCGCGCACGGCAGACAGGAATCCCGCGCGCTCGTCGTGGTCGGTAACTACCGTGAACGCTTCCTCGAATTGGTCTATCAATATCACCAGTCGCGCATCGTCCCCCCGGTCCTTCAGCGCCAGGTTAATAACTTGGTCGAGGTCTCTCCCATCCCGCAACCGATCTTCCAAATCCACAGTCCGCTTGTACCTGTCAGCCTCGGGGATGATTCTGTTGATCTCGAAAGCCGCCGTGGTGAGGGGCGGTTGCGGCCGGCCGTAGCGTTCGTCGGTTTCCGAGATCTTGATGTCGATCGCCTTCCAGGCGCCGCTGCCGGCAATCGCATTCAGCTTAAGGCGGTACAGCAGCCCCGCGCGTACCAGGGATGACTTACCGCAGCCGGAAGGGCCCACCACGGCGAGAAACCGCGGCCGCGGCGCCAGTCGGTTGCGCAGCTCAGTGACCTCGTTGGCCCGGCCGTGAAAACGCCAGCCATCCTCGCTCCGATAACTCTTCAATCCGAGGTAGGGATTCGTCACCTCCGACTGAGTGGAAACCGGCACGGCGGGACCTTCCTGCCGCGGGTATAGCGATCGCTCGATCAGATAGTGAAATCTCGACTGGAAATCGGACCAGAACTGTTCCGGAAACTTGTCCGCCGCGCATTTGACGTAGGGGACTTCGTCCCGATCCAATTCTTCAAAATAGCGCGCCACTTCGGCGCCGTCCGGTGGTTCGCCGGCAGGCGTCCCGTCGTCGCCGGACACAAGGCGGTAGATCAATCCGCGCTGGTGGCCATCGCTTTTTCTGGAATCCCGCGTTGCCCGCTCCGGGACTTCGAGGCCCAGGCCGGCCGCCGAGCGCGCCAGGTTCGATCCGGCGATCAGAATCAGGCCGTGGAAGCCTTCGAGGCGCTGCTCCCAAAAGAACCTGTTGCGGGGCGCCGTTTCGCCGCTGACAATCTCGTCCCAGCCGGTGAGCGTCACGGGAAAACTCCGGGCCGCCGGAGCGTGACGGATCTTGTCGATGGTCTCCCGGACAATCGCCAGTTCGTTGTCAAGACCATCCGAGGCCGCCACCAAAATGCGCACCGGTGTGCCGGGTGTCAAACCCGCCGCGCCCCAGAGTGCGGCCGAAGGCAGTCTGGGCGTTCGGATGACAAGGTCCGACGGCATACCGGGCCATTGCCGGAGCTGGTCGATCGAGGTCGCGACGATGACGCCGTTCTCCGAGCCGCCGGTAAGTATCGCCATAACATCGGCGACAACTCCAACCACCAGTCCGGTGTCGGCGTCCATGACCGGCGATCCGCTGTCCCCGTGACCTATGCGCTTGGCGCTGTCGTTCCCCAATTCGAACGACTGCGGCGTCTGTCCGATGAACGGATGCCAGGTGGTTGCCGGGTGTTCGGGTTCGCGTCCCTCGGCGGAGGCCAATTGCAAGTAGCTGACAATCTTGTACTGCCGGGGCGCCAGCGGTTTTCCCAATGGCAGGATGGGACGATCCGCCAGCTCGCTTGCCGCGCATGCGAGAACCGCCAGGTCGGCCTCACGCTCCTCGTCTTTTTGCCGCTCCGACGCCCAGACAACCTCTGCCGGTTGTTCGTCAACAAACACGGAATCGGGTTGTCCGGGCGAGGCAGAGCCGTATACCACGTGGCGGCAGGTCAGGATGTAAGTAAGTCCCGCCTGATCCCGGTGAATGAGAAAGCCCGTTCCCTCGCTCGCAGTCCCGGCCCCGCGGGCTTTCACCCGCACTACGGAGCTACTGGCAGGCTGACTGGGCATAGGACATCGCCTCAATCCGAAGCGGGCGCGCCGGCCGTCTTGTCTTCCTTCCGGGCCAACACCAGCTTGACTTTAAGATTGACGTTTCCCTTAGTGCTCGCCACGAAGAAGTTACCCGAAGTCTCGATTCCGAATCCGACCTCGAGTTCCACCTGTTTCAGGATCACCTGTTCGTTCAGATCGTTCCAGGCATCCGCGATTGGCCGGACCACTCGGAGGAGCAGCGGCCGGATCGAGTCCATTCGTTTTTGGATTTCTTCACTTACCGATGAGACCCTGGAGGTGGCATATTCCGCTTCGATGCGAATTCCATCCTCGAGCTCGATGATTTGCGTTGCCATCGAATCCCTCCTGACGATGGACCTCATTCTACACCTTCCGGGTGCGGCCCGGCTCGCGCCGGCGGCGGTTACGTAGGTGTCGCGGCGCGGGCGGCTGCGCCGCGGGCCGGGTCCCGTGCGCAGGCGGCGGCTACGTGGCTCGCGGTGGGGCCGGCTGCGCCGCGGGCCTGGTCACGTG
>Ga0265316_10005343_pt1 | contig 12518 bp, 9 predicted proteins | sample 4522metaG_FD_202092 | JGI IMG/M metagenome (GOLD analysis project Ga0265316, IMG submission 202092) | Rhizosphere microbial communities from Carex aquatilis grown in University of Washington, Seatle, WA, United States - 4-5-22 metaG | ecosystem: Host-associated > Plants > Roots > Rhizosphere >... | reverse complement strand
CAATGTTCCAATAATCAGCATTACCATACCCACTCTTGATGAATTTTATATCGGACAAATGATCTATTTCTTTGAAATGGCCTGTGCAATAAGTGGATATATTCTTGATGTGAATCCATTCGACCAGCCGGGTGTGGAAGCATACAAAAAGAATATGTTCGCACTTCTTAATAAACCAGGCTTTGAGGAGGCCGGAAAAAAATTAAAGGAAAGATTATAATAAAATGATAAAACAAAAGATTCCCTTTTATCTCTTTGCTGCTTTGGTTGTTACCCTCTCTTTAGGGAGCTGTAAAAACTGGAGTGAATCCGGAACCGGTTCAATCAGGATCGTAATCAATAAAGCCGGACAGACACTTGGTTATGATACAACCTCACATATTAAATTGCTAACAATTAACGGACTTGCCTTTAAGGATCTGAATAAGAACGGGAAACTCGACAAATATGAGGATTGGCGCCTCAGCGCTGAGGAACGGGCAAAAGATCTGGCATCTAAAATGACTATCGAGCAGATTGCAGGACTGATGCTGTATAGTGCTCATCAGGCTATTCCTTCGGGCAATACACGATTTGGAGCAAGCACATATCACGGGAAACCTTTTGCAGAGAGTGGAGCGAAGCCATTCGATTTAAGCGACCAGCAAATCAAATTCCTTACCAGAGATAATCTCCGTCATGTTCTGATTACTTCTGTGGAAAGTCCTGAAGTTGCAGCATTATGGAATAACAAGCTACAGGCTCTTTGCGAAGCTATCGGTTTTGGTATTCCGGCAAACAACAGTTCTGATCCAAGGCACCGTTCGACCTCGGAAGCTGAATACAATGTTGGTTCTGCAGGGCAAATATCAATGTGGCCAGGTTCACTTGGCATGGCAGCTACATTTGATCCTTCTGTAGTAAAACAGTTCGGCCAGATCGCTGCAAAAGAATATCGTGCTTTAGGTATTGCAACAGCACTTTCACCCCAGATTGATCTTGCCACCGAACCTCGATGGGCAAGAGTCAACGGAACTTTCGGTGAAAATCCGCAACTTACTGCAGATATGGCGCGTGCATATGTTGATGGATTCCAGACTTCAGTTGGAGACAAGACTATTGCAGGGGGCTGGGGTTATACAAGTGTAAATACAATGATTAAACATTGGCCTGGAGGCGGACCTGAAGAGGGAGGACGAGATGCTCATTTTGCCTTCGGGAAATATGCTGTCTATCCGGGTAATAATCTTGCCGATCATCTAATTCCATTTACAGAAGGCGCCCTTAAACTCGAAGGAGAGACAAAAATGGCTTCGGCGGTAATGCCTTATTATACAATCTCTTATGGCATTGATAAACAAAACAAAGAAAATGTGGGTAACAGCTATAATAAATATATCATAAATGATCTGTTGCGGGGTAAATATTCTTTTGATGGAGTTATTTGTACCGACTGGGGTGTTACTTCAGATGAAAAGGCTGTGGACGGATTCGGAACAACCTGCTGGGGTGCCGAGACGCTGACCATAGCGGAAAGACATTACAAAATCATAATGGCCGGTGTGGACCAGTTTGGCGGGAACAATGATGCAGGTCCGGTTATTGAAGCATACCGGATGGGAGTAAAAGAACATGGAGAGCAATTTATGAGGGCCCGTATGGAGCAATCTGCGGTTCGTCTTTTAAAGAATATCTTCAGGGTTGGACTTTTCGAAAATCCATATCTCAATGTGGAGGAAACAAAAAAAACTGTCGGGAACGAGGAATTCATGAAAGCCGGATATGATGCCCAGCTGAAATCAATTGTAATGCTTAAGAATAAAAACAAAGTACTGCCGGTTGCTAAACAGAAAACAGTATATATTCCTAAAAGAACAACGGCAGCCAATCGGGACTTCTTTGGCGGTCCCATACCTGAATCAGTCAATATTCCTGTTAATCTTAACCTGGTAAAGAAATACTTCAAGGTTACAGATAATCCTGCTGAAGCTGATTTTGCTCTTGTTATTATCAGGAGTCCTAATTCCGGAAGCGGTTATGATGCAGGAGATGTTAAGAAAGGTGGAAACGGGTATGTACCAATAAGCCTGCAGTATGGTCCTTACAAAGCTATTTATGCGCGCGATCCCAGTATAGCCGGAGGAGATCCCTATGAGAAATTTACAAACAGAACTTATAGAGGTAAAACTGTCACAGCTTCCAATGTATCAGATCTGAAAATGGTACTGGATACTAAAAAAGCTATGAAAACCAAACCGGTTATCGTATCAATCGCAATGTCAAAACCTATGGTATTCAATGAATTTGAAAAAGATGCTGATGCAATAATTGTCAGCTTTGATATACAGGATCAGGCACTTCTGGATATTATTTCAGGTACTTCAGAACCTTCAGGATTGCTGCCAATGCAGATGCCTGTTGATATGAAAACCGTTGAGACACAGAAAGAGGATGTACCTTATGATATGGCATGCCATGTCGATTCAGAAGGGAACACTTATGATTTTGGTTTCGGACTGAACTGGAGCGGGGTTATTAAAGATGCAAGGGTAGAGAGGTATAGGAAAGAAGTAAAATAGTACAGTTTAATTCAGGATGGGAGGTTAAGATTGCCACGCCTTCCTTTGTCAGGCTCGCAATGACACTGCAAGTAAGGTTAATTCATTTTGGGAGTTGAACCGAAGCTGAGAAAGTCTACGGTCATTGCGAGGATCACGATGAAATCAGGAGACGAAGCAATCTCACGAGACAAGTCAAATTCTGAGAAAAAATAAGCCCCTCAAATTGAGGGGCTCATGGTAAAGTCGCTATTTCAGTTTATGTTTTTTCACAAACTCATCAATCACCTCTGAAAGATTAGGATTTCCAATCTCCTGGAGATCATAGTATACCCTTGTATTTGGCTTCTTTATCTTAATGATTCTGTTAAGATCAATAGGTGTGGCTATTATCACACTGTCACAATCAGTATTGTTGATAGTTGTTTCAAGATCTTTTAATTGCTGATCTCCATAGCCCATGGCAGGAAGAAGGGTTCCGATATTCGGATATAATCTGAACGTTTCGCTCAGTTTGCCAACGGTAAAAGGTCGTGGATCAACAAGTTCTGCAGCACCGAATTTACGCGCTGCAACAACTCCCGCACCTAGCTTCATTTCACCATGTGTCAGGGTCGGACCATCTTCTACTACAAGCACTCTTTTCCCTTTGATCAAAGAGGAATCGTCGACTTTTATCGGTGAAGCGCCATCGATAACAATTGCTTTCGGATTGACTTTATCGATACTCTCCCTTACTATCTGTATTGCTTCAGGACCTGCACTATCCATTTTATTTATTACAACAACATCAGCGATACGGAGCGTAACTTCGCCCGGGTAATACTTTAGTTCGTGTCCGGCCCGATGAGGATCTGTAACTGTTATCATCAGGTCGGGTTTGTAGAATGGGAAATCATTATTTCCTCCGTCCCAGAGAATTACATCACAACCTGCAGGATCATTTTCAGCAGCCCGAAGGATAGCTTCATAATCAACTCCGGCATAAATGACGTTTCCTCTGACCACATGTGGTTCATATTCTTCCATTTCCTCAACTGTGCATTTATGCTTTTCAAGATCTTTAACAACAGCAAAACGCTGAACTTTCTGAGCATTAAGATCACCATAAGGCATCGGATGGCGTATTGCAACCACCTTTAAACCTTTTTCCATAAGAAGTTCTATTACCTTCCTCGATGTCTGACTTTTACCACATCCGGTACGGATAGCACCAACAGCAATAAGAGGTTTTGTACTTTTTACCATAGTATCAGATGGTCCGAGCAAAATAAAATTGGCTCCTGCAGCGTTTACTATTGCACTCACGGACATCACTTTCTGGTAAGTAACATCGCTATATGAAAAAACACAATCATTAACTTTATATTTCTTAATAAGATCCGGAAGGTTTTGTTCGGCAAATATCGGGATCCCTTCAGGATATAATTTTCCGGCAAGCTCTTTAGGATATTTTCTCCCGTCAATATCGGGTATCTGAGCAGCAGTAAAGGCAACAACATTATAGTATTCATTATCTCTGAAGCAAGTATTGAAATTATGGAAATCGCGACCTGCTGCACCAATTATGATGACATTTTTCTTAGTCATAAATCCTCCTTAGTTTATTAAAAATTTATTTGCCGGAAATGAATTTTCATTTTAAAATGAACCAACAAATGTATAATTTGCATACTGAAATTCCGAGCATTTTATGGTATTTTTTTAAATGCCGTTTCTATGCTTTAATTTCCTGAATAATAATCTGTTAATACTATATTAGGGGTGTCTCGAAAACATGTTAAAGAAAATGTTTTCAATAAAAGGAGGTATATGGCAAATTCTTTGTACTATTATAACATATTATGAATGTGCTGGCTCACATATATCTTTCAGGTGATTCTGATAAAATAATTATTGGCAATTACATAGGTGATTACGTAAAAGGACGCGATTACCTGAAGTACCCCGAACTCATCAGAAAAGGTATAATTTTGCACAGGCACATAGATGGATTCACTGACCAGCATCCTGTTGTTCACCGGAGCAAAATATTTTTTACAAGGAAATATCATAAGTATTCTGGTGTCATAACGGATATAATATATGATCACTTTCTTACCAGGGAATGGGATTTTTTTTCCAGGAGGCCACTTGAAAGTGTCACCTATAATTTTTACAGAGCACTGGTTAACAATTACGATATTATGCCCGAGAATGTCAGGGAAATGATGCCTTTCTTTATAATAAACAACTGGATAGAATCTTACCAGACTTTAAGTGGAATCCGTCATGTTTTGAATACACTGAGCAAACGATCGACTCTTCCGAATGAAACACGGTTTGCTATGCATGCTCTTAAAAAAAATTATTACTCTCTCCAGGACGATTTCATGGAATTTTTTCCGCAACTAATTGATTATGTTGAAAAAGATTTTGGAATTGAAATCTCACACAGAATAACTATCCCCTTCTGATTATATCAGATACTCGGTACGGCTTGCATCCAGCCTCAGGAAAATAAACAAAAGAATAGTAAAACCCCATAAGGAGCTGCCACCATAGCTTAAAAAGGGTAAAGGTATCCCTATAACCGGTACCAGACCAATGGCCATTCCTACGTTTAAAAAAATATGTGTAAAAAGAATTGAAACAACACAATAACCATATATCCTTGCAAAGTCAGATCGCTGTCGTTCAGCCAGAAAGATCAATCTCAGAAGGAGAAACAAATAGGTTCCGATTACTAAACCGGAGCCCAGGAAACCCCACTCTTCACCAACGGTGCAGAAAATAAAATCTGAACTTTGTTTGGGAACAAACTTGAACTTTGTCTGGGTTCCCTGCAAAAACCCTTTTCCTGCAAATCCTCCGGAACCGATTGAAATTATTGACTGGTTGACATTATATCCCGTTCCATGAAGATCAGTTTTAAAACCAAGAAGAATGTTCACCCTGTCCTTTTGATGTTTGGGAAGCATATTATTAAAAGCGTAATCAAACGAGTTGACAAAGATGATACTTCCTATCAGGAATATATAAATAATCAGAACAGATGCTGCTCTCTTAGTATAAATATAGAATGCATAAGCTGCACCGGAAAGGATGAGTGAGATAAAAACAACCAGCTCATTACCAATGGATTTAATTATATAATGATCAAGCAGGTAAATAGTTCCTGTAATTAAAAGGAAAATCCCGGTTCCGAAGAGTACCAATTTCCATTTTCGTGTTGTAAACCACACAAGAATTACCGCGATAATTATTAATGCAAATGTAAGATAGAGAATGTTGGTAAGGAGGGTAAGAAAAAACAGAGCTATCATCAACAGCCCTGATACGAATATATATGGGCTCATTCCTTCTCTGAAAAGTACTATAAATAAAGAAAAGAATACAAGTGCTGAACCCATATCAGGCTGCAACATCGTAAGCATTGCCGGAAAAAGAATTATTGATGATGCGGGTACCATTACTGACATTTGAGTCAGATCCTGTCTCCTGGTATTTAAATAACCTGCTAGTGCCAGGGAGGTTCCAAACTTTGCCAGTTCGGACGGCTGAAGACTGATACTTCCAAACTCAAACCATGATTTTGCACCATTTATCTCTTTCCCGAAAATAACCACCAGAATCAGGAGCAGCATGCATGTCCCATAAATGAACCAGGAGAAAAAGAAATAGAACCGGTTATCGATGATTACAATAAAAATGGCAAGAATAAGCGATGCAGCTATCCATAGAAACTGTTTCCCATACCGCTGAGAAAAATCCAATAATCCAGGATGCTCTTCATTAAAAACCGCAGCATAAATGTTGATCCACCCCATAAAAATCAGAAGCAAAAATAAGACTATCGAAGTCTTGTCTATCCTTGTCCAGATATTAGCGCTCCGATTCACTGTTGCTCCCTCCAAGATTTAAGTCAAGTATTCTCTGTTGCAGAGCTTTATTGGATATCTCTCCTTTTAAATATTTTTCTATCATCAGACTTGCAACAGGAGCTGCGTAGGTTGCTCCAAAACCTGCATTTTCAACAAATACGGCTATTGCAATTTTAGGATCATCCTTAGGCGCGAATGCAATAAAAACAGAATGGTTGGCACCATGAGGGTTTTGTGCTGTTCCGGTCTTACCGCAAATGATAATATCTTTTAATTTAACAGATGCCGCTGTACCACTATTCACCGCTTCTTCCATACCTAGTACGATTTCTTCAAAATTTGCAGGATCAATGTCTATCTGGTGCTTAGTTGTAAAACGCTTGTCAATAACATGGTCTTCACCAACAGATTTTACAACATGAGGTGTATAAAAATAACCGCGGTTAGCTATAGCGGCAGTCATGTTTGCCATTTGCAGAGGGGTTGCACCTACTTCACCCTGACCAATTGCCATTGAAATAACTGTCAGGGCCTTCCATCTGTTCTTGCCATAATATTTATCAAAATACTCTGTTGTTGGAATAAATCCCTTCAGTTCATTTACAAAATCGGTTCCCAGTTTATTTCCAAACCCAAATTCATTCAGATATTCTCTCCATTTCTCATAAGCATCAGCAATGGTATTATAAGCCGGATTTTCAAGAACTTTTCTGTACGTCTGACAAAAATAAGCGTTACATGAATTCCCGATGGCGCCGACAATATTAAGCGGCGAAGGATGAACATGGCATGCCACGAAAAGGTAACCCCTATTGCACGCAAATCGTGTTTCCGGAGTGATTACCCCTTCCTGAAGGCCTATCAGGCCATTTATAGGTTTGAAAGTCGATCCTGGCGGATATGATGCCATCAATGCCCTGTTAAATAAAGGTTGTTGGATCGAATCACTCTGAAGTTTTGCGAAATTTTCCGACCTGACCCTTCCGACGAGCAGTGCAGGGTCATAATCTGGTGCTGAAATAAGAGTGAGCACTTCGCCCGATTTGGGTTCTATCGCGACAACGCTTCCTCTTTTGTTTTTCATAAGAAGCTCTCCGTACTCCTGGAGATCAAGATCTATCGATGATGTAATGTTTGCTCCCTGTACAGCAAGCGTATCCTTCTTCCCATTTGCAAATGAGCCTTTTATCCTGCTATAGACATCAACAAGGAAAATTTTAACGCCTCGTCTGCCCCTGATCTCTTTTTCATAAGCTTCTTCGATTCCGCTCTTGCCTATATAATCTCCGGGTTTATAATACGGATCTTTCCTGGTAATATTATCATCTACTTCGCTAACATATCCAAGGATATGTGCAGCAACAGGTTTCGAATATTTTCGGAGTGTTCGTGGCTGTACATAAAAGCCGGGATACAAGAACATTTTTTCCTGGAACCTTGCATATGTTTCATCTGAAACCTGCTTCAGAAATACCGAGGGGGCCCGTCTGGAATAGTTTATAGCAGCTTTCATCTGTTTCCTGAACAGATCGCCTGAAATTCCAAGCAGGTCGCAAAACCCTAGTGTGTCAAACTTTGAAGTCTGAGCTGGTATAACCATCAGATCGTAGGCAGCCTGATTGAAGACTATCAGTTTCCCATTCCTGTCATAAATCAGCCCGCGGGCTGGATATTGTGTAACATATCTCAGAACATTATTATCAGCTGATATTCTGTATGAATTTTTTATAACCTGAATAATAAACAACCTCACTAATAAGCCAAGTATAGCAATCACAATGAGTGTCATTATAACATATTTCCTGTTAATGAATGAATCTTTCATAATGCCCGATCAATTACTTTCCTCTCCTGTAAAATTCAATCAAAAGAATAAACGTCATGGAAAACATTGTACTTAATAATACTCTCAGCATTGTTCTGAAGAAATCTGCAAACCGGAATACTTCAATGTAAAAAAGAGTTGTATGGTGAACAAGAACCATCAATAATGCATAAAAGAAAAACCATCTGAATCCATAAATCATCATTGATGGATCAGATCCGGATTCATACCCATCCTTCGGAGATACAATTCTGAGAACATATGGACGTACAAACCCTGCCAGAACTGTTGCTGAAGTATGCATTCCGGTCGATCCTGTAAAGAAATCAATAATCAGCCCGGTAGCAAAGGATAAAAGAAGAAGTAACCACGATGGTATTTCAATTGGTAAAAGAAGAATAAACATAATATAAACGTACGGATTAACATACCCGCTGAACTGGATATTGTTAAGAAGCAAAACCTGAATCAGTATAAGCAAAATAAAAATCAGACCAAACCTTAAGATTGAATTGATCATTTAAATAATTTTTCAAGTTCCAGTTGTTCCGTTTTTTTCATGTTGCCAATAACATCAACAAAATGCAGTTTTTTGAAATCAGTCATCAGCAAAACAGATATTTTATAGAAATCTCCGCCAAATTTCTCATAATCGCTCACTGTCCCAACAATAACACTTTCCGGGAAAATTGCCGAATAACCTGTTGTCTCAATTGTATCGCCAACGTTCACAAGAACATGCTGAGGAATTTCACTTAAGATTGCATACCGGTAATCCCTGCCATCCCAGCTGAGTGAACCAAAATATCCGTTTGATTTAATCCTGGCGCTTAACTTAAAATCGGGGTTCAGGAGCGACATTGCCACAGAATAATCTTTGGAACAGCCAACAATTACTCCTGCAACGCTATTTGCAGAAATAACAGCCATATCAACTTTTATTCCCTGGCTTTCTCCTTTATTAATGGTAAAAAAATTCCTTTGCCGGTTTATTGAATTTTCAATTACTTCAGCAGATGTGTGAAGATATTGTTGTCTGTGGGTGGAATCATCAGCAGAAAAAAAAAGTGGACTCTCTTTTCTTACCAATTTTGAGATATTGTTCCTCAGTGCAACATTTTCTGCTGCCAGTCTTTCGTTAATCTCATGAAGACTCAGATATGACTTTGTACTATTGATCTTCTCCTCAACTCCCCGGGTAATACTCCTGACACTATTCACAATCCTCGAATTATGATAACTATTCCTTGTTGAAATCAAATAAAAAGCTATTCCTTCAAGAAATAGAAAGATGATCAGGCTATTGTATCTGACCAGAAAGTTCAGCAGATTCCTCATTCACACTTTAAGATTATCTCATCAGGAATGGAAATTTATCTACATTTTTAAGGGCAACACCCGTACCACGCGCAACTGCATGCAATGGATCTTCAACAACATTAAAAGGGATGTTTATCTTATCGGTCAGTCTTTTGTCAAGACCTCTCAGCAAAGCTCCTCCACCTGCCAGATAAATACCTTTGTTCACTATATCAGCGTAAAGTTCAGGCGGCGTTTGTTCGAGAACGTTTAATAGAGCTGCTTCCACTTTTGATAATGACTTATCGAGACAATATGCTATTTCCTGATAAGAAATTGGTATTTCGATAGGAAGTGCTGTCATAATATTTGGTCCTCTCACTACAAAATCAGCAGGAGGATTATCTATATCTGGAAGAGCGGCTCCCACACCTATCTTAATATCTTCTGCAGTGCGTTCACCAATCTTAATATTATGCTGATGACGCATATATGCCTGAATATCGGCAGTAAATCCATCTCCTGCTATCCTGATTGATTTATTGCAAACAATACCTCCCAGCGCAATTACTGCAATTTCTGTTGTACCTCCACCAATATCAACAACCATACAACCTTCAGGAGCTTCAACATCCAGACCAATACCGATTGCTGCGGCCATAGGTTCATAAATCATATAAACATCACGTCCGCCCGCATGTTCTGATGAATCACGTACAGCACGTATTTCAACCTCGGTGCTGCCGGAAGGTATACAAACAACCATTTTAAGTGAAGGGGAGAAAAGTCGAGGTCCCTTATTGATCATTTTTATCATTCCCCTTATCATCAGCTCTGCTGCATTGAAATCAGCAATAACCCCATCCCGCAAAGGCCTGATAGTCTTAATGTTTTCATGAGTCTTCCCATGCATCTGTCTTGCTTTCTCTCCTATTGCAATCAGCTTACCGGTATTTTTATCTATTGCCACAATAGATGGTTCATCGACAACAACTTTATCATTGTGAATAATAATGGTGTTTGCGGTGCCGAGATCAATTGCAATCTCCTGTGTTAAAAATGAAAATAGTCCCATTATATGAGCCGATTAATTTATTATTTTATATTTAATGTTTAAAATGTCTTACTCCTGTAAAAACCATCGCTATTCCATTAGAAGAACAGTAATCAACAGATTCTTTATCTCTCACAGATCCACCGGGTTGAACTATAGCAGTTATACCTGCTTTGTGCGCTATTTCAACACTGTCGGCAAACGGGAAATAAGCATCGGATGCCATCACGGAACCGTTCAGATTGAATCCGAATGACTTCGCTTTTTCAATAGCCTGTTTCAATGCATCCACCCTGGAGGTTTGCCCTATGCCACTGGCACACAATTGACTATTCTTTGCAATTACAATAGCATTCGATTTACTGTGTTTAACAATAATATTGGCAAATACAAGATCTTCCAATTCTGCCGGATCAGGAATCCTGTTTGTAACAGGCTTCATCTGAAGGGCTGATTCAGTACTTGTATCTCTTTGCTGCCAAAGCACCCCGTTTAAAATCGATCTGAAGCTATAATTGTTCCTGCCAGAGTCATTTCTGAGAAGAATTATTCTGTTCTTTTTTTGTTTAAGGATTTTCAGGGCAGAGTCGGTATACTTCGGTGCGATAATTATTTCAAAAAATATTTTATCGATCTCTGTTGCTACTGCTTCGTCCACCGGAGTATTTGTAACAATAACACCTCCATATGCAGATACCGGGTCACAAGCAAGAGCATCTCTCCATGCATCCATGTGATTGTCCCGGGAAGCAACACCGCACGCATTATTATGCTTTATGATAACATATGTCGGAATAGTGAATTCATCAATAAGATTTAGTGCAGCATCAAGGTCGAGAAGATTATTGTATGATATCTCTTTCCCATGTAGCTTCTCGAAAATCAGGCCGGTGTCCCCGTAAAAGATCCCTTTCTGATGCGGGTTTTCTCCATAACGTAACGGGTATGATAGATTTATGCTTTCCCTGAAAGCCGGAATCGAGGTTTCATTGTTAAAATAGTTGAAGATGGCTGTGTCGTAATGGGAAGATGTCTGAAATGCTTTAGCTGCATAAAGTCGTCTGTCTGCAACTGATGTATGTCCCTGCTTTGCTTTTAATAATGCAAGAATGTCTTTGTACTGCTCTCTTCCTGAAACAACAAGAACATCTTTATAGTTTTTTGCAGCAGCTCTGATAAGCGATATACCTCCTATATCTATTTTTTCAATGATCTCATCCTCCTGATCAACTGATTTTACTGTCTCCTCAAATGGATAAAGGTCAACTATAACAAGATCTATCTCAGGTATGTTGTATTTCGAAAGTTGTTCAAGGTCTGTGGGGTTTTCTCTTCTGGCCAGTATTCCACCAAAAACAGACGGGTGAAGTGTTTTAACCCTTCCTCCGAGAATAGAAGGGTATGTTGTAAGATCTTCAACTTTCTCCGAAGGTATATTAAGGTCATTAATAAAACTAAATGTGCCTCCTGTTGAATATATCTTTACATCTAAATTATAAAGAATTTTCACTATATCGGCTAAGCCTTCTTTATAAAAAACTGAAATCAGAGCACTTTGAATTCGTTTGTCACTCATTATATGATAATTACAACCGTCGTTGGACATTCCTATTCTGGCGTCTAAAAATAGATATTTTTTTATTAACCTCATACATTATAACATATGATTATTAACGTTGAATGATTTTCGTATCTTTGGCCCCGATTAATTATATCTCAAAAAAAGTAAAATGTTTTTCAGGCTTCTTAAGGAAGGTTTTATTTTTGCAATTAACTCAGTTATTGTTAATAAGTTAAGAACTTTCCTCTCGCTTTTCGGTATTACAATAGGGATTTTTTCGATTATTTCGGTATTCACTGTACTTGACTGGATGGAAAAATCAATTCACGACTCAATTTCATCTTTAGGAGATAACGTGATTTATGTTCATAAATTTCCA
>Ga0265316_10005335_pt1 | contig 12523 bp, 8 predicted proteins | sample 4522metaG_FD_202092 | JGI IMG/M metagenome (GOLD analysis project Ga0265316, IMG submission 202092) | Rhizosphere microbial communities from Carex aquatilis grown in University of Washington, Seatle, WA, United States - 4-5-22 metaG | ecosystem: Host-associated > Plants > Roots > Rhizosphere >... | reverse complement strand
TGCGAATGTCGGCCCCGCGCCAGCCGTAGATGGACTGGTCCTCGTCGCCCACCACGGTTATGCTGCCCGTGCGCCGCGAGAGAAACCGCACCAGGCGGTACTGAACGCTGTTGGTGTCCTGGAATTCGTCGACCAGGATGTGGTCGAAGCGCTCAGCCAGCGCGGCCGCCGCCGAGCTTTCCGCCCGGCCAAGACGCAGGGCCCACAAGAGCAACCCGCCGAAATCCACCGCGTTGCTCGCGGCCAGGCGTTCCTCGTAGGTGCGGTAGGCCTTGGCAATGACCTCGTCGAGCGGGCCCGCGGCCACGAAGCCTTCGGCGCTTATCCCTTGATTTTGGCAGTGATCCACGATGGCCAGCACCTGGCGCACCGGGAAGGTCTTTTCGGAAATGTTCAGGTCGCGCAGCACGCGCGCCATCAGACGACGCGAATCATCCGAGTCGTAGATCACGAAGTCCTTGCGAATCCCCACCGCCTCGCCGTACAGGCGCAAGAGGCGCGCCGACAGGCCATGGAAGGTGCCGAGCCACATCCCCGGCAGATCGCTGCCCGGGTAGCCGAGCAGGTGCGCCACGCGTTCCTTCATCTCGCGCGCGGCCTTGTTGGTAAAGGTCACGGCGAAAATGCGCCGGGGATCGGCGCCCTCGTCGATGAGACGAGCCAGCCGGCAGGTGATCACGCGCGTCTTTCCCGAGCCGGCGCCGGCGATCACCAAGAGCGGCTGCGCCGGGAAAGTCACCGCGTCGACCTGAGACGGATTGAGCCCGCGGGTCAGGGCTTGCCCCAGGCGATTCGAATGCGATGGTGAAGGCGCGGACAAGATTTCCACGAAGTCCTTATACAGAACATCGGGCGAGAGACAACAGCGCAACCTTGCGATGACCTACCGGGCAGGTCGTAGGCCCAAAACCTCGATGCGGACCTTTGCCGCTCCTGCCCGCAGCAGGTTGAGTCGGCGCGCCGCTGCCTCGGACAGGTCCAGTTGTCGGCCGTGGGTGCAGCCACATCGATCGTTGACCCGCACTTCTACCGACGGGCCGTCGGGCAGGCGGGTGACCCGCAGGATGGTTCCCATGGGCAGGGTCGAATGTGACGCCGTGAATAGCTCGGGGTCATAGCGCTCGCCCGAGGCCGTTTTGTGGCCGACCAGGGCGCGGCTGTAGTAGCTGGCTCGAATCTCGGCGCTCTGCCCCGGCAAGAGAATGGTCCCCGGCCCCGCGCACGCGCCCACGAGTGCCAGGATCAGCAAGGCCGCACAATGAGTAGGTGGGAAGATGGCCGAGGCGCTGCGCATGTCGGGTCAACAGTCTCGCCCACACGGGCGGCTCTTGGCCAGACCTCCGGTTCAATTGGGTCCAAGGCCGTGCCAAGACCAACTCGCTAGAGTTTCTGTCCCCCGCAAGCCAAGCCGGTCAAGGCGTTCGACAGGGCCTCCGTCGGCGAAGAACCGAGGCACAGGCCGGACAGGCAGAGTCCCATGCACTCGTCGCTGGTCGAGCAGGATTGGCCCGCGACTTTCCTGGCGCGACAGATCTGATCCGAGGCGCAATAGGCGTCAAATGTGCACTGGACCAAGTCGCTACTGTTAGAGCATGGCTGTCCCACCGGGGGACGCGCCTGGCAAGTGCCTGTCGTGCCAGACACGATGCAGTTCATGCCCACGGCACAATCGGTCGGTCCCGTGCAGGATTCACCCGCGCCTTTCACAGCGGCGCATTTGTTGGTCCAGGTTTCGCAAAACAGTCCCTGGGCTCGGTCGCAGGCCACGTGGGCGTAGGGGCTCACCGGATAGGGCTTTGCCATGAAAGTTGTGAGGCACATGGCGGAGCGTGAGGGGCTTTCTGCATCGGTCAAACAGTTCTCGTCACAGAGATCCCCCAACTTGCCCTTGCTGGTCGTGGTACAGACCTGGTCAGTGGAGTCGCACTCGACCACCAAGTCCCCCGCAGGCGAGCATTCGTCGCTCTCCTGGCAGGCTGCGCCAGATGCCTGGGTGCCTAGATATGCAGCGCGGCATGTTGCGGACATTCCGCTGCCGCAGGCAAGAGGATTCGATTGCAGGGCCCTTAAGCAAGCCACGGCCGAGGAGCTGTCGAAGGTGATGTTCGGATTCGGCTCCCGTGCAAAGGATGTGAGCACCAACTGGCAGCTGGCGGCGTTGTATTGGTAGCCAGCCGGCGCGCAACAAGGGGCCAAGGCGTCACAGGCGAACTCGGCGTAGAGCGACTTGAAGTCGGATTCCGAGATGGGGTCGGGAACAGGCACGGTCGCGGGGTCACGTCCTCCGCCAGCGCTGCCACCAGCCCCAGCGCTGCCGCCATTCGTGCCGCCGCTTCCGCTGCGCGTTCCCGAGCCATTGCTCTCGCAGGCCGAGATTGCCAATCCCGAAAGAACAACCACGATTCCAGGCCATTGTCTCATTGTCGTCCTACTCCATTATTGAAAGTCTACGCGCTGAACCCGAGCAGGTTGAATCGATAACCCTCGCCGTGCAATCCCAATACCCAGCCGAAAACCGCGATCCTTCGGCATTGCCGCGGTCGAATCGACTAGATCCGGACAGGACAATGACAGCTATTCACCACGTGCAAGTCCCCATTTGACATAACCTAACGGGTCGCGCAAGATGCGCAGGTTTCTCGCAGAAGTCGAGCGCGGCTTGCCGGCCGCGCAGAGGGCGTGGGCGATCGACAAGTTGTTGGCCACCTACCCCGGGTCGTTGCGGTTCATTCAACAAAGTCACAAGGGAGACGGCCATGCGGACCAAGGGCAATCAAGTGGTGGATGTGGGAAATCCAGTTGCGCGGCTCATTCCAATCAAGGGGCTACTCTCGGTCGCGGCCCTGGGTGCCGGGTTTGGCTGCAGCGTAGCCCCTCCCAAAGCCGATCGCTATTGCACCGACTTTCTTCACTTCGCGCATTCGTGCGCGACCTGGGCCACGACAGGCTTCCTCATTTGTTTGAGCATAGCGGTGGCCGCGGGTTTTCTGGCCGCACAACTGAGCAACGACAAGGACAAGCCAGGCTTCTTCAAAAAGAACCAGTCCACCTTCCTTTTCGCTTTGGCTGTGCTGGCTGGCATCTTCGCCGCCTACCTGCATTCCCGCGCCGATGCCGCCTCCAGTGCCGCGGCTGAAGTGGAAATTGCCATGACGAACCGTGATGGTAACAAAATGTACAACATGTGTTTGGCGGCCGCCTCGCGCTGGGATGCATCGCTGTCGAAGGCGCTTGATGCAGCCAATGCAGCCGTACCCAACACAGAGGCCAGTGGAACCGCTAAGTTGGCGGAGGCGCAATCGACAGCCGGTGTCTCGCGCAGCCACGTCATCGATGCCACCGAAAAGCAAAATCTCGCCCTCCAGACCCTCCTCGACGTCATGGAGACGACGGTACCGTCGTCGAAAATGTCGAAGGAGCTGATGCTGCGTCTGACGGAAGCAAAAGTGCAGCTGGAGCAGGTGCAGAAGAGCTTGGTGGACGCCAAGAGTTCCTCGAACGCCACCAAGACGATGGTCGAGGATGCGCAGAAGATACTCAAGTCAGCCGAGGCGGAGCAGCCGCCCGGGCAAGCCAAGCCCGAACCCAAACCAGCGGCTCCGCACGACGGCGGGCGCCAGTAGAAACGTCAGCCACGTCCTCGGCGCGGGGAGGCGCAGCCCCAAAATGACCGGTCGCGATTCGAGGAACAGGGCAGCTGGAAGGGGGCTGATTTGCCGCTCTTTTCGCAGCCTGAATCCTACACGGCTACGCAAATCGGCGGTCGCGCAACAATTCCATACGAGCTTGAGTTCACCCTCTCCCTTCGGTAGAGGGTTGGGGTGAGGGTGCTGCACGGAACGTGATTCGTGCCACAGACTTCGCCCCACGATTGTCGTCGCTTTAGCGTCCGGCCTGAGAACGATTCACCCTCACCCCGGCCCTCTCCCAGAGGGAGAGGGAGATGAAAGTGCTCTTCCTCGAATCACGACCGGCCATTTAGCAGCTCAAGCTTCTGCGGCAAGGCTTCGATGTTGATCGTGCAAAGGAGTGCATGGCGAAATGGCGCGGCCTGCCCGTCGCAATCCAAGAGACCGCAAGGCCGTAGCCCAACCTGCAAGCGGGGCGAAAGCCTCGGTGCCGGCAAGTCACTCGAAGCGCGACGTGCTGGTTTGGGTGGTTCTGTTGGCTCTGGCTGCTGGAATGGTCGTCTGGATTCATGCCACCCGCTTCTTCTTCCAGTGGACCGACGAACAGATTCACCTCTACGTCGCTCGTCGGGTTAGTGAAGGGGCGGTGCTTTACCGAGACATCGAAAGCGCGCGCCCTCCGTTGATTCTGTTTCCCGCGACGCTGCTCATCAAGCTGGGACTCTCGCCGCTGCTTGCCGGCCGAGCTTTGGTGGTCGCCAGCCAGTTTGCCACGGCTGGGCTCCTATTCTGGGGAGGTTGGCGCCTGGCCTCGCTTCGCGCCGGAGGGCTGGCCGCCCTGCTGTTTCTCCTGTCACCTGAAGTGGCCACCAGGATTCACTACACCGGCATCCAGATTGTCACTCTCGCGGTCCTCGCCTGTGTCTTGCTGTCGCTGCGGCGGCGGCCCTTTCTTGCCGGGCTGGCCTGCGGTGGCGCGCTGGGGGCGGGACAGCACGCGGTTGTGATCTGCGGCGTGGCGGGAGCGGGGCTGACCACACGGCGCTGGCGCGATGGAGTCTGGTTTGTGCTCGGAACCCTGCTTGCGACCATTGTCATCTTTGGAGGCGCATGGGGGCTCGGGGGCCGGAATCTGTGGGACAACCTGGTGGGTCGCCATCTGTATCATTTCAAAGGGAATTCCCCAGGCAATTCCGAAATCTGGGCTCTCTTTGTGCCCTGGCTCTATGAGCACATGCCTCTACTCCTGTTCTGCTTGGCGGCGCTCACTGTGCCGAGGAAAGTGAAAGCCATTGATTCGAATCCGTCCCCACGATGGACTGTGGGATTTCTGCTCATCGCCGTGGCCGCCCATGTTGCCGTCACGCTGTCCATGGCGGGTGGACTCTTTCTTTACGTGGTGGTCGTGACCCCGCTCTTGGCTCTGCTGGCGGGGTTCGGCGTCGATGGGATGGTTGAATGGTTCAAGCGGCAGAGCCGCCTGTCAGCAGCGCAAGGCCGTCGGACACTGCGGATCACATTGGTCCTTGGCACTGTGGCGATCGCCCTCAGCGGGGGCGCGTGGGCCGCGGCGCGGGCGCGGCAGGAACATCGGGATGACAGCCACTATTCGTTCTGGCCACACATCCGGCACGGTGAGATGGGGCGTCTGCAAAAACTGGATGTGGCCAACCGAGTGGCCGTCGGTCTTTCGGCCTTGCCCAAGAATCGGCCCCTCTTCGGCTATCCCACAATTGTGTCGGCGGTGGCTTTGGCGGGCGGCTGGCGGGTCGCGGGCGAACTGGCCGATCTGGCCCCGCGTTGGATTGAACAAGGCACCGTCAGCCGCGAGGAAATCACCTCGCGCATCGAGCGGGATGGCGTGGCCGCGCTGGTCACCCCGCCGTGGAACCTAACCCGAGACCCCTATTTCAAGGCCTATCTGTCCTCATGCTACGGGCCCCCCACCATCTTCTCGCCGCCCTCGAATCAACCGGGCGAGGGAATTCCCGACATCCTAGTCTTCCGTCACCTCGATCAGGCCTCACCCTGTCAAGTCACAATGCCGTCAGTTAGTCCCCGGATTCCCTTCGCCGCCCATGCTGGCGCGCAAGCTCCTTTCGATCGCCCTCCGTTCCGTCCAAATTGATACCGCTCCTTGGCCTTGGCCGCGCGCGACCAGGGTGGATTTAAGAGCGAATGCGGGATTGAGGGTTGCTTCCGCCGGTCACAATTTCGAGCGGCCCTAGATCCCCCGCAGGGCTTGATCGATCTCATTCAAGATACCGTCCTTGAGCTGCCACTCCTTCCTATTCCCGTTGGCCTCCTCGCGCGACCACCGGCCATCGGGAACACCATATCTGTACTCTCCCCTCAGGACCGCGCCGTCCTTCAGCTTCAGAACGCACGGGCCATCAAGCAAGCCACTCCTGAACTGGCCGCTGACGCTGACGCCGGTTGAGAGGAAAAGCGTTCCGGCGCCGTCGTACTTTCCGTTCCTGAAGTCCCCCTTGTACACGCTTTGCCGCGGGATTGAGAGGACCCCCTTTCCATCGAAGTGGTCGTTGCGAAATTCACCAACGTATTTCTGCCCATTCCGCAATTCCAAGCTGCCATTGCCATCGCGCTTGCCGTTCCTCAGGTCGCCGACATAGACGCTGCCATCGGTATAGGACATCTTGCCTTGGCCTTCTTCCCAATCGTTCTTGAAATTGCCTTCGTACCTGCCTTGGTCGGGGTATATGAGGACTCCCTTTCCCTCGCGCCTTCCTGCCCTAAATTCCCCGGTGTAGACGCCCCCGTCCGCGTAGGTCAGGGTACCTTTCCCGTTGTACTGGCCCTCGGCAAACTCCCCCGAATAGTGAACACCATTGCGGCGCTTGAAATCGCCTGTGCCATGCCACTTCCCCACTTTGAAATCCCCCACATAGATCGAACCGTCGGCGAAGGTTACCGTTCCATGTCCGTCATAAAGTCCGTTCTTGAACTCGCCCTCGTAGGTTACGTCGAGCGGCAGTGTGAACTTTCCTTGGCCATGGAACAAGTTGTCCTTCCATTCCCCGTCGTAGGTTCGACCGTTTCTCAACCTCATTACGCCGTGCCCGTTCCTGCTCCCGTTTACGAATTCACCCTCATAGACATCACCGTTGGCCTCGGTTTCAGTTCCTCGGCCATGGTGAAGGTTGCTTTTCCAACCTCCCACGTATTGCCTGCCCGAGGCGCTCGTGAAGGTGCCCTGGCCGTCCTTCATTCCTCCTTTGAAATCACCGACGTATTTCTCGCCATTGCCCCACTCCCTGGTCCCCTTTCCCTCGTATCGCCCGCCCTTGAAGTTACCTTCATAGCTGCCGCCGTCGTCGAAGATCCTCTTTCCGTGTCCGTCGAATCTCCCGTCCCTGAAATGCCCCTCGTAGCTGCCCCCATCCGGGTACACCTGAAGACCATGACCGTTGACACAGCTGCCTTTGGCGCAGGTGTGCGCGGCCAAACCGGCCGGTCCAATGATTCCCACAATAGGCGCTGCCAGCACCAGTTGAACTATTGCTTTTCGTCTCGTGTTTCGCATGTCGGGAACCGGTTCGTTCGATCGAACACGCGCGGGAGTCTATCTGGAAATCACCACTTGGAAAACACAGGCATCGTGAAAGTCCATCGTGAACGCCGCGTCTGCCAGCCCCGAGCTGCTGGACCAAGCCGCGTCCCTCGGCCGCAAGTTGGTCACTGAGGCGCAGGAGTAGCGGCTTTTCGTGGACGCCCATATGGCCGCCGCGTGAAGGCGTCGTAAGCGGCACGGGCGAGCTGGGCGATGGTTTCTTCGCGTGTCCGCTCATCGGCAGGGGACGCGTGGACAAAGACCGCAATGGCCACACGGTGGCCGTTCGGCAACGAAATGAGGCCGACGTCATTGGTGGCGTCGGTCTTGCCGCCCTCGGTGCGCGAGCTTCCAGTCTTGTGGGCCACGGGCGTGCCCGCGGGCAGGGCGCCCTTGATGCGCTTTTCGCCGGTGCTGACCTGAAGCAAGAGGTCCATGAGGCGCTTGTTGCTTTCCGGGGACAGGCCAGTCCCCTGGCGCGCAATCTTGGCGAGCAGCGCGACCATCGCGGCTGGCGTCGTGGTGTTGTCGCCCTTGCCGGCCTGGATTTCCCTTTCCGAGAAGCGAATGGTCATCCCTTCGATGCCGAGGCCGCGAATACGAGCGTCGACGGCGCGGGGTCCGCCCACCAGCGCGAGCAGCCGATCGCAGGCAATGTTGTCGCTGCTCACCACCATCGCCTCAAGCAGCTCGCGGATGGTTGGCTGCGACGGGATGGCGATGGTGCCTGCCGAACCAACCCGCGCGTCGGCAGGTCCAAGGGCGATCACGCGGTCGAAATTCAGCTTGCCATCGTCCACCTGGCGCAACACCTCGATCGCGATCGGCAGCTTGAACACGCTCTGCATGGGAAACGGCTGGTCCTGGCGCAAACCGAGGGAACGCCCCGACGCCAAATCCTGGGCAGCGAATCCGACTGTCCCGCCAGCGGGCGCTGCGATGGCGTCAAGGGGCGGGCCGGCGGTCACGAGCAGAATGGCAAGCAAGAGCATCGATCAGGGAGACTATCACCGCTGCCCCATCGGTCGCGAACGTAGCTTGAGTACACAGCGTGGGTGAGCCGCGTGTGCGGCCCACTCCTCGCCTCCCGCGACCCCTCTTACTTCCCGGTCGGCCCGGCGGCGCCACCGGTCTTTTGCACGACTGTGGCCGTACCTCGGTCAAGCACCACCAGAGTTTGCACTGACTGGATTTCGTTGGTCTCGCGGGCGAAGACCTGGACCAGGTTGCTGCCTGGCCACAGGGGCACGTCCGCCTCGAAAGCCAGATGGGTCTTGTCGCCCTTGTTGGGCAAGTAGAAGACCTTCTTGGGGGGCAGCTTGGAGTCGCGGTTCCACACCCGAATGTAGACGTCCTTGATCTCGCTCTCATCCGAGGCAGTGGCCTTGAGGTGGACTGTGTTGCCCGGCACTACAGTGGGGGCCGTGACGACCAGGACCGGCGGTGTGACCTGCCACCTGGGGATGAAGGTGCCTTGCACCGATCCGCCTGGCGTGATGTCGGCCGTGGCCACGAACGCTGGCCGACCGCTTTCGATCTCCACCCGGGAAAAGGCGCCGATCTTTCCGGTGCTCTTCCACGCGGTTCCCTTGGGCGCCTGCCCAAGCACCAGCGCGCTGTCGCTGGGCGCCTCGCGCAGAACCGCCTGCGCACGCGTTACCGTCACGACCTGGTCCTCGGCCACCGGCGCGGGTCCGGCCGGCGCCAGCTTGACCTTGATCTTGTCGGTCACGGATTCGCCCAAGACCGTGTCGGCCACCACCAGCTCAAGCTGGTATTCGTCGCCGCGGAACTCCTGCCCGACCTCGTAGACGAAGCTGAAGGTCCGGGTGGCTCCGGGCGCCAGATCCTTGGTGTCGAATCGCCCGGCGCTGATCAGGATGCCTTCCTGCCCGGCCCCGTTGCGCAGAATCGCCTCGGTGCGCAGGGCCGCGCCCTGTCCGATGTTTTTCACTTTCACCAAGGTGCGCACGCGCTCGCCCCTTTGCACCTGGCCGTCGCGGTTTCCGGCCACGTCGTCAATGGTCTGGTAACTGTAGGCAAACAGCGGGTGCGGCTTGCCCTCGATGTTGAGGGTCATCTCGGGGTTGTTGGCCTTGATGGTTCCTTGTCCGGACATGTCGGCGCGAATCACGTCGGTTCGGGTCAGGCTGCTCTTGGGCACCTTCACCATCAGGTCGTAGGTCTTGCTGCTGCCTGGGGCCACCTTGCCAAACACCATCTCGTTTTCGTCGAAGAGCGAGTTGTCACTCCTCAGCACCGCGCGCACGCGGTAGACCGGCGTGGTTCCGATATTTTTCACTGTGCCGCGAATTTTCAGGGCGTTGCCCGCCTTGACCTGGGACTCGCCCGTGGTCGGCGCCAGCGTCACCTGAATCTCGCCTGAGCCTTGCGTGCCGGGGCTGGCACTCCAATCAACGCCCAGCTTTTCCAGCGCCGCCGACAGACGCTTGTCCTCGTCGGCGCGAACCTTGTCGAAGAAGGCCTTGCTCGAATCCACCAGCTCTTGCCGCCGCGCCGTGCGCGCCTGGGCGAGGAAGTCGCGGGCCATCGTGATCGGGAAATCGATGCGATCCTCCTCGGGCTCGACGGTGTCGCCATCCTCATCGTCGTCGGGCGTATTGGCGTCGATCTCTTCCATGTCCACCTTGCGGCGCAGTTCGGCGGCCGACGGTACGTAAAGGTACGAAACCACCTGGTCGGGCTTGGTGCCCTTGCGCACGCTCGAACTCACCAGGTGCCATTCGTAGTCCGATTCCTGTCGCCGTCGGGTGGAGCTTTGCAGATTGATCCACGCCTCGTCGTTCTTCTTTTCCACCCGCATGCGCACCAGTTCCACATCGGGGGTCACGCCCACGCCTTGGATTGAAGTATCGCCCGGGGTCAGGTATTGCGCTGTGGTCAGCTTGAGCCCCAGCTTGTCGTCGTCGGGCTTGTTGCCAAACGGCACGGGCGACGGAATGTCGAACAGCATCTGCACCGAGCCCTTGCCAAAGGTGGTCTCGCCGATCACCACCCCGCGGTCCAGGTTCTTGATGGCGCCCGCCACGATTTCCGAGGCGCTGGCCGAGTTCTGGCTGACCAGCACCGCGAGGGGAACCTTGGTGTCGCCATTGCGGGTGGCGTGCTCGTCTTTGCGCTGAGCCCCGCCCACCCCGACCATGGACACGATGACGCCGGACTCGATGAAGGCGTCGGCGACTTTTTGGGCCTGGTCGTACAGCCCGCCGGGATTGCCCCGCAGGTCCATAATGATGCCCTTAACCTTTTCCCGCTCGAAGAAGGCCAGCGCGCGGGCGAGATCGCTGTCGGTATTGGCCGAGAAGCTGAGCACGCGGAAGTACCCGATCTTGGCCGCGGGTTGGCCACCGGCCGCGGGGACGGTCAGCACGCGCGGCGCTGGATCGATGGCGGGCGGGTGGATGAAATCTCGCACGATGGTGAACTTCTTCGCGGCGACCGGATTGCTCCGCTCGATATAGACATCCACCGGGGCGCCCGGCTCGCCCCGCAGCCGGTCCACCGCCTCCTGCAAGGTCATGTTGACCGTGGATTCGTTGTTGATGCGAACGATGTGATCCTTGGCCTTCAGCCCGGCGCGCATGGCCGGAGTGTCGGGCATGGGCTTCTTCACCAGGATGCGCCCCTTGCGATCCATCTCGATGACAATCCCCAGCCCGCCGAACTTGCCCTGGGTGGTGGTGCGCATGTCCTTGTAGCTGTCGACATCAAGCAGGACCGAGTGCGGATCCAACGTGTAGAGCATGCCGTTGGTCGCGGTCATTTCGATCTCGACCAGGTGGCGGGCGGCGTCCTTGGCCGCCACGGGCCGCAGGCGCGGCTGAATGAAACGGAAGATGTCGCGCAGGGTGCTGTCGAGCGCCCAGGGCGAGTCCACCTTTTCCACGGGAAAGGTCGCTTGATCGCCGTTGACGCGCACAGTGACCTGCTTGGGATCCTGTTCGGGAAACCGGTCGACCAGGATCTCCGGCACGTCCCGCTGCAAGAAATCGAGCGCGCCAACCAGCATGCGCCTGGGATCGAGCCGGGTCTTGTCGAAGTACTGGGTATTTACGTAGTAGAGCGCTTTGGTGAAGATCTTCGCCTGCCCCAGGTCGTAGGTCGAACTGTCCGTGCTGGCGGCGGACAGGGTGGCACTGGCACCGAGGCGGATGTCGTCCCCGCGGTGTTGCACGGTGAGGACCAGGGCGAGGGTGCAGGCCCCTAGAAAAACTAGTACTTTGCGTAGGCGTCGCATGAATGACTCCGGTTGTGGCGGAGAAGACGAACTTGGATCGTCGAGGAGATCCATCTTTGTGGCTGAATGATAGCAAGACAGAACCACTCCGTCGTGCGAGGATTCACCAAGCGACCTGACCGCTGCCGTTTGCGCGGCCCGCGGACCGGGCGCAGGCGACGGAGAGGCTGTTGACCGAATCTCACATTGGTACGCTTTATGTGGTGGCTTCACCCATCGGCCACGCGCAGGATTTGTCCCCGCGCGCGCTGGAAACCCTGCGCACCGCGGATCTGGTGCTGGCCGAAGACACGCGCTCGGCGCGCAAGCTGCTCGACGGGCACGGCATCGACCGTCGCACGCAGTCCTGCTTCGACGCCAACGAGCCGGCGCGCGCGGCCCAGGCCGCCACCCTGCTGAGCTCGGGCGCCAGCATTGCCCTGCTGTCCGAGGCCGGGACGCCGACAGTTTCGGATCCGGGCTACCGCGTGGTCCGCGCGGCCATCGCTGCCGGCGCGCGGGTTGTGCCCGTGCCAGGCGCCTCGGCGGTGCTGGCTGGCCTGGTGGGCTCTGGCCTGCCCACCGATCGGTTTTTCTTCGTGGGGTTTCCCCCGCGCAAGACGGGCGCGCGTCAGACCCTGCTGGCTCAGCTGCGCCCGCTGCCTGCCACCCTGGTCTTCTTCGAATCGCCCCATCGAGTCGGGGCCACCCTGGCTGACCTGGTCGCGGTCCTCGGCAAAGACCGACCCGCCTGTTTGGCCCGCGAGCTGACCAAAACGCATGAAGAATTCGTGCGCGGCACCCTGGCTGAATTGGCGGATCGCTACGCCAGCGAGCGTCCCCTGGGCGAAGTGACTCTGCTGGTGGGCGGCGTCTCGGCGGAAGAGCTGGAGGGCGATGGGCACAGCGAGGACGAACTACGCGCCCGCGCGCGGTCGCTCCTGGCCTCGGGCCTATCCGCGCGCGACGCCGCCGACGCCCTGGCCAGCCAAACCGGCCGCCCGCGCCGCGAGACCTATCGCTTGGTGCTAGATCTGCGCGCGCCAGAGTAGGTGGCCGGCGAGGCGAGTTGGGCAAGGAAGAGAT